>ERZ1673746.54-NODE-54-length-161160-cov-15.758760_pt1 | contig 161160 bp, 179 predicted proteins | sample MGYA00580205_ERZ1673746 | MGnify/ENA primary metagenome ERZ1673746 (study PRJEB41218, sample SAMN15661771) | gut metagenome | host: Homo sapiens | place: Canada: London | collected 2015-08-20/2019-03-30 | study: EMG produced TPA metagenomics assembly of...
AGGCAAGGGTCTGCAAAACCCTCATTCCCCAGTTCAAATCTGGGTGTCACCTCCAAAAAGAAGGACATGACGAAAGTCATGTCCTTCTTTTTGGGTTCCGCTCACGTTGTTCGCTCCACCCCAAGGGGATCGAACATACTCGGGGCAAGTGAAATGCGGCGAAGCAGGGCACTCCGTGCATGCGGCACTTTTCCGCTCCGCTTCTGTTCCTTATGGGCTGCCCTGCCGGATAAAATATGACGATGCCGAACATCGGCACCGTCCTGCTGTATCGTGTATTCAGTTCGCCTTTTTCAGCTTTGCAATATCCTCCGCCATTTGGCGGCACATGAGCTTGAGGAATTTCACCTCGTCCTCCAGATCGTCCATGCGGGAGCGCGGCACGAGCTTTTCCTGAATGTCCTTAATGCCGTCCGCCAAAAGGCTGAACTTCGGCGTGACATCACTCTCAATAAGTACGGCCATGCTGCGGGTAATTCTTTCTTTCATCTCCTGCAGGTAAGCAATTTCCTTTTCATCAAACATTTTTCTATCCCTCTTTGCCTTGCATTATACGGTGCCGGTATTCGGTTGTCAAGGTGCGCTCTGCCGCCTGCCGGTATTCGAATTTTCTGCTTTCCCCATATTTTAATCAATAATCTTTCAAATCTTATGAATATTGGCTGTTGCATCTTCCGCCGCTTTGCCGTATACTCCTATATTATTTCATAGTAGGATGGGATGGAACCGTATGAAAACCTATTCATTTGCCTACGGCAGCGGCACGGTGGAGCTGCCGCTGGATGAGAAAAATGTGATCGGCGAGCTGCACGGCAACGCCGTCGCCCCGCTTGCCGATATCCGCGCGGCGCTGTGGGCCTCGCTCGACGCACCGATCGACAGCGCGCCGCTGTGCGAGCGCGCCAAGGCGGGCGATACCGTCGCGCTGGTCGTGAGCGACATGACGCGCTTCTGGATGCGGCAGGACCTCGTGGTCCCGCATCTGGTGGACTATCTCACGGAGCGCTGCGGCGTGCGTGAGGAGGACATCACCATCGTCATTGCCAACGGCACGCACATCGGCGGCGACGAGCAGGAGCTGCGCACGCTCGTGACCGACGCGGTCTACGACCGCGTCAAGGTCAAGAACCACGACTGCGAAGCGAAAGACCTTGTCTATCTCGGCACCACGCCGCACGGCACGCCGGTCTCCATCGACCGCACGGCGGCCGAGGCCGATCTCGTGGTCTGTCTCGGCGCGGTGACGCATCATGTGATGGCGGGCTTCGGCGGCGGACGCAAGAGCATCCTGCCGGGCATCAGCGGGCGCGAGACCATCTTCCACAACCACGCCTTCTCGCTCGACGCTGCGCAGCTGCGCTCCAACCCCGCCATCGGCAACGGCGTTTTGAAGGGCAACCCGCTGCACGAGGATATGTGCGAGGCGGCGGGGCTGGTGAAAAATCTCTTCATCGTCAACCTCGTGATGAACGCCCAGATGCAGCTTGCCGCCATTCTCTCCGGTCACTACCTCACCTCGTGGGAGGCGGCCTGCCGCATGGTGGACCGCATCTATCAGGTGGACGTGCCGGAAAAGGCGGACGTGATCGTTGCCAGCTGCGGCGGCTTCCCCAAGGACATCTCGCTCTACCAGGGCACCAAGACCATCGACAACATTGAATCCGGCCTCAAGCCGGGCGGCACGCTCATCCTCATCATCGAGGCGCGCGAGGGCGGCGGCCCCGCCGAATACTTCGACTGGGCGAAGGACCTCGTCGCCGGCACCATCGAGCGGCGGCTGCGCGAGCATTTCACCGTTGCGGGCTACATTTTCTTTCTCAACTGCGAGCAGGCGCAGCGCTACAACATCCTGCTCTATTCGAGCATTGCCCCGGAGGACGTTGCGCCCATGGGCATAAAGGCGTTTTCCGACGTCAACGCCCTGCTTGACGCCGCGCAGCTGGAGGGCAAGTCCATCTATGTCATTCCGAACGGCTCGACCGTCATTCCACACGTCAAGGAGGCCTCCAAGCATGAAGCATAGCTACATCGCCAAGCGATTTCAGAGCAGCGCCGCCGGACTGTCGCTCGACACCGAGGCGCTTGCCAAATACAAGGACATCATCGACCTGAGCATCGGCGACACCGATTTCACCACCGACGAGAGCATCATCAACGCCGCCTTCCGCGACGCGAAGGCCGGTCACACGCACTACGGCGACCCCAAGGGCGACCCCGAGCTGATCGACGCGGTCTGCCGCGCGTGGGAGGAGGACTTCGGCCAGCGTCTCCCGCGCGACCATGTGCTCGTGAGCGCGTCGAGCTGCCTCGGCATGGCGCTCGTGATGCTCGCCATCCTCGACCCCGGCGACGAGGTCATCGCCTTCTCGCCCTACTTCCCCATGTACCGCGAGCAGATCGAGCTGGCAGGCGGCGTATGCGTGGACGTGCCGACCTACGCGAGCGAGGACTACGCCATCGACGAAGCGCGTCTGCGCGCCGCCATCACCCCGCGCACCAAGGCCATCGTTTTCAACAATCCCACGAACCCCACCGGCATGGGCTACGACGGAAAGACGCTCGAGCTGCTCGCCCGCGTCGCGCAGGAGCATGACCTGCTCATTGCCGCCGACGAGATCTATACCACCTATCTCTACGAGGGCGACTTCTGCCCCATCCGCACACTGCCCGGCATGGCCGAGCGCACCATCACGCTCAACAGCTTTTCCAAGAATTTCCTGATGACCGGCTGGCGCGTGGGCGTGATCATCGCCGAGCCGGAGCTGCTGGCGGTGATGAACCGCATCAACGGCTCGCTTATCTACTCCGCGCCGTCTGTCTCGCAGCGCGCCGCCATTCAGGCGCTCGCCATGCGAAAGGAGATCCGGGAGAAATATGTCACCGCCTACCGCGACCGCATCTTCTACGCCGCCGACCGCATCGAAAAGCTCCCCTACCTGAGTCTGGTGCGGCCGAAGGGCACGTTCTACCTCTTCCCCGGCGTAGAGAAAACGGGACTGGACGAAAAGGCCTTCTGCAAGGTCCTGCTCGATCAGGCCCATGTTCTCGTCAGTCCCGGCACACCCTTCGGCGTGAGCGCCGCGGGCCACTTCCGCATCGCCTGCACCGTCGGCATCGACCAACTTAAAACCGCGTTTGACCGCATGGAGAAGCTGTCGTTCTGACAGCTTCTCCGCCTTTTTGCATAAATTGCACAATAAATCTGGATAACTTTTCACTATCATCGGTTGAGACGGCTATTTACAAATCCGTTCCGCAGAGTATAATTATCCACATCAAATACGAAATCGCGCATACAAATGCACGGAACGGAGGAAAAGATGAAAAACTTTAACATGATGAAGAAGCTGCTGGCGCTGACGCTCGGCGCCGCGATGCTGCTGGCCGTGATGACCGGCTGCGGCAAGAAGGACACCGCGCAGGAGCCCGCTGACGATCAGCAGCAGCAACAGGAAGAGCAGCAGCCCGCCGAGCCCGCCACCCTGCTTGAGCAGATCAAGGCCAAGGGCAAGGTCGTCGTCGGCACCGAAGCCCAGTACGCTCCCTATGAGTTCAAGGATCTCGACGCCAACTTCGCCGGCTGCGATATGTGGCTGGCCCAGCAGATCGCCGACAGCCTCGGCGTTGAGCTGGAGGTCGTGGACATGGCCTTCGACGGCATCATCCCCGCCGTCCAGTCCGGTCAGGTGGACCTCGGCATCGCGGCCTTCACCAACACCCCCGAGCGTGCCGAGGAGATCGACTTCAGCGACCTGTATGAGACCAGCGCGCAGCTGCTGATCGTCAAGGCCGGCAACGCCGACACCTATTCCACCAAGGAATCCCTTGTCGGTCTCAAGGTCGGCGCTCAGAAGGGCACCATTCAGTCCCAGCTGATTCAGTCCGCTCTGCCCGAGAGCGAGCTGTTCGAGCTTGAGAAGTACCCTGCCCTCGCCCTCGAGGTTCAGAACGGCAACATCGCGGGTCTGGTCGTCGATCAGGCAGTCGGCGAGGCGCTCGTCGCCTCCAGCAACGGCGCGCTTGAAGTCTCCAACTTCACTTTTACCGCCGAGGAAGCCTCCTTCGGTAAATCCGTCGTCATCGCCAAGGGCAACGAGGATCTGGTCGCGGTCGTGAACGAGGTCATCAACAAGGTCACTGCCGACGGCAGCTATCAGAAGGCCTACGACGAAGCCGTTGAGCTGGCTGCCAGCCTCGGCCTGTAAGCAGAGAAAAACATAAAAAGCAACCTACGGGCTTCGCCGTTTCGGCGGCGAAGCCCGCTGTGTACTGAGGAGGAGTCCCCATGGAATTTATTCAGACGATCGGCAAGCTCATCGTCCGTTACCACAGCTTTTTTGAGGAAGGCATTGTCAATACGCTCATCATCGCCGCATTCACCGTGTTTTTCGGCACGATCTTCGGCACGCTCATGTCCAGTATGCGCATGAGCAAAATTCTGCCGCTCAAGTGGCTGGCGGTCGCTTACATCGAGTTCATCCGCGGGACGCCCCTGATGGTGCAGCTCATGTTTATTTTCTACGGACTTCCCATGGTCGGCTTCACGCTGCCGGACATTTCGTGGATCCCGAACTTTTCGCGTTTTTCCGCCGGCATTATCGCCATGAGCATCAACAGCTGCGCCTACGTCGCCGAGATCATTCGTTCCGGCGTGCAGGCCGTGGACGTCGGGCAGATGGAGGCCGCGCGCAGCGTCGGCTTCAGCCACGGCCAGGCTATGCGCCTCGTCGTGCTGCCGCAGGCGATCAAGAACATTCTCCCCGCGCTTGGCAACGAGTTCGTCACGGTCATCAAGGAGTCGTCCATCGTTTCGGTCATCGGTCTTGCCGACCTGATGTTCCGCACGAACGACGTCATCGCTCTGACCTTCAAGAGCCTTGCGTGCCTTGCCATCGCGGCGCTGTGCTACTTTGCGATGACCTTCACCGGCGGCCGCCTCATCGCTCTGGCAGAAAGGAAGATGAATCATGGCAAATGAGAAGATCCTTCAGGTCGTTGACCTGTGCAAGAGCTTCCATAAGCTCGACGTGCTCAAGCACATCAGCGTTGATTTTGAAAAGAACGAGGTCGTGTCCATCATCGGTCCCTCGGGCGGCGGCAAGAGCACCTTTCTGCGCTGCCTGAACCTGCTGGAGACGCCGACCTCGGGCCAGATCCTCTTCGACGGCGTGGACATCTGCGCCAAGGGGCAGAGCAAGCACATCGACCAGCACCGTCAGAAGATGGGCATGGTGTTCCAGCAGTTCAACCTCTTCAACAACATGAACGTGATGCACAACCTGACCGCCGCGCCCACACGCATCAAGGGCATGGACAAGGAGCAGGCTGAGGCCAAGGCGCTCCAGCTGCTCGGCCGCGTGGGCCTTGCCGACCGCGCCGACGCCTATCCCAGCCAGCTCTCCGGCGGTCAGAAGCAGCGTATCGCCATCGTGCGCTCGCTGATGATGGACCCCGAGGTCATGCTCTTCGACGAGCCGACCAGCGCCCTCGACCCCGAGATGATCGGCGAGGTGCTCGACGTGATGAAGGACCTCGCCGAGAGCGGCATGACGATGATCGTCGTGACGCACGAGATGCGCTTCGCACGCGAGGTCAGCAGCCGCACCATCTTCCTCGACGGCGGTCACATCGAGGAGGATAAGCCCTCGCACGAGCTGTTTGCTCACCCCGAGAGCCCGCGCCTCGTGAGCTTCCTCGATAAGGTCCTCTGAGCCCCAATACGGAAAACAGAGCCGCAGCCGCGGCTCTGTTTTTTCATTTTTTACGCGATCTTGCCCTTGCTTTGCAAGCGGATGCGGTCGGCGATCATGGCGATGAACTCCGAATTGGTGGGCTTGCCCTTGGTGTTCGACACCGTGTAGCCGAAGTAGCGCTGGAGCGTTTCCAAATCGCCGCGGTCCCACGCAGTCTCGATGGCGTGGCGCACGGCGCGCTCCACGCGTGAGGGTGTGGTGTTGTAGCGGCGCGCGACCTCGGGATAGAGCACCTTGGTCACGGCGTTGATGACGTCCATATCCTGCACGGCGAGGATGATCGCCTCGCGAACGTACTGATAGCCCTTGATGTGCGCTGGCACGCCGACCTCGTGGATGATGGAGGTCACAAGGCGTTCCAGCGCGACGGGGCTTTCCTCCTCCGTCTCCCCGTTCCGGACGGCCTGACGCATCCGCTCGAGCAGCGAGCCGGCCTCGCAGGGCTTTGCCATGAAGTAGGCCGCGCCCTGCTCCATTGCCTGCATCACCATCTGCTCGCGGTAGAAGGCGGAAACCAGGATCGTCTTCGGCCGTGCCGGCAGCTTTGCCATCCGGTCGAGCAGCGCGAAGCCGTCCAGCTCCGGCAGGATCACGTCTGTAATTACAAGCTGCGGACGTTCCCGTTCGATCATCTTCCATGCCTCCGCGCCGTCCCCGGCGCTCCCCACCACGTCAAATTCACCCGTATTTTCTATCGTCTGCTGCAGCATCGTGCGGAAATTTTCGTTGGCATCCGCCAATACGACCTTGATCCTGTTCTCCATTTGCCTGTTCCTTTTCCTTCCTCCTCAATACTTTGGCTTCGACAACCGCATTCCGACGCGAATCGGATGTTTCGTTTTGCCTTGGCTATAAACTATCACATTTGGACAATGTTTTCAAGTAGATTTTTGTCGTTTAGCACAAATTTTATACGACATCGTTCGAGCTTTTTGGACTCTTAGCACAAACTTAACGGCAGGATAACATCTCCTGCCGTTAAGTCCTCCGTCAGGCGCTCGCCGCGCTTTGCGCCGTCATGCCGGAGGCGGAAAGCATATTTTCCGCGAGAATGCCATAACCTCTCTGCGGGTCGTCCAGCAGGACGTGCGTCACCGCGCCGACGAGCTTCCCATCCTGCACGATCGGGCTGCCGCTCATGCCCTGCACGATGCCGCCCGTGAGCGCGATGAGCGCCGGGTCAGTCACCCGCAGGAGCAGATTGCGCGTGGGTGCGGAGCCGCCGTAGAGCTTTTCGATCTCGATCTCATAGGCGCACACCTCGTCGCCCCTGCAGTTTGCCAGAATGACCGCCTTGCCGGTGCGGACCTCCGTGCGCCGCGCGACGGGGATCGCCTCCCCGACGGCCTCCGGCCGGTTCTCCTGCGGCAAAACGCCGAATATGCCGCACTCCGTGTTCGCGTAAAGCAAGCCGAGGTCGCGCGTCAGATCAAAGTCGCCGCGCAGCTCGCCCGGCGAGCCGCTCGCGCCGCGCTTGACCGCCTTGACACTCGCCGCCATCACGCTGCCGCGCGAGAGCGGCATGAGCTTGCCGGTGTCCACGTCTGTGATGCCGTGGCCGAGCGCCGCGAATGCGCCCGTCTGCGGGTCATAGAAGGTCACCGTGCCGATGCCCGCCATGCTGTCGCGGATCCACGCGCCGAGGCGGCACACGCCGTCCTGCCCTTTTTTCGGACAGACGGCGAGCTTCACGAGCCGACCGCCGCGGCGCACGCCAAAGGCTGCCTCCCGCTCTCCGTTCTCCGCAAGAAGCGACTGCAAATGCTCCGTCGAGCCGATGGTGACGTCGTTCATCGTCAAGATCAGATCGCCGGCCTTCATGCCGCCCTTCTTCGCGGGAGAGATGGCGCCCTCGTTCTCCGAAAGCCCCACGACCAGCACACCCTCGGCAAAGAGCTTCACGCCGATCGCCTTGCCGACCGGCACGAGCAGCTGCGTCTCTCCGCCCGGGTCCGGCGCACTCACGGCTCCCGCCGGCACGAGCAGGGCGGAGAGTGCAAAGACCAATGCCGCGCAGGCGGCAGCGCCATGCCGCCTGCTCCGTTTCCGTCGCCTTTCATCCATCCCATCACCTCTCCTGTTCAAAAGGAAATCGTTTCCTTTTGAAATTTTTTTGCCGCGTTTTTGCTTGCGGCCCCGTTACTTTTTGCAAAAGCGCAAAAAATAGCCCGCACAAAATCTGTCGGCATTGGCATGGAAATGACTTGCTTTCGCGGCAGGGAGACAAAAAAAGAAAACCGCAGGTCAAAACCTGCGGTTTTCGGAAAAATTCGGAAAATCAACGCTCACGATTGAAAATCTTGAAAATGTCGGCAAAGGGATCGTCTTCCTCCTCAGTCTTCTTCTCCGCCTCGGCAGCCGCCTTGTCCTCTTCATAATTGATGGGCTCGATGCCAGGCTTCGCCTCCGCCGCCTTCTTTTCCTCGGCGGGCGCGGCAGCCGCGGCGCTCTTACCGTCGGCAAAGCCGGTGGCAATGACCGTGACGCGGATCTCGTCATCCATCGACTCGTCGAAGGTCGCGCCGAAGATGGTCAGCGCGTCGGGATGCACCGCGTCCTGCACCAGCGACGCGGCCTGCTCGACCTCCTCAAGGCCGATATCCATGGAGCCGGTAACGTTGATGAGCACGCCGCGCGCACCGTGGATGGAGGTCTCAAGCAGCGGGCTGGAGATGGCCATGCGGGCGGCCTCCTCGGCCTTGCCCTTGCCCGCCGCGCGGCCCACGCCCATGTGCGCCATGCCGGCGTTCTTCATGATGGCGGTGACGTCGGCAAAGTCGAGGTTGATGAAGCCGGTGTCGCGGATGAGGTCGGAAATGGACTGCACCGCCTGACGCAGCACATCGTCCGCGATCTCAAAGGCGTTGGCGAAGGTGATCTTCTGATCGGTCGCATGCTTGAGGCGCTCGTTGGGGATAATGACGAGGGAATCGACCTTGCCTTGCAGCTCCTCGATGCCCTTTTCGGCCTGCTGCATCCGGCGGCGGCCCTCAAAGCCGAACGGCTTGGTGACGACGCCGACGGTCAGGATGCCCTGCTCGCGGGCGATCTCGGCCACGATGGGCGCGCCGCCCGTGCCAGTGCCGCCGCCCATGCCGGCGGTGATGAACACCATGTCGGTATCCTCCAGCGCCTTAGAGATCTGGGCGCGGCTCTCCTCCGCACTCTTGCGGCCCACCTCGGGATCGCTGCCCGCGCCCTGGCCGTGGGTCAGCTTCTCGCCGATCTGGATCTTATAGGTAGCGCTGGAAACGTTGAGCGCCTGCTTATCGGTATTGACCGCGACGAAATCCACGCCGCGGGTCCCGGAGCGCACCATGCGGTTGACCACGTTATTGCCGCCGCCGCCGACGCCGATGACCTTGATCCTGACGACGTTTTCAACGCCGGTATCCAATCCGAATGCCATATCGGTTCCTCCTACTATCTCTTGTAGAATGCGGGCGGATCATGTCGGTGCCGCCACAACATCAAGTGTATTCTGAAACAAGTCTATTGTATAACGCTTTTTTCTCGCGGTCAATAGCCGCGCGCGATTTCCCGAAAACTTTTTTACGCGCCCGGCGCGGACGGGATAAAGCGCATCTCGCCCTTGGACTTGAGCAGCATATAGTTGATCTCGCCCGTCTCGTTCGACTCCAGACCGTTTACCAGATCCTGCACGCTGCGGAAAATATAGTCGAGGTCGGAGTCCCACGGGAGGCGCACGGTGAAGCGGCCCAGATAGGTAAAGGTGATCGCCTCGGCATCAGACAGGTCGACGCTCCCGATGCCCGCGAGCATACCGTAACCGCCCGCCGTCCGCACGAGGGTGAGCAGTGTCTCCGTCGTCAGCGTTTTCTCCTCACCGAGCGAGAGCTGCGCGCTCAGCGCGGGCGACTCCGGCTCGACGCCCGTGATGCCCGGGCAGCCGGACGGCAGCGTGTCGGTCCGCTCAAGGAGCTTTCCGTTTTCGCTGATGAGCCAATAACCCTCCGGCGTGACGACGCCCGCCGCCGCCACGCACTCCCGCACCGTGATAACGATGGTGTCGGGCAGAGCGCGGTTGATCGTCGCCTCCTCCACATAGGGCAGCTTTTCAAAAATGGCCTGCGCGGCGCTGTACTTGTTGAGCAGGAAGAGGTTATCCTCGATCTCGATGCCCGAGGCCGCGACGACCTCCTCGCTCGTGTAGCGCGCGTTTCCGCTCACCGTGATGCTCTGCACCTTGAAAAAAACGGTCAGCGCCGCGACGACCGCGCCGGCGATGAGCAGGATGCACAGGAGCTTCATCAGGAAAGAAAATCTTCCCCGCCGGCGTCTGCGATTCGTGCTGCGATTTCGTGCCATAGCTTTTGTATCCTTTTCGTTTCTATGTAGTCTCCCGGCGGATCTGTGCGCCGAGCGCGGCCAGGTCGCGCTCGATAGCGTCGTATCCGCGATCGATGTGCGTGAGCTCCGTCACGCGGGTCGTGCCCTCGGCGGAAAGCCCCGCGATCACCAGCGCCGCGCCGCCGCGCAGGTCGGTGCATTTGACCGCCGCGCCGTGCAGCGTCCTCACGCCGTTCACCACCGCCACGCGCCCCACGACGCGGATCTCCGCGCCCATGCGCGAGAGCTCGTCAACGTGTCGGTATCGGTTTTCAAAAATGTTTTCGACAAAGACCGTGCAGCCCTCGCTCCTGAGCAGCGCCGCCATCAGCACCGGCTGCGCGTCGGTCGGAAAGCCCGGATAGGGCGCGGTACGCACGGGGCGCACAGAGCGCAGCGCTCCGGTCGAGCGCAGGGAAACGGCGTCCGCCTCGCTCCTCACCTCGCAGCCGCTCTCGGCAAGCGAGAGCGCCACAGTGGACACCGCGCGGTAGTCCACACCGGTGAGCCGCACCTCACCGCCCGCCGCCGCCGCGGCGCAGAGGTAGGTGGCGCAGACGATGCGATCCCCGATGACGCGGTGCGTGCAGCCGTGCAGCGCCGCGCCGCCCTCGACCGTGATGATGGAGCCACCCGCGCCGTTCACCCGCGCGCCCATGCTCCGCAGCAGCGCCTGAAGATCGACGATCTCCGGCTCGCGGGCCGCGTTGTAGATGACGCTTGTGCCCTCCGCGCCGCAGGCGGCGAGAATGGCGTTCTCCGTCGCGCCGACGCTCGGAATGGCGAGGGTGATGTCCGTGCCGCGAAGGCATTTCGCCCTGCATCGCAGCTCGCCGTAGCGCTCGGTGATCTCCGCGCCCAGCTCACGCAGGGCGGCCAGATGCAGGTCGATGGGCCGCGGACCGAGCTCGCAGCCGCCGGGGTAGGACAAGACCGCTTCCCCCTGCCGCGCGAGGATCGCGCCCAGAAAAATGATGGACGAGCGCATTTCGCGCATCAGCTCGTCGGGAATGTCGCAGCGCGCCATCGGCGCAGTGTCCACCTCCAGCGCTGTGCCGTCGCGCCGCACGCGGCAGCCGAGGTGGCGCAGGATGGCGACGGACGCGTCCACGTCGCGCAGACGCGGACAGTTCTCGATGCGGCAGACGTCCCGCGCGAGGATCGTCGCCGCCAGCACGGGCAGGACGCTGTTCTTGCTGCCCTGTATCGTCAGTTCTCCGTGAAGCGGCGCGCCGCCCTCGATGCTCAGATAGCTCATGTGCCGTTCCTCCCTTTCCCGATGGGTCAACAAACTAAGCCATAGTATGCGCCCACGGTGCGCCGTGGTTCCGGCGCGGGAGGAAAAGGGGGTGTACTTTCGCGGTGTTTTATGGTAAAATTCCGAAAAAATCCAAAAGCGAGGTCATATCATGAAGGGAAAAACGATCTGCAAAACGCTTGGGCTCGTACTGCTCGCGCTGCTCATTCTCGTCGTGCTGTACGTCGTCTATGTGTTCGCGAGCTACCACCGCATCGGCGATCAAAGTCTCAGCGTAATGCATTGCAGCAGCAGGGACGCAGTCCCCATGGAGGACGCGGTCGAGACCGGCGCCGTCTACCGCGTTTCGTCCGCGAACGCGGGCTTCGGCGCGTACAGTGCCGACTACAGCTTCTTTATGGACGGTGGCAGGGAGAGCCGCGCCCGCAGCCGGCAGGCGGTAGACGAAAATATGCGCGGCATCGTCGCGTTCGTCAAAGGCCTTTCGCCCGATTTTGCCCTCTTTCAGGAGGTCGATACCGACGGCACACGCAGCTGGCATATCGACGAGACCGCCTATCTGAGCGACGCCATGACGGGATGCGAATTTGACGAGGTGTTCGCGCAGAACTACGACAGCCCCTATCTTTTCTACCCGCTCATTCAACCCCACGGAGCGAATCAGTCCGGCATCGTGACGCTTTCGCGCCACCCCATCGCTTCCGCCGCGCGGCGGGAGCTGCCGGTGGAGAGCGGCTTTATGAAGCTCCTTGACCTTGACCGCTGCTATTCGGTCAGCCGCATCCCGACGGCGAGCGGCAAAGAGCTTGTCCTCTATAATCTCCACCTCTCTGCCTACACCTCGGACGGCGCCATCGCCACCGAGCAGCTTGAGCTGCTGTGCGCGGATATGCTTGCGGAATACGAGGCGGGCAATTACTGCGTCGCGGGCGGCGACTTCAACAAGGACCTGCTCGGCAATTCGCCGGAGATCTTCGGTGTGGCCGCCGGGGAAAACGACACCTGGGCGCAGCCCATCCCGGAGGGAACGATCCCCGCGGGGCTGACGCTCGTCGCGCCCTTTGACGAGACCGCGCCCGCCGCCTCCTGCCGCACGGCGTCCGAGCCGTACAGCATCGAGACGACCTTCCGCCTGACGGTGGACGGCTTCCTCGTGAGCGATAACGTGGAGGTCGTGGACAGCGCCGTGCTGGACGCCGGCTTCCTCTACTCCGACCACAATCCCGTGTGGATGGACTTCAAGCTCAACTGAATATGCTCTGAGCCTGCGGCTTGCGCCGCAGGCTTTTATTTGACAAGCGCCATGACGGTCTCATAGATGCGCTCGGTCGCGTCGCGCACGCCGAGTCGGAGCGAAGCCTCGTGCATCGCCGCGAGCCGCGTTTCGTCGCGCAGCAGCGCGGCGGCCTCCGTAAACAACCGCTTGCCGTCCAGCCCCTCCTCGGGCAGGACGAGCGCCGCGCCGTGCTCGCCGAGCACGGCGGCGTTCTTCTCCTGATGGTGGTTCGTCACGTTCGGCGACGGCACGAGGATGGCCGGCACGCCGAGCGCCGTCAGCTCGCTGAGCGTGGACGCGCCCGCGCGGCAGATCACAAGGTCGGCGGCGCGCATGACGTCCGCCATGTCGTAGATATACTCGCGCACGTCGAGCGAGGGATGGTCGCGCAGGTCCACGCCGTACCCGCTCACCCACTCGTGCATTTTCTGCCAGCCGAGCGAGCCGACGGAGTGGACGTGATGGAACGGCTCCTTTGCCGCCTCAAGATAAAGAAGCTCCGCCGTGACGCGGTTCATGTTCCCCGCGCCGAGGCTGCCCCAGAAGGAAACGACGAGCGGGCGGCCGTCGTTCACGCCGAGCTTTTCCTTGGCCTGCGCCTTCGTCTGCGTGAAGAAGTCGCCGCGCACCGGCGTACCGGTGACGACCACGCGGTCCTTGTGCTTATAATACCGCCGGCAGTCCTCAAAGCCGACAAGAATGCGGTCGCAATGGTTCTCGAGCAGTCGGGTCGTCAGCCCCGGAACGGCGTTCGACTCGTGCACCGCCGTCGGAATGCCGCGCGCGTGGCCGTAGCGCACGACGGGATAGCTCGCGTAGCCGCCCGTACCGACAATGAGGTCGGGCTGAAATTCATCGAGAATGGCGTCCGCCTCACGCTTCGCGTGCATCAGATTGCGCACGGAGACGAGGTTATGGCGCAGCTCCTTCGGCCGAAGGGAGCGGTGGAAGGACGAGATGTTGACCGTGCGGAACGGATAGGGCGTGTGCGCGATCAGGTCGCGCTCCAGTCCGCGCTCCGCGCCGACGAAGAGGATGCGGGTCTTCGGGTCTCTCTCCCGCAGGAAGCCTGCGAGCGCCAGCGCGGGGTTGACGTGTCCCGCCGTGCCGCCGCAGGTGAAAATAACGTTCATGCCTTCCGTCCCCCTTTCTTCCTCGCGGCGGTCTGTTTTCCGCCGCGGCATATTTTTGAGCTTTTCAGCCTGGCGGCATCTGCCGCGAAACACTCAGCACCACGCCCATTTCCGCGAGCTGGATGGCGAGCGCCGTGCCGCCGAAGCTGAAGAACGGCAGCGAGATGCCGGTGTTCGGCACAAGATTCGTCACGACCGCGATGTTTAAGAAAACCTGTAAGGCGATCTGCGTGGTAATGCCCACGACAAGAAGGCTGCCGAAGCGGTCGCGCGCGTGGAGCGCGATCCAGTAGCCGCGGATGATGAGCAGCGCGAAGATGGCCATGATGAGCGTCGCGCCGATCAGGCCCAGCTCCTCGCAGATGATGGAGAAGATGCAGTCGTTGTGCTCCTCGGGCAGGAAGAGGAACTTCTGCCGGCTCTTGCCGAGACCGAGACCGAGGAGACCTCCCGAGCCGATGGCGATGAGGCTCTGGCGCGTCTGATAGCCCGTGCCCGTCTTAAAGGCGTCGTTGAGCGGGTCGAGCCAGATGGCGATGCGCGAGGAGTTGTAGGTGATCAGGCCCGAGAGGAACGCATACGCCACCGCCGCGATACCGCCGATGCCGATGCCGACCCAGTAGCCGCGGATGCCGCCGACGAACATCATCGCCGCGCCGATGCCGAGAATGAGCACGGTGCCGGAAAGGTGCGGCTCGAAGTACATCAGCACCGCAATGAGGGCAAGGATAAAGCCGTAGGGCAGGATACCGTAGCGGAGCGTTCTCATTTTGTCCTTCTTTTTGGAGATGCTGTCGGCAAAATAAAGGATGACGCCAAGCTTGGCGATCTCCGACGGCTGAAACCGCATCGTGGTGCCCGGGATACCGAGCCAGCGCGTCGCGCCGTGGCTCGTGATACCGACGCCGGGAATGATGACCGCAACGAGCAGAGCGATGGAAATGCCCAGCGCGATCTTGGCCACGCCGCGGAAGCGCGCGTAGTTGATGCGCCCGATGACGACCATGGCGGCAAGGCCGAGCGTGGCAAAGGCCGCCTGCCGCTTAAAGTAGTACAGCGGGTCGCCCGACTCATAATAGGCAGAGGGGAAGCTCGCCGAGAGGAGCATGATGAGCCCCACGCCGGTGAGCAGCAGCACAAGCAGGAGGAACGGCACATCGATGGGTCCGCGGCCCGCCTCCTTCGCGGCAGCCTCCATGCGCTTCATGTGCTCGCGCTGCTCGCGCCGCAGCTCGCGCTCCTCCTTCGTCATACCGGTTCACCTCCCCCGATCGTTTTTTGAAATGTGCCTTAGAAGTGGTATCTTCCGATCACGCCCCAGAGCGCCAGCATACAGAACACGGCGGAGACGAGCGTGAAGATGGTCACGAGCTTGACCTCGCTCCAGCCGCACAGCTCAAAGTGATGGTGCAGCGGCGCCATCTTGAAAATGCGCTTGCCGTGCGTCGCCTTGAAATAGGCGACCTGAATGATGTCCGAGAGCGTCTCGCAGATGTAGACGATGCCGACGAGCAGCAGCACGAGCGGCATATCGTAGGCGAACGCCAGTCCCGCCACCGCGCCGCCGAGAAAGAGCGAGCCGGTGTCGCCCATGAATACCTTGGCGGGATGGAAGTTATAGACGAGAAAGCCGATCAGTCCGCCGACCATCGCCGCGGCAAAAACGCCGAGGTCATTCTCATAGCCCCACCATGAGCCGACCACCGCGAAAAACAGCGCCACCGGCACGGTCACGCTGCCGGCCAGACCGTCGATGCCGTCGGTGATGTTGACGGCGTTGACCGTGCCGACGATAACAAAGGCGGCGAAGATCATATAAACGATCCACGGCAGGATGACATAGGTATTGGCGAACGGAACGTAGAGGTTCGGCGTCAGCATCCCCTCATAGCGCATCAGGCAGAGAAACACCACTGCCGCGGCAAGCTGGAGGGCAAACTTCTGGATCGCCGTCAGGCCGAGATTCCGGTGCATTTTCACCTTCTGAAAATCGTCAAGAAAGCCAATCAGGCCGAACACGGCGGCAAAGGCAAACACATAGAGGTGCGCGAAGCTGCCCGCGCGCATGGCGTCCCAGCCGAACACGAGAATGGTGACGAGGATGCTGAAAATGAACATCAGTCCGCCCATCGTCGGCGTGCCGGACTTGCCGGCGTGCCAGGTCGGGCCGTCCTCGCGGATGCTCTGTCCCGCCTTGAGCCTGCGCAGCTCGGGGAGCAGAAAGCGTCCGGTGACAAGCGTGATGAGAAAGCTCACAATGCAGGCAGCGATCAGTTTCATAGCGTATTCCTTCCGCCGCGCAGAGCGCGGCTCTTTCGTTTTTTATTGGCTCAGATGCTCGCGCACCACCTGCCGCTCGTCGAGCGGCAGCGTCTCGGCGCCGACCACCTGATAGGTCTCGTGTCCCTTGCCCGCGAGCACCACCACGTCGCCGGTGCGGGCGTGGTCGAGCGCGTAGGCGATGGCCTCGCGGCGGCTTTCCAGCACGGCAAACGGCGTCGCGCTGTCCGCCATGCCGGCGAGGATCTCGTGCAGAATGGCGTAGGGGTTTTCCGTGCGGGGATTATCCGAGGTGACGATTACCTCGTCCGCGAGCCGCGCAGCGATGCGCCCCATTTCGGCGCGCTTCGTCCGGTCGCGGTCGCCGCCGCAGCCGAACACGACGAGCACGCGCGCGTCGGCAAAGCCGCAGACGGTCGAGAGAATATTTTTCAGCCCGTCGGGCGTGTGTGCATAATCAATGAGCACGGTGTAGTCCGTGTCCGTCGGCACCACCTCCGCCCTGCCGCGCACGCCCTGACAGAGTGAGAGGGCCTGCGCCGCGTCCTCGATCGGAATGCCGAGGGCCTGTGCCGCGGCGAGCGCGGCGAGCGCGTTGTAGAGCGAGAACGCCCCGGGAATGTGCAGCGTCACGGGGATGTGCTCGCTGTCGCTGCACGCGGTGAAGCTCACGCGGTCGGCGCAGTAATGTGCGTCCCAGCCGACGAGATCGTTTGCAAGTCCCTGCCCGAAGCGTGTGACCGGACAGGTCACATTTTCGAGCAGCCGCGGCGTCCACGGATCGTCGCCGTTGACGGCGGCGGCGCGGCATTGGCGGAACAGACGCGCCTTGGCGTCGCAGTAGGCTTCCATTGTACCATGGTAGTCAAGATGATCCTGCGTGAGATTGGTGAACACGCCGAGCGCGAAGTCGATCGCGCCGGCACGCCTTTGCACGAGCGCGTGGGAGGAGACCTCCATCACCACATGGGTGCAGCCCGCGTCCGCCATTTCGCGCAGCAGACGCTGGAGCGTCAGCGCGTCGGGCGTGGTGCGCTCGGCAGGCAGAACGGCGTCGCCGATCATGTTCTGATTGGTCCCGATCAGACCGACCTTTGCGCCCAAGCAGCGCTCAAGGAGCTGCTTGAGAAGATACGTTGTGGTCGTCTTGCCGTTCGTGCCGGTCACGCCGACCACCGTCATGCGTCCCGCCGGCTCGCCATACCATCTCGCGGCGAGCTTTGCCGCCGCCTCGTGCGCGTCGGGGACCAGCACGCAGGGCACGCCTTCGGCCGCGTGCTCGGTCACGACGCAGACCGCGCCGCGCGCGGCGGCCTCCTTTGCGTAGTCTGCGCCGTCCTCCCGCGCGCCATGCAGGGCGAGGAAAAGGCTTCCCTCTCCCGCCGCGCGGGAATCGAGGGTGAGGTCATGTATCTCCGTCCGCGCGTCCGCGCGGAGGAGTCGGAAGTGATCGAGGGCGCTCAAAAGCTCGCCGAGCTTCGTAGGCGCGTCGTCCTTTCTCCGTCAAATCTTGCTCTCTTTTGCGGTTTTTAATCCGTCACCGAGCTGTCGCTGAACTGGACGCGCACCACTGTGCCCGCCGCGACCTCCGTGCCCGGCGTCTCCGACTGGGAGATGGCGCGTACGCTCGCAGAGCTGCCGCCGGTCGCGCCGGAGACGGACATGATAAGCCCCGCGTCGGTGAGCTTGCGGTTGGCCGCCGCGGCGCTGTCGCCCACGACATTCGGCACGATGCACAGCTCCGTGGATTTCTCCGCGCCGAGATAGATGATGATCTCCGCGTTGTTCGGCACGATCGCGCCGCCGAGCGGCGTCTGGTCGGTGACGGTCTCGCCGTCGCCGACGGTGCGGCAGGAGAAGCCCTCCTCCTTGAGCTTTGCCGCCGCCTCGTCGCGCTTGAGCCCGACGACGTTCGGCACGGTATGATCCGCGCCGACGAGTTCATCCGCGCTGTAGGTCGGCTCGATGCCGAGGTAGGGCAGTATCTCCGCCATGATGCTCGACGCCACGGGCGCGGCCATGTTGCCGCCGGAGCGGTAGGTGCCGGTCTTGTCGCTGGCGTTGCTGAGGGTGAGCAGCATCATGATCTGCGGGTCGTCCGCCGGCGCGCAGCAGGTGAACGAAACGGTGACGCTCCCGTCGATCTGGTCGGCAGTGCCGGTCTTGCCACCGATGCGGTAGCCCGCGACCTTGCCGTTCTTGCCCGTGCCATGCTCGACCTCGTACTCCATGATCTCGCGCACGGTCTTGGAGGTATTCTCGGAGATGACCTGCCGCAGCGGGGTGGTGTCGTGGCGGTACTTGACGTTGCCGCTCTGGTCGAGCACCTCGGAGACGATGTAGGGCGTGCGGAGGTAGCCGCCGTTGACGCAGGCCGCCTGCGCGTTGATGAGCGAGAGCGGCGTGACGTTGAAGTTCTGACCGAAGGCGTAGCACGCCAGCGCCAGCGTGGAGTATTCGATCTCCTTGTTGACAAAGCCGCTCGCCTCGCCCGTGGTGTCCACGCCGGTCTTTCCGGTGAGGCCGAAGGCCTTCATGTAATTGTAAAACGTCGTGTTGCCGAGGCGCAGTCCGATGTTGATGAACGCAGGGTTGCAGGAATTGGCGAACGCCGTGATGAGGTCCTGATGACCGTGACCGGGCGCGCGCTTGGAGCAGTTGATCTTCGCGCCCTCGATGACGACATAGCCCGGGCAGTTGAAGGTGTCGGACATTTTGACCTTGTTCTCCTCCAGCGCCATGGCGAGGGTGAGGATCTTGAAGGTCGAGCCGGGCTGGAAGGTGTCGTTGATGGCCTTGTTGCGCCATTGCATATTTTGCAGCGTGTCGGCCGCCGCGGCGAGCTCCTCGTCGGTCATGCCGGCGGCAAGCATCTCCTTGTTGTAGATACTCGCGGGGGCGTTGAGGTCGTAGGTCGGCAGCGACGCCATCGCGAGGATGCCGCCGGTGTTGACGTCCATGACGATGCCGGTCGCGCCCACGCCCGTGCCGTAGCGGCTCTCGAGCTCCTCAAGGCCCTTTTCGAGGTAATACTGCACCGTCTTATCGAGGGTCGTCACCAGACTGTCGCCGTTCTCGGCGTCGAAATACTGCTCATACTGATAGAGCAGCGCGTTGCCGTTGGCGTCGCGCGCGGAGACGACCATGCCCTTTTCGCCGGTCAGCTCCTCGTCATACACGGCCTCAAGACCGTAAGCGCCGCCGTTGGCGTTGACAAAGCCGATGACGTGCGCGGCGAGCGAGGAATAGGGGTAGTAGCGCTTGGAGGTCGGCTCCAGAAAGACGCCTTTGATGCCGTTGTCGCTGATAAACACGCGGACCTTGTCCGCCGTCTCCTGCTCGACCTTCTTCTTGATGACCTTGTACTGCGAGGCGGTGTCCTTCATATCGTCGAGGATGCCGCTCGGGTCCACGCCGAGGATCTCGCCGAGGCCGTTTGCGATCAGATCTTGATCCTGTTCGTTTTTGGCGACGTCGAGAGGCGAGACGCAGACGTTCTCCGCCGTGGAGGAGAGGGCGAGAATGTCGCCGTTTTTATCGTAGATGGTGCCGCGGCTCGCCTCCACGGTCGTGCGCAGCGTCTGCTGGCGCACGGCGAGCGTCTTGAGCTCGTCGTGCTGCTTGATCTGCAGCTTGTAGAGCTGGGCAAAGAGCAGCAGAAACGTGCCGATGCCCAGCAGCGCCAGCAGCAGAAGCGTCCGCTGCTGGATGATGCGGTTGGCGCGGCGCGCGCTGTCCGGTTTTCTTTTCGGGGGTGTCGGCACGGTCTTTCCTCCTCATACGGCAAGGGGCATAATGGCAAAACAAGGAGTAAGGAAGCTCCTTACTCCTTATGTATAGGCTTCGCTCAACTGAAATATTCCACCACGCTGAAAACGCCCTGCCCCAGCGAGGTGAACACGCGGCTGAGCACGCTGACGTTCTGTGCTTCGCAAAGCTCCACGCTGTCCGGCGCGGAAAGGTCGATATAATTGATCTGCGAGGAGCTGGGCTTGTTCATGCCCGCGGCGACAGCCGCCGCCTTAACCGTTTCGAGATCAAAGGTGCGCTCGTACTGCGTGAGCAGCGCGACGTGCTCGGCGTCGAGCGTCTTGAGCTCCTTCTGCATCGACACCACGTCGGCGGAAATGCTCGTGAGCTGCGCGTAGCTCATCAGCACGACCACGACCATCGCGGCCAGCGCGGCAAAGCCGAGCACCAGCACGCCGGAGACTCTCTGCCGCTCGCGCACGCGCGGACGGACGGCCTTCTTCTCCTGCCTGCGCGGCGGGCGGATGAACTCCTCGCGCGGCTGCTCCCGCTGCTCGCTCTCGCGGCGCGGCGCGCGCCGCTCGGCATAGCGCTCATCGTAGGCGAGATTGCCGACAACACGTCCGCCGCGGTAGCTATTCGGTTGTCTGCGGCTCGTGCGTGCCATAGCGCTCTCCTTCGTAAAAGATCTGCTTTCTCAGCATTTTTCCGCCACACGCAGCTTGGCGCTGCGGGCGCGGGGATTTTCGTTCAGCTCCTCCTCGCCCGAGACGATGGGCTTGCGGGTGATGAGCTTCATTTTGGGCTTCTTGCCGCACACGCACACCGGAAACTCCGGCGGACAGGTGCAGCCCGTGGCGAGCGCTTGCAGCTCGCGCTTGACGATGCGGTCCTCGAGCGAATGGAACGTAATGACCGCGAGCCGCCCGCCCGGCTTGAGATTCTTCTCGGCGGCGCGGAGCATCGGCGGAAGCTCGCCGAGCTCGTCGTTGACCGCGATGCGGATGGCCTGAAAGCTCCGCTTGGCGGGATGCTGCTTTTCGCGCAGCGCCGCGGCGGGCATCGCCGAGCGGATGAGATCCGCCAGCTCCAGCGTGGTTTCGATGGGCTTTTCCGTGCGGTACGCACAGATCTTCTTTGCGACGGCGGGCGCGTAGCGCTCCTCGCCGTATTCGTAGAGGATGCGCTTGAGCTCCTCATAGCTGACGGTATTAACCAGCTCGCGCGCGGTGTAGCTCGCGCTCTCGTCCATGCGCATATCGAGCGGCGCGTCCTGCTTATAGGAAAAGCCGCGGGCGGCATCGTCGAGCTGCGGCGAGGAAACGCCGAGGTCAAAGAGCATCCCGTCCACGCCGCGGACGCCCAGCTCACGCAGCACGTCGTCGAGCGCGCTGAAGTTGGAGTGTACCAGCGTCACGCGATCCATATAGTCCGCGAGCCGCCGCTGCGCCGCCTCGATGGCAGTCTCGTCGCGGTCGAGGGCAATGAGCCGTCCTCCCGCCGTCAGGCGGCGGACGATCTCCAGCGTGTGGCCCGCGCGGCCCAGCGTCCCGTCGAGGTAAACGCCGTCCGGCTTGATGGCAAGCGCGTCCAGACATTCGTGCAGCAGCACCGGCTTGTGGCCGTAGTTGATCTCTTCCATCTCAGAAGCCCAGCTCCTCCATCACGGCGGCGAGGTTCTCGGGGTTGAGCTCCTCGGCCTCCAGCGCAGCCCAGCGCTCCGCGTTCCAGATCTCGGCGCGGTTCGATACGCCGATGATGACCACGTCCTTATCCAGCCCCGCGTAGGCGCGCAGCTTCTGCGGCAGCAGGATGCGGCCCTGGCTGTCCGGCTCGCACTTGGCGGCATTGGCAAACAGCGGACGCATGGCCTTGGTCTTGGTGTAGGGCAGGCTCTCGAACTTCTCGGTGAACTTCGCCCAGCTCGCGTCGGAATAGACGCTCAGGCAGGAGTCCATGCCCATGGTGACATAAAAGGTCTCGCCCAGCTCCTCGCGGAGCTTTGCGGGGATGAACACTCTGCCCTTGGCGTCGATGCTGTGTTGATACTGGCCGGTCAAAGCGCTTCCCCCTTTCGGCGATCCTTGAAGCTGCTGTGAAGAGGGCAAAGCAGCGGCTCCCTCTTTTTTCGGGGAAGTCGCTCGGCTCCACTCTCCTGCACTTTTGGGTCAGCAGCACCACTTTTGCACACTTGGCACCACTTTCCCCCACTTCGTATTTTGAGTATACATAAAACGCTTTTGAAATGCAAGCAGAAATTTTCTTTGTTTTCAGGGCTTTCACGCCCTTTTCTGCCAAATTTTTCCAGCGTTTTTTGCCGGAACTCAAACGCACGTTTTATTGTCGAAAGGGCACGAAAAAACGCGCCACAATATCTTGTGGCGCGTTTTACCTTCATCGCAAAATATGTTCAAATTAAAAAACGCTCGAAAAGCCTTTGTCAGATGTAACGAATTTTACTTGTCCTCTTTGTCGTTTTTCTCCAAAGACTTGTTCAGCTCCTCACGGCGGCGCTGCATCTGCTCGTTGGACGCGGCGCGGAAGCGCACGCGCGTCTGCTTGACCTCGTCGAGCGCCATCTGGACCGCCTCCTCCGTGCGGCGCAGAACGTCCTCGGAGTAGTCGTTCGCCACGCGGTACATCTCACGCGAGCGCTCCTCGGCGCGGGTGACGATATCGTGGCCCTTGGCGCGCGCGGCGGTGAGCACCTCGCTCTCAGAGACCTTGCTCTTGGCCTCGAATTCCGCCTTCTGCATCATGCGCTCAACGTCGCGCTTGGCAGCCTCCACATACTCGTCGCGGGCGCGGACGAGCTCCTGCGCGCGCTTGAGCTCCACCGGCATCTGCGCGCGGATCTCGTCGAGCAGGTCGAGCGCCTCGTCGCGGTTGAGCACGCACTTGTCGTTCGACAGCGGCGCGTTCTTCGCCTCGTCGATCATCTCATACAGCATATCCAGCAGCTTCTGTACATTCTCTTCAGCCATCGTTATCCCCTATCCTTTCCTCTTATCCGAGCCGCGGCCGCAGCCGGCAAATACTTCTCGAGCGGCTGATGATACTTCACCATCTCGCGCGCCATGGTCGATGAAATGTGCTGGTGCGCGGGCTCAGCGCACAAAAGCACCGTGTCGAGCGCGCCGCCGGACACATCCTTATAAATGAGCGAGAGCTGATACTCCGCATCGAAATCCATACTGTTCCGCGCGCCGCGCACGAGAAAGCGCGCGCCCTTCTGCGCGGCAAAGTCCGTCAGCAGCCCGTTCCACAGCGCCGCCTCGACGTTGCCGAGCGGTGCGACGCTCACGCGCATCAGCTCCAGTTTCTCCTCGTCCGTGAACATCGGGTGCGTCTTTTCGCCGTTTGGCACGATGGCGACGTACACGCGGTCAAAGAGCTGCGCCGCGCGCTCGATGATATCCATGTGGCCGAGCGTCACGGGGTCGAAGCTGCCGGGAAACACGGCGATGCGTTCCTCTCTCATGTCGTCTCCTCCCCATCGCGGCGGTAAAGCGTGACCTTGATCCTGCCGTAGCGGTACTCGCGCGCGACGCGGTAGGGCGCGCTGAGCTTGGGCAGCTCCTTTTCCGCCGGACTCTCCGCGATCATTATACCATCGGGCGCAAGAATGTCAAACCGCGCGATGTGCGCGACGGCGCGCTCGAGCAGATCGTCCGCGTAGGGCGGGTCGAGGAAAATGAGGTCGAATTTCTCACGCAGGGCATTGAGATAGGCCATCGAGTCGCCGCAGACGACCTGCGCGCCTTCCTCCAGCCGCGTGAGCGCCAGATTCTCGCGGATGAGCTTCACCGCGTCGGTGCGTCGGTCCACGAACACGGCGCGCTGCGCGCCGCGCGAAAGCGCCTCGATGCCGAGCTGTCCCGTCCCCGCGAAGAGGTCGAGCACGCGCGCGCCCTCCACCTCGAACTGGATGGCGGAGAAAATGCCCTCCTTGACCTTGTCGGTGGTCGGGCGGGTATCATAACCCTTTAATTCATTCAGCCGGCGCCCGCGCGCCGAGCCGGTGATGACTCTCATACCGTTTTCCGTTCCTTCTTTCGGTTCTTTTTACATCCTACAAAAAAGCGGCGCACATTGCAAGTGGTCACGCAAAAATATTTTTCCGCATTCGCTTCCCGCTTTTTCGGATAGCTTTGTCGAAATTGCTCAAAATGAAAGTTTTCCTGCGCCCGGTCTTGCAAAATATGTTCAGATGCGGTAAAATGTAAAAACTCTTATAAATCGCATCTATAAGCTGCCGTTTATAGGAGAAATTTTAGGAGAGAGTGTATATTATGGAAAAGAAAAAGCTCAGTCTGCCGGCACAGATCTTCATTGCTCTGCTGCTCGGTATCGTGGTCGGCCTTGCCTTCTACTTTATGGGTAAGCCCGAGATCACGACCAACTACCTCAAGCCCTTCGGCACCATCTTCGTCAACCTCCTCAAGTTCATCGTTGTTCCCGTTGTCCTGCTGTCCATGATCGACGGCATCGTCTCCATGGGCGACATGAAGAAGGTCGGCTCCGTCGGCTGGAAGACCGTGGCGTACTTCCTCGTCACCACTGCCATCGCCTGCGTGATCGGCCTTGTGTTCGCCAACATCTTCAACAACGCCGGCCTCTTCCCCACCCTCCAGCTCGTTGACGGCCAGGTCTGGGAGAAGGCCACCAGCGCCAACTTCATGGATACCCTCATCGGCATCTTCCCCAGTAACCTCTGGGAGTCCTTCCGCACCTCCAATATGCTTCAGGTCATCGTCATCGCCATTCTTCTCGGCGGCGGCATCCTCACGGCAGGAGAAAAGGGCAAGCTCGCGCAGGATATGGTCACCTCCCTCTACGCGGTCATCGAGCGCGTGATGGCCTTCATCATTTCTCTCAGCCCCATCGGCGTGTTCACCATGATGGCTTGGGTCGTTGCCACGCAGGGTCCCGAGATCCTCGGCTCCCTCGGCATCGTCCTCGGCTGCGCCTACCTTGGCTACATCGTCCACGCGGTCCTCTGCTACTCCGTCTCCGCCAAGGCGTTCGCGGGCATCAATCCCATCACCTTCTTCAAGAAGGCGTCCCCGGCGATGATCTTCGCCTTCACCTCCACCTCCTCCGCCGCGACCATCCCGCTGAGCATGGAGTGCTCCGAGGACCTCGGCGCGGAGAATGATATTTCCTCCTTCGTCATCCCCCTCGGCGCGACCATCAACATGGACGGCACCGCCATCTACCAGTGCGTCGCCACCATCTTCCTCGCCACCTGCTGCGGCATGACGCTGACCCTCGGCCAAATGGTCACCATCGTCGTCACCGCGACGCTCGCCTCCATCGGCACCGCCGGCACCCCCGGCGCGGGCATGATCATGCTGGCTATGGTGCTCCAGGCCATGAACATCCCCGTCGATATGATCATGATCATCTACGGCGTGGACCGTCTGTTCGACATGGGCCGCACCTGCCTGAACATCACCGGCGACATCTCCTGCGCGCTCTGCGTCACCAAGTGGGAGAGCAAGAAGACCGCCGTCAAGTAAGGCAAGCACCCTCGCTTTTGAACGCATACCAAAAGAAGTGCTGTTTCCCGCGGGAAGCAGCACTTCTTTCTTGCTTTTTTCGGAGTGTGAGCATACAATGGGCGGTGCTCCATCACAGGAAACGGAGGAACGACGCCATGAACCGGAAACGCGGCTATCTTTATATTCTGCTCGCCGCCATGATTTTTTCCACCACCGAGGTCGCGCTCAAGGGGCTCGGCGGCGTCTTCGCGCCCATGCAGATCACGGTCGAGCGCGTGCTCATTGGCGCGCTCTTTCTGCTGCCCTTCGCCCTGCGCAGCCTGCGGCGGAACGCCATTCGCCTCACCCGCTCCGACTGGAGCTACTTTGCCCTGCTCGGCTTTCTGACGGTCACGCTGCACATGTCGCTGCTCCAGATGGCCGTGCTGCACATGGACGCCTCGGCGACCTCCATCATCTACTCCGGCAACCCCGTCTTTGCCCTCGCCGCCGCGCACCTGATCCTGCACGAGCCGCTGAAGCGGAACCACCTCATTGCCATCGGCGTCGAGCTGATCGGCATCCTCTTCATCCTCAACCCCGCGAAGCTCGAGGTCAGTCCGCGCGGCTTCGCGGAGATCCTCACGGCGACCATTCTCTTCGCCATGTACGGCACACTCTGCAAGCTGCGCATCCCGCGGCTCGGCGGGCTGGTCATCACGACCTTCAACATGGTCCTCGGCGGGCTGGAGCTGCTCGCGCTCCTGCTGCTCGGTCACATCCCCGCCGTCGGCGCGCTCTACCGCAGTCTCGGGCTGGACATTTTCGCCGACGTGCCGTTCTTCACCGGCTTCACGCTCAGGTCCGCGCTGCTGCTGTGCTACGTCGGCGTCTTCTGCGCCGCCATCGGCTTTCTGCTCACCGCCAAGATCACGGAATACACCTCCGCGACCGAGGCTTCGTTCGTCTACCTCATCAAGCCCGTTCTGGCAACGCTCCTGGCGGTGGTCTGCTTCCACGAGGCCATCAGCGTCAACCGCATGATCGGCCTCGTCTTCTTCCTCGCCGCCTCGCTGTGCGTCAGCGTGCCCGTGCTGCGCGAGATGCGGCGGGACGCTGTTACGGCGCAGCCGCCGCGGTAAGCCCATTTTCACGCAAAAAAGCTCCGGCCGTTTTCACGGTCGGAGCTTTTTCATCCGGTCTCAGAAATCAACGGTGCCGTCAAGGACCTTGAGGTCATAAGGCTCAAAGACGACCCTGCGGTACTTCTCCACGTCGAGCGGCACATTCGTCCAGTCGGAGTGCAGGTCGCCGTTCTGCTTGATGAGAATGTCGTAGAGAATATCGTAGGTCACGCCGTCCTCGCCGGTCTCCACGATGGTGGAATAGGGCAAGGTCTTATGGTAGGTCATGTGCAGGCCCTTGTACTCGAAATGGAAGCCGTTGCGCATCCGGCAGCCGTCGAGTCCCCTATAGGTGAACTGCTTTTTGAGGTCCTGCAAAATTTTGTCGTGCTCCTCCTCATAGAGGTTCTCGGGCGTAGTCTCGGTGTAGTCGTAACGGAACTGGATGGGAATGTTGTACTTCCGCCAGCGCTCGACATACTCCGTGAGCTTGTCCGCGGGATAGTTCTTGTAGAGCACGCAGTTGATGCGCTTGGGCGTGGCGATAGCGGCCACGACCTCGTCGGGCGATTCCTCGACGTAGCGCTGCAGATGGCGCGAAACGTTGATGCAGGTGATCTTGTCCGCGTTGCGGCGGGTGAAGTCGATCATCTCCTCCGCGCTGCAGCCGGGCTGCACGGGGAACGTGGTGTTGATATACACCTTGTGCGTCCCGGGGATCACGTCGAGCATCCGCTGCAGGTCGCCCAGCTGGGCGAAGGGCTCACCGCCGGTGAAAACGAAGTCGCACTCCGGCGTGATGGCGTCCATCACGGCAATGGACCTCAGAATCGCCTCGACGCTGAAGCCGGTGCAGTCGGCATATTCCTTTTTATTGATACAGAAAGGGCAGTGGTTGCGGCAGTCATACGGCACAAAAATGGTGACCGTCGCCCCGCCCGACCTCGTTTTGTAGGGGTGGCTCATAGCAGTTGTGTCCGTCCTATTGCAAAATTCGATAAATAGTTTACTCCTGTAAACGAGAAAATGCAAGGGAGAAAACGCGGAAAAAGCGGTTTTTGCCTATTTTCTTTCCTTTTCCTCCCGCAGCAGGCCGCGAACGTAGGCGAACGCGGCGTCCTCGCCCTCGTCGCGGAGCACGCGCAGCATCGCCTCGATGGCGTCGCTCGTCTCGGGGTGGATGAGGATATGGCTCTTTGAACGGATATAGTAGTCATACGGCGCGGCGTCGGTGTACTTGTCCTTGAGGTAGGTCCTGCACGCCGCGATGCGGTCGCAGAACATCTCGGCGACGTAGCGCAGCGGCATTTTGCACCCGCCCATGTAGGGCTTTCCGTCCTCCCCGATGCAGTAGTCGATCCAATACTCGAAGTGATGGCGGTTGCGTCCCTTGTGATGCAGCCAGGCAAGGCTCACGCCGTTCTGCTTGCGCTCGGCGTCGTTCGGGCTGCGGTAGCCCTGGTAGTATTTCGCGCCGCGCCAGAACTCACAGGGCGCGTACTTGCTCAGGTCGTGCAGCAGTCCCTGCCGGTAAAGGCCGAGACGAAAGCAGTATCTGCACACCAGGTGCCGATGATGCGTGATGGTCTTAAAATGTGCCAAAGGCTGCATGGCGGCTCCTCCCGCGGGCAAAAGATAAGAATGAACTTATTGTAGCACATCCTGCGGAAATGGCAAAGCGTATTTTTTGCGGATTTCCGCACATGATACCCTTCAGACGCGCGGCGGCATGACCTTGCCTTGCCGCTCGTTTGAAAGGAGGAGGGGCTCTCGCCCCTCCTCCGGTGGTTTCCGCCGCGCCCGCTTGTTTTTTCTCCACCGCCGTGGTACGATAGCCGCGAGAAAGCAGGGAGGGACCGCCATGGAAAAGCAGCCGCAGCTCCATACCATCGCGCCGGTATACGACGAAAACAGCAGAATATTGATCCTCGGCTCCTTTCCCTCGGTGAAGTCGCGCGAGGCGGCGTTTTTCTACGGCCATCCGCAAAACCGCTTCTGGCGTGTGCTCGCCGCCGTGCTCGGCGAGGAGGCGCCGCAGACGGCGGCGGAAAAGAAGTCCCTGCTCCTGCGCCATGGCGTCGCGCTGTGGGACGTCATCGCCTCCTGCGACATTGCCGGCTCGTCCGACGCGAGCATCACGAACGTGGTGCCAAACGACCTCTCGCGCATTCTGGACGCCGCGCCAGTCCGCCGCATCTTCTGCAACGGCGGCACGGCCTACCGCTTTTACCGCCGGTACGACGAGGCCGTATGGGGAAAGGCGGAGGCTCTGCCCTCCACCAGTCCCGCCAACGCGCGCTCGTCCGTGCAGGCGCTCACGGAGCGCTGGCGCGCGGCGCTCGCGCCGTGGCTTTGACGGCTCCGAGCCGGTGAAAAATGTCACTTTAACTTGTTAACAACCCGTTGCTTTTCCCCTTTCCGCGTCGTATAATGCCCCAATAACAGCAAGAAAAACGGAGGCAAAAGCCATGCAGGCAAGGGGAATTTTTCTGACCGTTCTGTCCGCGGTCCTCTACGGTCTGAACCCGCTCTTTTCCAAAACCATCAACGTCGGCGGCTGCAATTCGCTCACGCAGACCTTCGCCCGTCTTGCCGCCGGCATCGTGATCTTTTTCATTCTTCTTGTATGCAGCGGAAACGGCAGCGTGCGCGAAAAGCTGCGCCTGAGCCGGCAGGAGCTCAAGGATATTCTGATCTGCTGCATCGGCTACGGGCTCATCGGTCCGCTGCTCTTTGCGTCCTATAACTACCTCGCCTCGGGCCTTGCCACCACGCTGCACTTCGTCTATCCCGTGCTGGTGGTCGTCGCCTGCATCGCCTTTCGCTACGAAAGGGCGAACCGCCGCAAGCTCGTCTGCTGCGCGCTGTGCTTTGCCGGCATCCTGTGCTTCTACACCCCCGGCGGCGATGTGAGCGCCTACGGCGTATTCCTCGCGCTCGCCTCTGGCGTGGCGTGGGCATACTACATCGTGCATCTCAACTCCAGCGGGCTGGTGACGATGGCGCCGTTCAAGCTCGCCTTCTGGCTGTGCGTCTTTTCCGCCGTGCTCGTCGGCGGCATCACGCTCGCGATGGGCGAATTCGTCTGGCCCTCCACCGCCTTCACGCGCGGCGCACTCGCGCTCTACTGCTGCGTGTCCACCGCGGCGTCGCTGCTGTTCCAGCTCGGCAACCGCTTCATCGGTGCGCAGAGCGCGTCCATGCTCTCGACCTTTGAGCCGCTCACGAGCGTGGTCATCGGCATCCTCGTCTACCACGAGGTGCTGACCGTGCGGCTGGGCATCGGCATTTTCTGCATCCTGCTGGCGGTCTTTCTGCTGGCCAAGGCCGACGGAACGGTCAAGGAAGAAACGAAAAGCGAGGCGTGACACGCCTCGCTTTCTCTTCTCATTCTCACAGCTTTTCCGGCAGCGGCGTGTGCTCGCACACCGCGCGGACCTTTTCGCGCAGACTCATCAGGTCCTCGAAGGCGTCGGGCCGCCGCGCGGGATCGCGCAGCAGCGCCGCGGGGTGGTACATCGCCATGAGCTCAAAGCCGCCCTTTTTCACCCACTGCCCATGCTCGCGCGTGATCTTGAAGTCCTCGCGGATCAGGCGCATCGCCGCGATGCGGCCGAGGCAGACGATCAGCTTCGGGCGCAGCAGCGTCACCTGCTCGCGCAGATAGCCGATGCAGGCGTCCTGCTCCACGCCGAGCGGATCGCGGTTCTGCGGTGGGCGGCACTTGACGATGTTCGCGATGTAGACCATCGTGCGGTCGAGACCGATGATGGCGAGCATATCGTCGAGCAGCTGCCCCGCCTTGCCGACAAAGGGCACGCCCTGCTCGTCCTCGTGCGCGCCGGGGCCCTCGCCGACGAACATTATCTCCGCCGTGCGGCTGCCGTCGCCGAAGACCACATTCGTCCTCGTTTCGCACAGCGAGCACTCACGGCAGTTTTGACAGCGCTTTTCCAGTTCCTCCCAACGGTCTGCCATGGCTCGTCCTCCCTCTTTTTCTTCTGCCGCCTATGGTATCACGTTTTTCCATTCTTTGCAACGCCGCGGCGGCGCATTTTTCCGGTTCGAGCGGGCAAACTGCGGTGCAGGAGGTGAACGGACGCGATGACGTATTTTTGGTATTTTCTCGGCTACGGCTTTTTGGGCTATCTGCTCGAAAAGCTCTTCGCGGCTCTCACGCACGCGGAGCACCGCGTGCGGAAGGGCTTTCTGCTCGCGCCCGTCTGCCCCGTGTACGGTCTTGCAATGTGCGCCGTGCTCGCGCTGGGCGCGGATCGCATCGGCCCGCTCTGGGAGCTCGCGCTGCTCTGCAGCATCACCGCAACGACGACGGAATACGCCGTCCATCTTTTCTGCGACGCCGTGCTCGGCGTGCGCTTCTGGGACTACAGCGCGACAAAAACGGACGTCAACGGCCGTATCTGTCTGCCGTTCTCGCTCGCGTGGGGCGTGCTCGGTGCGCTCGCCGTGCGCCTCGTGCAGCCCGCGCTGGCGGCTCTCGCCGCCGGCATTCCGTCCGCCGTGACGAACACCGTGCTGCTCTGCCTCGGCATCGACGCGCTGTGGAGCACCGGCGTGCTGCTGCGCTGGGGCGACATTGACCTGCTCGCCCCGAGCCGTCTGCGGCGGAAACACCGGACGGCATAGAAAAAAGCGTGGGCTGTGCCCGCGCTTTTCGTTTAACCGTTATGCCGCTCGATCCACTCCCACAGATCGTCGTAGACCTGCGCGCGGCAGTCCTCGTTCAATATCTCGTGGCGCAGGCCGGGATAGAGCTTCAGCTCCGCGTCGCGCACACCGGCGCGGCGAAAGCTATCGTAAGCCGCGCGCACGCCCTTGCCCATGCCGCCCACGGGGTCGCGGTCGCCGGAGATGAAGAGCACGGGCGTCGCCATGTTCATGTGCCGCAGGTTGGCGGGCTTCTTGATGAACGCCATGCCGTCAAGCAGCTCGAGGAACAGCCCCGTGCTCGCCATGCCGCCGCAGAGCGGATCGGCGATGTAGGCGTCCACGTTTTCCTCGCTCACGCTCAGCCAGTCGTAGCCCGTGCGGTTAGGCGCGAAGGCCTTGTTGTAGGCGCCGAAGGCGAGCTTTTCCACGACGTCGCTCGCGTTCTCGCGCCCGGCCTTCCTTGCCAGTACGCTTGCGAGCGCCTTGCCGCCGACGAGCATCGCGTCGGGATTCTGCCCCGTGCCCATCAGGATCGCGCCCTTGACCGTGCCTGGATAGCGGATGAGGTAGGTGCGTGTGAGGAACGAGCCCATGGAGTGACCCATGATAAAGTACGGCAGCTCCGGATAGGCTTCGCCGGTCCGGCAGCGGAGCGTGTACATATCGTCCACGACGTGCTGCCAGTTGCCCTTTTCGCCGAAGTAGAGCCGCGGTGCGCCCTCGGCGACCGACTTGCCGTGGCCGAGGTGATCGTTCGCCACGACCAGGAAGCCGTGCGCGTTCAGAAAGCGCGCGAACGGCTCGTAGCGCAGCGCGTACTCCGCCACGCCGTGCGCGATCTGCAAAATGCCGGCCGGTTCCCTCTCCGGATGCCATTCGACCGCGTGGACGGCCGTCCTTCCGTCGGCGGAGGGAAAGGTAAATTCTTTTCGATTCTCCATAGCGCAAGGCTCCTTTGTATGATATAATCCGAAAAACGGGTGATCCCAAGGCAGCGCCGCTTTCACTGTGCTGCCTTAGTATACCACATCGCTTTTGGAAATAACAGGGGGTAATTATGGGCAGTTTCATTCTTGCGCTCGATCAGGGCACGACCAGCTCCCGCGCCATTCTCTTTGACCGCAGCGGCCGCGTCGCTGCGATGGCGCAGCAGACCTTTCCGCAGCACTACCCGCAGCCCGGCTGGGTCGAGCACGACCCGCTGGAGCTCTGGGAGAGCCAGCGCAGCGTGGCCGCGCAGGTGCTCCGCAAGCTCGGGCCGGACGCGCGCATCGCGGGCATCGGCATCACGAACCAGCGTGAGACGACGATCCTGTGGGACAAGGCGACCGGTGAGCCGGTGTACAACGCCATCGTCTGGCAGTGCCGCCGCACGGCGGGCATCTGCGATAAGCTCAAGGAAACGCCGGGCATGGCGGAGACGATCGCGGAGAAGACGGGTCTGGTCATCGACGCCTACTTCTCCGGCACGAAGCTCAAATGGCTGCTCGACAACGTTCCCGGCGCGCGGGAGCGCGCCGAGCGCGGCGAGCTGCTCTTCGGCACGGTGGAAACGTGGCTCATCTGGCGTCTCACCGGCGGGGCCGCCCATGTGACCGACTACTCCAACGCCAGCCGCACAATGCTCTTCAACATCCACACGCTCACATGGGACGAGGAGCTGTGCCGGCTCCTCGGTATCCCCATGTGCCTGCTCCCCCGCCCCGTTTCCAACAGCGAGATCTACGGCACGGTCGTGCCCGGCATCGAAGGGCTGGAGGCGCTCGCGGGCATTCCGGTCTGCGGCGCGGCGGGCGATCAGCAGTCGGCGCTCTTCGGGCAGGGCTGCCACGAACGCGGGCAGGCGAAAAACACCTACGGCACCGGCTGCTTCACGCTGATGAACGTCGGCGGGCGCGCCGTGCGCTCGCGCGCAGGCCTTGTGACCTCGGTGGCGTGGAGCCTCGGCGGAAAAACGATCTACGCGCTTGAGGGCAGCGTGTTCAACGCCGGCAGCGCCATCCAATGGCTGCGCGACAAGCTGGGGCTGATCGGCACCTCGCATGAGTGCGACCTTCTCGCCGAGAGCGTGCCGGACGCGGGAGGTGTCTATCTCGTGCCCGCCTTCACCGGCCTCGGCGCGCCGTACTGGGATATGTACGCGCGCGGCTGCATCGTCGGCGTGACGCGCGGGACGACACGCGCCCACATTGCCCGCGCGGTACTCGAGGCCATCGCCTTCGAGGTGACCGACCTGATGAACGCCATGCGGCAGGACGCGGGCTGCGAGATCACCGTGCTGCGCGTGGACGGCGGGGCGAGCGTAAGCGACGTGATGCTTCGCTTCCAGTCCGACCTGCTGCGCATCCCGGTGGACCGCCCGAAAATGGTGGAAACGACCGCCTTCGGCGCGGCGGCGCTGGCGGGCCTTGCCGTCGGCTTCTGGCAGAGCATGGACGAGGTGCGCGCCCTGCGCGTGAGCGACCGCGTGTTCTCCCCCGAGCGGGCGCAGGCCGAGTGCGATGAAAAATACCGGCTGTGGAAGCGCGCGGTGAGCTGCGCCTGCGGCTGGATCGAAAAGGCATGAAATGTGCCGAACGATTCGGATAACGGACACAAAATATTTACATTCTCGTGCATTTCTCCGCTTGCAAGCGCGAGGGTGTGCGCGTATAATAGGGGCAACAGGAAAACCCCGCATAATAGAAAGGAGAAGAAGATCATGGCATTTTTTGAGGATCTGAGCAGGAAGGTACAGGACGTCGCGTTTGCCGCGGCCGAAAAGGGCAAGGAGGTCGCCGCTATTGCCAGCGAGAAGGCGCAGGACGCCGCCGACACCGTTAAGACCAACGTCGCCATCGCCGGCGAGCAGCGCGCCATTGAGAAGAACTACCGCGCCATCGGCGAGTGGTATGTTTCCGAGCTCAAGGGCGAGGCTCCCGAGGCGGTCGCCGACATCGTCGCCGCCATCCGCGCCAGCCAGGCGAAGATCGCCGCGCTGCAGGGTGAGGATGCGCCCGTCGAGGCCGAATGTGCCAACGTCACCGAAGCCGCTCCCGAGGCCGCTCCCGCCGAAGCGCCGGTCGAGGCGCCCGCTGAAGCGCCCGCCGAGGCTCCCGTTCAGGAGTAAGCGCACCGCACATAAAAAAGGAACGCAGCTGCATAGCAGCCGCGTTCCTTTTTTCTTCTTACGCGAGGAAGCCCTTGAGAATGGTATCCTCCGCCTCCTCGGCGGTCAGGCCGAGGGTCTGGAGCTTGAGGAGCTGGTCGCCGGCGATCTTGCCGATGGCGGCCTCGTGAATGAGCTGGGCGTCCGTGGAGTTCGCCGCGATCTCGGGAATGGAGCGGATCTTCGCGCTGCCCATGATGATGGAGTCGCACTGCACATGACCGAAGCACTTCGCGTTGCCGACCATGCGGGGATAGAAGAGCTGGCTGGACTCATCCTGCGCGACGGAACGGGAAATGACGCGCCCGCGGGAATTTTCGCCGTCGAGCACGATCTCCATGTCGCTCGTGGCCTCCTGATGGCCGTGGGTGAGCAGGCGCTCGGTGACGACGCCCTCGGCATCCTTGCCGCAGACGATCTTCGTGTAGCGCTTGGTGGAGTCGATGCCGCGGATCTGCACGGTGTCCATCTGGATGCTCGCGCCCTCCTCCAGATACACGATGGTCTGGGGATTCATAACGTTTTTGCCGTTGCCGTCTCCCTCGCCGTAATGCTTCTCGGAGTAGTGGACATGGGAATTTTTGCCGACGTAGAAGGTGTGTACGCCGTCGTGGCGGCTCTCATCGCAGCCGGAGTTGTGGATGCCGCAGCCGGCGACGATGTCCACGTCGCAGTCCTCGCCGATGTAGAAGTCGTTGTAGACCATCTCGGAAAGACCGGTCTTGCTGATGATGACGGGGATGTGGCACTGCTCGCCCTTCGTGCCGGGCTTGATGCGGATGATGATGCCGCTCTTGCCCTCCGGCTGGGGGACGATCTCAATATGCTCGGTGGACTGGCGGGCCTCGCAGCCGCTGTCCTTACGGATGTTGAATGCGCCCACGGGCTTGCCCGTGAGGTCTGCGATCTTTTCCAGCAGACGGGAGTCGATTTCGGTCAACATAGTCTCGTCTCTCCTTTCTCAGCGGTTCAGCACGGGGCAGGAGCCGAGCGTATCGGCCATGATGAGGGGGAAGACCTCCTCGGTCGTGCCGCGGTGCCTGATCTCGCCTCCGCCGACCACGATGATCTCGTCGGCGAGCTGAATGATGCGCTCCTGATGGGAAATGATGATCATGCTCGCCGTGTGCTCACGGTGGAGCTGCTCAAAGGTCTCGGTCAGGCGAGCGAAGCTCCACAGGTCGATGCCGGCCTCGGGCTCATCGAAGATCATCAGCGCGGAATGACGCGCGAGCAGCGTCGCGATCTCGATGCGCTTGACCTCGCCGCCCGAGAGGGAGACGTCCACCTCGCGGTCGAGATAGTCGTTCGCGCACAGGCCCACCTGCGTGAGGTAGCGGCAGCACTTATCCTTGCTGAGCTTACTGTCGCCGCTGGCGATGGTGAGCAGGTCGCGCACGGTGATGCCCTTGAAGCGCGGGGGCTGCTGGAAGCCGTAGCTGATGCCGCGCTTCGCGCGCGCCGTGATGTCGAGGGCGGTGATGTCCTCGCCGTTCCAGAGGATCTGACCGCTCGTCGGCGTGACGAGGCCCATGATGACCTTGGCGAGCGTCGTTTTGCCGCCGCCGTTGGGCCCGGTAAAGACGATGAGCTTGCCGTCGGGAATGGTGACGCTGATGTCCTTCAAAATGGTCTGCTCACCGGTCTCCGGCGTGGAGACGGTGTAGCATATGTTCTTGAGCTCTAACATGAAAGTTCCTCCTGCTTGCCCTGGAGTTTATCTGAAGTATACCGCTTTCCGGAGAAACAGAAAGTTGCAAATGCCACATTTTTCCGCTTTCTCCGCAAAAAATCACCCGGAATATCAAAACGCTATATAGTTTACCAGCTTTTGCAAAAAAAATCAATGAAAAGTGACGAGCCCGCCCCGCATAGGATAGGGAAGAAAAACGAGGAGGGACCGATCTATGGAAAACGAGCTGTCCGCGGCGCAGAACGCCGCATACGATTACCGGCGCTGTGCGCGCGTCTGGCAGCGGGTGGATCCGACGCTGGACCCCTATCCCGACGTCCGTGCCGCGGCGGCGATGGCTGCCGACACGCCCGGCGACGGTCTGAGCGCCGCCGAGCGGAACGCCGAGCTGACGCTCCCGGGCGCGCAGGCAGACCCCTGCTGCATGGGCACGGCGGCGCTGGAATCGCTGGAGGTGCTGCAGGGCTTCATCCGCGAGGAGCTCGCCGACCGGAGGACCTATCTTTTCCTCGCGCGGCGCGCGCCGACGGCGGAGGCGCGGCAGGTGTTCCGCGCCATCGCGTCGGACGAGGGGAGGCACGCCCGGCGTCTTCTCGCCGCGGTCTATCTCATCACGGGCGAGCGCTATTGCCCCGCGATCTGCTATCCTCCGCTGCGCTGCGACGGCTACTGCGCCGCACTGCGGGAGCGGTATCACGAGGAGGTCTGCGGCGGCTTCAACTATCACCGCGCCTCGCAGGAAACGCTCGACCCCTGCTTACAGCAGCTCCTGCTGGCGTTTTCGCAGGACGAATACCGCCACGCGAACGCCATGCTGGGTCTGCTTTCGGGCGTGATGTAGCAAAGGAGGGAAAGGCCGCGGCCTTTCCCTCCTGTTCCTTTTTGTGCTTATTCCATCGAAATGATATAGTAGTACACCGGCTGGCCGCCGCTGACCACATTGATCTCCGCGCCCGGGCAGAGCCGGCCGAACTGCTCGCCGGCTTTCTGTGCATCCTCCTCGCTCACGTCGGAGCCGTAGAAGAGGTTGACGAACTCCGCGCCGCGGCTGTCCGCCTCGGCGGCGAGCTTTTCGAGCACCGCGCCGATGCTGGTGTCCGTGTCGAAGAGCTTGCCCTCGAGCAGCGCAAGGTAGTCGCCCTCGCGGATGGCGAAGCCGTCAAACTCGCTGTTGCGCGCGGCGTAGGTGATCTGCGCCGTGGTAACCGCAGAAGCAGCGGCGTTCATCGCCTGCTCGATGGCCGCAGCGTCCGTCTCGTCGGGGTCGACCGCCATCATCGCGCTGATGCCCTGCGGCACGGTCGCGGTCGGAATGACGATGACCTTCTTTTCACTCAGGCCCGCGCACTGCTGCGCGGCCATGACGATGTTCTTGTTGTTCGGCAGCACAAAGACCGTCTCCGCCGCGATCCTCTCGACCTCGGTCAGGATGCTCTCGGTGGAGGGGTTCATGGTCTGTCCGCCGTTCACGATGCCGTCCGCGCCGAGGTCGGCGAACACGGCGGCGAGGCCGTCGCCCGCGCACACGGCAAGGAAGCCGAAGGGCTTGAGCTCCTGCGGCTGCGGCGCGGGAGCGGCATGGTCGTGGCCGTCCTCCTCCAGATCGTCGGTGCTCTGCGCTTTGCGGCCCGCGGCAAGATCCTCGGCCTGCGTGCGCATATTCTCGATCTTGGCAAGCTCGAGCGTGCCGTATCTCTGCGCCTCGGTGAGCGCGACGCCCGGGGTGTCGGTGTGAACGTGGACCTTGAACGCCTCGTCGTCCTCGCCGATCACAAGGCTGTCGCCGATGCTGTTCAAAAACTCGCGGAACGGCTCGATGGAGCGGTCGTCGATGCGGCGGACGATGAACACGGTGTCGAAGGCAAAGGTGATGTCCTCGTCGCCGACGGAGGCGAAGTCCGCCTTGTCACGCGCGGCGTGCTCGGTCTCGAGCGCGGGCATGGTCTCGCCGCGCAGCGCCGCGAGCATTCCCTTCAGGATCACAAGGAAGCCCTTGCCGCCCGCGTCCACGACGCCGGCCTTCTTGAGCACGGGATTCATGTCCACGGTCTGGCGCAGCGTCTCCTCGCCCTGTGCGATGGCCTGCTCAATGACGTACTCCACGCTGTTTTTCTCGGCGCTGGCCGCCATCGCGCGGTCTGCGGCGAGGCGGGAGACGGTGAGGATCGTGCCCTCGGCAGGCTTCATCACCGCGTTGTAGGCAGCGCTCACGCCCTCCTGCATGGCGGCGGCAAAGGTGCAGCCGTCCGCAGTGACGCAGCCCTTGAGGCTCTTGGACATTCCGCGGAAGAGCAGCGAGAGAATGACGCCGGAGTTGCCGCGCGCGCCGCGCAGCAGAGCGCTGGCGGTGATGGACGAGGCGAGATCCACGGTCGCGGGGCTGCGCTTTTGCAGCTCCTGCGCCGCGGCGTGCATGGTCAGGCTCATATTGGTGCCCGTGTCGCCGTCCGGCACGGGGAAAACGTTGAGATCGTTGATGCTCTGTTTTTCCTTGGCGATCGAGGCCGCGCCGAAGATCAGCATCTCCTGGAAAACAGGCCCGGTAATGGTATCGTGCATAGGAAAGGTTCCTCCTCTTGTTTACATGGTCATGCTGTCGACGCAGACATTCACGCCGCGCACGACCGCGCCGGTATTCTCGGTGACAAGGTAACGCACCTGACCGATGATGGCCTGGCAGACCGCCGAAATGTTCACGCCGTGCTCGACGACGATGTGCAGCTCGATGGATATCTCATGGTCGTCGTGCTGCGTGATGTGGACGCCCTTGCTCATCGCCTCGCGGCGCAGCAGGTGGACGATGCCGTCCGTCATGGAGCGGTAGGCCATGCCCTTCACGCCGAAGCAGCTCGTCGCCGCCGCGCCGGTGATGCTCGAGAGCGCGGTGTCGCTCACGAAGACGCTGCCCTTTTCGTTTTTCAGTTCTATCATATTCGCGCATCCTTTCTGCAAAGCTGCGTTTGGAAAATCGTTTCCGTCATTGCGTAATCAATGGTATTATATACGATACCGGGGAGAATAACAAGAGAAATTTACGTTTCTGCGCCCTTCGCGCGAAGGCGGGCGTTTTATGCAGCCGCGGTGAAATGCCCAAAGCGGCCAATCTTAACACAATTGTAACACTTTTCCATGCTATACTACGGTATGATAGGACTATATCCGGAAAGGAGCTTTTGCCTTGTATCGCAGCAAACTCAACGAAAAATTACAGGAATCGCTTGCCGCGGTGCTGCCCATCCTCGCCATCGTGCTGATCCTGAGCTTCACCATCGCCCCGCTCCCGACGAGCGTGCTGATGGCGTTCCTCTTCGGCGCGGTGCTGCTGGTGGTGGGCATGATGTTCTTCTCCCTCGGCGCGGAGCTGGCCATGTCGCCGATGGGCGAGCGCGTGGGCGCGTGCATCACCAAGACGCGCAGGGTCGGCATCATGCTGACGCTCGGCTTTCTGCTGGGCTTTCTCATCACCATTTCCGAGCCGGACCTGCAGGTGCTCGCCAATCAGGTGCAGGCCGTGCCGAACATGGTCCTCATCGTCACCGTGGCGGTCGGCGTGGGATTGTTTCTCTGCTTCGCCATGCTGCGTATGCTGCTCTCCGTCCCGCTCAACACGATGCTGGTGGGCTTCTACATCGTGGTTTTTGTTCTCGCCATGTTCGTGCCCAAGGATTTCCTTGCCGTAGCGTTCGACTCCGGCGGCGTGACGACCGGCCCGATGACCGTGCCGTTCATCATGGCGATGGGTGTCGGCGTCTCCGCCATCCGAAGCGATAAGCACAGCGCGAACGACAGCTTCGGTCTTGTCGCGCTCTGCTCCATCGGCCCCATTCTCGCGGTGCTCATCCTGAGTCTCATCTTCCGGCCGGACGGCGGCAGCTACACCGCCGTGGTCATCCCGGAGATCGGCGACAGCGCCGCGCTCTGGCAGCTCTTCTTCGTCGCCTTCCCGACGTATTTCAAGGAGATCGCCGTCTCGCTTCTCCCCATCGCAGCATTCTTCGCGGTGTTCGATCTTGTCTCCCTGCATCTCGAGCGCAAGCAGCTCATCCGCATCGGCGTGGGCCTTGCGTATACATACCTCGGGCTCGTCATTTTCCTCACCGGCGTGAACGTCGGCTTCATGCCCGCGGGCAACTACCTCGGCAGCGTCATCGCGGGACTTTCCTGCAACTGGATCATCATTCCCATCGGTATGCTCATCGGCTACTTCATCGTCATGGCCGAGCCGGCGGTCTACGTTCTCATGCGGCAGGTCGAGGAGCTGACCGACGGCGCGATCCCGGGCAGCGCGATGAAGCATTCGCTCTCCATCGGCGTAGCCGTCTCGGTCGGTCTTGCGATGATCCGCGTGCTGACCGGCATTTCCATCTTTTACCTGCTCGTGCCGGGCTACGCCGTTGCCATCGCGCTCTCGTTCTTCGTGCCGAAGCTCTTCACCGCCATCGCGTTCGACTCCGGCGGCGTGGCCTCGGGCCCCATGGCGACGACCTTCCTGCTGCCCTTTGCGATGGGCGCGTGCTCGGCGGTCGGCGGCAATATCGTGACCGACGCCTTCGGCGTGGTCGCCATGGTCGCCATGACGCCGCTCATCACCATTCAGGGCTTGGGTCTCATTTACCGTCTGCGCACAAAGCACGGTGCAGTGGCTCCCGCCCCCGCGGTCTCCGGCGATGCGTTCGCCTTGGATGACCTTGCCATCATCGACCTGTAAGGAGGGCGCAGCATGAGTGAATTGAATCTGATGGTCACCATCACCGAGCGCAGCAAGCTCACCGCCTTCCTCTCGTTCTATCGCGAGCGGCAGGTCCCCGTGCAGCTCATCTCGCTCGCCCTCGGCACGGCGAGCAACGAAACGCTCAATTACCTCGGTCTCGAGCGCAGCGACAAATGCGTGTTCGCGAGCTTCGTCACCGACGAGAAATGGGAGGAGCTGCGCCGCGGCCTGCGGCGCGAGCTGCAGATCGACGTGCCCGGCATGGGCATCGCCTTTACGGTCCCGCTCAGCTCCATCGGCGGGCGGCGCGAGCTGCAATTCCTGACCGAGCACCAAAACTACCAAAAGGGGGAGGAATCCACCATGAAGGACACGAAATACGAGCTTCTGGTCGTCATCGCCAACCACGGCTACAGCGATCTGATCATGGACGCGGCCCGCGGCGCGGGCGCGGCGGGCGGCACGGTCATCCACGCCAAGGGCACCGGCATGGAGGGCGCGGAAAAATTCCTCGGTATTTCCCTTGCCGCCGAAAAGGAAATGATCTACATCGTCGTCCACCGCGACAAGCGCAACGAGATCATGTCCGCCATCATGCGCGACGCGGGCATGGCGAGCAAGGCGAAGTCCATCTGCTTCACCCTGCCCGTCTCCGCCACGGCGGGCCTGCGGCTCATCGAAGAGGACTGAGCCTCCGCACACGATCAAAAAGAGGTTGGAAAGCCGCTTGGCTTTCCAACCTCTTTATTCTTTCAGCAGCTTCATGCGCTCGCGGTGGTCCTTACCCATAGAGCGGCGCTGCCCCTGCCGCCTTCAAAATATCACCGAGACTCTCGCTGAGCAATCTCGTAGTGAATATTGATCATTCCGCCATTGGTGCCGGGCACTACTTTAAATTCATATTCTTTGTCCGCACCAAACCGGCCTTGAGTCACTTCAACATAAATATGTCCGCTTTCACCCTTCTCGAAGGTTTCCTCACTCCGGCCATTGATGGTTGCCACAACGGGACCGCTTCCCTTGTTTTCTACATACAAACCAACATATTTTCCGTTGTCCTTATTCAGCTTTTTGGACACACTCAGTCCGGTATTATTTTCGATATTGCCACTATCAATAAACAAATCAAGTGGCATAAGCCAGTTATCCTCAAGAGCTATCGGAGTTACCGCGTCAGCAGTAACAATTTTAGGGTTTGCTTCACCGATTGTATTTTCCGCTTCGGATAATTTATCAACGCTGCTCGGTGTGGCATTACAGCCTGCCGACCCAAGCACACAAACCAATGCTAAAAGCACTGCTATCAATTTTTTCATGCACTCACGCTCCTTCAAGCTATATATTCCGTCTCATTTATTGTACCGTACTCACCGCTCAAAGTCAAGACTACCGAATCATCCCCATCCAAAGCCGCACCCAAGCGCATGGGGTAATATGCACAAAAAGCGCTCACCCGCGCAGCAGCTTCATGCGCTCGCGGTGATCCGGCAGGATGCTGCCGAGCAGGGCGTAGAAGCCCGGGCCGTGGTCGTGATGCGCGATATGGCAGAGCTCATGCACCACCACGAGGTCAATGGCCTCGTCGGGGTACTGCATGAGCCGCCAGGAAAAGCAAAGGCTGTTCCGGCTGTTACAGCTCCCAAAGCGCGTTTTCGCGCCAGTGATCTTCACGCCGGTCGGCACAAGGCCGGTCACGCGGCTCCAATGCGCCACGCGCTGCGGCAGCTCGGACCTCGCGCGCGCAAGGAGCGCTTCGCGCTCGGCCTCTGTCGGCTCGGGATGCGCGGCAAGGTGTTCCGCCTGACGGGTGCGGGCGCGGGCGAGCCACGCCTCATGCGCGGCGACAAACGCGTCGATCTTCTCCACGCCGAGCCTCAGCGGCGCGTGGACGACCACCGTGCCGTCGCGCTTCAGCTCCATCGAGAGCGTTCGCCGCCGTGAACGGACGAGCGTATAGTCCGTCATTCCCCGAGATAGGTGAATCGGCGGTAGGTCTTGCCGTCGCGCTCGACGGTTTCGTTCCACATGGCGGCGGGGCGCACCCACAAGCCGAACTCCCCGTAGAGCGCGCGATAGACGACCATATCCTCCAAGGTTTCGCTGTGCTTCGCAAGGCCGACGACCTCGTATTCGTTGCCCTTGAAGTGGCGGTAGCGGCCTAATTTGATGGGTTCCATATTCTTTCCTCCTTTATGCGTCACATTCCTCAAGATAGCATTTGCGGGCGCTGCGCAGCGCATAGAGCGCACAGACGGCAAGCCACAGCTCGACCGGGAAAAGCTGCTTGACATAGCCGAACTGGTAGAGCGCGGCGGGCATATCGAAAATCGCGTGCAGGCCGATGGCGAAGGCGAGATAGCCGCGCTTTGCGCGGCTCCGCGCCGCGGCAAACACAAAAACGGAGAGCGAAATGTGCAGCAGCATCGCGCTCACGCGCTCGAGACAGGCGAGCAGGCAGTAGCCGACGGTGTATTTGCCGAGGGAAGCGGCGACGGTCTGCGCCGTCTCCGCGCTGCCGGCGAGCTTCAAAAGCGCGTCCGTATCGCCCGCGTTCCAACAGAGGGCGAAGACAAGATAGAGCGCCATCGACGCAGCGGAAACGGTCATCGCCTCGATGCCGCCGTGGCCGATGCCCGCCGTGACGGCGGCAGCACGCCCGTCATAACGGCGCATGACGGTCTTATACATGCAAAAGCGGCCGCACTCCTCGAAAATGCCCGCTGTCAGCGCGCCGTAGAGCATATAGAGCCACGGGCTGCTCAGGATCGCGCGGGAAACGGCATTGTCGGAGAGGATGCAGAGGTAGTGCAGTCCCATCTCCAGACCCCGCGCAAAGAGGAGAAAGGCCAGCGCGCCCCAGAGCGCGGGCAGCAGGCGGACACGCTCGGTCCTGCGCCACCAAATCAGAATGCCGATGGGCAGCAGAGCGCAGAACGCCGCAGCCGCGCCCATCGCAATGAGCGACGAGGTCGGAACAGTCATTGCGCTCCCCCCTTCTCATGGCGGCGGTAGTAGAGATAGGAATACAGCACCGGAATGCCCACCGCCAGCGCAAGGAGAACAACGGTCACCGTCGGCCCGTGCAGGCGCAGCAGCGCAGACAGCAGCATCAGCAGTCCCGCGGCGACCCAGGTAAAGCCCGCGGCGCGGTGCGTGCGGGTCCAGTTCTCCTCGCTCGCAAGCGTCCACGGCAGCTTGATGCCCATGATGCGGTTCCGCCGTATCTTCGGCAGATAGTTGCCGAGGATAAGGAACAGCAGCCCCACGAACACCGGCACCACGGTGCTGATGTGCATTTCATAGCCCAGCCCCGTGCCAAGCGTGAGCGCACTGCCAAGCAGCGACATCGCGGGACAGATCCACAGCATCACCGTCCGCAGCACAGGATTCATATTCCTGTTCGTCCCGTGGCTCTCGGCGTAAAAGCAGATGAGGTGCAGCGCCAAAATAAACAGCGGCAGGCCGAACACCGTGGCGGCACGCGACGACCAGCCGTTTGCCGTTCCGTCAAAGCCCCAATGCGTCGCCATCGTTTCGGGCAGGCGCGGATAGAGCGCCACGCCCGCAAGCAGCGGCAGCAGGCAGACCAGCGAGGTCAGCAGCAGTTCTTTTTTGTTTATCTTCATGATTCCTTCTCCCCCCTCAAATCCTGTAACCACAGCAGCACCTCCTCCAAAACGGAGGCGTTGAGGCTGTAGTAGATAAAGTTCTTCTCGCGGCTCTCAAAAATGAGTCCCGCCTTCTTGAGCTGGGCGAGGTGGTATGAGACCGTCGCCGCCGTCATGTCAAAGCGGCTCGCGATGTCGCCCGCGGTCATGCGCCCGCCCTTGAGCAGATTCAGTATCTCGCGCCGCACGGGATCGCCCAGCGCCTTCATGGTTTCACTCAGGCCCACGCCGCTCACCCCTTTCATGGTATTTAGAAAAATTTCTAAATAGAGAGTAGCACCATCTCGCCGGAATGTCAAGCGGTATTTAGAAATTTTTCTAAATACCGCTTTGCAGAAAGGGAGCCGTCCCCCGGCGGAGAACGGCTCCTCTGATCTTGCTTTTACTGCTTTGCGCCCGCGAGCAGGTCGATGCCCATGGTGTAGCTCTCGAAGCCGTGACCGCGGATCTGCGCGATGCAGACCGGCGCGGTGACGGAGAGATGGCGGAACTCCTCGCGCTTTTCAATGTCGGAGATGTGGACCTCCACCACCGGAACGGTGATGGCCTTGATGGCGTCGCGGATGGCGTAGCTGTAGTGCGCGTAAGCGCCGGGGTTGATGACGATACCGTCGAACATCCCGTCCGCCTCCTGAATGGCGTCGATGATCGCGCCCTCGTGGTTGGACTGGAAGCACTCGACCGCGATGCCGCGGCTTTGGGCGTGGGCGTAGATGCGGGCGCAGAGGGCGGCGTAGTCCTCGCGGCCGTAGATATCCGGCTCGCGCTTGCCGAGCAGGTTCATGTTCGCGCCGTTGATGACCAGAATTTTCATGGCGTTTTCTCCTCTCCGTCCGCGCTTATTTGCCCTGCTGAGCAAGGAACGCGCGGTACTCCACGCTCTTGCGGTAGTAAAGCTCGCTGTTTTCCAGGCAGGACGCCTTCTGCTTGTCGTTCAGGGGCTTTGCGACCGCGGCGGGAGAGCCGACGAGCAGGCTGCCCGCGGGCGCGTCCATCTTGCCGGTCACGACCGCGCCGGCGGCAATGATGCAGTCGTCGCCGATCTTTGCGCCGTCGAGCACGATGGCGCCCATGCCGACGATCACGCGGTCGCCGACCGTCGCGCCGTGGACGATGGCGCCGTGACCGACGGATACATCGTCGCCGAGGGTGCAGAGGTTGTGGATCACCGCGCAGTCCTGAATGTTGCAGCGCTTGCCGATCTTGATGGGCTGCAGCTCCGCGCGGCAGACGCTGTTGAACCAGAAGGCGGTGCCCTCGCCGACGGTCACATCGCCGCAGACCACCGCGCCGGGCATGACAAGGACGTTCTCGTCCGTTTCAATGGGCTTGAAATTCATCGTGTTCTCCTCCGTTTTTCTCTGTATCTGCGCCCTTACAGGGCAAAATTTCCGCTGCGGAACACCGGCAGCTCACGGCCGTCGTGCGTCGTGCCAGTGATGGAGAGGTCGGCGGTGCCGACCATGAAATCGACGTGCGTGAGCGAGTGGTTCAGCCCGTGGGCGACCAGCTCCTCGCGCGTCATCCGCTCACCGCCGGCGATGCACTCAGGATACGCCTCGCCGAAGGCGAGGTGGCAGGAGGCATTCTCGTCGTAGAGCGTGTTGTAGAACAGCAGGCCGCTGCTGCGGATGGGACTGTCGTAGGGCACCAGCGCGACCTCGCCGAAATAGCGTGCGCCGTCGTCCACCGCGATGGCGGCATTGAGCACGTCCTCGCCGCGCGAGGCCTTAGCCTCGACGATGCGGCCCTCCCTCACGGTGAAGCGGATGTCTTCGATGATGCTGCCGTTGTTCACCAGCGGCAGCGCCGCGCAGACCGTGCCGTTGATACCGGTCCTGAGCGGCGCGGTGAAGATCTCCTCGGTGGGCAGATTGGCGACGAAGCCGACGCCCGCAGGCGTTTCGGAGTTGCCCGCCGCCCAGAGATGATCGTCCGGCAGCGCGATGGTGAGGTCGGTGCCGAGGGAATTGGTGTAGTGCAGGCTCTTGAAGCGCAGCGCGTTGAGCTTTTCCTTGCGCGCGGTCAGCAGCGCGATGTGCTCGCGCCAGCGCGCCTCGGCGTTTCCGTCGCCGGTGACGCGCACGGTTTTCAGGATCGCGTCCCAGAGCGCGGCGACCGCATCGCCTTCGCTCCGGTCGGGGAAGACCTTCCTCGCCCACGCGGCGATGGGCGCGCCCGCGACGCACCACGGAAAGCCGTTCGCCATCTGGAGCCGGTCAAAGGTCTCGCGCTCGGCGGACGAGGTGCGCTGCGCGGCGACGAGCCGCGCGGGCGATACGCCCAGCAGCGTTTCGGGGTCCTCCGCATCGATACGCAGATAGGCCGCGCCCTCGTTGGCGTAGTCGGTAAAGAACGCCCTGCGCCACGGGCGCGGCATTTCAAAGGCGGCGTCCTGCGCACGCAGGAAGCGCTCGCGGGTGATACAGTCGTCCGTCCAGTTCAGCACGACCTCGCCCGCGCCGAGGTCATAGGCCGCGGACACGCACAGCCGCGCGAACGGCGCGCACTCCACGGGGGATGAGAGAATGAGCGTCTGCCCCTTTTGCAGGTTCAAGCCGACGGAAACGATCAGATGCGCATATTCGCGCAGCTTTTCTTCCACAAAAATACCTCCTTGAAAATCGGGTATGCTTACCCTACGGTGCTTTTCATAGGAACAGAATACCACGCCCCGCCGCGCTTGGAAAGGGGAAATTCGGCGGCAAGGCCGGAAAACTCAGATGCCCAGCAGGAGCGAGGCGAAGCGGAAATAGATGGCCAGCGAGATCGCGTCCACCACCGTGGTGATGAACGGCGAGGCCATGACCGCGGGGTCAAAGCCGATCTTCTTGGCCAGCAGCGGCAGCGTGCAGCCGACGAGCTTGGCGGCAAACACCGTGACGATCAGCGTCAGGCAGATGACCGCCGCCACCGTCATCGTGATGGGATTGCCGAAAATCATCTTATCCACCAGCAGCAGCTTGACAAAGTTCGCCGCGCTGAGCACCGCGGCGCAGAGCACCGCCACGCGGATCTCCTTCCAGATGACGCGGAGGAGGTCGGAAAACTCGATCTCATCGAGCGAAATGCCGCGGATGACCGTGACGCTCGCCTGCGAGCCGCAGTTTCCGCCGGTATCCATCAACATGGGGATATAGGCGGTCAGGATAGCGCAGGCGCCGAGGGCATCCTCGAATTTCGCGATGATCTGGCCGGTGAAGGTCGCCGAGACCATCAGCAGGAGGAGCCACGGGATACGGGACTTGAAGGTCTCGAACACGCTCGTTTTGAGATAGGGTTTGTCGGTCGGCAGCATGGCCGCCATCTTTTCGATATCCTCGGTGGCCTCCGCCTCCATGACGTCCATGGCGTCGTCAACGGTGATGATGCCGACGAGACGGTCTTCCTTATCGACGACCGGCAGGGCGATGAAGTCGTACTTTGAGAAGGTCTGGGCGACGTCCTCCTTATCCTCGAGGGTACCGACGGAGATGACATGCGTCTCCATGATATCCTCGATGATATCGTCCTCGTCGGAGAGGAGGATCGTGCGCAGGGAAACGATGCCGAGCAGCTTGCGCGCGGGATCCACCACATAGCAGACGTTGATGGTCTCCTTGTCCGTGCCGGTGCGGCGGATGCGCTTGAGGGCGTCCTCCACCGTCATGTCTCGCTTGAGGTCGACGAACTCCGTCGTCATCAGCGCGCCGGCGGAATCCTCGGGATATTTCAGGATCTCATTGATGCTCTTGCGGGTGTCGGGGTCGGCGTGCTTCAGAATGCGCTTGACCACGCCCGCGGGCATCTCCTCGACGATATCGACGGCGTCGTCGAGATACAGTTCGTCGAGCACCTCCTTGAGCTCGGTGTTGGAAAAGCCGCGGATGAGCATTTCCTGCACATCCGGCTCCAGCTCGACGAACAGCTCCGCCGCCGGCTCCTTGGGCAGCAGGCGGAACAGCAGCGGCAGCATCTCCTCGGGCAGATCGTCGAACAGGTCTGCGATATCGGCGGGCTCCAGCTCGACTAAAATGTCGCGCAGCGCCTTATACTGCTTTCGGCGGGTCATCTCCTCTATTTTCTCCAGCAGCTCGTCACGGCGTTCTTCAAAATCGATCATGCGCTGTTCCTCCTTTCTCCAAAGCTGACCGGCGCGGGCCAAGGGATAAAAAAAGCCCGCAGGCCTTCCTCCGGTACCAAGGCTGCGGGAGCGACAATGATAAAAATCGCGCTTTGCGATCTTCCCTACCGTTCAAGCTTTAGCATCACCAGGCGGTGAAACTGCATTAGATGGCACCTTGATTTCGATGCCAACTGTTCAAACCCTCGCATCGTGTCTCCACGACTCTGCGGCAGCAGTCCATATCCTGATGGTAGCCTTACCTACCGGACGAATATTTATTTACCTTATCATAGTATGCGCATTTTCTTTCTTTGTCAAGCATTTTCCCGATTTTTTCGGCCCGTTTTCCCCGCTGCGGCGCGTCGGAAATCTTTCTCTTTCCTTTTCGGTCTTGCTGTGCTATAGTATTGTTGTTTTTATAGGGCTTCGTGAAGAATAAACAGGGCGGAGGTGAGCGGGATTTGCTCGAGCGCGTGATGCACAACCGGTTTTTTCGCAGCACGGCGCTGTTCGTGCGCCGCTACTTCGACCACCGCGTGGCCCGCGACAGCGCGGCGCTGACGTATTACCTGCTCTTTGCGATGTTCCCGCTGCTCATCTTCCTGAGCAACCTCGTCGGCTTCTTCGCCGTGGACATTGAGGGCTTCCTGCGCCAGCTCGGCACCATCATCCCCGCCGAGGTGCTGGACCTGCTGATCCAGTACCTGCGCTACGTTTCGCGCATATCGAGCCGAACGCTGATGACCTTCAGCCTGATCTTTTCCATCTGGTTCCCGATGCGCGCGGCCAACGCGCTGCTGCTGAGCGTGCGCAAGGCCTACGGCATGGGGCGTCCCACGCAGTTCCTCCGCCATCAGGCCAAGGTGTTCCTTTACACCATCTGCCTGATCCTCACGATCCTGCTCTCGCTGGTGCTCGTGACGGTGGGCCGCAGCGTGCTGAACCTCTGCGCGGACTACTTCCATTTCAGCGCCATCCTGACCGACGGCTTCATCGAGCTGTGGTCGACGCTGCGCTTCGTGTTCCTCGGCTGCATCGTCTTTCTCGCGCTCGCCGTGCTCTACGGCCTCGCACAGGAGACGCGGAGCGTTCACTACGTCTGGCCCGGCGTGCTCTTTTCGCTCACGGCCTGGATGATCCTCTCGCTGCTTTTCTCGCTTTATGTGGAAAACGCAGCGAACTATTCCGTCATCTACGGCTCCATCGGCGCCATCATCGTGCTGCTGCTGTGGCTGTATCTCTCGGCGACCATGATGATCATGGGCGCGGAATTCAACAGCGTTCTGATGGAAATGAAGACCGCGCGCAGCTGAGGCGCGCGGATACCAAGGCTATTACGCGCCGCGCGGTGCGCGGCAGAACGGAGAACAAAGCATGAAGATCATCATTGTCGGTCTGGGCAAGGTCGGCTACGCCATTGCCCAGCAGATGGTCGGCGAGGAGCACGACCTGATTTTGGTGGACGAGAGCGCCGCCGTGATCGAGCACGCCGACGCCACGCTCGACGCCATGTGCGTCGAGGGCAACGGTGCGTGCGCGAGCGTGCTGCTGCGCGCCGGTGTGCGCGACGCCGACCTGGTCATCGCCGCCACGGCGGACGACGAGGTGAACCTCGTCTGCTCGTTGATGGCGAAAAAGCTGGGCGCCAAGCACACGGTCGCCCGCGTGCGCAACCCCGAATACTTCCGCGACGCGCCGATCCTGCGCCGCGAGATCGGTCTGGACATGATCATCAACCCCGAATACGCCGCCGCGCAGGAGATCGCGCGCATCCTGCGCGTACCCGCCGCGTTCAGCGTGGAGAGCTTCGCCCGCGGCACCGTGGAGCTCATCGGCTTCCAGATCACCGAGCAGGACGGCATGGCCGGCAAGAGTCTGATCGAATACAACAAGCTCCACCCCAACGCGCTGCTGCTGTGCGCGGCCAAGCGCGGCGGCGAGGTGCTGGTGCCGAACGGCCACTTTGTCCCGCAGGCCGGCGACCGCGTCTACGCCATCGGCACGCCGACCGAGACCGCCCGCGTGCTGCGCAGCATGGGCCGCGACACCTCGCCCATCCGCCAGCTGAGCGTGATCGGCGGCGGGCGCATCGCGCTCTACCTCGCCTGGGCGCTCGACGGCATGGGGATGCACATCACCATCGTTGAGCAGAACGAGGAAAAGTGCATGGCGATCGCCGAGAAGCTGCCGAAGGCGACCATCCTCCACGGCGACGGCACGGACCATGACCTGCTCGAATCCGAGGGCATCTTCGACGCGGATGCCTTCGTCTCCCTCACGGGGCGCGACGAGGAGAATCTGCTCATGGCGCTCACCGCGAAGGACTCCGGCGTTGCCAAGGTCCTGCCGAAGATGTCGCGCCCGAACTACACCGCGCTGGTGCACGACCTCGGCATCGACACCGTCATCTCCCCCAAGGACGTGACGGCCAGCCAGATCTCCAGCTACGTCCGCGGCCTCGCCAACTCGCAGGGCAGCGCCGTGGAGAGCCTGCATAAGATCCTCGGCGGCGCGATGGAGGCGGTGGAATTCACCGCGACCGGCGCGACGCACTTCCTCAATACGCCCCTCAAGGACCTGAACTTCAAGCCGGGGCTGCTGGTCGCCGCCATCGTCCACGGCGGCAAGCTCCTCATTCCCGGCGGCCACTCCATCATCTCGGAGGGCGACCGCGTGATCGTGGTGGCAAAATCTCTGTTCCTCAAGGACCTCAACGACATTCTGGTCCGTTGAGCTGCTGCACGGAGGAAGGCGCGACATGAACAAAAAGCTCATTTTCAAAATTCTCGGCATCATCCTGGGCATCGAGGGCGTGTCCCTGCTCATTCCCTTCGTCATCGCGCTCGTCTGCCGGGAAAATACCGCCGTCTTCGGCGTCACGGCGCTGCTCTGCCTCGCGGTCGGTCTGCCGCTGAGCCGGCTGCATACGGCCAAATCACGCCTGCAGAACCGCGACGGCTATGTCGCCGTGGCGCTCGGCTGGATCGTGCTGTCCGCCTTCGGCGCGCTGCCCTATGCGCTCAGCGGCTGCTGCGGCTATGTGGACGCGCTGTTCGAGACCGTTTCCGGCTTCACGACGACGGGCGCCTCCATCTTCGGCGCGCCGGCCTCGCTGCCGCGCGGCATCCAGCTCTGGCGCGCGCTCACGCAATGGCTCGGCGGCATGGGCGTTCTCGTCCTGCTGCTCGCGCTGATGCCGAAGCTCGGCGAGGGCAGCGTCAACCTGATGAAGGCCGAAAGCCCCGGCCCCATCTCCTCCAAGCTGCTGCCGCGCACGAACGACACGGCCAAAATGCTTTACAGCATCTACATTCTCCTCACGGCGGCGGAAACGCTCGCGCTCCGCGCGGCGCGGATGCCGTGGTTCGACGCGGTGACCACCGCGCTCACGACCATCTCGACCGGCGGCTTCTCCGTCCGCAACGAAAGCATCGCCTACTACCAGTCCTCGGCGGTCAACTGGATCATCGTGGTCTTCATGTTCGTCTCGTCGGTCAATTTCACGCTTCTGTTTCTGGCCGGTACACGGCGCTGGCGGGAGGTCCTGCGCAGCGACGAGCTGCGCGTCTACTCCGGCATCGTGTTCGGCTCGTCCGCGCTCATCGCGCTCGATCTTGTTCTCAAAACGGGCCGTTCCGTCGGCTCCGCCATCGAGCACGCGGCCTTTCAGGTCACAACGCTCATTTCCACCACCGGCTACTGCACAGAGGATTTCGACCTCTGGCCGCAGTTCAGCCGTCTTGTGCTGCTCATCGTGATGTTTGTCGGCGGCTGCGCCGGCTCGACTGCCGGCGGCATCAAGGTCTCGCGCATCGTGCTGCTCTTCAAGGGGCTCAAGCGCGACCTGCGCCGCATCCTGCACACGCGTGAGGTGCGCCCCATCACGCTCGACGGGCAGCGCGTGGAGGAGGATACCATCTCCTCCGTTTCCCTCTTCTTCTTTGCCTATATGATCATCCTCTTTTTCTCCGCGCTGATCGTCTCGCTCGACGAGCTGGATTTCACCTCCTCCTTCACGGCATCCCTGACCTGCATCAGCAACGTCGGCCCCGGCCTCGGCCTTGTCGGCCCGACGTGCAACTTCGGCTTTCTCTCACCGCTCTCAAAGCTCGTGCTCTCGTTTACGATGCTCCTCGGGCGACTGGAGATCATGCCTCTGCTCGTGCTGTTCTTCCCGTCCGTGTGGCAGAAAAAATAAGCCCGCACCCAAAGCCGCTCCCACGGGTGCGGCTTTTCTTTGCAAATTTTGGTTGACAATAGTATACCTTTCTGCTATGCTGGGTTCAGACAGGTATACAGCTGTATACCGAAAGGAGGAATGTCCCGTGTCCTGCAACCTGACCGACGCGGAGTGGAAGCTGATGCACCGTCTCTGGGAGCAGTCCCCGCAGACCATCACGCAGCTCACCGCCGCGCTTTCCGCCGAGACCGGCTGGGAGAAGCACACCGTCATCACCATGCTCACACGGCTGGAGGCCAAGGGCGCGGTGCGCCACGAGGCCGGCGGGCGCGCCAAGCAGTTCTATCCCGCCGTCGCGCAGAGCGACGCCGCCCGCACCGAGACCGAGAGCTTTCTCGGTAAGGTCTACGGCGGCAGCCTGGGACTGATGATGAGCGCCATGGTCGAGGGCCGCGCGCTCACACAGGAAGACATCGACGAGCTGACCGCCATTTTGGAGCAAGCGGGAGGGAACACGAAATGAAAGAGATCCTTTTGACTTCCTCGGCTTTGATCCTTGCGCTGCTGGCGCTGCGGCAGCTGTTCCGCCGCACCGTCTCGCGCCGGATGCAGTACGCGCTCTGGCTTCTGGTGCTCGTGCGGCTGCTCGTACCGGTGAACGTCGGCACACTGGCGCACAATGTGCTCTCCGCCGCCGAGCCGGTGCAGGCCGTTGTGGAGGAGCGGCTGGATACCCCCGTGCTGTACGTTCAGGACGGCACGGAGCGGCGCCCCGCTCAGCTTTTGCCCGGCAAGGAGTCGCAGGGTGACCCGCAGTCTCCGCCGTCCGACGCGGCACAGACTGCCCCCGCCGACGAATACTACACTGTGACGCCGACCTACCGAACCGTCACGCTTTCCGAAGCGCTCACCTACGTCTGGTACGCCGGAATGTCCGGCGTGGGCGCGTGGTTCCTTTTCACCAACCTGCGCTTCGCCCGCGCGCTGCGCAAGGCGCGCACGCCTTACCGCGTCGAGGGCTGCCGCTATCCGGTCTATCTCGTGTCCGCGCTGCCCTCGCCGTGCCTGTTCGGTGTGCTGCGCCCCGCCGTTTACCTGAATGAAAAGGCGCTGCAAAGCCCCGACGCCCTGCGCTTCGTGCTCGCGCACGAGCAGACGCACGCGCGGCACCTTGACCCGCTGTGGTCGCTGCTGCGCGGCGTATGCCTGACCATCTACTGGTTCGACCCGCTCGTGTGGCTCGCGGCGGTGCTCTCGCGCGAGGACTGCGAGCTGGCCTGCGACGAGGGGACGCTCCGCGCGCTCGGCGCGGACGAGCGCACCGCCTACGGCAAAACGCTGCTCGCGCTCGTGCCCGTGTGCGACAAGCCGCAGAACCCACTGCTCGGCGCGACGACCATGACCAGCGGCAAAAGGGGCCTCAAGGAGCGCATCACACGCATCGCGGAGAACCGGCAGGCCAAGGCCGCGGCGGTGTTCGCCGTCGTCGCGCTCGCGGCGCTCGTGTGCGCGGTGAGCTTCACCGGCGCGCCGGATACGCCGCCCGAGGTCACGCAGGAATGGTACGACGCGGGCTTCACGACCGAGGACGCGCAGGCCTGTCTCGAATTTCTCGACTGGGCGGCGGAGCTTGACGGCAGCAAAATAACAGGCTGCGGCGCATGGGACGCCGAGACCGGCGCAGCCCACTTCCTTCTGGAGGAGCCCTCCGATGATACGTCCGCGCAGATCGAAGCACTCGAGGGCATTCTCCGCAACGTCCGTGCGGAGGAGCTTACTCCATTCGCAGCCCGCGATGGAGAAGTCCGTTATACGCTCTCCTTCAACGATGATTATACCGGCTATTATGGCTTTTCGCTGAGCGAGAATGGGCAAGTTGCGCTGGACGCACCCGCGGTGTACGAAACCGAGGGAGAACCATTTCCCTACATGAAGGCCGTCGCCGTCGTGGACAACGCGGAACTAACACAAGCTCTGTACCGATTGCTCCGCCCCGCTCTTCTTGACGGTCTGACGGCGGCACAGCGTGACGCCGTCGACAGCTTCCTGCACTGGGCGCAAGCTCTGCGCGCAGAGGACATTCTCAACCTGCAATTCCGCGATGGCAGCAGCTCGCGCTTCCTCGTCGATGCAGAGCTGACCGCACTTTCGGCGCAGCTCGTGCCCGCCCTCAACGCCCTCACCGAGGCGGAGCTTTACACGCAGCGCGGCTACGGAGACTCCGCGTACTACACGCTCACGGTGAATCTGCAGGACGGCACACAATACACCTTCCTCTGCGGCTTCGACCGCGTGCGGCTCCTGCATCCCACCTTTGAGCCGGGGCTCTCCTCAAGCTATCCCAGCGACCGCCCGACGCTCTGGATCGACAGCCCCGCGCTGATGGCGTGCATCGACAGTCTGGAAGCCTCGCCCGCGCCTTTGCCGGACTTTGAGACCGCCGCGCCGACGCCGCTCGCGGACATCCTGCCCGCGCGGGAGCCGTGGCTGACCATTCCCCTTGCCGGGAAGGCACAGCGCATTGCCGACCGCCGCATCCCCTCCGATGCCCTTGACTGGCTCACGCAGATGGACATGGACGGCGACGGCGTGTGTGAGATCGTCAACAGCTCCGATTTCCCCGCGATCTACTACAAGCGCGGCGGTCAGCTCTACGGCGTCGACCTCAAGAGCGTCATCACCGCCGCGTGGCCGGAGCTGAACTGGTGGGACTACACATCCGCCGCTCCCGCCAGCCGTTCGCTCCTCTTCTGCGGCTTGTCTGCGGGCGATGCCCCCGGCGATGGGGTCAACTTCACGCGCTATCTCTACTTCGACGGTGAAAGTCTGCTGCTCTACAAGCCCGATCGCAGCCACACCGACCACGTCGCTGACGCGACGCTTGCCGATCCGAGCGTTCCCGCCGAAATCGTCGCGCGGGCAAAGCAGCTCGTCCAGCGGCGATATGACACCCTTGCGGGCAGAGCCGCGCAGTACGACGACTGGTACACAGACGTCTCCTTCCTCGGTGCGGAGACCCGCTACGCGGGTCTGACGCTGGAGGTTTACAGCTTCAGCCAGCATTACCACGCGCAAAAGCCGGAAAAAATCCTGCTCGCGGGCGGCACTGAGGTGGACGAGGACGGCTGGGCCATTCTGGACGGCGACACGGTCCTGGACGGTCCCTATATCGTCTGCCTCATGGACGGCGGCACGCGACGCATGTTAGAGGGCAGCATGAGCGGCGATTGCAGCACGGGCAGCCCCGCTTATTATGCCGATCTGACCGCGCTGCTGGCAAAAAACAATGTCCTCCGTCCCGACGCTCTGGACGGCGGCTTGCTGAACGAGGCGATGAGCAGCGGCATTAGCTTCCTCAACTGGCTGGGTCAATACGACGCTGCCGAGCAGGACCGCGCGCTCGAAAGGCTGAGTGCCTACCGCGCCTCGCTCACCGACAGCTACGACCTCGATATGTTCTCCCGCATCGTCACCTATCTGCTCGGCGACCGTGACGGCCTGACCGACGCGGGCCGTGCCGCACAGGGGCGCTTCCGCGCGAAATTCGGATGAACGACCAAACAGCAATTTTGTGCATTTTTTTCGAGAGCCGCCCTTGCAAAGGGCGGCTCTTTGCGGTAGAATAGTCGAACTGCCGCCCTGGCGGCGGTCAAGTTTATCAACAAACGAGGTGTTCAGAAAGCATGAAACGCGAATCCTTCCGCTCCCGTCTGGGCTTCCTGCTGGTGAGCGCGGGCTGCGCCATCGGCATCGGCAACGTGTGGCGCTTCCCTTACATCGCCGGCAAGAACGGCGGCGGCTACTTCGTTCTCTTCTACCTGCTCTGCCTGCTCGTGATGGGCGTGCCCGTGCTGACGATGGAACTGGCGGTCGGCCGCGCGAGCCGCAGGAGCGCCGTGCTCTCCTATAAGACGCTGGAAAAGCCCGGTCAGAAATGGCACATCCACGGCTGGTTCTGCCTGCTCGGCTGCTACCTGCTGATGATGTACTACACCACCGTCTCCGGCTGGATGGTCAGCTACTTTGGCAAGTTCCTCACCGGCGCGTTCCATTCCGGCATGAGCACGGATGAGGTCGCGAGCGCCTTCGGCGCGATGCTCTCCTCCCCCGGCGAAATGGCGCTCTGGGCCGAGGTCGTGGTCGTCGCGGGCTTTCTGGTCTGCTCCTTCGGCCTGCAAAAGGGTCTTGAGCGCGTGACGAAGGTCATGATGCTCTGCCTGCTGGCGCTCATTCTCGTGCTCGCCGGTCACAGCCTGACGCTCTCCGGCGCGGCGGAGGGCATGAAGTTCTATCTGGTCCCCTCGATGGATTCCATCCGTGAAAACGGCTTCGGCAGCCTCGTCACCGACGCAATGAACCAGGCGTTCTTCACGCTCTCGCTCGGCATCGCCGCCATGGAGATCTTCGGCAGCTACATGAGCGACGAGCACACCCTGCCCGGCGAAGCCGTGCGCATCTGCGCGCTCGACACCTTTGTGGCGCTGATGGCGGGCACTATCATCTTCCCCGCCTGCTTCACCTTCGGCGTGACACCGGACAACGGCCCCTCCCTGATTTTCCAGACCCTTCCCCCTGTCTTCATCAACATGGCGGGTGGGCGCTTCTGGGGCGCGCTGTTCTTCCTGTTCATGATCTTCGCGAGCTTCTCCACCGTGCTGGCGGTGTTTGAAAACATCCTCGCCATCTGCATGGACACCTTCGGGATCAGCCGCAGGAAGGCCGTGCTCATCAACGGCATCCTGATCGCCGCTCTCAGTCTGCCCTGCGTGTTCGGCTACAACATCTGGAGCGACTTCCGTCCCATCCTCGGCAAGGACGTGCTCGACAGCGAGGACTTCCTCGTGAGCAATCTCCTGCTGCCCATCGGCTCGCTCGTCTACCTCCTCTTCTGCGTGACGAAGTGGGGCTGGGGCTTCGACAAGTATCTTGCCGAGGCCAACAAGGGCACGGGCCTCAGGTTCGCCCGCTGGCTCAAGCCCTACTTCCAGTGGGTGCTGCCGATCCTGATCGTCATCATTCTTCTGCAGGGTCTCTAAACAGTGCAGAAAATCGGCGTCCGTTTCAAGCGGACGCCGGTTTTTTGTTGTGTCTATTATGCAGCCGGTCCCGTCTCCGCGCGGGAGACCGCGGTGAAGTAGCTGTGACCGAAGCAGTCGTGGCTCACGCCGGCGAGCCCCTCGCGCAGGAGGTAGGCTGTACCGGAGAAGCAAAGCGGCGAAACAGCGCTGTCCTCAAGCAGCATCGCCTCCGCGTCGTGCAGGAAGGCCGCGCGGGCGGTCAGGTCGCCGGTCGATTCCGCCACGCCGACGAGCAGGTCAAAGGTGTCGTTGCGGTAGCCGCAGACGTTGCTCTCCGACGTGCCGCGGAACGGCAGCAGGTACTCCATCGGATCGTCGCAGCGAGCCGTGAGCGTGGTGAGCGCGAGGTCAAAATCACCGGCGGCGAGCGCCGCGTCAAGCTCCTCGGCGCTCACGCCCACCAGCTCGACCGCCACGCCCGTGGCGGTCCTCCACATATTGAACAGACTCAGCGCCGCCGCGCGCGTCTGCTCCCCCTCCACAAAGAGGAAGCGGAGCGTCGGCAGGCCCGCGCCCTGATAGTGTCCGGCAGAGGTCATCAGCCGCGCCGCCTCGGCGCTGCGCTCGGCATAGCCCTCGGCGTTCGCCGCGCAGAGCGCGCCGCCCGCCGTGCGGAAGTCCTCCCCGCTCTCGGGCGCGTCGCTGATGCCGTCGGGCACACAGCCGGTCGCCGCCGTCGCCGTCACGCCGAGCTGTTCGGCGAGCGCCGCGCGGTCGATGGCAAGGTCAAAGGCACGGCGCAGCTGCGCGTCGGAGAAGGTGTCGGTCAGATGGTTGTAGAGCACACAGACCGTCTCCGCCAGCGGAGCGGGCTGCCACGTCTCATCCTCCGCCAGCTGCTCGATGGCCGCGTAGGGCAGCTTCGCGGTGTAGTCCAGCTCGCCGGCAAGAAGCTGATCGTAGTTCGTCTGCGCGTCCGTCTCGAAGCGGAAGCAAATGCTGTCCGGCACGACGAGCTTGCTCTCGTAGTATTCGCCGTTTCTCTTCGTCTGAAGCTGCGCGGCCTTTACCCATGTGCCCACGGTATAGGGGCCGTTCGTCACGATGTCGGCGGTCGCCGCCCAGCTCGCATTCCCCTCCACCAGATCGCGGCGCAGCGGGGCCGTCGCCGGCGCCGTGCAGACGCTGGTGATGAAGTAAGCGCAGGGCCTGCTGAGCGTCACAAGGAAGGTGCTCTCGCCCTTGGCCTTCACGCCGAGCAGCGACACGTCGCCGCTCTCGCGCACCTCGTCATAGCCCGCGACCATGCTCAGAAGCGAGGCGTTGGGCGACGCCGTCGCGGGATCGACCAGGCGCTGCCAGGCGTAAACGAAGTCCTCCGCCGTCACGCGCTCGCCGTCCGACCAGCGGGCCGCGGAGCGCAGCGTGAACGTATAGGTCACGGTGTCGTCGTAATTCTTTTCCTCGATGTATTCCTTGGCGATGCCCGCCACGGCGACCGCCTTGCCGGCGCCGTCGTCGCGCATCCGCATCAGACCCTCAAAGAGCGTGGAGAGCAGGCTCTCCGCCCCCACGTCGGTGTTCATGGTCGGGTCAAGTGTCTCCAGCGGACCGCAGACCGCGGCGCTCACCACAAAGTCCTCCGCGGGCTCCTCCTGCTTGCCGCAGCCGGCGAGCAGGGTCAAAAACAGCGCCGCACAGAGCAGCAGACAGACGGATCTTCGCAGCATTTTCATTGGGAGCGTCTCCTCTTTCTCTATCGTAAAACGCGGCGCGAAGCGCGCCGCACAGGCAAACATCTAAATGATTATATAAAAATTTGCCCCGCTTGTAAAGACGAGCAGGGCAAAAAGTTACAAATTGTTATTATTTGGCGTCCACGACCAGCGTATCACCCTCGAAGTGGGCGGGCTTGACGTCGTTTCCGGTGAACTTGGCGATGGCGTCGAGCCGCATCTTGCTCGGGTAGTCCGCCACGAGCGTGTAGGCGACGCCGTGACGCTTCGCGCGGCCCGTGCGTCCGATGCGGTGGACGTAATATTCGTTCTCCTGCGGCACGTCGTAGTTGAACACCGCGTCCACGTCGTCCACGTCGATGCCGCGGGCGGCGACGTCGGTGGCGACGAATACAGGCAGCTCGCCGCGGCGGAAGCGCGCCATGACCTGCTCACGCTTTTTCTGCGGGATGTCGCCGTGGATGCAGGCGGCGTCCAGTCCCTCCATCTCAAGGTACTTCGTCAGGCGCTCGACCATGCCCTTGGTGTTGCAGAACACCATCACGCGCTCCAGCTTCTCCTGCCGGATGATGCGCGCCATCGCCGCGACCTTGTCGGTCTGCTCGACCGTGACGGCATACTGGAGGATGTCGGGCTTATTCTGCTCGTCCGCGCGGACGGTGATCTCCTCGGGGTCGCGCTGGTAGACCCAGCTGATGTCCATGACCTCGCGCGAGATGGTCGCGGAGAACATACCGAGGTTGCGGCGGGATGGGATCTTGTCCAAAATACGGGTCACGTCGTGGATGAAGCCCATGTCGAGCATTCGGTCGGCCTCGTCGAGCACAACGGTCTGCACCCGGTCGAGCCGCACGGTGCGGCGCTTCATGTGGTCGGACAGGCGGCCCGGGGTCGCCACAACGATCTGCGGCTTTTTCTTCAGCGCGTCGATCTGCTTGCCAATGGGCGCGCCGCCGTAGAGGCACACCACGCGGATGCCGCTCATAAAAACGGCCAGGTCGCGCAGCTCCGCCGTGATCTGCATGGCAAGCTCGCGCGTGGGCGCCATGATGACCGCCTGCACCTCCTCGCTTTCGGGGTCAATGTGCTCGATGATGGGAATGCCGAAGGCAAAGGTCTTGCCCGTGCCAGTGGGAGCCTTGGCGATCACGTCCTTCCACTCGCGCATCGGCGGGATGCAGCCCGCCTGCACGGGGGTGGACCATTCGATGCTTTTCTTTTCCAATGCGCGCGTCATTTCCGGCAGCAGGCCAAGGCTGTCGAAGCGCACGCCCTGTGTGAATTCCATAGCGTTTTCCTCTGTTCTCGTGATTTTCAGTCAGAGAAATTATATCATGCCTGTCAATAGCGCGGAAAAGAGACGGCGCCGCCGTCTCTTTCCTCCGCTTTGCTTACTTGTGCGGGACGTGCCAGATGTTGTCCGCGTACTGCGCGACCGCGCGGTCGGCGGCGAAGATACCGCTGCGCGCGATGTTGAGAAGCGACATACGGTCCCACGCCGCGCGGTCGGCGTAGGTCTTCGCCATGCGCTGCTCGGCGGCGCAGTAGGAGGCGAAGTCCTGCAGGAGCATATATTCGTCGCGCTGGAGCAGGCGCTGGGCGAGATCGTCGTAGCTCACACCGTCGGAGAAGCCCGTGCGGAGCTGATCGACCACGCGCTTGAGCGCGTCGTCGCGCTCGCAGAGCCGCTGGGGCGCGTAGCCCTGCGCCTTCAGGCGCGCGACCTCGTCCGCGTGCAGGCCGAAGAGGAACATATTCTCGTCGCCAAGCACCTCGTGCATCTCGACGTTCGCGCCGTCGAGCGTGCCGACGGTCAGCGCACCGTTCATCATGAACTTCATGTTGCCCGTGCCGCTGGCTTCCTTGCCGGCGGTGGAGATCTGCTGGCTGACCTCGCTCGCGGGCATCAGATGCTCGGCGAGGGACACGCGGTAATTCTCCAGAAAGACGACCTGCAATCTCCCGCGGCACAGCGGATCGCTGTTGATCTGGTTCGCCAGCGAATTGATGAGGTGGATGATGCGCTTGGCGACCGCGTAGCCCGGCGCGGCCTTCGCGCCGAAGAGGAAGGTCCGCGGCTGCAGCTCCATGCTCGGATCGTCCTGCAATTTCTGGTATAGATAGATGATGTGCATGGCGTTGAGCAGCTGACGCTTGTACTCATGCAGGCGCTTGACCTGCACGTCAAAGATGGCGTCGGTGTTGAGCGTCACGCCCTGCGTCTTTTTGACGTAGGCGGCAAAGTCGAGCTTGTTGGCGCGCTTGATCTCGTCCAGCCGCGCGAGCACCGCGCCATCGCCGGCGAAGGCCTCGAGCTTCTTGAGCTCCTCGGGATGGAGCAGATAGCCGCGCCCGCCGCAGAGGTCGGCGATCAGGCCGTCGAGCCGCGGGTTGATCTGCGCGAGCCAGCGGCGGTGGTCGATGCCGTTGGTGACGTTCTTGAACTTCTCCGGCTCCATCTGGTACTGCCAGCGGAATACGTCGTGGCGCAGGATGTCGGAGTGCAGCGCGGAAACGCCGTTGACCGCCATGCCGCCCGCGATGCACAGGTTCGCCATGCGCACCTGTCCGTCCCAGACGATGGCCAGCTCCGCGGTCTTGGCGGGGTCATGGTAGAAGTTCTCGACCTGCTTCTGATAGCGGTGCGCGATCTCGGTGATGATCTCCCACACGCGCGGGAGCAGCGTCTCCATGAGCTGCTGCGGCCAGCGCTCGAGCGCCTCAGCGAGCACGGTGTGGTTCGTGTAGGCGACGGAATTTTTCGTGATGTTCCACGCGGTATCCCAGTCGAAGCCCGCATCGTCCATCAGAATGCGCATCAGCTCGGGAATGACCAGTGCGGGGTGCGTATCGTTGATCTGGATGACGTTCTTCTCGTGGAAGTTCGCCGCCGTGCCGTAGACCTCGATGTGCTTGCGCATGATGGACTGCATCGTGGCGGAGACGAAGAAATACTGCTGCTTGAGACGCAGCGACTTGCCCTCATAGTGGTTGTCCTCGGGATAGAGGATCTTGGCGATGGTCTCCGCCATCGCCTCCTGCTCGCTCGCGCGCAGGTATTCGCCCTGCGAGAACAGGCTCATATCCACCGGCGTCGGGGACTTCGCATCCCACAGGCGCAGGAGGTTGACGTGCTCGGTGCCGTAGCCCGTGATCTCCATGTCGCAGGGCACGGCGAGCACCTTCGTCGCGCCCTCGGGCACGACGTGCAGCCGTCCGTTGTCCCAGAACTTGCGGACCGTGCCGCCGAAGAGCACCTCCTCCGTCTCCTGCGGCTTGGGCATCAGCCACGCGCCGCCGATGTCCTTCCAGTTGTCCGGCAGCTCGACCTGCTGTCCATCCACGATGCGCTGGCGGAAGATGCCCAGCTCATAGCAGATGGAGTAGCCCGCGGCGGGGATGTCGAGCGTGGTCATGGAATCCAGATAGCAGGCGGCGAGGCGGCCGAGGCCGCCGTTGCCGAGGCCCGCGTCGGGCTCGACCTCGAAAATATCCGCCGCGCGGAAGCCCAGCTCGCCGATCGCCTCGCGCAGCACGCCGCTCACACCGAGGTTGTAGGCGTTCTTTTCCAGGCTGCGGCCCAGCAGGAATTCCATGGAAAGGTAATGCACCTTCCGCTTTTCCTCGCGGCGCGTGGCCATTCGGCTCTCCACACCGCGCTCGGTCATCACGTCGCGCAGCACCAGCGCCGCGGCGCGCATCACCTGCGCGTCGTCGGCCTCCTCGGGCGTCACGCCGAAGCCCAGGCGCAGCTTATCCGTAAGCGCCTGCTTCATTCCCTGTGTCGTTGTGATATCCATATTTCTTTGTACCTACCTTATTTGCAGATGGAATCGTAAATTTCGCGGTATTTTTTTGCGCTGCGCGCCCAGCTGAAATCCTCGGCCATGCCGCGCTTGCGCAGAGCCTTGTAGGCCTCCGGCTTCTGATGGTAAAGGTCCACCGCCTCGCCGATGACGTAGCACATATCGCCCGCGTTATAATTTGTAAAGGAAAAGCCGTTGCCCGCGCCGTTCCACGCCTCGTAGGCGTGAACGGTGTCCTTCAGCCCGCCGGTCTCGCGCACGATGGGCACCGCGCCGTAGCGCATGGCGATCATCTGGCTCAGGCCGCACGGCTCGCTCTTGGACGGCATGAGGAACAGGTCCGCGCCCGCGTAGATCTGCATGGCAAGGCTCTCGGAGTAGCCGAGATGCACCGCCACGCGGCCCGGGTACTTCGCCTGCGCCCAGGAGAAGAAGGACTCGTACTTCCCGTCGCCCTTGCCGAGCACGACGAGCTGCATATCCTTTTCCATGAAGTAATCGAGCGTCTCGCACACGAGGTCGAGTCCCTTGTGGCTCACGAGCCGCGAGACCATCGCGACCACGGGCGTATCCTTCCTTTCGGCAAGGCCCATCATGCGCTGCAGCGCCGCCTTGTCCTTCGCCTTGCCGGCCATGCGCCGGAGCGAGTAGTTCGCCGTCAGGTTGGTGTCGCTCGCGGGATCGTAGCGCTCCATGTCGATGCCGTTGAGCACGCCGTGGAGCTTGCCCTCCACCATCTGCATCACGCTCTCAAGGCCGTGGGCGAAGTAGGCATACTTGAGCTCCTGCGCGTAGGTGGGGCTGACGGCGGTCACAGCGTCCGCCGTGACGATCGCGCCCTTGAGCAGGTTCACGTCGCCGTCGAAGGCAAGCGTGCCGCCGGTGAACCAGCCCGCGTCGAGGCCGAAAAGGTCCTCGACCGTCTCGCGGCCGTAGCGGCCCTGATACTCGATGTTGTGGACGGTGATGACCGTGCGGACGGACTTGTAGAATTCCTCGCGCACCGCCTCGTCGCGGATGTAGACAGGCACGAGCGCGGTCTGCCAGTCGTTGCAGTGGACGACGTCCGGCTTCTCCGGCAGCAGCGGCAGCAGCTCCGTCACCGCGCGGCAGAAGAAGGCGAAGCGCTCGCCGTCGTCATAATAGCCGTAAAGCTCGGGACGCTTGAAATACTGCTCGTTGTCCACGAAGTACCACGTCACGCCCTGCCGCTCGTAGGAGAAAAGTCCGCAGTACAGGCTGCGCCAGGCAAGGCGCACATAGGTGTAGCGCTCAAAGTGCAGCCGGTCGCGCCACGCGTCCGCGACGCTCTGGTAGAGCGGCAGAATGACGCTCACGCGGTCGCCGTTCGCGGCAAGCGACTGCGGCAGGCTGCCCGCAACGTCCGCAAGGCCGCCGGTCTTGCAGAAGGGAACGGCCTCGGATGTGACATAGAGAATGTTCATAGCTTTCCTCCTTATTCCGTGTATGCTTCAGACGATGCTGCCCTTGGAAATGACGATGGGGTAGCTCTCATGCCCCACGAGCGTGCGCCCGGGCAGGACCTCCACATATTTGTCGGTGATGACGTAGCGGAGCGTCACGCCGTCGCGCACGCGCGTGCCCTTGAAGAGAATGGAATCTCGCAGCTCCGCGCCCTTTTCCACCGTCACGCCGGGGAAGAGGATGCAGTTCTCCACGCTGCCCTCGATGGTGCAGCCGTCGGCGACGAGCGAATTTTTCACGCGGCTGCCCGGCGCGAAATAGCTCGACGCCTCGTCGTCCTCCTTGGCGAGGATGGGCCGCGCGGCGGCAAAGAGCTCGGCGCGGATGGAGCCTTGCAGCAGCTCCATCGAGCGGTCGTAATACTCCTGCACGGAGCGGAGCTGGGCGGCGTAGCCGTCCCAGACGTAGCTCTGGAGCTTCAGCCGTCCGGTCATGCCCGCGAGCACGTCGCGGCGGAAGCTGTATTTATCCTGCGCGGAGCACTCGTCCACGAGCGTGAGCAGCAGCTGCTTGCTGAGAATGTAGATCTCCAGCGAGCGGTGGCCGCGCGGCGTGGTCGGCGCGCACCAGACCTGCCCGATTGCGCCGTCGCTCTCGAGCGTGAGGTAGGTCGCGTTGTCCACGAAGCCGCCGTTCGCCGTGCAGACGGCGGTGATGTCCGCGCCGCTCTCCAGATGCGCGGCAAACACGTCCGCGAGCGGCAGATTGATGATAAGGTCGCTGTCGGAGAGCACGACGTAGTCCTGCCGTATCCCCTGTAAGTACGAGCGGACGCCGGCAAGGGCCTCCATCTTGCCGCGGAACTCGCCGCTGCGGTAGGCGCGGGTATCGGCGAAGGGCGGCAGGATACGCAGCCCGCCGTACTTGCGCGCCATGTCCCAGGTCTTGCCGTTGCCGATGTGGTCAAGCAGGCTCTGGTAATTGCCGTGCAGCACCACGCCGACGTCGGTGATGCCGGCGGCGTGCAGATTGGAGAGCATGAAATCGACGACGCGGTAGCGTCCGCCGAACGGGATGGAGGCGGGCATCCGGCGTTCCGCCAGCTCGCGCAGTCCCGGTTCCTGTTCGTAGGAGAAAATGATGCCGTGCAGTCCGTTCATCGTACCGTCTCCTTTCCTTCGCGGTTGAGCATCCGGTTCGCCTTGAGCGTGCGGCCTGCCTCGACCTGCGCCTCGGGGCCGACGACCGTGATGCCCCATTCCTCCGGCGGCGCCGCCTCGGGCGACGCGCCGACGCGGGCGTTCTCGCCCACGCGGACGTTCTCGCCGAGGATAGCGTAGGCGACCCTCGCGCCGCGCTCGACGACCGCGCCGGGCATGAGGATGGAATACTCCACCTCCGCGCCCTCGGCGACGGTGCAGCGCTGCGAGAGCACGGAATTGCGCACCGCGCCCTCGACCTCCGAGCCGCGGGTGACGACGCTGTGGTCGACCTCCGCCGTCTCGCCGAGGTAGGCGGGCGGCTCGCTCTCCGCGCGGGCATAGATAGGCCAGTCCTTATCGAGCAGGTTCAGCCCGCTGCCCTGCGCGAGCATATCCATGTTCGCGTCCCAGAGGGAATCGAGCGTGCCGACGTCCTTCCAGTAGCCCTCGAAGCGATAGGCGGACATCTTCTCGCCGGCATTCAGCATGGCGGGGATGATATTCTTGCCGAAGTCATTGCTCGAACCCGCGTCGTTCTCGTCCGCGATGAGATAGGCGCGCAGCTTCTTCCACGAGAAAACGTAAATGCCCATCGAGGCAAGGTTGCTCCTGGGCTGCTTCGGCTTTTCCTCAAACTCCGTGATGGTGTCCTCGCCGTCGACGTTCATGATGCCGAAGCGGCTCGCCTCGTCCCAGGGCACCTCCATCACGGCGATGGTGCAGTCGGCGTGCACACGCTTGTGGTGCGCGAGCATGGCGGCGTAGTCCATCTTGTAAATGTGGTCGCCGGAGAGAATGAGCACATAGTCGGGATCGTACATGTCCACGAAGCCGATGTTCTGGTAGATGGCGTTCGCCGTGCCCTTGAACCACGTCGCGCCCTTCGCGCTCTGGTAGGGCGGGAGGATGTGTACGCCGCCGTCCGAGCGGTCAAGGTCCCAGGGCTGGCCGTTGCCGATGTAGCGGTTGAGCTCCAGCGGGCGGTACTGCGTGAGCACGCCGATGGTGTCGATGCCGGAGTTCGCGCAGTTGGAAAGGGGAAAGTCGATGATGCGGAACTTCCCGCCGAACGGGACGGCGGGCTTTGCCATGTTCTCCGTCAGGACGTAAAGGCGGCTGCCCTGTCCGCCGGCGAGCAGCATGGCGATGCACTCTTTTTTCATGCCGGTAATTCCTCCCTTGCCTTGCTTTTTTTCGCTTTCGGTTTCTTATATTCGCCCGCGCCGCGCAGGATGACCGCGCCGAGCGGGGGGATGGTGATGGCAATAGACTGCTCGCGTCCGTGCGAGGAGATTGCCTGCGTTCGGACCGGCTTTTCGTTGCGCCACTCGCCCGTGCCGCCGAACGCGGTATCATCCGTGGAAAGCTCCTCGCGCCACGTTTTCCGCGGCGGGACGCCGAAGCGGTAGTCCCGGTAGCCGTTGGGCGAGAAGTTGACCGCAACCAGCAGCTCCTCGCCCGCGCCGTCGCGGCGGACAAAGACGACGGTGTTATCCTCGTTGTCGTCCGCGACGAGCCACTCAAAGCCCGCCCAGTCAAAGTCGATGTGCCAGAGCGCGGGGTTCGTCAGGTAGTACCGGTTGACAGCACGGAAGAAATCCTGCATCCTGCGGTTGGCATCGTTTTCGAGCAGATACCAGTCGAGCTGACCGGCAAAATCCCACTCGTGCCACTGGCCCAGCTCCGCGCCCATGAAGGTGAGCTTCTTGCCCGGGTGCGTGAGCATATAGACCATGAAGCTGCGCACGCCCGCGAGCTGCCGCCACTCGTCGCCCGGCATCTTGCCGCGCAGACTGCCCTTCATGTACACCACCTCGTCGTGCGAGATGGGCAGCACAAAGTTTTCGGAAAAGGCGTACATCAGCGAGAAGGTGAGGTCCTTATGATGGAACTGGCGGAACCACGGGTCGAGCTTGAGGTAGTGGCACATATCGTTCATCCAGCCCATGTTCCACTTGAGGTTGAAGCCCAGCCCGCCGTCCGAGACCGGATAGGTCACGAGCGGCCACGCGGTCGATTCCTCCGCCACCATCATCACGTTCGGATCAATGGCAAAGGCGGCGGTGTTGAGCGCGCGCAGGAAGTCGATGGCCTCCAAGTTCTCGTGGCCGCCGTTTTTGTTCGGCGTCCACTCGCCCGCTTCGCGCCCGTAGTCGAGGTATAGCATGGACGCCACCGCGTCCACGCGCAGGCCGTCAAGGTGATATTCCCGCAGCCAGTAGGCGGCGGACGAGAGCAGGAAACTCTTCACCTCGCCGCGCCCGTAGTCGAATACGCGCGTGCCCCAGCCCGCGTGCTCGCGCTTTTTTGGGTCGGCGTACTCGTAGCACGGCTCGCCGTCGAAGTCAATGAGACCGTGCTCGTCCTTGCAGAAGTGCGCGGGCACCCAGTCAAGAATGACGGAGATGCCCCTTCGGTGCATCATGTCCACGAAGTACATGAAGTCGTGCGGCGTGCCGTAGCGCGAGGTCGGCGCGAAGTAGCCGGTGCACTGGTAGCCCCACGAGTCGTCGAGCGGATACTCGGTCACGGGCATCAGCTCCACGCAGTTGTAGCCGAGGTCGGCGGCGTACTCGCTCAGCTCGTCCGCGAGCGAGCGGTAGTCGTAAAAATCGCCGTTTTCGCGCCGCCGCCACGAGCCGAGGTGGACCTCGTAAATGTTGAGCGGACGGTCATAGACCGGCTGCTTTGCCGCAAGGTACGCGCCGTCGCCCCAGTCGTAGCCCGCAAGCTCGTAGAGCTTGCTCGCCGTGCCGGGGCGCGTCTCGGCGTGGAAGGCGTAGGGGTCGGCCTTGAAGGTCACCGCGCCGCTCTGCGCGGTGACGGCGAACTTATAGGTGTCATACTCTGAAAGGCCCGCGACCTCCGTCTCCCAGATGCCGCCGTCGAGGCGGCGCATCGGATGCGCGGTGGGGTCCCACGCGCAGAAATCGCCCACGACGCTCACGCTCCCCGCGTGCGGCGCCCAGACGCGGAACACCCAGCCGTCCGGCGTGCGGTGCGCGCCGAGCGTGCGGTACAGCTCCGTTGCGCTGCCGCCATAAAAGGCGGCGAGATCAAAATGCTCCATGGCGCTTGTCCTCCCTCTTTTCAGCATACGCGCCCGCGGGCGCGAAAAACGTCGGATCTACTCGCTCAGCTTGCGGTCCTCGCTCCACCGGGTGAGCTTGGTCTTGTTGCCCTTTTCGTCCATCACATAGGTGTTGTTGAGCTGATTTCGCAGGTCGCCGAGCACGGAATTCACATACTCCTGCCGCAGCGCCGCGCGCTCGACCTTCTCCTCGTCGGTCAGCTCCCGCTCCTTCGCGAGCTTGGCAAGCTCGTTGATGCGGTCGATCTTCTTCTGTTCCATCTTGCTTCTCCTTACAGATACCGGCGCAGCAGAATGCCCGTGCGCCCCTTTTTGCTCAGGCCGCCGACCTCGGCGACCTCAAATTTTCCCAGTCCCCGCGCGGAAATGACGTCGCCCTGTGCCACGCTCGCGTCGCCCTTGGTGACCTCGCGATAGTTTTTCTGCACACGTCCTGCGGCGATCAGCTCCGCAGCCTTGCCGCGGCTCATGGAAAAGCCCGCGGCGGTCACGGCGTCAAGCCGCAGCGTCGCCACCGTGTCCCGGATCTCCTTGACCTTCTGCTCCGGCACGCGAAGCGCGTCCGCGCCGATGGCCGTCAGGCGCAGCGCCGTGCGCCCCGCGCCCGTCCAGTTGTCGAGCAGATATTGCGCGACGCCCGCGCTCACAATGAGGTCGGCGCTCCCCTCGCTCACGAGGATGTCGCCGAGCGTCTCGCGCTCCACGCCGAGCGCCATGAGGCTGCCGAGCAGGTCGCGGTGCGTGGGGTGCTCGCTCTCGTGCCACGCCGCGCGGAGAAATGCCATCGCGTCGGACGCGTCGGCCTCCTCCTGCCAGTCGGGCAGGAAAAAGAGCATCCGGCGCTCCGCGCCCTCATAGCCGCCGAGGAGGGCAAAGCCCTCGTGGATCGCGGCGGCGCGGAGCAGGTCCCGCGCGCCCTGCGCCTCGGCCGGACTTAAAAACGCCGTGTTCGTGGGCAGGTTCCGCTGCCGGCACTGGTCATATTTATCCAATATGTGCCCCAAAAGCACACGCTCCTCCGCGCTTTTCGCCGCGCGGTCCAGTAAGCTCCGTCGATCCATGGTATCGTTTCCATCCGTTATTTTTCAGGTACTATTGGTACAAGGGTATCCTATCACAAAACCAACGCACTTTCAATAGACAGTGTATAAAACTTCATGCACGCGCACCGCACCGCAAATCGGCGCAAATGCCGACGCATGAAGCTTTTGTGCATCCTTTCCGGTTGCCCCGCAGGGGCGAGGAAAGGGCGCATTTCAATTTTTGCTGTGCTTTTGCACAGCAAAAAACAGAACGACCCCGAGGGGTCGTTCTCAGTCTATCGGAAAGCCTCGCAGAGTTTCGCGTCCGCAGACGCGAAAGATGTATGATCCGTTTTCTGCCGCGACCTGTGCGTGACAGAAAACACTTTGCGCGGAGCGAGCGTCGAATTGTCCGCTGTCAGCGGACAACCGAGGCGCAGAGCGCAGCGAATCTTTCTCGAAAAAGTGGCTTTGCCACTTTTTCGACAGCCTCAGAGAACGACCCCGAGGGGTCGTTCTCTGTCAGCTTTCAATTGTTGATGCGCACCACGCAGCGGACCGTGGCGCCGCCGACGCTCGCCGTCACGTTGGCCGTGCCGGCCTTGACCGGCTTGAGCTTGCCGTCCGCGCTGACCGTCACCACGGAGGTGTCCTCGCTCGACCAGGTCGCCGCCGCGTCGGTGCCGCGCAGAATGAGCTGAATGGAATCACTCATCCGGATCGTGCAGTCGAAGCGGCCGCTGTCGTCCTTCTTCAGCGTCGTGCCGACATTTGTCCCGACCGTCAGCGCCGAGGGATCGACCGTGGGCGTCGTCGGCTCCGGCTCCTCCACCACCGGCGGCGTCGGGTCATCGGGTGTCGGGTCAACCGGCGTGGGATCGACGGGTGTCGGGTCGACCGGCGTGGGATCGACGGGCGTCGGGTCGACCGGCGCGGGGTCGACGTTCTCCACATCGTTCGCGCGGTCCTCCTGAATTTTTTCCATGAATTTGCCGCCGAAGAGATACCAGGAAAAGACGACCAGCACCACCAGCAGCACCGCGATGAGCGGTCCGCGGGCGGAGTGCGTGTGCTTTCGCTCCGCCACGTGATGCCCGCCTCTGCGCTTGCCGGACACCTTGCGCGGGCGATCCTCCTCTTCACAGAAGGGACAGCGGCGATAGCTTGAGGAATACTTTTCTCCGCAGACGGGGCATTTGATGAGGTCCATACATTATCCTCCTGAAAACACGGACGCAGGGCGCCCGCGCGAAAAACTTATTTACATAATACTTTCTTTTTGCCCCGCCGTCAACCGTTCTTCCCTTTTTTCGAGGAATTTTTTTCGTCGGCGGTCGATCGCCCTTGCAATTTGCCGCCGCGCTTTTTATAATAGAGACAGACAAGCGAACAACGGGGGAGGATATCACGCCTATGAGCACCATTTTCATCGGCATTGCCGGCGGCACCGGCTCCGGCAAGACCTACGAGGAGCGCTCCAAGGTCAACTACGACCATCCCGACGCCTTTGAAACGAGCCTGCTCGTCGAGCACCTCAAGGCTCTCAAGGCGGGCCGCAGCATCCAATGCCCCGTCTACTCCTATGTGGACCACAACCGCACGGACGAAACCGTCGAGGTCTTCCCCACCAAGGTCATCATCGTCGAGGGCATCCTCATTTTCCAGGACCCGACCCTGCGCGATATGTTCGACATTAAAATTTTCGTCGAGACCGACGCCGACGTGCGCATCCTGCGCCGCGCCCTGCGCGACATCCGCGACCGCGGCCGCACGCTCGAGAGCGTCATCACACAGTACCTCACGACCGTCAAGCCCATGCACGAGCAGTACGTTGAGCCGAGCCGCAAGTACGCGGACATCATCGTGCTCGAGGGCGGGCACAACCTCGTCGCGCTCGACATGATCATGCAGCGCATCGCCAGCCACATCGCGAGCGAGGACTGAGCAAGGCACACAGCAAAAAAAAAGCAGCCGGCCGGCTGCTTTTTCTTTTTGCATTTACGCGCCCGCAAAGCGGAACACCACGCCCACGAGGGCGGAAAGGCCGATGAACACGATGGGGTGCCAGTTCTTCGTCTGCCTGACCCAGCGCGTGAGCACGAGCAGCACGGCGGCAAGGATAATTCCCTGCCAGAAGAGCACGCCGCCGGTGAGCCAGAAGGTCTCGCGCAAGACGACAAGTCCCGCCGCCGTGATGAGCGCGGTGGACGCGGGACGCAGGCCGTAGAACGCACCCGCGACGTACTTACTGTCGCGGAACGCCTGCAGGAAAGCCGCGACGATGAGGATCACAATGACGCTCGGCGCAATAAGGCCGATCGTCGCCGTCACCGCGCCGGGCACGCCCCCGGTCAGGAAGCCGACGTAGGTCGCCATGTTGACGCCGATGGGGCCGGGGGTGGACTCGGACACGGCGATCATGTCCGCGAGCTGCGCGCGGGTGAACCAGCCGGTCTTATCCGCCATATCGTAGAGGAACGGAAGTGTGGCCATGCCGCCGCCGATGGCGAAAAGGCCGGTCTTGAAAAATTCCCAGAAGAGCTGTAAATAGAGCATCATTCCGCCTCACCGCCTTTCTTGAGCGCGACCTGCAGTACAATGCCGCTGACCGCCGCGAACAGCACGAAGATCACCGGCGAGAGGTCGGTGAGCAGCGACGCGAGCAGAATGAGCGCGTAGAGCGCCAGCGTCTTTTTGTCGACGACGGACTTCTTCCACAGCTTCACCACCGCGTTGAAGATCAGCACGCACACGCACACACGGATGCCCGCGAAAGCGTTTTTGACCCAAGCGACCTCGGCAAAGGTCGTGATAACGCCGGCGAGGAGGGATATAATAATGAGCGAGGGAAACACGACGCCGAGGGTAGCCGCCACGCCGCCGATATTGCCGAGCACCTTGCGCCCCGCAAAGGTCGCGGTGTTCACCGCGATGACGCCCGGGGTACACTGGCCGATGGCGAACCAGTCCGCCAGCTCCTCCTCCGTCGCCCATCCCTTATTCTCCACGACCTCGCGCTGCAAAATAGGCAGCATCGCGTAGCCGCCGCCGAAGGTCATCACGCCGACCTTGGCGAAGGTATAAAACAGTTCCCAGAGTCTCTTTGCCATAGCGTCTCCTTTTTATTCCACATAGCCGTATAGACCGCGCACGGAGACCTCGCCCGTGCGGATGGTCTCGACCGTTCCGTCCGCGCGGCGCACGACAAGGCCGAACTGATCGTCCACGTCCAGCGCCGTGACCTTCTCCTTTACATCCTGCCATAAAAGCTGCACCTCGCGTCCGAGCGTCAGACAGTCGCGGCGGTAGGACGTGAGGTAGGACGCCGTGTCGCCGCTTTGCAGCGCGGCGTAGAGCTTGTCAAGCTCCTCAATGAGCGCGGCGGCCAGCGCCGCGCGCTGCACGCGCTTTCCTGTCTCCAGATAGAGCGAGGTCGCCACATCGCGGAGCTCCGGCGGGAAGTCCTCGAGCGTGTTGTTGCAGTTGACGCCGATGCCGATGACGGCGTATTGCAGCGCACCGCTCTCACCCTCAAGCGACAGCTCGGTAAGCGTGCCGCTGAGCTTCTTGCCGTTCAGGACAAGATCGTTCGTCCACTTAATCTGCGGCCGCACGCCGCAGGTGCGCTCCACCGCATCGCAGGCCGCCACCGCGCCGAGCGCCGTGAGCGGCAGGACACTTTCCGGTGCGAGCTGCGGGCGCAGCAGCGCCGAGAGATACACGCCGCGCCCCGGGCCGCTTGAGAAGCTGCGGCCACGCCGTCCGCGCCCCGCAGTCTGCTCGTCGGCCACCGCCACCGCGCCGTCCGGCGCGCCCTCCGCGGCAATGCGCTTGAGATAGCTGTTCGTGGAATCCACGCTCTCAAAGCAATCGAGCGTGCGCCCGACTATTTTCGTCTCGCCGAGGCGGCGGCGCAGCTCGCGCTCGCTGAGCACGTCCGGCGAATCCGCCAGCCGGTAGCCCAACCCCGTCTGCGCCTCAATGGTGTAGCCGTCGCGCCGCAGGGCGCCGACCGCCTTCCACACCGCCGCGCGGGAGATGCCGAGCTGCGCGGAGATGTCCTCGCCGGAGACGAAGTCTCCCGCCTGCGCGCTGAGCAGCGCAAAAATTTTTTCCTTACTCACCGACTCGCCCGCCTCCTGCTCATTTCCTGAAATTTGTAACCGTTTTGTTGTTGACGAACGGCGCCGAAGCACCTACAATAAGGTATTGCAGCGGCTTGCGGCGCGGATATTGTAGCACGCATTCCGCCGTTTGTAAACCACTCTTCCTTTTTCATTTTACTGTAGGAGCATCCACCGTGAGCTTTTCGACCTTACCGTTTCTCTTTTATTTTCTGCCCGCCTTTCTGGCGGTTTACTATATCGTCCCCGCCCGCTTCCGCAACGCTGTGCTCGCACTGGGGAGCCTGCTTTTCTATTGGCTCGGCGCGGGTACGGGCGCTCTTCTCGTGCTGGTCGCGCTCATTCTCGTCAACTTTGCCGCGGGGCGGCTGATCGAGGACGCGCACGGCGACGAGCGGCGCGCCTGGCTCATCCTCGCGCTCGCGTGCGATGTGGGCAGTCTCTTTTATTTCAAGTACATGGGTTGGTTTCTGGAAAATCTGGGCAGACTGACGAATACCGACTTTTCCTTTTTCCGTGTCGCCCTGCCGCTCGGCGTGAGCTTCTATGTATTTCAGAGCATCGCCTACATCGCGGACGTCTACCGCGGCGACGCCGAGGCCGAGCGCAGCCTTTTGGACTATGCCGCCTTTCAGGCGATGTTCCCCCAGCTCGTCATGGGTCCCATCCTGCGCCTGCGCGATGTGAGCGCGGAGCTGCACACGAAGCGTCCCTTCTCCCGCGCGGCGGTCGAGAGCGGCTTTTCGCTTTTTGTGGTCGGGCTTGGCTGCAAGGTCGTTCTGGCCGACCAGCTCGCCTCGCTGTGGACGGCGCTCGAACGTATCGGCTTCGCCTATCTCTCCGCGCCGCTGGCGTGGTTCGGCGCGGTGGGCTACAGCCTGCAGCTTTACTACGACTTCGCGGGCTACTCGCTCATGGCGATGGGGCTTGCCCGTATGCTCGGCTTTGTGATCCCGCGCAACTTCGACCTACCCTACTGCTCACGCTCCATCTCCGAATTCTGGCGGCGCTGGCACATCACGCTTGGCATCTGGTTCCGCGACTACCTCTATATCCCGCTCGGCGGCAGCCGGAACGGCAAGCGCCGGCTTCTTCTGAGCCTGTTCGTTGTATGGACGCTCACGGGTCTCTGGCACGGTGCGGCGTGGAATTTCGTTCTGTGGGGCCTTGTGCTCTTTGTGTTCATCGCGCTGGAAAAGTTCTGCATCGGCGGCTTTTTAGAGCGTCACCGCTTCCTCTCGCGTCTCTATTTTCTCTTTCTTATTCCGCAGACGTGGGTGGTATTCCGCATCTCTGATCTCGGCGAGCTGGGGGACTACTTCTCCCGTCTCTATCCCTTCCTCAGCAGCGGCGAGAGCGTGTTTGCCGGCGATCTTCTGCGCCAGCTGGAAAGCTACTGGTGGCTCTTTGCTCTCGGCATTCTCCTCGCCACGCCGTGGCCGCGCCGCTTCTATGAAAAGTACCGCGCGACGCCGCTCGTCTGGCTGCCGCTGTTCGTGGTGTTCTGGCTGTGTCTCTATCTCATCGCAACCGGCACGGGCAACCCGTTCCTCTACGCCCGCTTCTGAATTTTTCTGAAGGAGGTCTTTCCATGTCCCACTTTTCTCCCCTGCTGTGGCTGTGCGCGGTGAGCGCCGCGGCGCTCAATTCCTTCACCGCGCTCGACCCCACCGGCGCTTACGAGCAGTATCTCGACGCGCTGGGCGAGAATACGCCCGCCATCGCCGCCTTTTTTGATGCCGCCGAGAGCGGCGTCTTTCCATGGACGATCCCCGGCGTGTCCGAGCCGATCCCGAGCCCCGTGCCCGATCTCCTGCCCCAGCCGCCCGAGGTGGTCGATCCGGTGATCCCCGACGAGCCGGAGGAGCCGGTCAGCCAATTTACCACGGTGGACGCGAGCTATTTTGACGACGCGCTCTTTCTCGGCGACTCGCACACCGACGGCTTCCACGACTACGCAGGGCTGGGCAACGCGACCTACTTCACCAAGAACGGTCTGACGGTAAAGGACGCCATGGAAAAGAGCTTCATCGAGCTGGACGGCAAAAAGGTCACGCTCGCCGAGGCGCTCGGCACGAGGCAGTTCAGCAAGGTCTATATCCTCCTCGGCATCAATGAGATCGGCGCTTACACCGCCGCGGACTGGGCGGCCCAGTACAAATCGCTGCTCGATCTCGTGCGCGAAAAGCAGCCCGACGCGGTCATTTTCATCCAGTCCATCTTTCACACCACGCAGAAAAAGTCGGATAGCTCCTACTTCAAAAACGAGGTCATCAACGAGCGCAACGCCGCCATCGCGCAGCTGGCGGACGGCAAAACGATCTTCTACCTCGACCTCAATCCGCTCTTCGACGATGAGAACGGCGCGCTGCGCGCCGACTACTCCGGCGATGGCGTTCATGTCCGCGCGCCCTACTATGTGCAATGGCGCGATCATCTCTATCAGTTCGGCGTGGTGAAATAACGCAAAAGAATCGCTTCCCTGATCGGGAAGCGATTTTTTATCTGCTGTTTTCGGGAGAAATTACTCCCAGCGGTCCGCCTCGGGCGTGCCGTTCACGTGCTTGACGACCAGTCCCGTCAGGGCAAAGAGGGCGATGGCGTTGGGGATGACCATGAGGTTATTGAACATATCGCTCAGCTCCCACACGAGGTCGCTGGAGGTCAGCGTGCCGAGGAAGATAAACACCAGCGCGATGACGGTGTAGACGACCGTGGACCTCTGACCGAAGAGGTAAGCCATGTTGATCTTGCCGAAGAGGTTCCAGCCGAGGATGGTGGAGAAAGCGAAGAAGAACAGGCAGACCGCGACGAACATCGCGCCCGCGCTCTCGCCGAAGACGACGCCGAAGGCGGTCTGGGCGAGGTTGGTCTTCTTGAGCACGTCCTGCGCCGCCGCCGCGCCGCAGCCGTGGAGCGGGCCGCCCTCGGTGTAGAGGGTGGAGATGATGACGAGGGCGTTGAGGGTGAGGACCACGAAGGTGTCGATGAACACGCCGATCATGGCGACGACGCCCTGCTGGTGGGGATTCTTGACGTTGGCCTGCGCGTGGGCGTGAGGCGTGGAGCCCATACCGGCCTCATTGGAGAACAGGCCGCGCTTCGCGCCCTGGGAGAGCGCGATCTTCAGCGCCGCGCCGAAGCCGCCGCCGATGATGGCCTGCGGAGCGAAGGCATACCGGAAGATCATGCCGAAGGTCGCGGGGACGTACTTGATGCGGGCGATGAGGACGATCAGTCCGCCGGCCAGGAAAACAGCCGCCATGATGGGCACGATCTTCTCGGTCACGGAGGCGAGGCGCTGCACGCCGCCGAGGAAGATGAAGCCGCAGATGGCGACGAGCACCACGCCGATGATCCACGTCGGCACGTTGAAGGCGTTGGAGAAGGTCTCGCCGATGGAGTTGGACTGCACCATGCAGCCGAAGAAGCCGAGCGCCAGAATGATGGCGACGGCGAAGAAGCCCGCGAGGAACTTGCCGAAGCCGCCCTTGAAGGCGGTGGTGATATAGTAAACAGGGCCGCCGAGGACGTTGCCGTCCTTATCCACGGTGCGCGTTTCCTGCGCGAGCGTGGCTTCCGCGTAGATGGTCGCCATGCCGAGGAAGGCGATGACCCACATCCAGAAGATGGCGCCGGGGCCGCCGGTGAGGATCGCGCCGGACGCACCGACGATGTTGCCGGTGCCGACCTGCGCCGCAATGGCGGTGGCGAGCGCCTGGAAGGAGCTCATGCCGCTCTCCTGCTTTCCGCCGCGGAGACTGAGGCTGCCGAACACGCTGTTCCAGCCCTCCTTGAAGTGACGGACCTGCACAAAGCGGGTCTTGATGGAGTACCACAGACCAACGGCGATGAGCAGCGCGACCAGAATGTAGTCGGACAGGTAGCCGTTGATCTTCTGCACAATGGGGAGAAGTGTTTCAGTCATGGGAAATTTCCTCCTAAAAATATTGTGCCCCGCTTTTCTTCCTCCTCTCGCTTTGCAGACAAAGCAAAAAACAGGGCCGCCGAAGAAATCGACAGCCCTGATCCAATTTCCCATCCATGAAAAAACAGCGCAGCAAAACCGCATAGCGGTTTCCTGCCCTGTCCTCTTTGCCTGAGAGATTCAACCCGCGCGGGGCCTTACACCTTCGGCACTCATTGCTGAGATTTTCCAGAGCCATCTCCACCCCCAGTCTCCCTGCGGATTCAAGGGGCTTCTACGAACTAAGGACAGGATACCCATCTTTTCGCCGCTTGTCAACAGGGATTTTAACGCGCTCTGAACGGAGAGAGGAGAAAACGGCTGCAAAGCAGCCGTTTTCTTTCTCTTTTTCGGGAATTGTTCAAATTTGCCAAATTTTTCTCTTTTTCGCGCCCGGATTTGGCGATGTATTTAAGTTTTCTATCGAAGATGCAGATCAATTAGAATTGTCTATCAATTCTCCGGATCGCCAGCTCCTCATAGCCGGTCGCCTCGTCGCGCTCGCGGGTAAAGACGGTGTCCGGCAGCTCGGCGAGGACGATCTCCGCCGTGGTGTTCACAAGGCAGCCGGGGCGCAGATGTCCGCCGAACACACTCAGGTCACGGCGGGCAAGGCTCGCGTGCAGGTGGCTGCCGTGCTCGCTGACCGTGCCCATGAGCGAGACGATCTCCACATCCTCCGTGCCGCTCTGCACATCGACGCCGCTCGCGTCGCGCAGCTCCCAGCGGTAGACGCAGCCGACGGCAGAGAGCACGACGCCCGCGGCGATATGATGCGCGTCGGCATAGCGTTGGATGCTCTCATACAGATCGTCGCCGCGATGCAGGCGAAAGCAATGGTACATGGCGCTTCTCCTTTACACCACCTGAAAGAGGTAGAATTTGAGGTAGTCCGTCTCCGGCACGTTCCAGAGGATCGGATGGTCGGGGGATTGCTGACGGGCCTCGATCTGGCGCAGCTCCACGCCCGCGTCCAGCGCGGCGGAGCGCAGCATTTTTTCAAACAGCTCGCTTGGCATGAAGTGGCTGCACGAGGCGGTGGCGAAGTAGCCGCCGCGCGGCAGCAGCCGCAGGGCGCGGAGGTTGATGTCCTTATAGCCGCGCTCGGCGCTTTTCACCGTTTTGCGCGACTTGGTGAAGGCCGGCGGGTCGAGGATGATGAAGTCATACGGCTTGCCGCCCTTTTTCTCCAGCTCGGTGAGAAGGGCGAACACGTCCGCGGTCAGGAAGTCCATGCGGCCCTCCAGCCCATTGCGCACGGCGTTCGCGCGGGCCATGTCGATGGCGCTCTGCGAGATGTCCACGGCGGTGACGTGCTCCGCGCCGCCCCGCGCGGCATTGAGCGCAAAGGAGCCGGTGTGGGTGAAGCAGTCGAGCACGCGGCGGCCGCGGGCAAGGCGCGCGACCGCGAGGCGGTTATACTTCTGGTCGAGGAAAAAGCCGGTCTTCTGGCCGTTCTCCACGTCCACGCGGTAATAGACGCCGTTCTCGCAGATCTCCGTCACGGCGCTCGCGGGCACGTCCCTGCCCTCGAGCGGGAACCAGCCCTTCCCCTGCTCCATGCCCTCAAGGGCGCGGATGGCCGCGTCGTTGCGCTCGAAAACGCCGTCGGTCACAACGCCGTCCTCGGCGAGGACCTCGACGAGCAGCGGGAAAAGCATCTCCTTGATGCGCTCCATGCCGACGGAGAGGGTCTGCGTGACGAGCAGGCTTTCAAAGCGGTCCACCGTCAGGCCGGGGAAGCCGTCCGCCTCGCCGAAGATGACGCGGCAGCAGGAAACGTCCGCGCCCATGACGGTCTTGCGGTAGTCCCAGGCGTAGCGGATGCGGCGGCGCCAGAAGTCCGCATCGAAGCGGTCGTTCGCGTTGCGGGAGAGCAGACGGATACGGATCTTGCTCTCCCGGGAGAAAAAGCCGCTGCCAAGGTATTTCCCTTTCTCGCTCACCGCGTCCACGAGCGCACCATTTTCCACGCCCTCGGGCGCGGAGACGATCTCCTGCGCGTAGATCCACGGGTGGCCGCCCTCGACCCAGCGGGTCCCCTTGGCGGTGATGGTGAAGCGGGGATAAGCTCTTTCTGCTTTCATGGCGTGACCTGCCTTCCTGATATTCTCGGAAAACTATAGCACAGGGCAAGAGAAAAGGCAAGGCAGGCGCCTTGCCTTTTCCGATCGTTTTTTACTTGCACAGTCCGCTCAGCTCCTCGCAGAAGCTCTGCGCCGAGGCTTCGTCCCGCATGACAACGAGCACCGTATCGTCGCCGCAGACGCAGCCGATCATGGCGGGCAGATCGTCCATCGCATCGAAAGCCGCGCCCGCTGCGCTGGCAAGCCCCGGCATCGTCTTGAGGACCACGAGGTTCTGCGCGTAGTCCACGCTCAGGCTGCACTCGCGCAGGATGCGCTGGAGCCGGTCGTTAAAGTCGCAGCCCGTCGAGCGCGCCGAGGAGGCGTAGCGGTAGCGTCCGCCGCCGCACGGCTCTTTATACAGGTGCAGCTGCTTGATGTCACGGGAAACGGTCGCCTGCGTGCTGGGGATGCCGCACTCGGAAAGCCGCTCGAGCAGCTCCTCCTGCGTTTCGATCGCGTACTGCGCGATCAGTTCAAGGATCTTCTCCTGTCGCTTGCTCTTCATAGCCTACCCCCACCGTATGTTATTTCATGCGTGGTTCTGCAGCTATTATACCGTAATATCAAAAATTATGCAACGATGTATGCAAAAATAACCGTTCACTGGCACATGCGGCACACGCCGCGCGGAAATCAGTGGAATACGCGGGCGACGCGGTGCATCAGCGCGGAGGTCAGACCGCAGCCCTCGTCGTCGCCGATGAGGTTCGCCGTTTCCTGTGAGGAGAGGAAGTTGCCGTCGCTGTCGTAGCCGAAGAAGGTGATCTCGTCGCCGACCTTGGCATCCTCTACACCGGTGACATCCACGAAGCACTGGTCCATGCAGCACGCCAGCAGCGGGCAGCGCTTGCCGCCCACGAGCACCGGCGCGTGGCACGCCACGAGCTTTTCGTTCAGGCCGTCGCCGTAGCCGACGCCGACGGTCGCCACGACGGTATCCTTATCCAGAACGTACTTGCCGAAGTAGGCGAGCGAGTCGCCCGCGTGGCGCTGCTTGACGTTGGTGAGATAACTGCGCCAGGAGACGACCTCCTGAATGTTGCCGAGCGGCTTTTTCGGATGGTCCATATAGAGCCGGCGGCCAATGCGCACGGCGTCGAGCGCGTACTGCGGGAAGAGCTCGGAGCTCTCCGAGGCGCTGATGTGGCACATCGGGACCGGAATACCCGCCGCCTTGAGCTGCTCCGCGCCGGCAAGCAGCTTCTTATACTGCGCCTCGCAGACCTCGGCGTTGCCGGGCCACGCGAAATGGGAGAACGCGCCGGTGACATGGACCCACTCCTGCGCCGCCTTGAGCTCCCCGATCAGCGCGGCGAGCTCCTTGCCCGGCTCCACGCCGATGCGGTGCATACCGGTCTCCAGTTTGATCTGCACGTTCAGCGGCTTGCTCTGCGCCTTGCAGACCTCCGCAAGCTCCGGCACCATGCCGAGGCGCGAGACGGTCACGGTCAGGTCACATTCGATCGCCGGCGCATACTGGAACGGCAGCGTGCTGCCCATGATCAGGATGTCCTGACGGATGCCCTCACGGCGCAGCGTCACGCCCTCGGAGACGTTGGCGACGGCAAAGCAGCCGATCTCCGGAAAGGCGCTGAGCGTCCGCGCGACGCCGACCATTCCCATGCCGTAGGCGTCGTCCTTGACGACGGGGATGAGCTTTGTCCCCGCCGGGAGCGAGCGCAGGATCGTGCGCACGTTTTCGCGCAGCTTGTCGGTATCAATGATCAGGCTTGAGTTGTTGAGCACTCCGTAGGTCGTATTCATATCCTATCCTCACTTCCCGCACATCTCGCGAACGAGCCGAGATGTGCCCTTGTACTTTTGAGATTTCATTCGGCGTATACAGCCGTTTTTCGTATTTTCATTCGGTATTTACTCAATTTCTTCGTATTTTATCTCTTTTCTTTTTGGATTGCAAGGCTCTTTTGCATCTGCAACGGATTCTTGTCATTTTGCATAAGAAAATTTAATTATTGTGCGTGAATTTTGAATATCAAACCGATTGACTTTGCATGAATATCCTCTTATACTATGTCATCATTTTGATTCGCGAATATAAATTCATATTTACCCGCTACCGAGGAAACTCCGGCCACCCCCATCCCGATCTTCCTTCCCGCCGGAGCTTACTGCGAATGTGCAAGGTCCCTTGAGGCTTTGCACATTCGCTGCGTTTTGGGTGAAAAACTGCTAATTTCCGCTTGCTTTTTGTCCGGGACTGTGGTATGATTACATCCTGTGAATACAGCGCGTTCTGCGTTTATCAACTGATTGGAGGTCTCCTGTTATGGAACTGTTTATCACCATTCTTCAGCTCATCTGCGGTCTGATCGTCATCGGCATCGTGCTCTTCCAGAGCGGCAAGTCCGCCGGCCTGAGCGGCGCCATCGGCGGCGTGGCCGATTCCTTTATGGCGAAGAACAAGGCCAAGAGCATGGACGCCAAGCTCGCCCGCGCGACCAAGTGGGTCGGCGCTGCGTTCATCGTCCTGACGCTCGTTCTCAACATGCTGTAATTTTTCGCGCATATTCGACAAACTGTAATCGAAAAGAGCTGCCGAAGCCTCGCTTCGGTAGCTCTTTTTCTCTGTCTCACACGATCCGCTTGAGCTCGTCGGGACGGATGTAGAGCTTTCCCGGCTCCGGCTCGACGCCCTTTTGCCGAAAGAGCTCCTCTAAGGTGACAAAGCGGTAGCCCTGCGGGGTCAGGGCGTCGATGGCGCGCAGCGCCGCCTCAACGCTTGTGGCGTAAGGGTCGTGCAGGAGAATGATGTCGCCGTCGCGGGCATGGTCGATGATGTCCTGCGCCACGGCGTCGGCGTCCAGCCTGCGCCAGTCCTCCGTATCCAGCGACCAGTAGACCATCGGCACCTCGACTGCCGCGGCGGTCTGCGGGGCGAGAAAGCCCCACGGCGGGCGGAGCCAATAGACTCCGTCGCCAAGAAGCGCGCGCAGCGTCTCGTCGGTCGCAGCAATCTCGCGCAGGCGCTCGGCGGGGTCGCCGCGGCTGAGATCCATGTGCGTAAAGGTGTGGCTGCCGACCTGATGCCCCTCGTCCGCCATGCGGCGCACGGCGTCCTCGTGCCCGGCGATTTGCTCGCCGATCAGGAAGAAGGTCGCCTTGGCGCCCCGCTCCGCGAGGCCGTCGAGCAGCTGCTCGGTGGTCTCGGGCCATGGGCCGTCGTCAAACGTCAGCGCCACATATTTCTCCGGCATAGCCGCCGGCTCCGCGGCAGAGGCCGGCAGGCTTTCCTCCGAACGCGGCGCAAGCGCCAGCAGCGGTACGGCGAGCATACACAGCAGCGCCCGCCGCTTTTTCCTTGTCATTCCATCGCCCCCTCGGAGGAACTTATGCGCCCGGCGGCGCGCTTATCCCTGCGGGACGGGCCGCGGATCATTCTTTTGCCCTCCGCTGCACTGCGGCGTGCAACAGAGAGCGTTTTGCGCTGCAAGGAAAACGGGCGTTTCCGACCATGCGGCAGAGAAGCATAAAAAGTCCTTTTGTATGGCTTCGCGATCTGCCATACAAAAGGACTTTTTACTTACGCTGTTATGCTTAGACCAGCTCGATGATGGCCGTCTCGGCAGCGTCGCCGCGGCGAACGCCGGTGCGGACGATGCGGGTATAGCCGCCGTTGCGCTCAGCATAGGCGGGGGCCAGCTCCTTGAAGGTCTTCTTGCAGACGTCTTCGCGGGTGATGAAAGCCATCGCCTGACGATAAGCCGCCAGATCGCCCTTCTTGCCGAGGGTGATCATCTTCTCAGCCAGGGGCTTGATCTCCTTGGCGCGGGTGACGGTCGTTTCCATCTTGCCGTTGTCCAGAAGGTCGGTGACCTGCTGACGGAGCATCGCCATACGCTGATCGGTAGTCTTACCGAGCTTACGAGTTCCGGGCATGTTGGTTTTCCTCCTTATCAGGATAAGTTAGCGGGTCTTCGTCCTGCGGCGCTGCCGCAGGCGACAACCCCTGTCAGTTGTTGTCGTCGCTGGCGAGGGACAGACCCATCATTGCCAGCTTGTTGATGACCTCTTCGAGGCTCTTGCGGCCCAGGTTGCGGACCTTCATCATATCGTCCTCGGTCTTGGAGATCAAGTCCTCGACGGTGTTGATGTTGGCGCGCTTGAGGCAGTTGAAGCTGCGCACGGAGAGATCGAGCTCCTCGATGGTCAGCTCCAGAACCTTGTCGCGCTGGGTCTCAGCCTTCTCGACGACGGTGGACTTGCCGCCCATGGCGTCGGACAGGTCGGTGAAGAGAGCGAAGTGATCGCAGAGGATCTTGGCACCGAGGGACACCGCGTCACGGGACGAGATGGTGCCGTCGGTCCAGACCTCGAGCGTCAGCTTGTCGAAGTCGGTCATGTTGCCCACGCGGGTGTTTTCCACAGTGTAGTTGACCTTGTAAACAGGCGTGTAGATCGAATCGACCGGAATGAGGCCGATCGTTGTCTGCGCCGGCTTGTTGCGGTCAGCGGGGACATAGCCGCGGCCGTGGCTGAGCGTCAGCTCCATGTTGAGCGTCGCTCCGGCGTCGAGCGTTGCGATGTGCAGGTCGGGATTGAGGACCTCGACCTCGCTGTCGCACTTGATGTCGCCGGCCTTGACCTCGCAGGGACCGGTGGCCTCGATGAAGACCGTCTTGGTGCCCTCCGCGTTGTGGAGCTTGGTGATCAGGCTCTTGACGTTGAGGACGATCTCCGTCACATCCTCCTTGACGCCGGGGATGGTGGAGAACTCATGCTGCACACCGGCGATCTTGATGGCGGTAGCTGCGGTGCCGGGGAGCGAAGAGAGCATAATGCGGCGCAGGGCGTTGCCCAGCGTAATGCCGTATCCACGCTCCAGAGGCTCGACAACGTACTTGCCGTAGGAGCTGTTTGCGGAGTCTTCGATACACTCGATCTGGGGCTTTTCAATTTCAATCATGCAGTTACCCTCCTTCATCTTCTCATTGCGGTGGCGCATTGCTGCGCCCCGCCGGCAATTCCTATCATTATTGAGGGTATCCTCCGATTACTTGGAGTACAACTCAACGATGAGGTGCTCCTCAACAGGAACGTCGATCTCCTCGCGGGCGGGAAGACGAGTGATGGTGCCCTTGAGAGCATTCTTCTCGCGCTCCATCCACACGGGCTGCAGGAACACGGGCGCGTCCTGACCCAGCAGGCGCTTGAAGCACTCGGCGGAGCGGCTGCTCTCTGCGACCTCGATCACATCGCCGGCCTTGACGAGGTAGGAAGGAATGTTGACCTTCTTGCCGTTGACGGTGAAGTGGGCGTGACTGACGAGCTGACGGGCCTGACGGCGGGTCATCGCAAAGCCCATGCGATAGACGACGTTGTCCAGACGGCGCTCGACGGTGATGAGCAGGTTGTCACCGGTCTTGCCGGGAGCCGCAGCGGCCTTCTCATAGTAATCATGGAACTGCTTTTCCAGGATACCGTAGATGAACTTGACCTTCTGCTTCTCAGCAAGCTGGATGCCATACTCGCTCTTTTTTCTCTTCATCTGGCTGCCGGGGTTGCGGTTCGTGGTCTTCTTCGCATAACCCATAACGGCAGGAGAAATGCCTAAAGCCTTGCAGCGCTTGGCGATCGGCTGCATATTCTTAGCCATATTGCTTGTTACCTCCTCTTTCGATTAAACGCGGCGGCGCTTCGGGGGACGGCAGCCATTGTGAGGAATCGGCGTAACGTCCTTGATCATGGTGACCTCGAGACCCACAGCCTGCAGGGCGCGGATGGCCGCTTCACGACCCTGACCGGGACCCTTGACAAAGACCTCGACGGTCTTGAGACCATGCTCCATAGCGGCGGTAGCCGCCGTCTCAGCAGCGCTCTGCGCGGCGAAGGGAGTGGACTTCTTGCTGCCGCGGAAACCGAGACCACCGGAGGAAGCCCAGGAAAGGGCGTTGCCCTGAGAGTCGGTCACCGTGACCATGGTGTTGTTGAAGGAAGAACGAATGTGGACCTGTCCACGCTCAATGTTCTTCTTTTCGCGACGGCGGCGGATAACCTTCTTGCCGTTAGCCTTAGCAGTAGCCATATTCTATTCTCCCTCCTTACTTCTTCTTGTTCGCAATGGTCTTCTTGGGGCCCTTGCGGGTGCGTGCGTTGGTCTTGCTGCGCTGACCGCGAACGGGCAGGCCGCGGCGATGACGGGTGCCGCGATAGCAACCGATCTCGCTCAGACGCTTGATGTCGAGCGCGGTCTGGCGGCGCAGGTCGCCCTCGACCATGTAGCCGTGGTCGATGGCTTCACGCAGCTTGGCCTCTTCCGCGTCGGTCAGATCCTTCACGCGGGTGTCGGGGTTAATGCCTGTCTGCGCCAGAATGTCCTGAGCGCTCTTTCTGCCAATGCCGTAGATGTAAGTCAAACCGATTTCGATTCGCTTATCCTTGGGCAGGTCAATACCGGCAATACGTGCCATACTCTTTAACCTCCAATTAAGTCTTAGCCCTGGCGCTGCTTGTGCTTGGGATTCTCGCAAATGACCATGACACGGCCTTTACGACGAATGATCTTGCACTTCTCGCACATGGGCTTCACGGACGGTCTTACTTTCATGTCGATAAACCTCCATTACTTAGTACGCCAGGTAATGCGACCGCGGGTCAGGTCGTAGGGAGACATCTCCACCGTGACCTTGTCACCTGGCAGGATCCTGATGAAATTCATTCTGAGCTTTCCGGAAATATGCGCCAATATCGTGTGTCCATTTCCAATGTCTACTTGGAATGTGGTGTTGGGCATCGCCTCAACGACAGTGCCTTCCACTTCGATCATGTCGGATTTTGCCAAAGTGTTGATCCCTCCTGGTCTTGATTACCGTGCTCGCCGCGATAGACGGCGAGGGCTTTACGAAGCTCACTGTTTGTAATGATCTCGCTGCTTCTGAGCTTTGCGGCGAGTTCCTCCGGCGCGGCTCCCGCGCGCTGAACGTGCCTGCACTTCTTGCGCTTGGGGGCTTCGAGCCGTCTGGACCTGCCGTCCGCGAGCAGAAGATATTCGTTCTGAACATCCACAACGAAGAAGAGTCTGCCCTTCTCCCTGCCCGCCGTCGCTAAAACAAGGTCGCTCTTCGCAATGTCCATCCGCACGTCCTCAGATCTCGGGAAGCGTCAGAAGCTCCGCTTCGCCGTCGGTGATGAGGATCGTGTTTTCGTAGTGTGCGGCAAGCGAACCGTCTTGGGTCCTGACAGTCCAGCCGTCCGGCATGACCCGGACTGCCGCGCCACCCGCGTTCACCATGGGTTCGACTGCGATCGTCATGCCGCGCAGCAGTCTCGGACCGTGGCCCGGCGCGCCGAAGTTCGGCACCTCGGGGCTCTCGTGCATCTTTCTGCCGATGCCGTGACCGACATACTCGCGCACGACGCTGTAGCCATTGTCCTCAACGTATTTCTGCACCGCCGCAGAGATGTCCGAAAGGCGCTGGCCCTCGCGGGCGAATCGGATGCCTTCGAAGAAGCTCTGCTGTGTGACGTCAATGAGCCGCTGGGCCTCGGCGGAAATTTTTCCGCAGGGGTAAGTGGCCGCGCAGTCGCCGTGGAAGCCGCCGATGTAGGCGCCCACATCCACGCTCACGATGTCGCCCTCCTTGAGCACCCGGGGACCCGGGATGCCGTGGATGATCTCATCGTTCACGCTGACGCAGACGCTGGCCGGATAGCCGCTGTAATTAAGGAACGACGGCTCGGCTCCCTGCGATTTGATGAACCTGTACACTGCTTTGTCAATTTCGTGGGTTGTTACGCCGGGCTTTACCATTTCCCCTGCTAACGCACGGGCAGCCGCGGTAATTTTTCCCGCTCGGCGCATCAATTCGATCTCGTGTGCCGATTTCAAAGTGATCATTGTACACCTCTCATTTCAGCACGGCGAGGATCGCCTTGGAGGTGGCCTCGACCGAGCCCATATCCTCCACCGGGTACAGAACGCTGCGGGACTTATAGAAGTCCTTGAGCGGTTCCGTCTCCCTATGATAGACCGCAAGACGGTTCTTCACCGTCTCCGGTGCATCATCCTTACGGGTGACGAGCTTGCCGCCGCAGACGTCGCAGACGCCCTCGGTCCTGGGCGGAACCGCCTTGATATGGTAGCTCGCGCCGCAGTGCTCGCACACCCTGCGTCCGCTCATGCGCTCCTCGATGGTCTCGTCGGAGACCTCGAGGGAGACGACATGATCGAACCGGATACCGGCTGCCTCGAGCGCTTCCGCCTGCGCGATCGTGCGGGGCACACCGTCGAGGATGTAGCCCTTCGCACAATCGGATTCGGCAAGACGCTCGGTGATAATGCCGATGATGACCTCATCGGGCACCAGATGGCCTTCATCCATATAGGTCTTGGCCTTCATTCCCGTCGGCGTGCCGTTTTTGATGGCCGCGCGCAGAATGTTTCCGGTGGAGATCGTCGGGATCCCGAGCTCGGCGGCGAGGATCGCGGCCTGTGTGCCCTTTCCCGCGCCGGGAGCGCCCAATAAAATCAGTTTCATGTTTTCGCCTTTCTTACTCGAGGAAGCCCTTGTACTGACGCATCAGCATCTGGGACTCCAAAGCCTGAACGGTCTCCAGCGCAACGCCGACAACGATGATGACCGAGGTGCCGCCGATGGCGAGGCTGTAGTTATCCAGAGCCTTGCCGACGATCAGCGGCGCGATGGCCACGATGCCGAGGTAGATCGCACCGAACAGCGTGACCTTGTTGAGCACCTTCGCAATGAACTGGCTGGTGGGCTGGCCCGGACGGAAGCCGGGGATGAAGCCGCCGTTCTTCTTGAGGTTGTTGGAGATCTCAACGGGGTTGAACTGAATGGTAGCGTAGAAGTAGCTGAAGCCGATGATCATCAGGAAGTACACGATCAGGTAAAGAACGGACTTCGTGTCGATCGCGCTGTAGATGGAGTAAGCGACGGGGCTGGTATCCTTGTCGGGGGTGCCGACAAAGGCCCAGACCGTGGCAGGCAGAGAAGCGATGGACTGCGCGAAGATGATGGGCAGAACGCCGGACATATTGACCTTCATGGGAAGGGTAGATGCCTGGCCGCCGTACATCTTGCGGCCGACCTGACGCTTCGCATACTGCACGGGGATACGGCGCTCGGCGCCGTTGACGTGGACGATGAGGACGATCATCGCAAGGATGCCGAGGAGCACCAGCGCCAGCCACAGGTAGCCGATGCTGCCCTTCTGAGCAACGAAGTAGCGGCCGGTGGTGAACGCGGTGGGGATACGGGCGAGGATACCGGCGAAGAGGATCATGGAGATGCCGTTGCCGATACCGAACTCGTTGACCTGCTCGCCGAGCCACATGACGAAGGACGAACCGGCGACGAGGGTCACGATGATGACCAGAGCCGGCCAGATGCCGGACTGCTCGAGGATGCCGTAGTTCTTGCAGATCATGTAGTAGCCGAAGGCCTGGAGAAGAGCGATGGCGACCGTCGCGTAGCGCGTGATGGAGGCGATCTTCTTCTTGCCCGCCTCACCGCCGTCACGGGCAAGACGCTCGAGGGCGGGGATGGCGATGGTCAGCAGCTGGATGATGATCGAGCTGTTGATGTAGGGCTGCACACCGAGGGCGAAGACCGTAGCCTGCGCGAAGGCGCCGCCGGACATCACATTGTAGAGACTCAGGAGGCTGCCGCCGGTGGAATCAATGTAGGCACCGAGCAGCTCCGTGTTGATATAAGGGGTGGGGATCGCGTTACCGACGCGGAAGATGAGCAGGATCAGCAGAGTGAATACGATCTTCTTGCGCAGTTCGGGGATGCCCCAAGCTTTACGGATCGTCTGGATCACTTAGATCACCTCTGCCTTTCCGCCTGCTGCCTCGATAGCCTCCTTGGCAGAAGCGGAGAAAGCAGAAGCCTCCACGTTGACCTTCTTCGTGACCTTGCCGTTGCCAAGGACCTTGTAGCCGTACTCGCACTTGTTCAGGATACCCTTGGCAAGCAGAGCCTCGGCGTTGACGGTCTCACCGTCCTCGAACGCGTTGAGCGCGCTGAGGTTGATGATCTCATAAGGCTTTGCAAAAATGTTGTTGAAGCCGCGCTTCGGGGTACGGCGCGCCAGAGGCATCTGGCCGCCTTCAAAACCGATGCGGACACCGCCGCCGCTGCGGGCCTTCTGACCCTTGTGACCGCGGCCGCCGGTCTTGCCGTTGCCGGAACCGGCACCGCGACCCTTGCGGTAAGCCTCTTTGGTGGAGCCGGCGGCAGGAGACAGTTCATGTAACTTCATTAGACAGCTCCTCCTTACTTTTCTTCGGTGACCTGCAGCAGGTACCCGATCTGGGCGATCTTGCCGCGGGTCTGATCGTTATCGGGCTGCACGGTGGCGTCGCCGATCTTGCGCAGGCCGAGGGAGTTGGCAGTGGCGATGTGCTTTTCCAGTCTGCCATTGAGGCTCTTGACGAGCTTGACGTTCAGATTAGCCATGTTTACTGCCTCCTTATCCCACGATTTCTTCCACGCTCTTGCCGCGGATCTTGGCGACCTGCTCGGGGCTACGCATAGCCTTCAGGCCCTCGAAAGCGGCGCCGACAACGTTATTGGCGTTGTTGGAGCGCAGGCACTTGGTACGAATATCCTTGATACCCGCAGCCTCGACGACGGCACGCACAGCGCCGCCGGCGATGACGCCGGTACCGGGGGCGGCGGGCTTCATGAGCACGCGGCCCGCGCCGAACTCACCGATGGTCTCGTGAGGAATGGTGGTGCCGGACAGGGTCACGGTGACCATGTTCTTCTTGGCAGCCTCCAGACCCTTGCGGATCGCTTCGGGAACTTCAGCAGCTTTGCCAAGGCCGTAACCGACCTTGCCTTTTCCGTCGCCGACGACCATCAGCGCGGAGAACTTCATGACACGGCCGCCCTTAACGGTCTTGGAAACACGGTTGAGGGCAACGAGCTTTTCCATGTATTCGCTCGGTTCACGTTCAAATCTGGGCATTTCGTTGTTCCTCCTTCTTAGAATTCCAGACCGCCCTCACGGGCGCCTTCGGCCAGCTCAGCAACACGACCATGGTACAGGTAACCGCCGCGGTCGAACACGACCACGTCGATGCCCTTGGCCTTGGCGCGCTCAGCGACCAGCTTGCCAACGGCGCGGGCAGCAGCCTTGTTGCCGCCGTTGCCTTCGATCTCTTTGTCCAGAGAGGACGCCGCGACGAGAGTGTTGCCCGCGACATCGTCGATGATCTGGGCATAGATGTTCTTCTCGCTGCGGAACACGTTCAGACGGGGACGCTCGGGAGTGCCGGAGATCTTCGCACGCACTCTCTTGTGGCGCTTAATGCGCTGCGCGTTAGTATCGGGTCTTTTAATCATATCGGCACACCTCCTTACTTCTTGGCGCCGGTCTTACCGACCTTGCGGCGAATGACTTCATCCGCATACTTGATGCCCTTGCCCTTGTACGGCTCGGGAGGACGCTTCTCGCGGACCTCCGCGGCGAACTGACCGACCTTCTGCTTGTCGCAGCCGTGAATGACGATCTTGTTCTGCGCGGGGACCTCGATGGTGATGCCCTCGATCTCGGGCACCTCAACGGGGTGGGAGTAACCGATGGTCAGGATGAGCTTGCTGCCCTCCTTGGCGGCACGGTAACCGACACCGTTGATCTCGAGCTCCTTCTTGTAGCCCTCGCTGACGCCGACCACCATATTGTGGAGCAGCGCGCGGGTCAGGCCGTGGAGAGCGCGGTTTTGCTTCTCATCGTTGGGACGCGCGACGTGAACGACGCCGGCTTCCTGGGTGAGAGTCATCGTGGGATAAAGCTGCTGGGTCAGGGAACCCTTGGGGCCCTTGACGGTGACAAGGTTGCCCTCGCCGATGGTGACTTCGACACCGGCGGGAATGTGCACGGGCATTCTACCAATTCGACTCATTGTTCAATACCCTCCTTACCACACGAACGCAAGGACTTCGCCGCCGACGTGAGCCGCGCGAGCAGCCTTGTCGGTCATAACGCCCTTAGAGGTGGAGACGATGGCAATGCCGAGGCCGCGGAGAACGCGGGGCAGCTCGTCCGCGCCGACGTAAACACGCAGGCCGGGCTTGCTGACGCGGCGGAGACCGGTGATGACCTTGTCCTTGCCGTTGTACTTCAGGGTGATGTGAATGACGCCCTGAGTACCATCGTCAACGATCTGATAGCTCTTGATATAGCCCTCATCCAGCAGGATCTGAGCAATGCTCTTCTTCATGTTGGAGGCGGGAACGTCAACGGTGTCGTGACGGGCACTGTTGGCGTTGCGGATACGGGTGAGCATATCCGCAATGGGATCGGTGATATGCATAGTGTAAATCCTCCTAATTTAGAGTTACGGAGTTTCCCCCGTTTCGGTCACGAGGTATCACTGCCAATTTGGAGCGTGCCCACACGCGTGTGACCACGCGTAATTGACAGTGACCTTTCGCGATCCTTATCGCCAGAGCGTCCATATCACAACGCTCGTGGTTAAGAGTTGGGGCGGAGAGCAGGCTCTCCTAAACGGTTCTTCCTGAGATTTTTTCGTCAGACGAGGCGAAGCGACGCCGCTGTACTTTGTGTACAGCAAGGAGCTTCAACGAAGTATGGCGGAAAAAGACTTAGAAAGAGGCTTTGCGGACGCCGGGGATCTCGCCCTTGTACGCCAGCTCGCGGAAGCAGATACGGCAGACGCCGTAGTCACGCAGATAGGCGTGGGGACGGCCGCAGATCTTGCAGCGGTTGTACTTGCGGGTGGAGAACTTAGCAGGAGCCTGCTGCTTGAGAATCATAGATTTCTTAGCCATTTCACATATCCTCCTACTTAGCGTTCAAAGGGAGCGCCGACCAGGGTCAGCAGCTCGCGGGCCTCTTCGTCGGTCTGCGCGGTGGTGCAGATGACGATGTCCATGCCGCGGATCTTGTCGATCTTGTCGTACTCGATCTCGGGGAAGATCAGCTGCTCCTTGATGCCGAGGGCATAGTTGCCGCGGCCGTCGAAGGCGTTCGCGCTGATGCCGCGGAAGTCGCGGACACGGGGAAGCGCCACGTTAAAGAGACGATCGAGGAACTCCCACATCTTATCGCCGCGGAGGGTGACCTTCGCGCCGACGGGCATACCTTCACGCAGCTTGAAGTTCGCAACGGACTTCTTGGCGTTGGTGATGATGGCCTTCTGGCCGGTGATGGTGGAGAGGTCACGGACGACGGCCTCGAGGACTTTCGCGTTCTCGCGAGCCTCGCCGCAGCCGACGTTGACGACGACCTTCTCGATCTTGGGGACCTGCATGGTGGAGGTGTAGCCGAACTTCTTAAAGAGAGCGGGCGCCACTTCCGCAACGTACTTGTCTTTCAGTCTTGCCATAGTGTTACGACTCTCCTTTCTTACAGCTCAGCGCCGCACTTCTTGCAGACGCGGGTCTTCTTGCCGCCCTCGACCTTGTGGGCGACGCGGGTGCCCTTGCCGCACTTGGGGCAGACCACCTGGACCTTGGAGGCATACAGAGCCGCTTCGCGCTCCACGATGCCGCCGGTCTCGCCCTGCTTGCGGGGCTTGATGTGGCAGGTCACCTTGTTGATGCCCTCGACCACGACCTTGGCTTCGCTGGGAACGGTGCCGAGCACCTTGCCCTGCTTGCCCTTGTCCTTGCCGGACAGGACGATAACGGTATCGCCCTTTTTCACATTCATAGCCATTTCTTCAAGCCCTCCTTACACAACTTCGGGAGCGAGGGACAGGATCTTCATGTAATCCTTGTCGCGCAGCTCACGGGCGACGGGCCCAAAGATACGGGTGCCGCGGGGATTCTTGTCGTCCTTGATGAGGACGGCGGCGTTCTCGTCAAAGCGGACATAGGTGCCGTCGTTGCGGCGGACGCCCTTGGCGCTGCGGACGATAACGGCCTTGACGACCTCGCCCTTCTTGACCGTGCCGCCGGGGGTAGCCTTACGGACAGAGGCAACGATCACGTCGCCGATGTTGCCGTACTTACGGCTGGAGCCGCCGAGCACACGGATGCACTTGATTTCCTTGGCACCGGTATTATCGGCAACCTTGAGGAAACTCTCTTGCTGAATCATACTTCCGGTACCTCCTTACTTAGCCTTTTCGACGATCTCGACCACGCGCCAGCGCTTGTCCTTGGACAGGGGGCGGGTCTCCATCACCTTAACGGTATCGCCGATACCGCATTCGTTGTTCTCATCGTGGGCCTTGAGCTTATAGGTGCGGCCGACGATTTTCTTGTACAGGGGGTGAGCGACGCGGTCGGCGATGGCGACGACGACGGTCTTATCCATCTTGTCGGAGACGACCTTGCCCACGCGGACCTTACGGGAGGAAATTCTCTTCTCTTCCATGTTACTTCTCCTCCTTTTCACGGATCATGGTTTTGACTCGGGCAATATCACGCTTGGTCTCAACGAGCTTCTGAGGATTGTCAAGCTGATTGGTCGCGTGCTGCATACGCAGGAAAAACAGATCCTTCTTCAGGGCGTCGAGCTTCTCATTGAGCTGAGCGACGCTCATTGCACGAACTTCACTTGCCTTCATCTTCATTCACCTACTTCCTGGGTCTCGGTGTCCTCGCGCTTGACGACCTTCGTCTTGATGGGCAGCTTGTGGCTGGCCAGACGGAGCGCCTCGCGGGCGACATCTTCGGGGACGCCGGCGATCTCAAACATGACACGGCCGGGCTTAACAACGGCAACCCAATACTCAGGGGAGCCCTTACCGGAACCCATACGGGTCTCAGCCGGCTTCTGAGTGACGGGCTTATCGGGGAAGATCTTGATCCAGACCTGACCGCCACGCTTGGTGTAACGGGTCATGGCGATACGGGCGGCCTCGATCTGATTGCTGGTGATCCAGGCGGGCTCAGTGGCGACAAGACCGAATTCACCGTAGGTGACGGTGTTGCCGCGCATGGCCTTACCGGTCATACGGCCGCGCTGCACGCGACGATACTTTACTCTCTTCGGCAGAAGCATTAGTGAGCCCCTCCTTCCTTATTCTCTGCGGGCTTGCGGAAGCCGCCCTGGGGACGATCGCCCTGGGGACGGCCGCCATTGCGGTTGAAGCCGTTCTGGCCGTCACGGCGCTGGAAGCCCTGGCCGTCACGACGGGGACGACGGTCGCCGTCACGACGGGGACGACGCTCGCGGCGCTCCTCGTAAGGCTTGGTGGTGTCCAGCGTGCGGGGAGTGGTGCGCAGGGTCTGGGTGAGGACCTCGCCCTTGTAGATCCAGACCTTGACGCCGATGCGGCCGAAGGTGGTGGCCGCCTCAGCGAAGCCGTAGTCGATGTCGGCACGGATGGTCTGCAGGGGAATGGTGCCCTCGTGATAGTGCTCAACGCCCGCGATCTCGCGGCCGCCGAGACGACCGGTGCAGCAGCACTTGATGCCCTTGGCGCCGGCGCGCATGGCGCGGCCCATGGCGTTCTTCATCGCGCGGCGGTGAGAAATACGCTTCTCAAGCTGCTGGGCGATGTTCTCAGCGACGAGCTGAGCGTCCATGTCGGGAGAGCGGACCTCAACGATGTTGAGCTTGACCTTCTTGCCGATCATGGCTTCGACCGCGGCGCGGACCTTCTCGACCTCAGCGCCGTCCTTGCCGATGACCATACCCGGACGCGCGCAGTGCACGAACAGGGTGACGACGTCGTTGGAGCGCTCGATCTCGATCTTGGGCACGCCCGCGCCGTACAGGGTCTTCTTGAGGAACTTGCGGATGTTGTAATCTTCAACGATCAGGTCGCCGACCTTCTCGTCCTTGGCATACCAACGGGAGTCCCAGTCTTTGATGACGCCAACGCGCATGCCGTGGGGATTAACTTTCTGTCCCATAAAACTGTCTCCTCCCTTTATTCTTTCTCCGCCACGGCGAGCGTGACGTGAGAGGTACGCTTGTTGATGCGATAGCCGCGGCCCTTGCTGGCGGGGATCATACGCTTGAGGATCGGGCCGCCGGTGGCGTAGACTTCGCTGACGTAGAGCTTGCCGGTATCCATGCTGAAGTTGTTCTCAGCGTTGGCGACAGCGCTCTTGAGCAGCTTGATGAGGGGTTCGGACGCAGCCTTGGGGGTCTGCATCAGAATCGCCATGGCCGTGCCGACATCCTTGCCGCGGATCAGATCGCAGACGATCTGGACCTTGCGCGGAGAGATGCGGACATATCTCAGATAAGCTTTAGCTTCCATATTCTGCATCCTCCTTCTTACGCTTTCTTGGCATGGCCGCGGAAGGTACGGGTGGGAGCAAACTCGCCGAGCTTGTGACCGACCATATCTTCCTGGACATAAACGGGAACGTGCTTGCGGCCGTCATAGACCGCGATGGTGTGGCCGACGAAGGAGGGGAAGATCGTGGAGCTGCGGCTCCAGGTCTTGAGGACCTTCTTCTCGCCGGTCTTGTTCATTTCTTCGACTCGCTTGATGAGCTCAGGGGCAACAAACGGGCCTTTTTTAATGCTTCTGCTCATTGTTCCTTTGCCTCCTTACTTCTCATTACGACGCTTGACGATGAACTTGTTCGTCGGGTTCTTCTTGGAGCGGGTCTTGTAACCCATCGCAGGCTTGCCCCAAGGAGTGACAGGGCCAGGACGGCCAACGGGCGCCTTGCCCTCGCCGCCGCCGTGGGGGTGGTCGCAGGGGTTCATGACGGAGCCGCGGACGGTCGGACGCCAACCCATGTGACGCTTGCGGCCGGCCTTACCGATCTGAACGTTCTCGTGGTCGAGATTGCCGACCTGACCGATGCAGGCGGTGCAGTTGGTGCGGACGATGCGCACCTCACCGGAGGGCATACGGATCTGAGCGTCGCCGTTCTCCTTCGCCATCAGCTGCGCGGCAGCGCCGGCGGAACGGACGAGCTGGGCGCCCTTGCCGGGGTGCATCTCGATGTTGTGGATGACCGTACCGACGGGGATGTTGGCGATGGGCAGGCAGTTGCCCGGCTTGATGTCGGCGGAAGCGGAGGAAATGATCTTGTCACCGGCGGTGAGGCCGACGGGAGCGATCACATAGCGGCGCTCGCCGTCCTCGTACTCGACGAGAGCGATGTAGGCGCTGCGGTTGGGGTCGTACTCCAGGCGCAGGACAGTCGCGAACATATCGGTCTTGTCACGCTTGAAGTCGATGATGCGGTACTTCTGCTTGTTGCCGCCGCCGTGATGGCGAACGGTGATGCGGCCATAGCTGTTGCGGCCCGCGTTCTTCTTGAGAACCTCGGTCAGCTTGCGCTCGGGCTTGGCCTTCTTGTCGATCCCCTCGAAGGCGGACACGGTCATGTGACGGCGGGAGGGGGTAGTGGGCTTATAAGTCTTGATAGCCATTGTTCATTCTCCTCCTTACACCATGCCCTCGAACATTTCGATGGTCTTGGAATCTGCCGTCAGCTGGACGTAAGCCTTCTTCCAGCTGCGGGTGGTACCGGGACGACCCGCGCCCATGCGCTTGGCCTTGCCGGAAACGTTGATCGTGTTGACCTTGGCGACCTTGACGCCGAAGATCTGCTCGACCGCGTTCTTGATCTCGATCTTGCCGGCATCCTTGGCGACCTCGAAGACATACTTCTTGTCTGCGACGGAGGCCATGGAGCGTTCGGTAATGATCGGACGAATGACGATATCGTAAACGTTAGCCATTATGCGAACACCTCCTCGATCACTGCGAGGGCATCCTTGTCGATGACCAGGGTCTTGGCGTTGAGCAGGTCATAGACGTTGATGAGCTTTGCAGGGCTGGTGACGACGCCCGGAATGTTGCGGGCGCTCTTGACGACGGTGTCGTTGACCTCGGGAGTCACGACGACGGACTTGCCTTCCGCGTTGACGGCGGTCAGGAAGTTCTTGAAGCTCTTGGTCTTGATCTCGTCCATCGCGATCTTGTCAACGACGACGATCTCGCCATCCTGCGCCTTGGAGGACAGGACGGACTTGAGAGCCAGACGCTTGACCTTCTTGTTGAGCACGTAGCTGTAGGTGCGGGGCTTGGGGGCAAACGCGATGCCGCCGTGCGTCCACTGCGGGGAGCGGGTGCTGCCCTGACGGGCGCGGCCGGTGCCCTTCTGGCGCCACGGCTTGCGGCCGCCGCCGGAAACCTCAGCACGGGTCAGAGCGCTCTGGGTGCCCTGACGGCAGTTGGCCAGGTGATTCTTCACGACCTCGTGGACAACGCTCATGTTCGGCTCAACGCCGAAGATCGCGTCGTTCAGCTCCACGGTACCGACTTCAGCGCCGGTCATGCTGACAACTTTAATCGTAGACATTCTTTAAGCACTCCTTTCCTTATTTCGTTCTGGCGGAAGCCTTCTGCGGGTTGCGGCCGGAAGCCTTCTGCGGGTTGCTGCTGATGCCCGCGCCCGCCTGCTTGACCTTGTGGGTCTTGATCGTGTTCTTCACGGTGACGAGGCTGAACTTCGGACCGGGGATGGCGCCGCGGACGACGAGCATATTGAGCTCGGGATCAACCTTGACGACTTCGAGGTTCTGGATGGTGACGGTCTCGCCGCCCATCTGGCCGGGGCCGCCGGTGCCCTTGAAGATACGGCTGGGATCGGTGCCCGAGCCGCGGGAGCCGACATGACGGTGGACAGGGCCGCCGCCGTGGCTCTTGCGCTGGATGGCATAGCCGCAGCGCTTGACAACGCCCTCGTAGCCGTGGCCCTTGCTGGTGCCGGTCACGTCAACGAAATCGCCGACCTGGAACATATCCGCCTTGATGACGGCGCCGAGCTCCAGCTCGCTGCCGTTGTCGAGGGCGAACTCGCGCAGGTACTTCTTGGGGGAAACGCCGGCCTTGTTGAGATGGCCGACTTCGGGCTTGGACAGCTTCTTTTCAGCAACGTCCTCATAGCCCAGCTGGACTGCCTCATAACCATCCTTCTCGGTGGTCTTCTTCTGGGTGACGACACAGGGCCCCGCTTCGATCACGGTGACCGGGATCACGTGGCCGTTTTCGTCGAAGATCTGAGACATGCCAACTTTTTTGCCGATGATTGCTTTCATGTATGATCCTCCTATAGGTTATTGGTCGGCTTAGTTGCGGCGGCGCCGCATTGCTCTGCCGACATGACCCCGTTCATCTCACGCAAGTCGATGAACGATTGGGTAGAGCAACAAAGTATTTTCAAAAAACAAAATATTTTGTTTTTTGGCAGGGGTTCACAGTTTGCTTCACGCGCTCATGCGTTCGCAAACATGCGGGTGATTTTTTCGTCGGGCGAGGCGCACCGCCGCAGGCAGTATCGGGTATACGGCAAGGCGGCGGAACGAAGCACAGCGGAAAAATCAGAGCTTGATCTCTATCTCCACGCCGGCGGGAAGCTCGAGGCCCATCAAAGCCTCAACGGTCTTGGGGGTGGAGTTGGTGATGTCGATCAGGCGCTTGTGGGTGCGGCGCTCGAACTGCTCACGGGAGTCCTTATACTTATGAACAGCGCGCAGGATGGTGACGATCTCCTTCTTGGTGGGCAGAGGGATGGGGCCGGAGACGGTCGCGCCGGTGCGCTTGGCGGTCTCGACGATCTTCTCTGCGCTCTGGTCGATGACCTGATGGTCATAGGCCTTGAGGCGAATGCGAATCATTTCTTTTGCCATTTTCGGTTTCTCCTTCATTGTTGTACGGTTTTTTCACTGGTTGTCGAAGCCGTACGGTGAGATTTTTTCTTATACGCTTATCCGTGCGTATCATTCCGGCTCATAAGAAAACCGGCACGAATAAACGGCCGGTCCACACATGGCGCAGCGATCTACGCAACGTACAGATACTCATCTCAGCCGCCCGATTCTCGGACATACTCCCCGGAAGTTACCTCAGAAGCCCTGAGCAATCTCCCGGTTCATCGCAGTTTTGCACGCGTTTGGGCAGGATACTCCCACTCGCGGACCTGCCTATCATACAAGATATGAGCGGTAATGTCAAGCATCTTTTTGAATTTTTTTGAGAAAATCGGAAAGAAATTTTGGCTGTTCCGTCCTAAGGGCATACTTCCCTTCCGTGCGGGCATAGAATAGGCCGAAACCGGCTTCGGGAGGGGGAATTTTTATGGCGATGGCATGGCTCTGGACCGGAATGGTGGCGGTCTCGCTGGTATTCGGCATACTGACCGGAAGCGTCGGTGAGCTTGGAGGCGCAGCGCTGGAGGGCGCGACTGCCGCGGTAGAGCTGTGTGTATCAATGGCAGGCATCATGTGCCTCTGGACCGGCGTGATGGAGGTCATGGAGCAGTGCGGGCTCTCCGCTGCGCTCGCGCGGCTGTTCCGTCCGCTGCTGCGGCGGCTGTTTCCCAACGCCAGCCGCGATCCCGAAACGCTCGCGGCGATCTCCGCCAACCTTTCCGCCAACCTGCTCGGGCTCGGCAACGCGGCGACGCCGCTGGGCATCCGCGCCACGCGGCGCATGGCGCAGGGCTGCGGCGGTACGGCGTCGCATGAGCTGTGCCTGCTCGTTGTGCTCAACTCCGCGTCCATTCAGCTGCTGCCGACGACCGTGGCCGGCGTGCGCAGCGCGCTCGGCAGCGCCGATCCGTTCGATATCCTGCCCGCCGTCTGGACCGCCTCCCTGCTCTCTGTCCTCGCGGGGCTTGCCGCGGCGAAGCTGTTTGCGCGGATCTGGAGGGGGTGAAGGAGTGTCGCTTTCCGAGCTGGTCGTGCCGGTCCTGCTGTGCTTCACCGCCTGCTACGCACTGGGGAAACGGGTCGACGTTTACACCGCGCTGACCCGCGGCGCGGAGGAGGGGCTGAATGTACTGGTGCATATCCTCCCCTCGCTCATCGCGCTGCTGACGGCGGTGTATATGTTCCGCGCATCGGGCGCGATGGAGTATCTGGGCGCGCTGCTCGCGCCGGCGCTCGAAAGGGTCGGCATTCCGCCGGAGGTCGCGCCGCTCCTTTTTATCCGCCCCATCTCCGGCAGCGGCGCGTTGGCGGTCGGCAGCGAGCTGATGGCGACCTACGGCCCCGACAGCTACATCGGGCGCGTGGCGGCGGTCATGCTGGGGTCAAGCGAGACTACCTTCTATACCATCGCCGTCTACTTCGGCTCGGTCGGCATCGTCAAAACACGCTACACCATCCCCGCCTCACTCTGCGCGGACGCGGTGATGTTTCTCACCTCCGCCGCCGCGGTGCGGGTGCTGATGGGGTAAAGGAAAAGAGGGCAGCCGACCGGCTGTCCTCTTCCTTATTATATACTTGTATATAATGTGTGCTTACATCTTCTCGGGCTTGCTCAGGCCGAGGATCGTCAGGCCGTTGGCGAGCACCTGACGGGTCGCGGCGGCGAGCAGCAGACGGGCGTTCGCCACGTCGTCCGCCTCGCCCTTGATGCGGCAGGCGTTGTAGAAGCGGTGGAACGCGCCGGCGAGCCGCATGAGGTAGCGGTTGATATAGCTCGGGTCGTAGTCGCGGGCGGCCATGCGGATCTCCTCGCTGAAGTTGGCAAGCTCCTTGATGAGCGCGCGCTCCTGCTCGCCGGAGAGCAGGGACAGGTCGGCCTTGTCCGCGGCGGGAACACTGCGGCCCTCGTCCGCCATCGTCTTGAGCAGGCTGCAGATACGCGCGTAGGCGTACTGGATATAGTAGACGGGGTTCTCGCTGTCCTCGCGCACGGCGAGGCCGAGGTCGAAGTCCATCTGCGTATCGGGCTTGGCGTTGAAGAAGTAGCGGCAGGCGTCGACCGGGATCTCGTCGAGCAGGTCGGAGAGCGAGATGGTCTTGCCGGTGCGCTTGGACATACGCACCACCTCGCCGTCGCGCACGAGCTTGACGAGCTGCATGAGCACGATATCCAGACGATTCGTGCCGTCGAGACCCAGCGCGTCGATCGCGCCCTTGAGGCGGGCGACGTGGCCGTGGTGGTCGGCGCCCCAGATGTTGATGACCTTATCGAAGCCGCGGACCTCGAACTTGTTGCGGTGGTAGGCGATGTCGCCGGCGAGATAGGTGTAGAAGCCGTTGGCGCGGCGCAGCACGTCGTCCTTCAGGCCGAGCTTGTCGATGTCCTCGTCCTTCTTGCCCTGCTTGCGGTACTGGTCGCGCATGATCTCCGCGGTCTTGACCCAGAGCGCACCGTCCTTTTCGTAGGTCCAGCCGAGGTCGGTGAGCTTTTTCGCCGTGTCGGCGACAAAGCCGGACTCGTGCAGGGAGGACTCGAAGAACCATTCGTCGAACTTGATGCCGTAGCGCTCAAGGTCGCTCTTCATCTTGGGGATGTTGCGGTCGAGGCCGAAGCGCGCCATATCGGCGTGGCGCTCCGCCTCGGTCTTGTCCAGATAGCTCTCGCCGTGCTCGGCGTAAAACGCCTGCGCAAGCTCCTTGATGTCGTCGCCGTGGTAGCCGTCCTCGGGGAACTCGACGGCGTCCTCGCCCTTGATGAGCTGGAAGTAGCGGGCCTCGATGCTCTTGGCGAACTTTTCGATCTGGTTGCCGAAGTCGTTGACATAGAACTCACGCCACACGTTCGCGCCGGACCAGTCGAGCACGCTCGCGAGCGTGTCGCCGAGCACGCCGCCGCGGGCGTTGCCCATGTGCATAGGGCCGGTGGGGTTGGCGGAGACGAACTCGACCATGTACTTCTTGCCCTTGAGGCCCTCGCCGCGGCCGTAGGCGTCCGCCTCGCGCTCCACGTCCTCAACGACGTCGGCGTACCACTTTTCGCCGAGGCGGAAGTTCAGGAAGCCAGGGCCGGCGATTTCAACAGAAGTAAAGTAGGTGCCGTCGAGCTTCATGTGCTGGGTGAGGATATTCGCGACCTCGCGCGGGTTCTTGCGCATGGCCTTGGAGGCGGCCAGGCAGAAGGTGGTGGTGTAGTCGCCGTTGGCGGTATCCTTGGGGATCTCGACCGCGGGGACGGTCTCCACGCCATCGGGCAGCAGGCCCTCCTGCACGGCGGCGCGGTAGGCGCTGCGCGTCAGGGCGGCGATCTGGTCCTTTGCGCTCTGGATCATATTCATAGCTTTTTCCCTCGCTCTTTCGTAGTTGATGCGGCGGCGCGCTGCCGCGCCGCAAAAAGTGCAGAATCGTAACGTGTATTATACTACAGCTGTGTGTGGAAAACAAGCCGTTTTTGCAATTTCCGCCGCGAAAGCCGGCGCATTTCTGTGCAGGCGGACACGAAATAGCGCTTGCACGGACAGCGCCGCTCTTATATAATAATAAGGATGCAGAGAATAAAGACGCCGAAAAGGAGCACGCCATGCTATTCTTTGGAAAACGGAAAAGCGCCCCTCTCGTCCAGTCCTCCACCGAGGACTGGCGGAAGCAATGGCAGGACCTCGTGCCGCCGGAGTGCCGCAACGTCCCCGTCACGGTGGACGGAAAGACGATGACCGCCTATGTGCAGATCAACCACTTCGTGATGATGCTGCAGGACGGGCTCTTGATGCAGCAGGGCTTTTTTGACGTCTGCGCGCATTTTCAGCGCGCGGGCTACCACGTCATCTGGCTGATGCGCTGCACGCAGGACATTGCGGGCGGCTATCTGAAGCTGCGTAAGGAGAGCGGAAACGAATGCCTTTGGAAATGGCGCAAGCCGACGACCAACTTCGGCCGCTGGACCTCCGACAACCGCTATGTGACCATTCTGCTGCAATACAAGCCCGCGCCGGACGGCAGCCTTTCGCGCTGCACGGAGCACATTCTCCAGCGCGTGCAGTGGGCGGAGAGCAACGACAACTCCAAGATGATCCCGGGGCGTACAGAGTTCGCTACCGTCGGCGCGCCGGGCACGCCCGCAGAGCTGTCCAACTGGCTGCACGGCGGCTTCATGTCGTCCGAGCTTTGACCGCCCGCTTACCTATTTATCCAATAGGGGAAACGCAAACGCACAAAATTTTGTCGCTTCAGACGATCTTGCGGCAAACCGATAAAAACCCTCTTGCGCTGTATAAAAATGTGTGCTACACTTCTCCCATCTTCAGGAAAGGAGAACGCAACGATGGCAGCTATCAATTTTGCTAATGCCTGTATGTCTGCCTCCGCACAGCCCGACTGTGCCGCTTTCGCCTGCCCTGCCACGACCAACATCGCCATTATTCTGGACGTCAGCCTGCTGCTGGCGTCCATTCTTATTTGCCTTTTGGGAAAGGGAAACAGCTTCATATCCCGGATCACGGCGCATCCAGCGGTTTCTTCTCTTGACCTCCGCAGGAGATAACAAAGAGAACGTTTCCTTCCCAAGAGGCTCCGCCGGTCCGGCGGGGCCTCTTCTTTCTTCCCCCTGTTTTTCACTTTTTCGTTCGGCCGGCGAAGGAGCGGAAATAGAATATCATTTCACAGAAAGCGAGAAAACTCCCATGGACTTCGTAAATTTCGTCATGGCGCTCAGCCCCATTCTTGTTGTCCTCGTCGGCATTTTAGGCTTCAAGCAGTCCGCCAAAAGGGTCTCCCCCATTGCCCTTGTCTGGACGCTGATCCTGGCCTTCACCTACTTCAACGTCACCGGCGCCAGCTTTGCCGACAACGTCAAGACCCTCGATCCCCTGGTCTGGAAGGGCATCAAAGAGGGTCTCAAGATCGTGCTCATGGTCTTCGGCGCGTTCACCATTCTGAACCTGCTGCGCGAGACCGGCGCCATTGACGACGTCAAGTCCACCATTGCCCGCATCAGCGATGACCGCCGCGTGCAGCTCATCGTCATCGGCATGATGCTCCCCATCTTCCTCGAGGGTGCGGCCGGCGCGGGCGCTCCCGCCGCCATCGCGGCGCCCTTCCTCGTAGCCCTCGGCTTTGATCCCGTCACCTCCATCGCCGTCGCCCTGCTCGGCGACGCGACGCCCGCCTCCTGGGGCGGCGCGGGTCTGACGACCATCAACGGCGGCGCGGCGCTCGTGGACGCGGGACTCTCCACCGTTTCGCTCAACGCGGCGATGGTCGGCCGCTTCCACATGTTCGGCGTGCTCATCATTCCGTTCATCATGGTCGGCATGGTCTTCGGCAAAAAGGGCTTCAAGGGCGCGGTTCCCTATCTCTGCTTCGCCGGCGTCTCCACCTGCACGGTGATGTTCCTCCTCTCCAACTTCGTCGGCGCGGAGGTCACCTCGATGGGCACGGGCCTCATCTCCATGCTTCTCTCGCTCGCCTACGTCAAGCTCGTCGGCGTCAAGACACCGGAGAAGTTTCGCCACCACGCCGCCGCGCAGCAGCGCAAATACAGCGCGTTCCGCGCCATGTCGCCTTACATCTATATGCTCGTGCTGCTCCCGCTCGTGCGCTACGGCTTCCCGGCGGTCGTGCCCAACGGCTTCGCCGTCATGTGTACGTTCGGCTACATCTTCTGGGTGGACGTCGTCATCCTCGTGTGCGGTATGCTCGGTGCGGCAACGCTCGGCGTGAGTGCGAAGCAGTACCGCGCGGTCTGCTCCAGGACCGTCGGCAATGTTCTCCCCGTGCTCATCACGATGGGCAGCCTTCTCATCGTCTCCTACATCATGCAGTCCCCCACGACCGGCATGATGAACCTCCTCGCCTCCGATATCGCGGCGGTGGTCGGACGCTTCTACCCGGCGGCAGCCGTGCTCATCGGCTCGAGCGGCGCGTTCATCACCGGCACCGGCCTCGGCTCGAACATCATGTTCGCCCAGATGCACATTGATGCCGCGGCCTCGCTCGGCATGAACCCCATCACCATCTTTGCCGGTCAGAACGCGGGCGCTTCCCTCGGCAACCTCATCTGCCCGAACAACACCGTCGCCGCCTGCGCGACCGTGGACGCGATCGGCCGCGAGAACGAGGTCATGAAGCACACGCTACGCGCGTTCGCCATCGTGCTCGCGCTCTACATGGTGCTTGCCATGCTCTATACCTGCGTACTCTTCCCCAACTACGGGATGTAAGGGCAGCGCCGCAGCTTTCATTGTGCGGTGTTGCCCAAGATAAATGCTGTTTTATTTATAGAAAGGAAGGTTTCTATTATGGTTCAGAAAAGAGTTTTAGGCGTCATCGGTCTCGGTCACGTCGGCGCGCACGTCGCCTACGCGCTGGCGATCCAGGGCATCGCGGACGAGCTGGTGCTCGTCGACCAGAACGAGCAGAAGCTCGCGAGCGAGGTGCAGGACCTGCGCGACGCTGTCGCGTATCTGCCCCACCGCGTCACCGTCCGCGCCGGCGGCTTCGCCGACCTCGGCGCGTGCGACGTCATCGTCAACAGCGTCGGCAAGATCGAGCTGCTGCGCGGCACACATGACCGCGTGACCGAGATGGACTTCACCATTCCCGCCGTGCGCGGCTACGCCGAGAAGATCAAGGCGAGCGGCTTTGACGGCGTGCTCATCAACATCACCAATCCCTGCGACATCGTCACCCGCGAGCTCGCGCTGCACGTCGGTCTTCCCAAGGGCCGCGTGTTCGGCACCGGCACGGGGCTCGACACCTCGCGTCTGCTCAGCGCGCTCGCGCGCCAGACCGGCATTGACCACAAATCCATCACCTGCTACATGATGGGCGAGCACGGCAACCAGCAGTTTGCCCCCTGGTCCTGCGTGAGCTTCCGCGGGATGCCGCTCGACACCTGGGCCGCGCGCGACGAGCGCTTCCGCTTCGACCGCGACGCGCTGCAGAAGGAGTCCATCGGCGGCGGCTGGGTCACGTTCTCCGGCAAGTTCTGCACGGAATACGGCATCGCCACCACCGCCGCCCGCATGGCCTACGCCGTGCTGCACGATGAAAAGGTCATTCTGCCCGCGAGCGCGGAGCTGACCGGCGAATACGGCGAAACGGGCCTCTTTGCCGGCGTGCCATGCGTCATCGGCGCGAGCGGCGTGGAGGAGGTCGTGGAGCTGCCGCTCACGGACGAGGAAAAGGCGACCTTCCACGCCTGCTGCGAGGGCATTCGCCACAATATGGAGCATCTCAAAGAGATCTGAGGCAACGTGAAAGGAGCTAACGTTATGAATATCGCTTTTACCGAAAATACCCATCCCGGCACGCTGCCGCCGTCCGATCAGCTCGGCTTCGGCTCCGTCTTTACCGACCATATGTTCCTCATGGACTACAGCGCCGGAAAGGGCTGGCACGACGCGCGCATCGTGCCCTACGGTCCCATCTCACTCTCCCCCGCCGCCAGCGTCCTGCACTACGGCACCGAGGTCTTTGAGGGGCTGAAGGCCTACCGCCGTCCCGACGGCGGCGTGCAGCTCTTCCGTCCGTGGGAGAACGTCGCCCGCCTGAACCGCTCCTGCGAGCGTCTGGGTCTGCCGCAGCTCGATCCCGACGACGCGCTGCAGGCCATCAAGGAGATCGTCCGCGTTGATCAGCGATGGGTGCCGAACGACCCCGGCACGTCGCTCTACATCCGCCCATTCCTGTATTCCACCGACCCGACGCTGGCCCTGCACGGTGTGCATGAGGCGTCGTTCGTCATCATCCTCTCCCCCTCCGGCAGCTACTTCTCCGACGGGCTCAAGCCCGTGCCCATCATGGTCGAGACCGAGGATGTGCGCGCGGTGCGCGGCGGCACGGGCGAGGCCAAGTGCGGCGGCAACTACGGCGCGGCCAACCGCGCCGGCGAGCGCGCCGAGGCCAAGGGCTACTCGCAGGTGCTGTGGCTCGACGGCGTGGAGCGTAAGTACGTCGAGGAGGGCGGCGGCATGAACGTCATGTTCAAGATCAACGGCACCGTCGTCACTCCCGCGCTGACCGGCTCCATCCTGCGCGGCGTCACGCGCAAATCCGCCATCGAGCTTTTGAAGAGCTGGGGCGTTCCCGTCGAGGAGCGGCTGCTGAGCGTGGACGAGCTGTTCGAGGCCGCCAAGACCGGCGCGCTCGAGGAGGCGTGGTGCATCGGCACCGCCGCCGTCATCTCCCCCATCGGCGCACTCGGCTGGGGCGACAAATGCTATGAGATCAACCATAACCGTATCGGCGAGCTGTCGCAGAAGCTCTACGACGAGCTGACCGGCATCCAGTGGGGCACGAAGCCCGATCCCTTCGGCTGGACCTGTCCGGTGTGCTGAAGCCATGGAAAAAATATTCCGAATACCGGCAAAAGCCGGTATTCGGAATATTTACTCTTTGCGTGTTTCCTGCTATAATATGGGATATATGATTATAAATGAAGGAGAATCCAGCATGAAAGCCATCGTCACCGTTCTCGGCCGGGACCGCGTCGGCATCATCGCCTCCGTCTGCGCCCTGCTCTCGGAGTACAACATCAACATTCTCGACATCAGCCAGACCATCCTCGAACAGGGCTACTTCACCATGGTTCTGCTGGTGGACATTTCCGCGTGCACGGTATCCTTCCCGGAGATCGCCGACAAGCTGGACGCTTACGGCACCGAGCGCGGCCTTGCCGTGCGCATCCAGCGGGAGGACATCTTCAACGCCATGCACCGCATCTGAGAGGAGGTCCGCGCCATGCTCGATAAAAACGACGTGCTGTCCACCGTGCAGATGATCGACCGCCAGCACCTCGACATCCGCACCATCACCATGGGCATTTCCCTGCTCTCCTGCGCCGACCGCGACGCCAAGGCGGCGTGTGAGAAGATCTACGACAAGATCACGCGCTATGCCGAAGGGCTCGTTAAAACCGGCGAGGACATTGAGCGCGAGTTCGGCATCCCCATCGTCAACAAGCGCATCTCCGTCACGCCCATCGCGCTCGTGGCCGCCGCCTCGGAGACGGAGGACTACGTTCCCTTTGCCGTCGCGCTCGACCGCGCCGCCAAGGCCGTGGGCGTCAATTTCATCGGCGGCTTTTCCGCGCTCGTGCAAAAGGGCATGACCGACGCCGACCGCCGGCTCATCGCCGCCATTCCCGAGGCGCTGGCCGTCACCGACCTTGTGTGCTCGTCCATCAACGTCGGCTCGACCAAGGCCGGCATCAACATGGACGCGGTAGCGCTCATGGGCCGCACCGTCAAGGCCGCGGCGGAGCGCACCGCCGACTGTGGAGGCTTCGGCTGCGCGAAGCTCGTGGTGTTCTGCAACGCCGTGGAGGACAACCCCTTTATGGCCGGCGCATTCCACGGCGTCGGCGAGCCGGAGCGCGTCATCAACGTCGGCGTTTCCGGCCCCGGCGTGGTATACCATGCCCTGCAAAGTGTAAAGGGCCAGCCCTTTGATGTGGTCGCCGAGACGGTGAAAAAGACTGCCTTCCGCATCACGCGCATGGGTCAGCTCGTCGCGCAGGAGGCCAGCCGCCGGCTCAATACGCCGTTCGGCATCGTCGATCTCTCCCTCGCGCCCACGCCCGCCGTCGGCGACAGCGTGGCCCGTATTCTGGAGGAGATGGGCCTCGAGGTCTGCGGCACGCACGGCACCACCGCCGCACTCGCGCTGTTGAACGACGCGGTGAAAAAGGGCGGCGTGATGGCATCCAGCTCCGTCGGCGGACTTTCCGGCGCGTTTATTCCCGTCAGCGAGGATGAGGGCATGATCGCCGCGGCCTCCTCCGGTGCGCTGACGCTCGATAAGCTCGAGGCCATGACCTGCGTATGCTCGGTCGGGCTCGACATGATCGCCGTCCCCGGCGACACGAGCGCCGAGACCATCGCCGCCATCATCGCGGACGAGGCCGCCATCGGCATGGTCAACACCAAAACCACCGCCGTGCGCATCATTCCCGCGCCCGGCTGCAAGGTCGGCGACACGGTGGAGTTCGGCGGGCTGCTCGGCTCCGCGCCGGTGCAGGCCGTACACCCCTATTCCAGCGCGGACTTCATCGCCCGCGGCGGGCGTATCCCCGCGCCGCTGCACAGCCTGAAAAACTGAAGCTCCCATCCCGTCAAAAAACGGACGCCGCTTTTTTCGCAGCGTCCGTTTTCACTTTCATGTATCAGCGCGCAAGGTCCTTCAAATGGCTCAGGCGCTCGAGCGCGGTGTTGAGCGTTTCGTCCTTCTTGGCAAAATGCAGACGGATGATGTGGTTCACGTCCTCGTCGAAGAATGAGCTTCCCGGCACGGCGCCCACGCCGATCTTCTGCGCCATTTCCACGCAGAAGTCCACGTCGGACTGCCCCTTCTTCAGGAACGGGGAAATGTCCGCCAGCACGAAGTAGGTGCCCTGCGGGTCGGTGAAGGGAATGCCGAGTTCCTTCATGCCGCCGGTGAAGAGCGCCTTCATGTGCGCGTAGTGCGCGCCGAACTCCTCATAGTAGCTCATGGGCATATCCAGCCCGACGACGGCGGCCTCCATCAGCGGCGAGGGCGCGCCGACGGTGTTGAAGTCGTGATACTGCTTGATGCGGTCCATGATGTTCTGCGGCGCGAGGGCGTAGCCCAGACGCCAGCCGGTGACGGAATAGGTCTTGGACAGGCTTGAGCAGCAGACCGTGCGCTCACGCATCCCGGGGAGCGTGCTCATATAGGTGTGCTTGTGACCCTCGTAGACGATGTGCTCGTAGACCTCGTCCATGATGGCGTAAACGTCATATCGGATGCAGAGATCCGCGATGAGCTTGAGCTCGTCGTAGGTAAAGACCTTGCCGCTCGGGTTCGAGGGGTTGCAGATCAAAATTGCCTTGGGATGCTGACGGAAGGCGTCCTCCAGCACCTCCGGATCGAAGCCGAACGCCGGCGGAACGAGCGGCACGAACACCGGCTCGCAGCCCGCCATGATGGTCTGGGCGCGGTAATTCTCAAAGTAGGGAGAGAACATCACGATCTTGTCGCCCGGATTCGTGAGGGTAAAAATGGTGTCCACCATTGCCTCGGTCGAGCCGATGGTCACGACCATCTCGGTCTCGGGGTCGTATTTCATGCCCATGAAGCGCTCGCACTTACGCGAGAGCGCCTGACGGAAGTTCGGCGCCCCCATCGTGATGGGATACTGGTGCGGACCGAGCCGGCTGACCTCCTCCAGTCGGTCGGTCATCGCCTTGGGCGGGTCAAAGTCAGGAAAGCCCTGCGCCAGATTGATCGCGCCGCAGTCGATGCTGATGCGCGTCATCCGTCGGATGACGGAGTCGGTAAAATGCTCGTTTCTTCTGCTCAGTTCCTGCATGGTATCACTGCTCCCTTTCTCATTTGTCCGTGTCGGCAGAGCCTGCGTCCTTCCCGCCCGCGCACTTTTTATAATAGCGAAACTTTAACACTTCTACTTGATAAAGTCAATCGCCCTTTTGTACAAAATCAGGACAAACGCGCTGCCGCATCCCATGCACTCCGCGGCAGCCGCTTCCTCAGATGCCGAAAAGCGGCAGCAGAAATACGCCCAGCAGCGCAAGGATCAGCAGCGGGACGGCGAAGGCCGTCAGCCCCGCGATGAACAGCGCAGCCAGAATGACCGGAAGGCCGACGCCGAACAGGATCGTCTTGGTCAGCCCCCAGGTGACGCTGAGCGTCAATGCCACGAGCTTTACGGCCAGAACGACCATTCCGATGATAAACAATGTGAGAATACCATGACCTCCTTTTTTCTCTGTTTCAGGGCGTCATTATAGTCCTCCACCGTCCGGTCGTCAACCATTTTTATCAATTATTCAAAAATTCTTCAAAAAAGGAAACGCAGAGCGGCACCGTTTCGGTACTGCTCTGCGTTTTGGCCTTCGTTGGCTCCCGCTTCAGCGGAGCCGCCCGTCGCCGCCCATGAGAGCGGTCATCTCCTCGATGCGGTCGAGCGGGAACGGCGGCTCGCACAGCGGCTTCATGGCAATGCTCATGAGCTTCATCGGGTTGTCGTCCGCCGCCACGCGGTTGGAGCTGAGCGCCCCGCAGCGCTTGCAGCGGTGGATGATGGCCCATTCGCCGCCTCTGCGCACCCAAACAGCCACTGGCTCCATGATGCCGCCGCAGTCGGACGCCCGGTCGCCGGGCTCGATGTCGACGTGCAGGCTGGAAAGGCAGTTCGGGCAGTGGTTGCGGTGGTCGCTGCCGGCGTTCTGCGGCGTGCAGAGCCGGCCGCAGACCTTGCAGGTAAAGGTATCCTTGCAGGCGTGCGTCTTGTAGTAGCCTTTTTCAAAGGTCTTGCGTTTGTTTTCGCGGTTCATGGTGTTTCCTCCGGAAGAAAGATCACGCGAAATTTCTCGGGAGGAGCGGCGTGTGTTGGATTTGCCGGACCTCCCGGTCAGGCCACACGCTCCGGTGATAGGGTGATGTGTTTCAAAAAGTTCTCCTTCAAATCGGGATTCGTAAGCGGAAACATTGCCCGCTGACTATCGCTTATTATAGTCCGATCCTCCGTGTTGTCAACCGTTCTCTGCCTGCTTTGCAGCCTCTGTCTGTCCGGCAAGGAAGTCGCGGACGGAGGCGATCTGCGCCTCGACCGACGCGACGCAGGTGCCGCCGAGCGAGGTGCGGCCCGTCACGCAGTTGGTGAGCGCGATGGCGGCGTAAACGTCCTCGCCGAACCGCTCGCTGTACTGCCGGAGCAGCGCGAGCGGCAGCTCCTCGAGCACGGCGGTGTGCTCGATGCAGTAGGCCACGAGCTGACCGGCGATCTTATACGCCGCGCGGAAGGGCAGCCCCTTTTTCGTCAGGTAGTCCGCGAGATCGGTCGCGTTCAGGAAGCCGCGCTGCGCCGCGCGGTACATATTGCAGGTGCAGGCCTTCATCGCGGCGATCATCGGCGTGAACACACGCAGGCACATTTTTACGGTGTCCACGCAGTCGAACACGGCCTCCTTGTCCTCCTGCATATTCAAGGCGAGGTCGGTCCGCAGGGCGTGCAGGGCGACCGCGGCTGTCCGGGACCGCAGGGAGAGCAGGGTGTTCAGGGTCCGCAGGGCGAGAAGGGCGATACCGGTGAAAAGGGCGAGCAGGGTATTCAGGGTCCCAAGGGCGAAAACGGTGAAACGCCCGTCATCACCGTCACCGAGGATACGCCGCGCAGCTATAAGCTGCACTTCCAGTCCGGCGAGCAGGAGCTGACGCCGCCCCGCGCAGCTCACCGAGCGCACCGGAGGCTTCGAAAATTCCGCGGGGCTCCGGTGAAAGGTCCGAGCCTTGACAGCCGCCAGTTCTCAGCGCGAAAAAAGGCCGCCGCAGAACATTCCTGCAGCGGCCTTTTTCGGTTCTCTTATAGGGTGCGCACGCGGTCTTCGAACTCCCACACATAATCTCGATACCTGTAATGTCCGGACGCTTGACGCTCGCGCCCGTGATCTGGTCGGTGCAGCAGGCATCTCACGTTTCCGCGCTCCGGCACTGCCGTCCGGTATGGTCGATGTACGTTTCTTCGTTCGTCAGCAGGAGCTTGGAGATCGGCACGATCTCATAGCCCTCGCCGAGCAGGTAGTCGAGGATATCCGGCAGTGCCTCCGGCGTGTGCTCGCCCGCGTTGTGGAAGAGCACGATGGAGCCGTTCGTCACCTTCCCCGTCACGCGCTTGGTGATCTCACCGGCAGAGATGCCCTTCCAGTCGAGCGAATCCACATCCCATTGGATGGGCTCCATGCCGATGGAGCGGATAGCGGAAATGACATGGTCGTCATACTCGCCGAACGGGCAGCGGATGAGCGTCGGGCGGACGCCGGTGAGCGCCTCGATCTTGTCGCTGCAGGTGTTCACGTCCGCGATGATCTGGTCGGCGGTCAGGGAATTGTAGTGGTCGTGCGCGTTGGAATGGTTCATCAGCTCGTTGCCGCTCTCGACGATGGCCTTAGCCTGCTCGGGGTACTGGTCCGCCCAGTTGCCGACGACGAAGAAGGTACACTTCACACCGTAGTCCGCGAGCACATCGAGAATCTTCTGTGTGTTGTCCGCCCCCCAGGCGGCGTCAAACGAGATGCTGCACACCTTCTGGTCGCGCTCGACGCAGTAGATGGGCAGCTGACGCGTCGCGGCCGACGCCCGCACGGCGGCGGGCGCGTTCACCGCGCCGAAGATGGCTGCCGCCGCCAGCAGCGCCGCACCGACGGTCAGCGTCCTGCGCCGCAGAACAAGAAAGCGCGGCTTCGCCGTCTCCCGTTTCCCGCGCTTTTTCCTCAAGGCAAACTGCAAAAACATCCGCATATCCTCCCCATTTTGTTTTGGTAGAGGGTATGCGGCGCTTTTCTTTTTCATACCGGACGGAGCCCCGTGCGCGTCACGGGACAGGCCCGTCGTCCGCCGGCCGCGCACCGATTTTCGGCAGAATCTACTTTTTTCGTTGAGAAAATGCCGCGCTTGTGTTACACTGGATACAGCTATCATAGAAAATGAAACGCGCGGCCCTTCGCCGCACACTGAAAATTCAATCGTTTTTGGAGGAGAAAAATCATGGAGATCAGAAAAGAAAAGAAGGATTCCGCGCTGTCAATGGCCATTGAGGGCCGTATCGACACCACCACCGCCCCCCAGCTGGAAACGGAGCTGAAGACCGACCTTGACGGCGTCACCGAGCTGCGTCTGGACTTCGGGCCGGTCGAGTACATCTCCTCGGCAGGACTGCGCGTGCTGCTGTCCGCGCAGAAGCTGATGAACCGTCAGGGCAAAATGGTGCTCACCCATGTGAGCGAGTCGGTGATGGAGATCTTTGAGGTGACCGGCTTCTCCGACATTCTGACCATTGAGTAACACCATGCGGACGATGAGCCCCGCCGCACATCGGACGGCGGACCGCTTTACCGCTCGGATGTTCCGTGGACTGTGGGTCCCTGCCATGCTCTCGTCGCTCGGCTGGGCGCTGAGCGATATGGCGGACGCCGTGGTGGTGGGGCAGCGGCTGGGCGCCGTGGGACTTGCCGCCATCGGTCTGATCCTGCCGGTCTACATGATCAACTGCATGTTTGCCCACGGCCTCGGACTGGGCGGCTCCGTTCGCTATTCCCGTCTGCTGAGTCAGGGCAAAACGCAGGAGGCCGCGGACAGCTTTCACGGCGTGCTCGCGCTGGCGCTGCTTTTCAGCGTCACGACCGCCGTGCTGGGCAGCGTGTTCATAGACCCGCTGCTGGCGCTGCTGGGCACGCGGAGCACGGACGGCGCACTGTATGCCGCCACAAGGGACTATCTGCAGATCCTCGTCGCGGCCACGCCGCTGTTCTACCTGTCCAACGTGTTCAACTACTATCTGCGCAACGACGGGAGTCAGCGCCGCGCCGGCGCCGGCTCGGTCATAGGCAACCTCTGTGACATTGCGCTGAACATCACGCTGGTGCTGGCGCTGGACATGGGCACGCGAGGCGCGGCGCTGTCCACCGCGCTGGGACAGATCATCACCATCGCCATCTATCTGCCGGGCTTTTTCGGTCAGAAGCACACGCTGCGCTTCGCGCTGCCGCGCGGGCGCTGGCTCGTTCCTGCCCTTTCCGCGCTGAAGGCGGGTATGGCCACCTCGGTGCAGTACCTGTACCAGATGATCTTTTTCCTCGTGTGCAACAATCTGCTGATCCGTCTGGGCGGCGAAACGGCGGTGGCGGTGTTCGATGTCATTCAGAACACCTCCTACCTGATCCTGTACCTGTTCGAGGGGACGGGGCGCGCCATGCAGCCCATCCTCTCCACCTATCAGGGCGAGTACAACCGGCAGGGAATGCGGAACACGGTGCGTCTCGGCTTTACGGCGGGACTGACGGTGGGCGGCGCGCTGATCGTCCTTGTGGAGCTGTGGCCCGCGGGAATGTGCCTGCTGTTCGGCATCGCCGGTTCGACATCGGAGGCGCTGGCGTGTACCGCGCTGCGGCTCTACGGCGCGGGGGCGCTGTTCGCCGGCATCAATATCCTGCTGTGCAATTACTATCAGGCCTGTGAGAACGAAAAGCCGTCGTTCCTGCTGGAGACGCTGCGCGGCGCGGTGCTGCTCATCCCGCTGACGTTCGTGTGCTACGCCTTTGGCCTGCAGCGCTTCTGGCTGCTGTTCCTGCTGACGGAGGCCGGTTCGCTGGCGGTGTTCCTGCTGCTGGGCCTCGGCGGCCGCTATAAGAAAGCGGAGCTGCCGGAGGAGCGCATTTTCCAGCGGACGATCCTCAGCAACGCGGAGGATGTGATGGACGTGTGCCGCGAGCTGGAGGCCTTCTGCGAAGTCTGGGGCGCGGACATGAAGCAGCAAATGTTTTCGACCATGACCGTGGAGGAGCTCGGCATGGCCATCTTGAAGCACGGCTTTCAGGGGCGGACGGACGGCTACCTCCAGCTGACGGCCATCATGGACGAGGGCGGCGTGCTGGAGCTGCATCTGCGGGACGACGCCACGACCTTCAATCCCTTTGCGTTAGATACCTCCCGCGCCAGCCGGGACGAGGCTTTCGACATGGACGGCATGGGCGTGCTGGTCATCAAAAAGCGGGCGAAGGAATTTTTCTACCGGCGCTATCAGGGCTTCAACACACTGATCATCAAGATCTGAGGACAAAGAGGGAAAAGCGATGAAGGTCGTTTATTTCGGCAGCGACGTGTTCCTGTCGTGCTTTGAATATTTTGTGGAAAAGCATCAGGTGCTGGCGCTGTATACCTATCACAACGACGAGGACTATTTCACGGAATATGCCATCGTAAAGCGGGCGGAGGAGCTCGGCATCCCCGTCCACTACGAGGCCATCTCGCCGGAGGAGATCCGGCGGTACTTCACGGAGGAGGGCTGCGAGCTGTTTTTCATCGCGGAGTATGACCGCATCCCGACGCTGCCGGAGGAGCTTCCCGCGTTCCGCGGCATCAACACCCACAGCTCGCTGCTCCCGCAGGGACGCAGCTATTACCCCATCGAGGGAGCCATGGAGCGGGAGCTGTCATGCACCGGCGTGACGATGCACAAGGTGGCGCAGCGATTGGACGGCGGCGACGTTCTGGCGCAGCATACCATTGACATAACCGCGGACACGGACAGCATCGACGTCTACCTGCAAAGCGCGGCATGGGCGCGCGCGACGGTCGAGCAGCTCCTCGAGCACCTCGACGACCGCTGGGCCGCCGGCCGGCCGCAGGCGGAGAAGCAGCCCTACTGGAAGCGTCCCGCGTCCGAGCTGCTGACGCTGCATTCCGAAATGAGCCGGGCGGAGGCCCTGGCGATCTTCCGAAAATACAATTCCATGACTCAGGTGGAGCTGGGCGGCGCGTGGTTCTATGTGACCGCGATAGGGACCGGCACGGCCTCCCTGCCCTGCGAGGTGCAGCGTCTGTCCCCCACGCGGGCGCTCTACCGCGTAATGGACGGCCATTTGCGGCTTCATATCCATCCGATGGAGGTGCGGACATGAAACGAGCAAGGAGCATACGGTTACAGCCCAAGCTGCTGCTGGGACTGGTGGCGATGGCCGCCGTCCTCGCGGCGATCCTGGCCCCCTCGATTGCCCAACTGTACCGGGCGCGGATGGAGGAGCAATACGCCTCTCTCGCGTTCGGTCAGGCCTCCGTGGCGGCGGATCTCATCGACGGAGACCGCGTGGAGCAATACTACCGGACCGGCGAGAAGGACGCCTATTACGAGGAGATCCACCGCTACCTGCAGGACGTCAGGGAGAAGCTGGGGCTGAAATACTTCTATGTGGTCGTGCCGGAGGATGAGGTCATGTACTACATCTGGGACGCGGGCGTCCCCGGGGAGGACGGCGTCTGCGACCTCGGCGACACCGACGCCTACTACGGCGGCGGCAACGAGCTGATGCACGGGGCCTTTGCCGTCGACGCGGAACAGACCATCCTCATCACCAACAACGAGGAGTACGGCTATCTGGCGTCGGCCTACGTCGCCATCCTCAACAAAGCCGGCACACCGGTGGCGCTGGCCAGCGTGGACATCTCGATGGACATGATCGACCAGCAGATTCGGCAGTTTCTCGGCCTGACGCTGTGCGTGGTGCTGGCCGTTCTACTGCTTTCCATTTTCGCGTACTACTACTATGTGCGGCGCATTCTGATCCGTCCGCTGAGGACTCTGCACCACGCCGCCATCGGGCTGGTGGAGAACAGGATGGAGGATCTTTCTCACTTCCGGGTGGATGTCAACACCGGCGACGAGCTGGAGGAGCTTGCCCATTCGTTCCAGTACATGGTGTCGGAGCTGAATGAATATATCCAAAATCTCAGCCGCGTCACCGCGGAAAAGGAGCGCATCGGCGCGGAGCTGGACGTGGCGCGCCACATTCAGGCGTCCATGCTGCCCTGCATCTTCCCCGCCTTCCCCGAGCGCCACGAGTTCGACATTTACGCCTCCATGACTCCGGCGAAGGAGGTCGGCGGCGACTTCTACGACTTCTTTCTGGTGGATGACGACCATCTGGCGCTGGTCATGGCGGACGTGTCCGGCAAGGGCGTCCCCGCGGCGCTGTTTATGATGATCTCCAAAACGCTGCTGAAATCCGCCGCGCAGAGCGGTCTGTCCCCGAAGGCCGTGCTGGAAAAGGTAAACGATCAGCTCTGCGAAAACAACGAAGCGGAGATGTTCGTCACCGTCTGGTTGGGCATCCTCGAGATCTCCACGGGAAAAATGAAGTGCGCCAACGCAGGCCACGAGTATCCGGCCATCATGCACAAAGGCGGCTCCTTTGAGCTGTTCAAGGATAGGCACGGCTTCGTGCTGGCCGGCATGGAGGGCGCCCGATACCGCGAATACGAGCTGGAGCTGGACGCGGGAGACCGTCTGGTGGTCTACACGGACGGCGTGCCGGAGGCCACGAATGCCTCCAACACGCTTTACGGGACTGACCGGATGCTCCGTGCGCTGAACGCCGCCGAGGGCGGCTCGTGCCGTCAGCTGCTGGAGGCTCTGCACCGCGATGTGGACGAGTTCGCGGGCGGCGCGGACCAGTTCGACGATATCACCATGCTCTGCATCGAGATGAAGTCGTCGGGCATGAAAAAAATCAATCTCGCGCCGACGCTGGAGCAGCTGCCGCAGGCCACCGACTTTTTTGAGGGCATTCTCGCCGAGGCAGGAGCCTCCATGAAGGCGATCGCTCAGGTCAACGTGGCGGTGGATGAGATCTTCTCCAACATCGCCCGCTACAGCGGCGCGACCGGCGTCGTGCTGGGCTGCTCGCTGAAGGACGGCAGGGCGACGCTTCGCTTTTCCGACAACGGACGGCCCTATGACCCCACCGAAAAGCCCGACCCGGATACAACGCAGTCGGCGGAGGAGCGGGAGGTCGGCGGTCTCGGCATCTTCATGGTGAAGAAGCTCATGGACGAGGTGACCTATGAATACGCGGACGGGTCGAACATCCTGACGCTCGTGAAGAGCCTTTGACCGATCACGCCGGGCGGCCTCCCGCCCCGCAGCGGAGCATTTCCGGAAGAGTTTTGACCGAGGAAACACGATGAGCAAATACGATGCACAGCTCAGCAGGAGCTGAGCCGCCGCGAGATACAAAGAGGCCCATCTGCCAAAGCAGATGGGCCTCTTCTCTTTGTTTTGTCTGAGGGAGCGCGTTCCCGTTACTTGTTGTATGCTCTGTAGAGGAACGTCACGATCTGGCCGCGGGTGCAGTCGTTGTCGGAGCCGAACAGGCCGCCGCCGATGCCCTCAGTCACGCCGTTGGCCGCCGCCCAGGCGACCGCGTCCGCAAAGTAGCTGCCGGTCGGGACGTCGGAGAACTCCGCCGCACTCGCCGCCTTGGCCTTCAGGGCGCGGGCGAGGAAGGTCACCGCCTGCGCGCGGGTGCAGGTCGCGTCGGGAGAGAACGTGCTGGTCGTCGTGCCGGTGGTGATGCCGTTTTCGATGGCCCACGCCACGGCCTTCTCATAGTAGCTGCCGCTGACCACGTCGGTCATGCCGGACGCAGCGCCCTTCGGCTCGGGAGAGCCGGCGGCGCGCCACAGGAAGGTCACGATCTGCGCGCGGGTGCAGGGCTGCTCGGGAGCGAACAGATTGTTGCCCACGCCGTCGGTGATGCCGTTCTTGACCGCCCACTTGACAGCCTCATAGAAGTAGGCGTTGTTGGGCACATCGTAGAAGAAGTTCAGCATGGAGTTGTCCTCCATGAAGGTCGCCTTGACCTCGACCTTGCCGGCGGGCATGGTGAAGGTGTACTTGCCGTTGCCCTTGTCCTTGAGCGTCAGCTCGTTGCCGTTCTTGTCGGTGACGGTCAGGGTCTCGAGGACGTAGCCGCTGTCGGGCTTGACGGTGACGGTCACGGTGTCGCCCTTGCTGGCGCTCTTCGGGCTGACGGTCACGGTGCCGTGCTCGGTCTTGCTCGGGGTAGAGACGGAGTAGGTCGGGTCATAGCTGCTGCCGGAGGAAATGTAGCTCCAGGAGGCATTCAAGGTAACCGTGGCAGAAACCGTGTAGGAGGCACCGGCGGCGTAGAATTTGCTGCCGTCATACCAGCCGTTGAAGGTATAGCCGCTGCGCCTGGGCGTGGGGAGGGTGATGGTCGTGCCGCTGGCCACATTGTATGTGCTGTCAGCAGTTGCGCCATCGTTATACTTCATGGTAAGCGTGACTAAGTCTTGTTCCTTGACACCGCCGTTATAGATCACGCCCTTAACCGGCGTGACTTCAATGGACTGACCATTTCCGTTTTCTTTGGACAGATACAAATGCTCGATCGTACCATCGTTGTACTTGAATGTTGCGCCGTAGTTGGCATCATGCTCCACATAGAGATTGGTGACCGTACCACCGTTCATCGTGAAGCTGCCAGGATTGCTGGCCGACCACGCATTGGCGTTTACAAACACGTTACCGATCGTGCCGCCGTTGATCGCAGTCAGCGCGCCGTTGGCATTGGCGCCGATCCACAAATCGGAACTGTACTGCAGGTACTCGTCATTCTGATACCCTTTAGCGTTCTTGTTGCCAGTAATGCTGCCGGACTTCATTTCAAAGGACGCGCTGCTGGTCATGTAAACGCCGCCGATAAAGTTAGGAGCCTTGCCGTTCGTGATCGTCGCACCGTCGATGGTCAGCTTACCCTTATCACAGAAAATCACGCGGCACTTCTCATTGCCGTTAACTGTAACATCTTTCAGCGTGACCTCGCCGGAAACGTAGAGAACGCAGTAGGTTTTGTTATCACTGCCGACAGTAAAGCTGTTGGCAGCCTTGATCGTGTACTTGCCCTGACCGTCGATGGTGATGTTCTTTGCAAGATTGAGCGTGGAGGTCAACTCCGCGTCCTTCAGCAGCGTGATGGTATCGCCGTCCTGCGCGGCGGCAACAGCGTCAGCCAGCGTCTTATAATAGGTACCGCCGACCTTGGCAACTGCGTTGGTCTCGCCCAATTTCTCCACGGTGCCATCGGCAGACTGCACATAATCAGTGGGGATGTACTTGGAAATGTCAGCATCAAATTTGCCGCCGGTTACCACTGCGTTGCCTTTGTTGGATGCATCGTAATGGTCCACAATCATTTCCTGGGTATCGCTGGCGTGCTTAAATTCGCCGCCGGAAATGGTCAGTTTGCCAACGTAATTGGCATTGCTACCAAAAGCAGAGGTGAACAGTACGGCGGAAGCGGTATCCAGAGTCTGGAACGTGCCAGCAGTGATTTCAGCCTTGTTCCAGTTCATAATGACGTACTGGGCAGTATTAGAGAAATTACCGCCATTGATGGTCAGTACACCAAAGGAATCGTTCTTGACCGTGTTGACGCCGCCGGTAAAATTGCCGCCCTTGATCGTCAAATTGCAATCGGCAGTTACATCGCCGCCATTGCGGATCATGCTGGAATAACCGCCAGCGTTTTTAACGGTAACGCCAGTGTTAATCTCCATGGTACCGTAATTGGCAATGGTGTACCAGCTGTTTCCGCCGTTGCCATAGGGAGAATAGATACCCTTTTCCGCAGAGCGCTCAAAGGTGCCGCCATTCAAGGTAACCTCGCCGGAATTGACGATTGCGCCCTTTCCGTGCGACACATTATCTACGATACCGTTGCCAGTGATGGTCAGCGTTGCACCATTTTCAACAATAATGGTGTGTTCACCCGTTTTGTTCGTCAATATCTTGCCGTTCAGATCAAGCGTAGCATTCTTACCATTTGGAACCTTGATAGTAGCAGTTGTGTCCTCAGACATAACATAGGTGCCATTTTCCAACGTGATAACGCTGTCTACTGCCGCAGGCAGCGCAGTCCCCGCCGCCGTGGACACTTCCGCCAGCGCAGGCGTGCCTTCGCCGTCCGCCAGGGCAGCGGTGGGCAGCAAGCTGAACGCGAGACAAAACGTCAGCAAAACGGATAGCAATTTACGTTTCATAAAAGGTCCTCCTACAAGTATATTTTCCGCGGCTCCCCGCGGGCGAGCACAGCACATCTGTTCCCGGTCGGGAACAGAAAAGGGGCCATGGCCCCTTTTTGCACTTTACGGCGATATCATAGCACGCCCGTGTAAAAAAATCAACCTTTTTCCAATAATTCCTTATTCATTTCCCTCTTGTGCTATCCATTGCATAGCCCATGGGGGATTTTTTATGCCTTGCTTGCTCATTCGCCCCCGTTTGTCGCATTTTTGACCCCCCAGCTATTTCCCGGCCCGGCCCCAGGGAAGCGATTTTTTGACCCCTTACCTAAAAAAATTTTGCGCTTCCGAACCCGCAAGGCTTGGCCTGCGGCCCAGCAGTACCTTTCGCGGGCGCGGGCGTTCCGATTTCGCGCGGGCGGGTGAGGGCGCGGGCGCGTTTGGTGTGATCTTCGGCCTGGCCGCTGGCGTTGGTGCTGGCCTTGGCCGCCTGTTCTGCTCCCGCTGGTGGTGGGCTGCCCCTGCCTGGTGCGGTGGCTGCTGTCCGGTCTCCCGGCTGGCGGCTCCTGGTTGCTGCTCCTGCTGCCCCTCTGCCTGCTGGCGGCTTGCGCTGCCCTGGGCCTGCATGAGTGCGCCCCACCGCCCGCGCCCGCATAGGCCGCAGCCACCACGGCGGCGACCTGCCGCCCACGGTTCCGGCTCACACCATGCCACCCCGGCCCGATCTGCCGCCGCCGTCTCCCGCTGATCTGCCGCCCGTTCTGCCCCGGTTCCTGCCCGCCGCCGTTCTGCCGCCGATCATGCCCAGCCGCCCGGCGGAGGGTTTTATGCGCCCGGTCTGGTATCTTGATAGCCTGGATATATACGCCCCCTATAATCCCCCAATCACAGCATTTTCCACAAAAAATCACCCCGGAAATTTGTGCAAAAAAACTTCCCCAGTCCCCCCTAAAGGGGGACGGGGGAACGGTTTTGGCCCTATTGACGGCCCGGAAAAATGCCGCTATCATCCGAGGCAAGCGGAGGCCACACGGCCCGCCGCCCAGCGAACCGCCCAGGGCCACCACGGCCCAGGCGACCAGAAAGGGGAGGTGAACATGACCACGCCAACAGCAAGCGAATTGCTTGTACAGCAGGCACGGGAGGCCGAACGGCTCCGGCTCTTGCTACTCGCCAGCGAGTGCAAAGACCTTGACGAGTTCCGCCAGCGGCTCCGCGATCTGCTGAACAAGTAAAGCGCCGGGCCACCCCACCAAGGCACGGCCCGACGCTCTCAACCACGGCACGGGCTGCGAGTTCGCCGCCGCCCTGCCGCTTGTATTCTACCACCGCCGCCGGGGAAAATCAACGCCCCGGCGGGGCGGTTCAAAAAAATTTCCCCCGTAGGGGGAACCCCCAGTCCCCGAAAAAAATTGCGAAAAAGTGCTTGACAAAACGACACGCAACAGTGTATGCTGAAAGCACAGAACGACACGCAACAGTGAACAGGCCAACGAGCCGGAAAGGAAAAACACCATGACAAACAACGAGATCATCTTTGAGACCGTCCGCGCCAACTTTACCCCCGCCCAGCTTGCCGAGCTGGTCGCCGCCACCTACACCGCCGAGCAGATCGCCGCCCGCCGGGCGGGCGTGAAGATCACCGTTGCCGAGGGCAGCGACGAGACCCCCGACGCCGTGTTTCATGCCATGCTGGCCGCTGACACTTTCCACACTTTCGCGGAGTGGAAGCGCATGGGGTACAGCGTGAAAAAGGGCCAGCACGCCGCCCTGGTGTGCAACCTCTGGAAGTACACCGACAAGCCCGGCAAGGCCGCCAAGGAAGCCGCCGCCGCTGCCGGGCAGGACGCCCCCGAGACCGACCCCCATTTCTATATGGCAAAGTCCCACCTGTTCAACGCCTTGCAGGTTGAAAAATCCAAGCGCTGACCCAGCCGCCGGACACCTTAGCGGGCCGCACCGGACAAAGCGACCCGACCCCAGCCCGACACCGGGCCACACAAGAAAAAAATAGATGATCTGGAGGTTATCAGCATGAAAAAGTACATGGGCAACTACACCAACGAGGCCGCAAAGGCCCTGAAAGGCTCCGAGCGCATTATCTGCCGCGTGACCGACGACGGCGCGATCTATGTTACCAACGGCTTTATCGCCTACAAGATGAACCCCCCGGAGTATGCCGCCATCGTCCAGCCCGTGACCTGCTGCGAGGCCGGTAACTACACCATGCAGAACGGCGAAAAGGCCGCGGATAACGGCTTTGATCTGGTCAAGCTGTTTAACGAGACCGTGGAGCAGACCGCCAACGCCCCCGCCCTGGAGCGTTGCCCCCTGACCCTCCAGGCAGGCAAGGCCCCTGCCGCCAGCTACTACAACCCCACCGCCGGTGTGGCGTCGTTCTACAACGCAAAATTTATTGCGGCGCTCACCCCATCCGCAACGCTCCGGGCCACCGGCGCGATCTCCGCCGCCGTCGCCTATGTGGGTGATGAACCCCTGGCCCTGGTTCTGCCGATCAAGCCCGAACCCAAGGCCGCCCGGGCCGTCAAGGCATACTTTGCCGAGTGTGACAACGGCGCCACCGCCGAGGCCGACAAACTCCGCGCCGAGCTGGCCCAGGCACAAGACGAGCTTTCCGCTGTGCGCGGCGATCTTTACCGGGCCACTAACAAAATCGCCGAGCTGGAAGCCCAGCAGGCCGCGCCCGCCGCCGAGCAGCCCGAACCCAAAACCGCCGCCGAACTGATTGCCGCCCGCTTTGCCGATCTGGCAGGCGTCACCGCCACCATCAAGGGCGCACAGACCGCCGCGCCGGTGGTGTGGCTGGCCGGAGACACCGAGCGCCACGCCGACGCGATCAAGGCCGCCGGGGCCAAGTGGAGCAGCAAAAAATCCGCCTATTATGTCCGCGTCGCCTGACACGGACCCCGGACACCTTAGCGGGCCGCACCGGACAAAGCGACCCGACCCCATGTAAAACCCGCCGCCCAGGGTAAAGGGCAGAAAGGCCAAAAATGAATATGAGATTGACCGATTGGAACGCCTCTCTTGCACACGCCGCTGATCTGGTAGACAAGTTGAACCAAAACGGTTGCAACGCCCGCGCCATTTCCTACTCCATGTACGATGGGCGCAAAGGTATCGCAATCCAGCTTTTCGATCGGGAAAACAATTTTTCTACCGAGTTCAAAACCGGCATTTTCTCCACATTCGGAGATATGAAAAACGCCCTCAACGCCTGCTATCATCGCGCTATGTCTGCCCAGTTCGGTAGAGTATAAGCCACCCACCAAAGCACAAAACGAGGAGGTTTTCACCATGGCAGCAATCGAGCGCAAAATCAACGGCACTTTTGCCCCCGTCCCCGGCGGCTACGCCCAGCAGATCAACGAGCAGACAACGCTTTTTGTCCCGGAGTTTACAGTTGCCCGCTACGACACCGAAACCGGTGAGCTTTTCGGCCACGCTCCCGACTATGAAGCACTGGAGGCGGCAAAGTCCCCCGCCGTTCACGCAGACAAACCCGGCGAATATTCCTATTGCTACGAAATGGAAAAGGCCCCGACAGGCTGCGACTTCTCCGCCAGTCTTTCATACTACGGCAAGCATTATTATCTCCGTCCGCTCCGCGACGATCTCCCGCAGCTCCGCGGGCGCGGTATATCCTACGACGAGCAGCGCAGCACATACACCGTCACCCGCCGCGCCTATGACAAGCTCAAAGAGCAGTACCGCATGAGCTTTGAAACCTGTCTTGACTGACCACAACCCCCGGACACCTTCGCGGGCCGCACCGGACAAAGCGACCCGGCCCCAGGCCACAAGGCCAAACCACAAACCCCAAAAAGGAGCTGATACCATGCGCAAAGAGCCGTTCCCCATCAAAAATATTCTGGATAGTCTGCGCGAGGATGTCCAGAACGGCACGATCACCCTTTCCCAAGCCGCCGAGGAGCTTCACCGTGCCGGATGGTCAAACTACATCGACGAGGACACCGCCCGGCGGCTTCTAAAACTGTAAGCCCGCAAGGCCGACGCAAACGCGCCGCCGGTGCAAGCCCGGCCTCGCTCCCACCAGGGCGGGGGCGCTCATGGGCCAAAACCCAAATCCAAAACAGGGAGGTTTCTACCATGCCGCAACCCAAAATCTATGCCGCAGTCCTGAACCACTTCGGCAGCTTGTCCGACCTTGCCGCCACGCTGGGGGCAACGGTTGTTGACGAGACCCTTTGCTTCTCCGGCCTGACGGGTCAGGCGGTTTCCGATCTCATGGAGCAGCACGGGCTTGATTACAACTATTCCGGCACCCCGGAGGCGGCCAAGGAAGCCGACCAATAACCCCACCACCCAAAACCAAGGAGGAAAAGCCATGTACGAACAGCAAAGCCTATTGACCGCCGATCTGGACGAGATCATTGACGCCACCGGCCACAACGACGCACAGCCCCAGGAGCAAGCCCAGAAAGCCCCCGCCGTCAAATATTACCCCATCGACGAGGAGACGGCCCGCCGGGCGCACGAGATGATGTCCATGCGAGACTACCCCGCAGGCCGCGCCACAAACGAATACCGGGCCAGCGTGGACAAAGCCGCCGCCCTGGTTGATCGCTGCAAGGCCGCCACAAGTCCCTACTACCACGGCAAGCTGGACGCCCTACTTGACCGCTACGCCCGCCGCCTCGCCCAGTGGACGAACGACTACAACTGCAACGGCGCAAGCTGTCCCAGTATCCTTGTTTCCGGCGGCTCCAACTTCCCAGTGAAGAAAAAGCAGCGCCAGAACGCCCGCGAGGACAGCTTGTGGCAGGAGTACAAAGAGATCGAGGCCATCTTGCACAAAATCAAAACCGTCGGCTCCGGCCCCGTCGATCTGGCCGACCCCCACGCCCGTGAAATGCTCACCGACCAGCTCCAGCAGTTACAAAACAGGTTGGACACCGGCAAGGCCATGAACGCCTACTACCGCAAGCACAAGACCTTGAAGGGCTTCCCTGGTATGAGCGATGAAACCGCCGCCCAAAATGACGCCGCCATCCAAAGCGCCTATTCCTGGGCGCAAAAGCCCATGCCTGACTATGAGCTTTCCAGCCTGCGGGGCAAGATCAAGCGGGTGGAAGCCCGCCTTGCCGAGCTGGACAGCCGAGCCGCCCAGCAGACACAGCCCGCCGAAAACACCAAATTTGACGGCGGCGAGATCGTCCGCAACCTGGAGGCCGACCGGCTCCAAATCCTCTTTGACGAAAAGCCCGACGAGGATACCCGCGCCGCACTCAAATCCAACGGCTTCCGCTGGTCTCCCCGGTACAGCGCATGGCAGCGGCAGTTGACCCCCAACGCAGAGCAGGCCGCCCGCCGCGCCCTGGGCCTTGATTGACAACCATTTTCGTGCCCCCACGGAAATGATACCCGGACACCTTGGAGCCGCCGCACCGGCACAAAGCGACGGCGCCCCATACAAAACCCGCCGCCCAGGGTAAAGGGCAGAAAGGCCGCAAATATGTATGTTCTGGAATACAAGCAGCTTCATATCGTCCGTGAGGAGCAGACTAAAAATCGAACCTGCCAAAGCTACCGTTGGAAACAGGCCGCCATCTGCGAGAGCAGGGAACCCCTTGAAGCAATCCGTTCCGCCAAAACTCGCCCCGAAGAATGGCGCGTTGTCCCCATGGGCGACAGCGCAGCAGAGAATTGAAGGAGATTGCCCCATGTCAATTCTGTATGAAAAGTTCAAAAAATACCAGGTTCCCGCATCCTCTGTTGAGGACTTCCGCCGCCGCTACACAAAGCCCGACCGCTTTGCACAGCGCGGCCCGGAATATCAGGCCGCCGTCCTCCAGGCTGCCCGCGACGATCTTGCACAGTTCGGCTATACCATCATCAGCCGCCACGACAGCGTGACCGGTGAAGTCTTGGCCTACTACGAGCCAAACGAACAGGAGGTATCCCAATGATTGACCACAAGAACCACTATGCCCGCTACTGTGAACTCATATCCCTGGCCGCCAGCTCCGCCCCCGCTCGCCAGCGGGACGGCGGATACATGGCCGCCGTCTATATCCTTTCCGCCGACAAAACGCTGTGTGACATCGCCCGACGCAAAATTTGCCCCGACGGTATCAGTTTCCCCGGTATTTTGTCCGTCGCCCGCCGGGCGGAACTGTCTGACAGTCAATTTACAGCCATCCGCTCCGCTCACAATCTATTCAATGGCGGCTCCAGTTCCTCTGTTACCCCCTATGATCTCGCCCTCTGCGATTATCTGACTTTGGACATCATCACGCAGGCCATGTATATCTGGAAGTGCGGCTGCACCATTTCCGCCGGTCAAGACGGCAGCATACAGCTTGACCGCACCGGCGAGTGCCAGCGCCGCGGGATTGAACAGGCCCTTTTCCAGCATTTATCCGAGTTTGAATAGACCTGCGCACTATTTCGTGTTATAATGCAACAAGACAGGAGGCACCCCATGGACAACACACAGCAGATTTTCCCGGCGTTCCGCCTTGTGGCTCAGTTTGCCGACGGCCAGCGCCTCACCTTTGACGGCCTGACCGAGCAGCAGGCGCGGCAAAGCATGGAGGCCGCCCAGGCTCAGCATGGAGATATTACCTGGTTCGACGGCGTAACCGACCAGCACTACGAAAACGGGCGCTATTACAAACTCACCCCGCAGCCCCCGGAGATCACCATGATCGACCTGACGGGCTATAACGAACCCCAGGAGGAGGAATGACCTATGCCAGTTCCAGAATACAGGCGGCGCGGCAACGACCGTTATAACGCCAAGTGCGACTATATCAGCGTCCGCCCGATCAAGTCCATCGGCGCAGCCATCCGTGCCGCCGCCAAGGCCGCCGATCAGAGTGTCCAGGGCTATGTGATACAGGCTTGTATTGAGCGCATGAAGCGGGAGGGCCAGCCCCTCGAACTCAATACGCCCGACGAACCCCCAGAACCCTGACGCCGTTATCAGAACGGGAAAAAGCGTTATCAAAACCTCAAAAAGCGAAACAAAACCCCGGCAGACCGTAACAAAACGGCCCGCCGGGGTTCTTTCATCTTTTCCCGCTCCTGTACAGGTATCTATACCGGCTCCGCAGCGCCCGTATCCGCCGCCGCCGAGCTAAGTACCTGCCCACGCTTCCGGTTATCGTTCTCACAAAACCCACGGGCTTTTCCTCCATTCGCAAATTGTTTTTCCACAGCCTTTCCCCGCTTTGTGGAAACTTGAACACGCCGCGCATATAGTCGGTTCAGAAAACTTCCTTTAGGGCTGGTTTCCGGCGGCTCGCCCCTGCGAAAATCCGTCCCAGTGGGCGGCAGACACATCCCCAAAACCATCCCGTTCCCCGCACAAAATTTTTCGGCGCTTATTATGTACGCGCGCGCGCGGCGCGGGCGGCCAACTCCGCCGCCCCCGGCAGTTCCTCCAGGGCCTCGCCAAAACGCTCCATAGCCCGCTCGTGCCAGTTTCTCACGGTGCTGTCCGGTGCGTTCATTCTGACACCCGTTTTTGCCCAACTGTAACCACGCACATAGCGCATCAAGATCACCTGCTTGTACCTACCGTTTACGGCGTCCAGGCAGCCCCGGATGGCCGCTGCGTCCGCGCTCAAAACCATCTCGTTCGCCTTGATCTCTGCCAGCCGGTCGCCCACACCGCTTTCCAGCGCCCGCAGGCCCGCTTCTTCCGTCGGTTTCCCCGGCGACGAGCTGTGCGGCGTCCCGTCATACGCCAGCCCACGCAGCCCATAGTAATTGCCCTCCAGCTCCTCCCGCTCCTGCTGTAACAAGCGCAGCATACCCGGAATGGCCTTGTAATACTGGGCTATGTGTTTCACGCTCTCAAACTGCATCGTCGCCTCCCGTTCCCGGCTTTCTGTTCGCCGTCTCCCTCTAACGCCCTCAGTCCAGCGTTCTGCTGAAAATCGGCTCGTCAGCCTTGCTTTCGTCCACATCCACCGGCTCACCGAGAATTTCCGTCAGCCGTCTTGCCAGCATGGCGTACCCGAAGTAGTCCCCGCCCTTTGCCCACTCTCCAAACTCCCGGAACACAGCTTCCGTGGCTTTGATCGTCTCCTCCAGGCGCTCCCGGCCAAAGCCCAGCGCCTTGTGTGTGCCCAGTGCGTAGCACTTGACCACGATCTCCGCCGCTTCCCGCTGTTCTCCCAGCATGGCCCAGTCTCTTGCTTTTTTGGGTGGCTTCGTGATAGGCAGCACAAAATTCCCGTCGTACAAGCCCGCCAGCGTCTCGTTGAGCAGTTTCTTTGCCCGCTCCATACCCACGGCCCTCTGGTTGATTGCAAAGCGCTCCAGCTCCCCATTGGCCGCGTCCGTCACTCTCTGCAAGCGGCCCTCTCCAATGCCGTACCGGTCATTCAGCGCCACCATGAAGCACAAACAGATCACATGGCCTGCCGCCTCCCGGTTTTCCTGTACCCGCTCGCTTTCCGGCTTCTTGGTGCGCAGATACCGCGCCTGGGCCTGCCGGGCCACATTCCCAGCGAAAACAGGTGGCTTTCTTTTATGCTTCCCCATGGTTTTCCTCCATTTCCACAATGTTTTCACATCTCCGCCCGCAGATGGGGCAGAACTGCACACAAAGCACATTCAGCCCGCCACCTGTGGTCGTACTGTCCATGCACAGGCGTGGCCTGCCGTTTTCGTCCCACTCAATCCAAAAGGCCATCCCGTCCACGGTCTCCAGCTTTTGGTGCCGCTGGCACAGCCCGCACACGGGTTTCTGCTTCTCGTCCATCGTTACTTTGCCCCCTTAGTCAGTTCTGTCCATCGGTCAATTTCCTCTTTGCTATCCGCTGTTATGATCTCCGTGAATTTCCATCCAGCCGGGCGAGCCACCTGTTCCAGGAATACCCGCCGCCGCAGGGCATAATCCCGCTGCATCCGCCGGACAAACTTGCTCTTGATTTCCACGATCTCCACGGTTCCGTCTGCATAAACCAACCGGAAGTCCGCAGTATACCGAACCGGGCGCAGCTTCAAAGCCCCGTATTGTCCCGCCGGGAACAGGGGAAAGCATGGGTGGGCCTCCCACTCCACGATCTCACCCCGCGCCACCTTTGGGGCCACGGTTCCGATGTAATATTCATACTCGCCCAGGCTGTCAAACTCCTTGCCGGTGATCTTCGCGGCCCGTGCCGCCTCCGCCAGCGGGTCGCTCCGCTTTTTTCTTCCCTTGGCGAGCTGCGCTTCCGCCTGCGCACGGTAGCGCGGCGGCAGGTCGGACAGCTCCAGACGGAACGCCATCACAAAATGCCCTCCCGCCGTTTTTCTTCCTGTGTCGCCTGCATATCGGCGTGGTGCAGGGCCAGCACAAGGGCGCATTTGTCCTGTGCTTCGTTCAGCGCCCGGCTCCCGCCCCGGAAAGCATCGTCATAAGCCCCCATGTGCCAGCGGATAGCAAGGGCCTCCTCGTCGGTCAAGTCCATGAACTTCATCACCAGATACACAGACTTTTCCCCATGCCCCATCGGCAGCTGGTCTTTCACGCTGTACTTTCCGTCCCGCTCCCTGCGGTAATAGCCGGTTTTGCAGACATCATGCAGCAGCGCCACGACGGCGACACTCTCCCCGCCGTACTCCCGGATGGTAGACTGTCCGAGCAGGGCATAATATACATTCAGGCTGTGTTCCACCAGCCCGCCGGGATATGCCCCGTGAAATCGTGTGCTGGCCGGTGCCTCGAAAAAGTCCGTGGTTCCAAGCCAGGCCAGCAGGTCTGCCGCCCCTGGCCTTGTCACCTGGGATATGAAAATTTCCTTGAACCGTTCCTTGTTTGTCATACAGGTCTCCTCCTCGTCTGTTTGATATTCCCACGCCCATGCCAGCATTCGGCACGGCGCAAGATCACGATTGTGTGGCGCATACCCCCGTCGCTCACTTTGGTTTCCACCCGGTTCAGGGTGTACCCCGGATACTTCTTCTCCCAAAATTCCGTGTCGTCTATGTACATGGTGCTGGCCTCGTCCAGCTTCCGGCGGCTCCACTTGCTGTCATTGGGCGGAGGTGTCTTTGGTTTCTCCAGGCCCCGGCTCTGTCTCCAGCTCCGGGCGCACCGCTTGTTCTTGCTGATGTATCGCACAAGACTTTCCACGCTGCCATGGTCAACATCCAGGTATTCCCCGCGCGTCAAGCCTATTCTTTTCCCGTTTACGCTCCACAGTTCTTCCAACACATCCCTGGTCAAGCCCTCCGTGTGCTGGATGATCGCGTGGTGATGATGGCGGCCACAAACTTTCCCGTCCTCCGTGATCGTGGTGTACTCCGTCGCTGCCACCCACTTGGGGCGCTGCACTCCGTTCCTGTCACACCACCGGTAAAGCCGCTTGATGTAGTTCGTAAAATCCAGGTCGGCCCTGTGTGTGTCCCCCGGCTCCGGCAGATGATCGTCGTCGTATGTCCCAGTCCAGGAGAAATCCCCTTTTCCGAAGTTGGTGTTGACGAGCTGCACATGGTATCGCTTGGCCCGTTTGTCGTTGTAGGTCTGCTGTGCCAGAGAGGATGCTTCTTTTTTCTTTGCCCGGCGTGACGCCTTATGCTTCTTGGCTGATACAGGGTATAGATCGACCTCCATGTATGGGGCTGTGTCGTAGTCCTTGCCGCAGATATGCTTTTGTTCTCGGTAATACAGGCCCACAACCTCACCCCTCCCCATAGCACCCGCTCCGTCTGTGTCAAGGCCGGGTCGTATTTCCTGCCGGAAATCTCCACCCTTTCCCTTGACCCAGCCTGCGCTTTGTGCTGATTGCTGATTACCGGAAGCAAGGGCGGGCCTTGCTTCCGCTCAACAACATTCTCTTTCCTGTCCGGCCAACCTTTTGGCCTGTCCCTCCTGGGCTTCCACCTCTCCCGGTGGTCTGTCCCTTAACTTAACGCTGATATACCAGCCCATTGTCGGCCCTCGCCGACTTTATTTTTTGCCCGCCGTCAGGCAGGCACAGGAGTTTTCTCAACCGGCAAGGCCGCGCCGATCACCGGCGCGACCGCTGCCGCTCGCTAAATTGTCTCCTCCGCTCCACGCCCAGCAGCTTCTAACTTCTCACCCGCATTATGCAAGCTCTGCCAAACGCGCCCGCGCCCACTCCACCAGCCCGCGTTCCTCTGTGTAGCCATCGCAAACATGGTCTACAAGGCCGCACGCCTTTTCTGCAAAAAACGCTTTCCCCATGCGGCACCCTCCGTAGTCCGTTACAAACCCCGGCTCCGTGGAACGGTCAAGATTTACGCAAGTGGAACAGTCCCCGATCTGCTCCTCGTGCAACTTGATCGCCGCCCGGCACATTTCCGCTTCTTCCTCCGGCGTAGGAAAAAACGATTTCCGAAAACTGTACATCACATTCGGTTCTCCTTCTCCATCGTTTCTGACAGGTCTTTCCAAAGCCACATGGTCAGAAGATACCACGCCGGATCATCACCTGTTACAATGCTCGCAACCCTGGCCGCCATCATCATCACCATAATCGCAGCCACTTTCCTAAGAAACCCCTTCACTCGTTCATCTCCTTATCAGAATGAAGCTCGTTGCCTCGCTCACTCCGTCTCCTCCTTTTTCCCACGGCTGCAAAAATCGTCCGGGTTCGTATAGGTTCTGGTGTTTTTGCAGTACACCATCCCCGGAAAGTTCGCAGATTTTCCGCCCGGCTGCAAAAGTCATCCGGCCTCACGATCCCCAAATAGCCCTTTCTGCACTCTCCGTAGCAGCCCGTGATTTCCAGGTTGCGGCAATCCTTGCACCGCACCAGTTCCAGCGCCTCCGCGTCCGGCTTCACCGCCGCCCGCTTCGTCTTTCGCTCCTTGGGCCACACCCGCCAGCGGGATGGGTTATCTTTTCTCCGGCTCATTTTCTCCCTCCGTCTGGTGCGCTTTCCAGTTTTCAAGATACCTGTTCAGGTCTCCTTTGAACCCCGTGCAGAGGTAGACGCTGTGAACCTGTTCGCCTTTGCTTTTGCACTCCCAGCAGTTCAGCCCATTGTTGCATGGCTCCGTACAAAACTGGCACATACAGTTGGCGTTATTGAATGGACACAGCTCGTTTCCAGTCATCTCCCGGCCTCCTTGTCTACTCTGCACGGCTGAACCGTCCCAAAATCCAGCCCCATTGTTTTTCCGTTAGCTCTGATGTTTCATCCGCAATCACGATTTCCCGCCCGCAGGCAGGGCAGAAGCGCCACCCGTTTTCCTCCGGGCCGTCTGCCTCAAAGTTCTCTATGTATCCGCACTTCCCGCACACCCAGGCGTCATGCTCCTGGTCTGTGCAGGTATAAACTGTTTTCTCATTCATTTCTGTTCCTCGCTTTCCTCTGGCTTTCCATGCTGGCACTCCTCGCACTCCAATTCCTCGTTCAGGTTGTCACAGGGCCGCTCCTCATATTCCGGGCAGTTACACCGGTATCCCATATCTGTTTCCCCTTTCTTTCCCCAGGCATCAGAGCGTCCGTATGCAGGGAGATCATTTTTTCTCTGGTCAGCTTGTCCACGACCATCCCGATTTCTCGGTATCCGCACATGGACGCCAGCCGTTCCAGGTTCTTTGCCGTCTGTGCCGTTACCAGAATAGAGATACGGCGCATATTCTTTTTGCTCATGCCACAACCGCCTCCCGTCATACGCTCACATACCGGTTCCGGCAGTTCACATTGTTGCAGAACCGTTCCCGCCCGATCTCTCGCAGCGGCTGACCGCAATACTGGCAAAAGCCCCCGACCTGACGGGGCGGCGCATCGTCCGCGTGTGTGCCTCCATACCTCATACGGTTCACCAAGCACACCATTGACCCTGGCTGCGCCGCAGCTATGCAGTATTCCTTTGCCTTGCAGTAATAGCAGTCCATCAAATCGCCTCCATTGTTGCAGTTCTCGTCATGCCGTCACAGCCTTTTCCAGCTCCTCCATGGTCGTGATCGTCCGGCTACACCACTCCGGCAGGTTCGCCCGTACAAGGGCCGTTGCCATGGGAGGGCATACCGCGTTCCCGCACCGGGCCACCTGCTTTGTTTTCCCGTACTCGTTGCCCAGGTAATCCCGGTCGATGATGTAATCCGGTGGAAAACCCATGGCGTTATAGAGTTCCCGCGGCGTCAGCATCCGCAGAAGGATGTCCGCGATAAAGTAAAGCCCTCCGCCGATCTCCAGCAGCAGGATTTCATCGTCTGCCATCTCATACCCACAATGGCGGTTGAGCAGGTCGCGGACTTCCGGCCAGTGCATCAGGTCTTGGCTTCCCGCCTCCATCAGCTCTGCCCGGCAGTCTGCAAATTCCCCGGCAGATGCCGTGATCGTTCGCAGTGGCCGACCTGCATCCTGCCCAATGTCTTGCCCTTTGAACTCGACAATATGGGCCGCCGCTACCGCATTGTGGTCAACCGCCGTCACCGTCGGCAGCGGCTCTTGTGCTTCCGCCCCTATCACGCCTCCGTAATACTTGCAAATGTGGGCGCAGACTATCGCCTCCCGGTCGTGGCTCGTTACCGTGTGCATCGGCTTTCTCACATCAATCGGCTGCCCATTCCCGAAATATTCTACAAGCTGCGCCGTGGTCAGCCCGTACCGGTTGGAGGCATCCACTGTCGGCAGCGGCATCCTCAGTCCGTTTGCCCGGACCCGTTCTGTCTGCTCCGTGTGGTACTGAATCAGGTTGGCGGAGGCCATAATCTGCCCGCCCGCCGTGCGGATCGTGCGCACCGGCTCGCTCACGTCGGCTCCCACACTCCCTCCGGTGTTGCTAAATGTGAACGGAGCAAGCAGGGGATCACATAGCCCGCCGGTGTACTTCCGTGTGATAGTGTTGAGTGGTTCACCGTCCGCCCTCGCATGACCGTCCCCTCCGTGATTGCACTCCACGACGAAAGGCCGCCCGCTTCGGATGGTGAACTTGTCCACGCCCCGGATAACCCTCCGCATGGTGTTATCCGCCAGTGGCCGGACGGCGTTCACACCATATTTTTCTTTCAGCTCCCGCTTGCTGGCAAATACAGAGTAGCAAGGTACGCTCCAGTCGATGATCTCCGCCGCGCTTTTCCATGGCAGCAGCCGCCCGTCCCGTACCTCCTCGCTGTCTCTCGGCCCATGCGTCCGTTCCGGCCACACGATAGGCCGCCCGTCGCAGCGGGCAACCAGCACAAAGCGTTTTCTTGTGGTCGGTGCTCCCAGGTCCGCCGCCACGATTTCCCGGTGTTCAACCTGATAACCCAGCTCCAGAAGCTGCCGCTTCCATTTCTGAAAGGTCTGCCCAGCTTTTTTCTTCACCGGTTTCCCTTTCCGTACAGGCCCCCATGTTACGAACTCCTCCACATTTTCCAGGATAATCACCCGCGGGCGGACAGTCCCAGCCCAGCGCAGGACAATCCACGCAAGCCCCCTGATGCCCCGGTCTACCAGTGCCGCACCTTTGGCTTTGGAGAAGTGCTTACAATCCGGCGAGAACCACGCAAGCCCCACCGGGCGGCCCCGGCAAACTTCCCTCGGGTCTACATCCCACACGCTCGCCTGCAGGTGTTCCGTGTACGGGTGGTTGGTGCGGTGCATCAGAATCGCGTCAGGGTCATGGTTGATTGCTATGGCGACAGGACGCCCCGTCGCCAGTTCGATTCCCGTTGATGCCCCGCCGCCCCCTGCAAAGTTGTCCACTATGATCTCGTCAAGAAAATTGAGCTGGCTCCCGCCCCTCTTTTTCTCAAAATTCTTCATGGCTTATCTCCATTCGATAGCCTGCCCACACTGCCCGCAGAAGTTCTGCTCATTCCCGTCCTCATTGTGCAGGTATTCGCCGCTCCCGCAGCGGGGGCAGGCCATGATATTTTTACCGCCGTCAGGATAGGGGCGCAGTGGCACCAGTTTCCCCAACGCATCCCGCCCCATCCGGCAAGCCTCATTTACAGCCTCCATACCGTCGTAGTTCTCCCGATGTTCCGGGTCGAGAATTTCCCGCGCTCTTTCAACATTCATGCTTCATTTTCCCCTCTCTGATTAGCTCCACTTTCGCCTTGGTCAGCAGCCACGAACGGATGCACCGTTCGCAGGTTTCCTCAGTCACATATACCCTGCGGCACTTGTCCACATCATCGTAACGGCAAAGTCCATCTGCCTGCATAATTTTCGCAGCAATCTTTACCGCCCGAGCTTCCACGGTTTCAGTTTTCATTTTCCGGTGTATCCTCCATCCCGATCTGCTCCGCATCCGGCTCCTCGGTCTCCTGGGCCGCAAACTCTCCCCGCGCCCGCTCGCGGTAAAACTGCTCGGTGCATAGCGCCTGAAACTCCGACAGGTCTGCCAGATACTTTTCGGTCACAATCCGCACCGGCATGATCGCCGCCAGCACCTCGAACCCGTCATGCACCACCAAATACCGCTGGCCGCTCTCCATTTTTCTGACCGTGTACCTGATGTAGTCGCTTTCCTTGATCTGCTCCGCTAGGGGAGAGAGCATCGCCTCGCGGTAAAAGATCAGCTCACCATCATCCATGCTCCGGCGGCAATCGCACCAAAGCCCATCCGGCGCTGCCATCACTTCAGTTTTTCGGTGTCCTGCTCGCCGTCCGCATAGTCAGAAAGGTTCATCCCGAAGATGCTTTTAACTGTGCCCTCCCAGCGCTCGTCAAAATGAACTTTCTCCCATGCCTTTTCCGGCATATCCAGAACCGTGCGCACCTGTTCTTCTCCCACCATGTCCGGCAGCTCGGTTGCTCGGAAGATTGCCGATCTGGTTCCCAGCCATATCCCGCTATCTTCCACATGGGCGACCATGCAATATCCGCCGCCCTTGACCAGCTTCACATACTTTGACAGCTTCATGTCTGCCCCTCCTTATCCAAACAGGTACAGAATACAGAGTTTCAGCAGTGCAGGCCCGGCCAGAATAAGGGCTGCGGCCCAAGTTACCGACACCGCTAAGAACAACGCAGCAGACAAGATTTCAAAAAACTTTTTCATGCTTGCCCCTTTCTCACTCCAACAGTCACATACGCGTTACCTTTGCTGTTCAGCTCCATGTCCACCGGTGCCTTGCAATTCAGGCAGGTGTGGGTGATGGTCTGTGCCGTGACATTGGTTTTGTATCGGAAGCTCTTTCCGCATTTGCAGTGCATGAACAGCGGGCGCAAATTTTCCAGCGGGGTTTCATGCCCACAGGAACACTTAAATCCGTAGGTCTCCCGCTTTGCGCAGAACGCTTTGACCGCTCCGCACTCCTCGCACTCGATCATCAAGAACCCCTTATACGGCCCCTGTCCATCGTCCGCCGCCGGTGTAGCCCAGCTATCACGGCTCCCAAACATCCGCTCGACCCGGCTCATTCTCTGGCCCGGCATTTCCTGCGGCTGTCTGCTCTCGGTCATACCCGCCCGCTCTCCGGTGCTTCCGTATCCGCCCCGGTTTTCGTTTCCCAGGCTCTCCACCTGCACAAACTCAACAGGCGGTGCTTTCTCCACAAGCCGGAACTGACAAATGCGTGTTCCCTTTGGAATGGTTGTCCCGTCCTTGCGCAGGCACACCGCCGGGAAGCCCCACACATCCCCGTCGCCGCAGTAATCGTTCTCGATCACACCCATGCTGTTGGCAAGCAGGATGCCCCACTTCCCGAATGTGGACGACCTCGGCACGATATGGGCATAGTAGCCCGCCGGAATTTCAATAGAAATGCCCAGGGAAATGATCTTGTACTCCAGAAAGCTCAGTGTGGTGTCCTCTGCTGTGCAAAGGTCAATCCATTCTCCGTGAGCCTCCGGCAAGGCGTTTCCATGGGCGTTAATTCTCACTTTCATATTCAGTTCCTCCGATCATCTCAAATCACTTGCAACCAGGTTGCAAAACTCTTTCGGCTTCACTGCCGGGCCGTCTCCTGGTTTTGCCACCATGACCGACGCGCCGGTGATCTCCGACCAGTCGCAGCCCCAGTATTCCGCCGCATTCATCAAGGCCGCAAGGTTGGAGCTGTGCGGCACCACCACAGACCCGTACTTAGGATGGGTGACACAGGCCCGGCCTTTTGCGTTCCAGCGGTTTTCCCGCTCTCTTTCGATTGCCCGCCGGTGGATGGCCTCTCGTTCCTCGGTCATTCCACTTCTCCCCGTTCCCGCATCCGGCGCAGCCACTCTGCATTTTCCTCCTGGCCGTAGAACGCATGGCCCAGCCATCCGCCCAGTACCATCAACGCCAGCCCGGCGGCCCCGGTCATGACAATCACGGAAATTTCCTCAGTTCCTCCCGCACAGAGAAGCAGCAGAAATCCCAGCATACCAACGCCCGCCCCGATGTTCTCCCTAATTCTGTTCAGCCTGCGTCGCTTTGCCGCATACGCCTCCCGGCGCTCCCGCTCCAGCTTGCGGCAGCCCAGCTCCAGGCCGTATCCCTCCTTAGAATAGTAATTGACCGTCACGCAGTTCCGGCCCCGTTTGATTTCGCAGTATGCGGCTTTCATATATGTACCCCTCTCCCTGGTCAGGCTCTCGCCGTTCTTCTCTGGCGGTAATTTTCAAGAAGTCTCTGCTGCGCCAGCTCCGCGCTATACCCAAACCGCCCGTTTTCGTCCATCTCTCCGGTGTCTCCGCGCTTCAACTCGTTGTACACAGTGGAGCGATGGACTTTCAGCTTCGTTGCGATCTCCGCCGCCCCGAACCCTTTTCCATACAATCTTTCAAGTTCCATGCGGTCTTTCAGCATGAGATGCCTTTTACTCAACCTGCCCACCTCCTTTTCTGCTGGCTTTTTGACAAAAAAATAAATGCGGGAAAACTCTTGTCGAGTTCTCTCGCATTTATTCTAATTATTCAGCTCAACCTTTTTCCTGTAAGGAAATGACAAATTTCGCGCGACATTTTTCGAGAATCCGTGCATTTCGCCAAAGCCGCCTTGCCGCTTCGCGTCGCTGCTGTATTTACTTGGCAAAGCGCCCGCTTTGCACTATGTTAAAGCGTCCTAAAACGGAGGGCGCAGAGCGGCAGAGAGCATAAATATTCCGTTAAGTGGCCGTTTCGAGCCTTTTCGCGCGCTTTTGCCGCGCATAAATAACCGTGTGAATGGTAAAATTCTACAAGGCCGCGAGGATTTTCGGCGCAAGATTGTCAAGAATTTGAGAACCGCTCCGCGGGGGCTTGACATTTGCGCGCCGCCGTAGTATCTTCACGTCAACAATTGAATAGGCTCAATTCAGTTGAGCGAGATAGAGGCGCGGCCGACAAGAGTACCGAGTCCGTACGGAGCAGAGATCCGGGACAAAGGGAAAGGGGAAGCCGCCGAAGTGGGGAACGGTTCCTGTGCCGTTTTCTGCTGGCTCGTCGGAGAAGATCCGCCGGACTGTCACAATTTTGTGGAGCGCTATCGAAGAGTCGGCAAGCCGGTTTCGGTTTTGCCGGTATTGCAGATCATTTGCCGTAAATGCTCCACACGAGCATTTACGGCTTTTTCTGTTTCCGAACTCGTTGGCGCGGACAACGAAGGGCCGACTCCCCCCACGGAGCCAAATTTCCATTCAGAAAGGAAGCAACACCATGAACCTCAGAAGAACCATCGCTACCCTGCTCGCAGCCCTCATGCTGCTTGCCCTCACCGCCTGCGGCGCGGGCACGACGTCTCCCGCGCAGGACGCAAACGACCCGGCAGAGGAAACAGCTCCTTCCACGACCGAAAGCAGCCAGCTCCGCGTCGGCATGGAATGCGCCTACGCGCCGAGCAACTGGCAGGAGAGCGCCGCGACCGACACCAACGTTCCCGTGGAAAACGTCGCCGGCGCTTACGCCGAGGGCTATGACGTGCAGATCGCGCGCATCCTCGCCGATCAGCTCGGCAAGGAGCTGGTCATCGTCAAGCTCAGCTGGGACGGCTTGATCGACGCGCTCAATCAGGGCCAGATCGACGCCATCATCGCCGGCATGATGGACACCGCCGAGCGCCGCGAATCCATCAACTTCTCCGACCCGTACAAGGAGACGATCTACAGCATGATGGTGCTCGCCGGCTCGCCGTATGAGAACGCGGCCTCCATTCAGGACTTCTCCGGCGCCGCCGTGCTCGGTCAGCAGGGCACCGCGCTCGACGACGTCATCGACCAGATCGAGGGCGTCGAGCACCTCAGCCCCGTCGGCAGCGTGCCCGACATGATCTCCCGCCTGCAGCAGGGCACCTGCGACGCCATCGTCATCAACGAGGAGAGCGCCCCGGGCTACCTCGCCTCGAATCCCGATTTCCGTCTCATCACCTTCGGCGAGGGCAACGGCTTCACGCTGCCCGCCAAGGGCTCCTGCGTGGGCCTGCGCAAGTCCGACACCGAGCTGCTCGCGCAGATCAACGAGATCCTTGCCACCATCGACAGCGACGCGCGCACCGAGATGTGGAACACCGCCGTCGCCAACCAGCCGAAGTAACCGGCGGCTCCACGCCGCATAAGGAGGAAGCACCATGAGAGGAACCCCCGCGTCCCGCGGTCAGAGCTTCATCGCACGGGACCACCGTTATGTTTATCTGGGCGGCAGCATCATCGCCCTCGTCGGCCTGAGCCTGTGGTATTCCGCGCCCAGTCCGTACAGCTTTCTGCCCGCCGGCTCCGTGCCCGGCACGGCGCTCGCCGCGGTCTGCTATTTCTTTTTGGTCGTCAGCACGCTGGCGCTGCTCGTGAAATGGACGCATTGGAACAGCTACGGCGAGACCATCCTCAAGCGCCCGGCCCTCGTGCGGCTGAGCCGCTATCTCTCCTATCTGGACGCCGCGGCTGCCGCGCTGCTCGCGCTTGACCGCTTCGTGCTCAAGCTCGCCTACGTCGTCCACACCGCCGTCCACGCCGAGAGCAACCCCACCGGCACGCTCTCCTCCATGGTCTACATGGCCTACAACCAGCGCTCGCTCTTCGTCACCGGCGTGTGGACGACCGTTCAGCTCGCGCTGGCCGGCACGGCGATCGCGTTCGTGCTGGCGCTTCTCATGGTCTTTCTCCGCATTCAGGAACCCGACAAGCGCAACAACGACTTTGTGAAGATTATCAAGATCGTCGCGAACAAATTCGCCCGCTTCTACATCTTCGTCATCCGCGGCACGCCGATGATGGTGCAGTCCCTCATCTTCTACTACGCGATCTTCAATCTCTTCAAGCGCACCGGCATGAGCGTCACGGAGATCAACCGCGTCTGGTCGCTCTTCATCTCCGGTCTTGTCACGGTCTCGCTCAACTCGACCGCGTACCTTGCCGAGGTGCTGCGCGGCGGCATCCTCGCCGTCGACGCGGGGCAGATGGAGGCCGCGCGTTCGCTCGGCATGACGCACTGGCAGGCCATGCGCAGAGTCGTTTTCCCGCAGGCCATCAAAAATTCGCTGCCCGCCATCGGCAATGAGTTCATCATCAACATCAAGGATTCCTCCGTGCTGTGCGTGCTGGGCGTATCCGACCTGATGTTCATGACCCGCTCGGTCGCCGGCATTTATTATAAGGGCACCGAGTGTTACCTCATTGCCGCCACCGTTTACCTGTTCCTGACGTATCTTTCCTCACTCCTGCTCAAGGCCATCACGGGAAGGATGACCGCGCCGGACAACACGAAGCGGCGTCAGGGCAATCAAACCGTCGATCTGGGACTTCCCAGCTCAAACTGACAGGAGGACGCTATGACGAACGATCCCATCATCAAAATCGAACAGCTCGAAAAGTCCTTCGGCGACCTCCACGTGCTCAAGGGCATCAACTTAGAGGTCGACCGCGGCGAGGTCGTGTGCATCATCGGCGCGTCCGGCTCCGGCAAGTCCACGCTGCTGCGCTGCATCAATCTGCTGGAGGAAGCCGATTCCGGCCACATCTGGTTCGACGGGCAGGATCTCATGGACCTTAAGGTCGACCTCAACGCCCTGCGGCAGAAGATCGGCATGGTGTTTCAAGGCTTCAACCTTTTCAACAACAAGTCCGTGCTGGACAACTGCACGCTCGCGCCCATGACGGTGCGGCACATTCCCAGGGCGCAGGCCGAAGAAACAGCCATCCGCCGCCTCAAGGCCGTCGGGCTGGAGGATTTCATCCACGCCGACTCCCGCCGCCTCTCCGGCGGGCAGAAGCAGCGTGTCGCCATCGCGCGGGCGCTTTGCATGGAGCCCGAGATCATGCTCTTCGACGAGCCGACGAGCGCCCTCGACCCCGAGATCGTGGGCGAGGTGCTCGATGTGATGAAGCGCCTCGCGCAGGAGGGCATGACCATGGTCGTCGTGACGCACGAGATGGCCTTTGCCAAGGAGGTCAGCGACCGCGTGGTATTCATGGACCGGGGCGTCATTTTAGAGCAGGGCTCGCCGCGCGAGGTCTTCGGAAACCCGAAGGAGAGCCGTACCCGCGAATTTCTCAGCCGCTATCTGGAGGACAAAATGGCATGACGAAGAAGATCACCGATTTCTTTGCCCTCGAGGGCAATTATCCCGACCTCGACGCAGATGGCGCGGTCGCGCGTCTTTCGCAGGCAATCCAATGCAGAACCATCAACTATGCCGACCACAGTCTGACCGACTATAGCGAGTTTGACAAGCTCCACGCGCACATGAAGGCGAGCTATCCCCACATCATGCGCGCGGGCGTCTTTGAGCGGCTCGGCCACCATGCCGTGCTCATCACCCTCCACGGCAGCGACAAAACGCTGCGCCCCTGCCTTTACATGTCCCATCAAGATGTGGTGCCGGTGGTCGAGGGCACGGAGCAGGACTGGACCTATCCCGCCTTCTCCGGCGCAGTGGCGGATGGCTTCATTTGGGGCCGCGGCACGCTCGACATCAAAAATCAGGTTTTCGGCGTGCTGGAGGCCGCGGAATACCTGCTGGCCCACGGCAGCTCCTTCCGGCGCACGGCCTACCTCGCCTTCGGTGACGATGAGGAAACGCTCAACACCGGCGCGCTGGCGATCTCCGACCACCTCAAGGCGCAGGGTGTAACGCTGGAATTCGTTTTAGACGAGGGCGGCGGCAAGATCGAATCCGGCGCGGCCTTCGGCGCGCCCGACCTTTCCATCGCGCAGGTCGATCTGATGGAGAAGGGCTATGCCGATCTGGAGCTGACGGTCCGCTCCATCGGCGGACACTCGAGCCACCCCTACGGCGGCACCTCGCTCGCCCATCTCGCCTGCGCCATCGCGGACATCGTCCGCAGCCCCTTCCCCGTGCGGCTCAATCCCGCCATGATGGGCGCGTTTGAAACGCTCGCGCCCTACATCACCGCCGAGCCGCTCAGAACGCTGACGCGTGACGTCCGCGCGAACGCGGACGCCATTGCGGCCTACTGCTATCAGTCCCCCGCGCTCTTTCCCTTTGTCACCACGACCATCGCTCCCACCGTCATTCAGGGCAGCAGCAGGGCCTGCAACGTGATGCCGCAGGATATGCAGGCGGTCATTAACCTCCGTCTTGCCGACGGCGACACGGTCGAGAGCGTGATGGAGCACTGCCGCGCGGCGGTGCAGGACCCGACCGTGGAGCTGCGCTACCAGCAGGCCAACGATCCCTCCGCCACGGCCCGGCGCGACGGCTACGGCTACCGCACGGTGGTGGACAGTATGCAGCGCTACTACCCCGACGTGGTGTTCGTTCCGTCCATGACCGTCGGTGCGACTGACGCGCACCAATACGAGCAGATCTGCGACACCTGCCTGCGCTGCTCGCCCTTCATGGCGGAGCCAGAGGAGGCCGCCTCAGGCGTTCACGGGACGAACGAGCGCATTCTGGTCCGCGCCTATCTGCAGGGCATCCGCGTGCTCATCGACCTGATGGAGCACGCCAATCTCTGAGACACGGCCGCAGCCCGCGTTTCAAGCCGCAAGCACGCAAAAAAGAGCCGCGTTCCCTGCACCGGGAACGCGGCTCTTTCCTTTTCAGCAGCTTTCTTTACCACGCGGCGACCGCGCCGTCGCAGCGCGGCTCGGTGCCCGCCGTGTAAACGCCGTCCTCTCCGCGCCAGATGATCTGACCGCGGCCCATCGAAATGCGGTCGTCCACGACCGTGACCTCGTGGCCCATCGCGCGCAGCTCGTCGGCAATGGCCTCGCCCGCCTCACACTCCAGTTCGAGCCTCCTGCCGCCGATCCATTGAATGCGCGGCGCATCAAGCGCCTCCTGCGGATTCATGTGGTAGTCAATCGTGCTGACGAGCACCTCGACCTGTCCTTGCGGCTGCATGAACGCGCCCATCACGCCGAAGGGGCCGACCGCCGCGCCATCCTTGAGCAGAAAGCCCGGAATGATGGTGTGATAGGACTTCTTGCCTCCGGCGAGGCAGTTGTCGCTCGCGGGGTCGAGCGAGAAGTTCGCGCCGCGGTTTTGGAGCGAGATGCCCGTCCCCGGCACGGCGACGCCCGCGCCGAAGGTGGTGTAGTTGCTCTGGATGAACGAGACCATGTTGCCCTCGCGGTCAGCGGTGCAGAGATAGATGGTGCCGCCGCAGTGCGGGTCGCCCGCCCTCGGCTCCAGCGCGCGGTCGGTGATGAGCGTGCGGCGGGCGGCGAGATAGGCGGGATCCAGCAGCTCGCTGACCTTAGTTTTCATATAGCGCGGGTCGGCGACGTAGGTCCTCGTGTCGGCAAAGGCCAGCTTGATGGCCTCCATCACCTTGTGATAGTGCTCGGCGCTCTCGCGATTTCCCGGCATGGTCATGCCGTTCAGGATGCCGAGCGCCATGAGCACCGTGATGCCGTGGCCGTTCGGCGGGATCTCACAGACCGTATAGCCGCGGTATTCCTGCGTGATGGGCTCGACCCATTCGGGGCGATAATTGCGGAAGTCGTCCTCGCAGAAGTACCCGCCGGTCGCGCGGGAGAACGCGACGATCCGCTCCATCAGCGCGCCGCGGTAATAGCTCTCGCAGTCCGTCGCGGCGAGGGCGCGCAGCGTCGCGGCATAGTCCGGAAAGCGGAACAGCTCGCCCGCGCGGTAGGGCGTACCGTCCGGCTTCATAAAGCTCTGCCACCAGTATTCGTGCGGCGCGGCGTTCTCCGCCATCGCCTTGGCAATGCGGCGGCTGTCGCGCTCCCACTGCCGCGCGACGTTCACCGGCACGGGATAGCCCTCCTCGGCATAGGAAATGGCAGGCGCAAACAGCTCGGCGAGCGGCTTCGTGCCGAAGCGGCGGTTCAGCTCCGCCCAACCCGCGGGCGCTCCGGGCACCATCGTCGGCAGCCATCCGACCTTCGGCATCTCTGTATAGCCCATCGCGCGAACCTTCTCCGCGCTCAGCGCCATCGGCGCGACACCGCTGGCGTTGAGACCGTAGAGCCGTTTGTCCCGCTCGATCCACACGAGCGCAAAGCAGTCCGAGCCGAGGCCGTTGCCGGTCGGCTCGAGCAGCGGCATAGCCGCGGCCATCGCCACAGCGGCGTCCACGGCGTTGCCGCCGGATTTCATCACGTCCAGTCCGATCTGTGCGCCGAGCGGCACAGACGTGCAGGCGACGGCATTTTTGGCGTAGACGACATTGCGCCGCGAGGCATAGCGGTAGGTCAGCGGATCGAAGGCAGGCATGGGAAGCGTTCTCCTTTTCTCTTTTATAACAGGCCTAGTATAGCACACCGACATGGGAAGAGCAAGGCGGCGGTTAGGCTCCCGCACGGACGGTTATAATATTTTCCGCATTATTACCCGGTTTTTAGGCATTATTGAAAAAATGAATCATTCTATTTCTTTGCATTTTCTTGATTTCTTTGGTGTTGTGCGCTATATTTTAGTTTGATTACGAAATTTTACTCACATAAACACAGAAAGGCGGATTTTATGGAGCTTCAAATTCAGGATCTGGTATCCTCCATCAAAAAGGACGGCATCGAGAGCGCGAACCGCGAGGCCGCGCAGATCCTAGCCGACGCCAAGGCGCAGGCGGAAAAGATCGTCGCCGACGCGAGGAGCGAGGCGGACAAGCTGCGTGCGGACGCGCAGGCGGAGATCGGCGTGTTCAAGGCCAGCGCTCAGCTCAGCGCAGAGCAGGCGAAGCGCGACGCGGTGCTTGCCTTCCGGCAGGAGATCGGCGCGGAGCTGACGAAGCTGCTCGCGCAGGATACGCATAAGGCGCTCGACGACAAGGCGCTCGCCGCGCTCATCACCGCCGCGCTGCAGGGCGAGGACGCCTCCGCCTACGCCGCAGAGGTCGCCTCCGTCACAGACGCGCTCAAAAGCGAGCTCGCCAGCGAGCTCAAGGCGGGGCTGGAGCTGCGGCTCTCCAAGAAGGTCCACACGGGCTTCCGCCTGTGCGCCAAGGACGGCTCGGGCTACATCGACTGCTCCGACGAGGAGCTGGCGGAGCAGCTCGCCCCCTTCTTCCGCGAGCTGCGCATTTAAGGAGGGACGCTCTTGGCTTCCTATTACTACTTGATCTCGAGCCTGCCGATGCTCCGCGCGGGCGACGCCCCGCCGCTGGATTACGCTGCGTTTCTCGACCAATGCCGGGGCGCGGTGAGCGACAGGGTCTACCGCTCGCTCGAGGAGCTGACGGTGCGCTCGGAGGACGGCGGCTTCGTGAGCCGGTGGGCGGCCTTCTACCGCGTGCTGCAGGGCGAGCTGACCTATCAGCGGCGTGTGAAGCGCGGCGAGAGCTGTGCCGCGCCGAACGAGCGCGACGCCGCCGTGACGCAGACCGTCACCGCGGCAGTGAACGCAAAGGACCCGCTCGAGGGCGAGCGGCTGCTGCTCGCGCTGGAATTTGACCGGCTGGATGAGCTGGTGGGACTGCACAGCTTCGACGACTGCGCGCTCTACGGCTACGCGCTGAAGCTGCGGCTGCTCGAACGGCAGCGCGTCTTCCGCCATGACGAGGGCAAAGCCGCCTTCGACACCCTGCTCGGACAGGTCCGTCAGCAGATATTCAGCCTATAAGAAAACGGGAGAAACGAAATGGAGAAAGTGACAGGCTATGTGACCGGAGTCAACGGCAACCTTGTCTCGGCAAGATTCTCGGGCTCCGTTCGGAAAAACGAAGTCGGCTTCGTCAAGATCGGCAATGACCGCCTCAAGGGCGAGGTCATCCGCATCAGCGGCGACGCCGTGAGTATGCAGATCTATGAAATGACCAACGGCATTCAGGTCGGCGACGAGGTCGAGCTGACCGGCGAGCTGCTGAGCGTCGAGCTCGGCCCCGGCCTTCTGACACAGGTGTACGACGGCTTGCAGAATCCTCTGCCGAAGCTTGCCGAGCAATGCGGCTTCTTCCTCGAGCGCGGCGTATACCTTGACCCCATCCCCGATAAGGAATGGGAGTTCACCCCCTGCGTCAAGCCCGGCGACGCCGTGCTCGCGGGCGACGCGGTCGGCAGCGTGCCGGAGGGGCAGTTCACGCACCTCATCATGGCGCCCTTCGACCTCAAGGACGAGGGCTGGCGCGTAAAGAGCGTGAAGGAAAAGGGCGTCTATCACGTCCGCTCCACCGTTGCGGTGCTGGAAAACGGCGCGGGCGAGGAGAAGGCGCTGAGCATGGTCTTTTCCTGGCCGGTCAAGCAGCCCATCCGCTGCTATGAGGAGCGTCTGCGTCCCGACGAGACGCTGGTGACCAAGATCCGCTGCATCGACACCTTCCTGCCGGTCGCCAAGGGCGGCACCTTCTGCGTGCCCGGTCCCTTCGGCGCGGGCAAGACCGTGCTGCAGCACATGGAGGCGAAGAACGCTGACGTCGACATCGTCATCGTCGCCGCCTGCGGCGAGCGCGCCGGCGAGGTCGTGGAGGTGCTCAAGGAGTTCCCCGAGCTGACCGACCCGCGCACGGGCCGCTCGCTGATGGAGCGTACCATCATCATCTGCAACACCTCGTCCATGCCGGTCGCGGCGCGTGAAGCGTCCGTGTACACGGCAGTGACGATGGCCGAATATTACCGCCAGATGGGACTCAACGTCCTGCTGCTGGCGGACTCCACGAGCCGCTGGGCGCAGGCCATGCGCGAGATGAGCGGCCGACTGGAGGAGATCCCCGGTGAGGAAGCCTTCCCTGCCTACCTCGAATCCGTCATCGCCGCGTTCTATGAGCGCGCGGGCAAGGTCCGGCTGAGAAACGGCAAAATCGCCTCCGTCACCATCGGCGGCACGGTCTCCCCCGCGGGCGGCAACTTTGAAGAGCCGGTCACGCAGGCGACGCTCAAGGTCGTCGGCGCGTTCCACGGCCTCTCCCGCGAGCGCTCCGACGCGCGCAAGTATCCCTCCATCCACCCCATCGACTCGTGGTCAAAGTATCAGGGCGTGGTGGACATGGCGCGCGTGGAGGAGGCCCGCGGCATCCTCCGCCGCAGCAGCGAGATCAATCAGATGATGAAGGTCATCGGCGAAGAGGGCACCTCGGCCGAGGATTACATCCTCTACCAGAAGGGCGAGCTGCTCGACGCCGTGTACCTGCAGCAGAACTCCTTCGATCCCATCGACGCGGCCTGCGAGCCGGAGCGTCAGGCGCATGAGTTCAACGTGCTCTACGATGTGCTCACGCGCGATTACGCGCTCAGCGACAAAAAGGAGATCCGCGCCTTCTTCAATCAGGTGCGTCAGGAATTCCTCGACTGGCACGGCACGGTCTACGGCACGCCGGAATTTGCGGCGCAGGAAACGAAGCTCGCGGACCTCTACCGGAGCAAGGTAACGGGTTAAGGAGGGTTTCAGAATGCAGAAGGTTTATACCAAGATCGAATCCATCGTCGGCAACGTCGTGACCGTGCGCGCCTCGGGCGTGCGCAGCGGCGACCTTGCCCTCGTCGGCGAGAGCTACGCGAGCGTCATCAAGCTCAGCGGCGACCTCGTCTCCCTGCAGGTCTTTGCCGGCACGCAGGGCGTCAGCACGACCGACACCGTGCGCTTCCTCGGGCGGCCCATGATGGTCTCGTTTTCCGACGACCTGCTCGGGCGCGTGTTCGACGGCGCGGGCGTGCCGCGTGACAACGGCCCCGCGCTGACCGAAAATATGATCCCCATCGGCGGGCCCTCCGTCAACCCCGCCAAGCGCATCGTGCCCAAGCGCATGATCCGCACCGGCATCCCGATGATCGACGTGTTCAACACCCTCGTCGAGAGCCAGAAGCTGCCCATCTTCTCCGTCTCCGGCGAGCCCTACAACCAGCTGCTCGCCCGCATCGCCATGCAGGCGGAGGTCGACGTCATCGTCCTCGGCGGCATGGGTCTGAAATACGACGACTACCTCTTCTTCCGCGACACGCTCGAAAAGAGCGGCGCGATGGGCCGCACGGTCATGTTCGTCCACACGGCGTCCGACCCGACGGTGGAATGTACGCTCGTGCCCGACCTGTCGCTCGCCGTGGCGGAGCAGTTCGCCCTTGCCGGCAAGCGCGTGCTTGTGCTGCTGACCGACATGACCAACTTCGCTGACGCGCAGAAGGAAATGGCCATCACGATGGAGCAGGTGCCGTCCAACCGCGGCTACCCCGGCGACCTCTACAGCTGCCTTGCCTCGCGCTATGAGAAGGCGGTCGACTTCGAGGGCGCGGGCTCCATCACCATCCTCGGCGTCACCACGATGCCCGGCGACGACGTCACCCACCCCGTGCCGGACAACACAGGCTATATCACCGAGGGCCAGTATTACCTCAAAAACGGCCACATTGAGCCGTTCGGCTCGCTCTCGCGTCTCAAGCAGAACGTCAACGGCACGACGCGCAGCGACCACCGCGCCCTGATGGACGGCATGATCCGTCTCTACAGCGCCTACAAGGAAAGCCTTGAAAAGAAGTCCATGGGCTTCATGATGTCTGAATGGGACGAGAAGCTGCTCAAGTACGGCCACCTCTTTGAAACGAAGCTGATGGACCTGAGCGTGAACATCCCTCTGGAGGAGGCGCTGGACCTTGGCTGGGGGATCCTCGCCGAGTGCTTCGAGCCGAACGAAACGGGTCTGAAGACCAGTCTCCTGCAGGAAAGATGGCCGAAAAAGGACGCCTTGAACTGAGGGAGCGCGTATGGCTGTCAAACTAACAAAAAATGAACTGAAGGTCCAGAAGGACCGGCTCAAGCAGTTTCAACGCTATCTGCCGACGCTGCAGCTGAAAAAGCAGCAGCTCCAGTCGGTCGTGATGCAGGTGACGGCGCAGCTTGAGAAGGTCGAAGCCGAGCGGCTGAAGATCGTCGACGGTCTGGACGGCTGGATCGCGGTGTTCGCCGAAAACGGCAGCTTCCCCGAGGGGATGCGGCTCGATTCGCTCATCCGTCCGAAGGACGTCGTCTGCCGCGACCACAACATCGCCGGCGTGATCGTGCCGGTCTTTGAGGAGCTGACCTTCGAGGAGATCTCCTACGACGTCGCGGACTATCCGCTCTGGGTGGACACCGCCGTGGTCACGCTGCGCGAGATCGCGCGGCTGGACGCACTGGTCAAGACGCTGCGCACGCAGGTCGAGCTGCTCGAGCGGGAGCTGCGCTCCACCGCGCAGCGCGTGAACCTGTTTGAAAAGGTCAAGATCCCCGAGGCGAGGGAAAACATCCGCGTCATCGGCATTTACCTCGGCGACCAGCAGACCTCCGCGGTCGTGCGCGGCAAGATCGCCAAGAAAAAGCTACAGGAGGCGGCGCGATGATCGAGAAAATGAAGGTCGTTCACATCGTCGCCGCGCAGACGCAGAAAACGGAGCTGCTCGACGCGCTGCGTGCGCTCGGCATCGTCCATTTCGCGGAAAAGGCGGATGCCGACCAGACCTATCTGGAGCGCTTCGCCGCGCTCTCGCGGCTCATCACTGTGCTCGAGGAGCAGGGGGTGAGCGAGGTCGAAGCGGAAGCGCTCGACGACGTGAAATTCAAGCAGCTCTATGACGGGCTCAACGCCTGTCTGGAGCGCAAAAAAGCATTGGAGACCGAGCGCGCCGCCGCGGTCAGCGCGTGCGACACGCTCGCCGGCTGGGGCAGCTTCTCCCCCGCCGAGATCAAGGAATTGAAGGCGCAGGGCTTCGAGCTGCACTTCTGCCGCGTGGACAAAAAGCTCCTCGCCTCGCTCGAGGCGGACAAGGAAGTGCGCTTCCTGCGGCTCGCGCCGGTCGGGAAGCAGCAGACCGTCGCCATCCTCGGTGCGCTGCCCGCCTCCTGCGCCGCTGGCGAGTTCATCCCGCCGGAAAAGAGCCTTGACGAATACCGGCAGGAGATCGCCGACTGTGAGCGCAGTCTTTCTGAGTGCGGCGCGCAGCTCAAGGCCGCCGCAAAGCACCTGCCCAGCTTCCGCGAGCAGCTGCTCAAAACGCAGAACGACGCGGACTACTCCTCCGTGCGCAATACCTCGGAGAGCGGGGACGGACTCGTGTGGCTGACCGGCTACCTCCCCGTCGACGAGGCGGAGCGCTTCAAGGCCGCCGCCGCGAAGGAGCATTGGGCGTGGGCGATGGACGATCCGGCGGCAGACGACGACAAGGTGCCGACCAAGATCAAGTACACCAAGGTCACGCGGCTCATCGCGCCGGTGTTCGACATTCTCGGCACCGTGCCGGGCTACCGCGAGTACGATATTTCGTTCTGGTTCCTCGGCTTCTTCACGCTCTTCTTCGCCATGATCATCGGCGACGCGGGCTACGGCTGCCTGTTCCTGCTGACCGCCGCAGCCCTGACGGTGAAAAGCAAGAAGCCCTCCGATGCCGTGCAGCTTTTGTGGGTGCTCTCCATCGCCACCATCGTCTGGGGCGCGATGACCGGCACCTGGTTCGGGCTTGAGGGCGCGATGGACGTGCCGCTGCTCCGCTCGCTGGTCGTTCCGACCTTTGCGAACTACCCCGAGTATTTCAACGTCACCACCACCCAGCAGCAAAACAGCGTCATGAAATTCTGCTTCATCCTCGGCACCGTCCAGCTCTCGCTGGCGTGTGTGATGAACATCCGCCGCAAGACGCGGGAGAAGGACCTCAGCTGGGTCGCCGACCTCGGCTGGCTGTGCGCGATCTGCGCGCTGTACTTCGTGGTGCTCTACCTCGTCATCGGCGAGCAGGTGAACCTCACGCCCATTGCCGCGGTGGTCCTTCTCGGCTTCGTGCTGGTCGTGTGCTTCGGCGGTATGTCGCCGGACAAGACCTTCGCGCAGGGTCTCAAGGCGGGCCTTGGCAACGCCTTCACAGTGTTCCTCAACACCATCAGCGCCTTCGGCAACATCATGAGCTACATCCGACTGTTTGCCGTCGGCATGGCGTCGCTCGCTATCGCGCAGAGCTTTAACAACATGGCGCTCGGCTTCAAGGGGCCGCTGGTCGTCGTCGGCATCCTCATCATGCTCGTCGGTCACGGGCTGAACATCGTGATGGGCCTGCTGTCCGTGGTGGTCCACGGCGTGCGATTGAATCTGCTGGAATTCTCCGGTCAGCTTGGCATGGAGTGGACCGGCACCGCCTACGCACCGTTCAAAAAACTGGATAAGATCAGAAAATAATCAAAAAGAGGAGAAACGTATTATGAGCATTGAATTTATTGGTATGGCGTGTGCGCTGGGCCTGTCCGCCATGGGCAGCGCGTTCGGCGCGGGCTTCGCGGCACAGGCGAGTGTCGGCGCGTGGAAGAAGTGCTACGCGAACGGCAAGCCCGCTCCCTTCATCATGGTCGCCTTCTCCGGCGCGCCCCTGACGCAGACCATCTACGGCTTTTTGCTGATGAACTTCATCCGCAGCGCCGTGGCCTCCGGCGCCGATCCGTCGCTGGCCATGTTCACGGGCATCTTCGCGGGTCTCGCCATCGGCCTGTCCGCGTTCTTCCAGGGCAAGGTCGCCGCGGCGAGCGCCGACGCGCTCGGCGAGACCGGCAAGGGCACGGCGAACTTCTTCATCGTCATCGGCATCATCGAAACGGTCGCGCTCTTCACGCTCGTCTTCAGCCTCCTGCTGTTACAGTAAGCGCAAGGAGAAATTTCATAGCGGCACAGCAAGGGAGCCGGGGGATGTCCGGCTCCCTTCTTGCAGCACTTTCTTCACGATACCCTCATTTTCCGCCAAAGGCGCAGGCTTTTTCGTCGAGATCTGCAATGTCCTCGTCCCTTCATTTCATCATTAGCTGTGCAAATGATAAGTATATTAAATCGATTCTTTTCTTATGCCTTTGTATCCCGTATAATACTAAGGCTGGCGTTTTGACGCAAACCGTATCTCTCATAGTACGGAGGAAATATTCAGGAGGCTATTATCATGGCGAATTGTGCGATCGTAGGCATCAACTGGGGCGACGAGGGCAAGGGCCGCATGGTCGACTATCTCACCGACCGCTTCGACGTGGTCGTCCGCTATCAGGGCGGCGGCAACGCGGGTCATACCGTGGTCAACGACAAGGGCAAGTTCGCCCTGCACCTGCTGCCCAGCGGCATCTTCCGCGAGGGCGTGGTAAACATTCTCGGCAACGGCGTGGCGCTCGACTGCGAGAACCTGTATAACGAGATCGAGACCCTGCGCGCCGCAGGCGTGGCGATCACGCCGGAGAACCTGAAGGTCAGCGAGCGCGCCTCGCTGCTGCTGCCCTGGCACCGCGAGCTGGACGCGCTTGAGGAAGCGCGGCTCAAGGACAAGAAGTACGGCTCCACCAAGCAGGGCATCGCGCCGTTCTATTCCGACAAGTATCAGAAGAAGACCGTGCTCGCCGGCGAGCTGCTCCACCCCGAGCACCTCAAGGCGCACCTTGCCGATCTGCTCGAGTGGAAAAATCTCACCCTCACCCGCGTCTACGGCGCGAAGGGCTTTACCATGGACGAGCTGACGGCGTGGATCGACGACTTCGGCACAAAGATCAAGCCCTTTGTCGCCAACACCACGGCTCTCCTGCGCGAGGCGCAGGCAAACGGCAAGCGCATTCTCTTCGAGGCACAGCTCGGCGCGCTGCGCGATCTGGACTACGGCATCTATCCCTACACCACCTCCTCCAACGCCATCGCCGCCTATGCGCCGGTCGGCTCGGGTCTGCCCACCGCAAAGCTCGACGAGGTCGTGGGCGTGGTCAAGGCTTACTCCTCCTGCGTGGGCGAGGGGCCCTTCACCTGCGAGTGGTTCGGCGATGAAGCGGCAAAGCTGCGCGAGGCCGGTGCGGAGTTCGGCGCAAAGACCGGCCGTCCCCGCCGCGTCGGCCCCATCGACCTCGTGGCGACGCGCTACGGCGTGGAGATGCAGGGTGCGACGAGCATCGCCCTCACGAAGCTCGACGTGCTCAGCTACATGGACAAGATCCCTCTGTGCGCCCACTATGAGATCGACGGCGTGCAGACCGACGATTTCCCCTTCCCCGTCCTTCTTGACCGCGCCAAGCCCGTCATGGAGTATATGCCCGGCTGGCAGTGCGACATCTCCGGCGCCCGCCGCTGGGAGGATCTGCCCGAGGCCGCGCGGAGCTACGTCGAATATGTGGAAAAGGCCATCGGCTGTCCCATCGGCTATGTCTCCGTCGGCGCGGAAAGAGAAAGCCTCATTCTCCGATAAGAAAAATGGAACGGCAGCGCCGTTCCATTTTCTTTCGGGTGGACAAGCCGCGGATTTTTCGGTACAATAAAGTAAATCAGAAAAGAGGAACGAGCCATGAGCAAAGATGTTTACGAATCACCCCTGTCGTCGCGCTACGCGTCGCCGTATATGCTGCACCTGTTCTCCGCCGATATGCGCTTTCAGACATGGCGGCGGCTGTGGACCGCGCTTGCCCGCGCGGAGCACGAGCTGGGGCTGCCCATCACCGCCGGGCAGGTCGCGGAGCTGGAAGCGCACATCACCGACATTGACTACGCCGTGGCCGAGCAGCGCGAGCGCGAGGTGCGCCACGATGTGATGGCGCACGTCTACGCCTACGGCAAGGCCGCGCCGTCCGCCGCCGGCATCATCCACCTTGGTGCGACGAGCTGCTACGTCACCGACAACGCCGATCTCATTCTCTACCGCGACGGCCTGCGCTATCTGCGCGGCGAGCTGCTCGGCGTGCTGGCAAATCTCGCCGCGTTTGCTCGCGAATACGCCGCCGTGCCTACCCTCGGCTACACGCACTATCAGCCCGCACAGCCTGTGACCGTCGGCAAGCGCGCAGCGCTCTGGATGCAGGATTTTCTCAGCGATCTTGAGGAGCTCGACCACATTCTCGCCACGCTGAAATTCCTCGGCTGCCGCGGCACGACCGGCACCGAGGCCAGCTTCATGGACCTCTTTGACGGCGACGGCGCGAAGATCGACGAGATGAACCGCCGCATCGCTGCAGAGTTCGGCTTCGACCGCTGCTTCTCCGTCTGCGGTCAGACCTACCCGCGCAAGACCGACAGCCGCATCCTGAACGTCCTCTCCTCCCTCGCGCAGAGCGCCTACCGCATGGCGAACGACATCCGTCTGCTTCAGCACGACCGGCAGGTCGAGGAGCCGTTCGAGAAAAACCAGATCGGCTCGTCTGCCATGGCCTACAAGCGCAATCCCATGCGCTGTGAGCGCATCTGCTCACTCAGCCGCTATCTGATGGCCGACGCCGCCAACGCCCCCATGACCGCGAGCGTCCAGTGGCTCGAGCGCACGCTCGACGACTCCGCCAACCGCCGCATTGCCCTGCCCGAGGGCTTCCTCTGCGCGGACGCCGTGCTGCGCCTGTGCCAGAATGTCACCAACGGTCTGCACGTCAACAAGAAGATCGTTGACCGCACCATCCGCGAATACCTGCCCTTCCTCGCCACCGAGAACATCATGATGGAGGCCGTCAAGCGCGGCGGCGACCGGCAGGAGCTGCACGAGCGCATCCGGCAGCATTCCATGGCCGCGACCGCACGCATGAAGGAGGGCGAACGCTGCGACCTGCTCGACCGTCTCGCCGCCGATCCCGCCTTCGGCATGACCCGCGCGGAGCTCGACGCCGTCATGGACCCCGCGCTCTACACCGGCCGCTGCGCGCAGCAGGTCGAGCGCTTTCTGTCCGAGTGCGCGCCCCTGCTCGCGGATGCGCAAAGCGCCGACGGCGCGATCAGCCTGTAAACGCAGCAAGCCCTCCCGGCCGGGAGGGCTTGACTTTTGTGCGTGATATGGTACAATCGTCTCAAGGACGCTGTTGTATTGCGGCGGTTAGCCACTCCCTTGCGAAAGGGGGTGATGCAGATGGGAAACGGGCGCCGGGCGCGAGCCCTGCGTTTCGCGATATGCTTCATCGTGATCCTTGCGGTCATGATCTACATAGCCCCAAAAGCGTGTTGACCGCCCGGCTAGCACCCGAGCGGTCAACATAGATAAACCTGTGTTGATTTTTGAGGGCTAACTGCCGATACAGCAGCGTCCCTTTCTATCTTCATTATAATCCGGCGGGCGAAAATGTCAAGCCGGAAATTTTTTTGCCCTCGTTGCACATAAGCGGACACCAAACGGGCGAATCACTCTTACAAGTGATTCGAGGTGCTTTCGCCGTAAGAAAAAATCATAAAACCGGCGGAAACCTCGGAATTTTACACGAAAAACTGAATCATACACCATCGGCCGCCCTCGGCGGGGCGGCTTGAAACAAAAGGCCGAGAGGAGAATGATATGGACTCTTTTCCGAATTATAAATCTGCCCCCAATGCAAATCAGTATCACCAGCCAAGCAATTAGAAAGAGCTTGAAGCGAGCAAGTACCAGAAGTGAAAGCCATCGTGCAATAGTCCATTTTTACTACGTATTTCATAGTGCATACTCCTATCTCAGTTTTTTCCTCGCTGATAGAGTATCATATCGTACCCCCATACATTTGGGGAAATTTCAAAAATTTTCGCAGCAATGGCAGGCGTTTCGGGGATCGGCGTGAAAAAATGGGTAGACGGAAGGGTAGACGGCGACCCTCTCGGAAAACCCGCAAGCCCTTGCGCCCCAGGCGTTTCGGCGGGTAGACATCGGGTAGACATCCTTGTTTTGTTCAAAAACCGTTTGTGCAAAACGGAGAAAAATGCAGTTTTTGAAGAAGCCATGAAACTTTTCAGATTTCTATAGCCTTTTTGTCGCGGGCGTGGTATACTGCAATTTACAGTATCTCTCGAGGAGGAAACGCCATGAAACGAATGCTTGCGTTGCTGCTTGCGGCAATGCTGATCTTGACGCTGCTGCCCGGTTGCGGCAAAAAGGACCCGGGCGGCGACGCTCCGGAGGTCCCCGAAAATCCATCGGAGCAGGGCGGCGAAACGCCCGATGTGACGCCCGAGCCGGAGCCCTACGTCGATCCCTACGAGGCGGTCAGGACCTATTGGAGCGAGGACCAGCTCACACAGTCCTGGGGCCCCGACCAGATCGTGGAGCACCTTTTCTTCCATCCCGTCATCGCCTATCCCCAGTGGGCATTTCATGACTGCGGCGCGAGCCAGAGCGAACGCTACGGTCTCGATGACTGGATGGTGACCGCGGACGAGTACGCGAAGATCTTACAGTCCGTGTATGAAAAGGGCTACATTCTTGTCGCCATCGAGGATGTTTGGAGCGAGGTCACGGACGAGAGCGGCACGCACATGGTGCGCAACACGCTCAAGCTGCCCGAGGGCAAAAAGCCGCTCATTATCAGCTTTGACGATGTGAACTACTACCCCTATATGCTCGAGCAGGGCTTCACGAGCAAGCTCGTGGTCGGCGAGGACGGTGAGATCTGGGCCGAGTGCACCGATCCCTACACGAAGGAGACCTTCCTGACCAAGGAGGGCGACGCCACCACGATGCTCGACGAGTTCGTTTACGAGCACCCCGACTTCTCGCTCAACGGCGCGAAGGCCATTTTCTCACTGACCGGCTACTACGGCATCCTCGGCTACCGCACGCAGGATGATCGTGACATCGCCAAGGACAGCCCCGAGCGCGCAGCGTTCGAGGCCAACCGCGCGGCGGAGATTGAAGCGGTCAAGCCCGTGATCGCGCGGCTCAAGGAGACCGGCTGGACCTTCGGCAGTCACACCTGGGGCCACATCCGTCTGGCGGACAAGCCGCTGCAGACCGTCATCAACGACACCGAGCGCTGGGCGGACGAGGTCGGCAGTCTGGTCGGACCCACCAACGTGCTCTTCTACCCGCACGGCGGGCGTCCCGACGGCGACGACTGGCACAAGACCGGCGAGCGCTTCCAATACTTGCAAAGTCAGGGCTTCCGCATCTTCGCGAGCGTCGGCGTCAATTCGTTCAGCTACATCAAGCCGGACATCTCCGCCGTCATCTGCGACCGTCTGCATCCGGACGGCACGACGCTGCGCCACTCCCGCAGCCGCTATCTGCAATTCTACAACGCCGAGGACATCATCGACCTTTCGGTCCGTCCCGACCTCGGCGTGGACTGGTAAGGAGGAACGAATGAGCGAACATGAGCTGATGCAAAAGGCGATCGAAATGCTCGACCGCGCGTATATCCCCTATTCTCACTTCCCCGTCGGCGCGGCGCTGGAATGCGAGGACGGTACGGTATATACCGGCTGCAACATCGAAAATTCGAGCTTTGGCCTCACCATCTGCGCCGAGCGCACCGCCGCCGTCAAGGCGATCAGCGAGGGACATTCCAAATTCTGCCGCATCGTCATCGCCGGCAACAGCAAGGATTTCTGCTATCCCTGCGGCGCGTGCCGCCAGTTCCTTTATGAGTTTTCCCCCGATATGGAGGTCATCTGCCTCAACCGCGCACGCGAGGCAAAGCGGATGACGCTCCGCGAGCTGATGCCCTGCGGCTTTGACAGCACGTTTCTCTAAGAAAAAATCTTTGATATAACAGGTGATCAACATGGTAGACATTACGAAAATCGCAGCGATCTACGCTGACGCCGAGCGCTACGGCGGCATGACCGTGACCGTCGGCGGCTGGGCCAAGACCATCCGCGACCTCAAGACCTTCGGCTTCATCGAGCTCAACGACGGCTCCTGCTTCCGCAACCTGCAGGTCGTCATGGACGCGAACATTCTCGCCAACTATAAGGAGATCGCCGCCCAGAACGTCGGCGCGGCGCTCATCGTCATCGGCGAGGTCGTGCTCACGCCCGAGGCCAAGCAGCCGCTTGAGCTCAAGGCGACCGAGATCGCGGTCGAGGGCCCGTCCACGCCGGACTATCCCCTGCAGAAGAAGCGCCACAGCGTAGAGTTCCTGCGCACCATCCAGCATCTCCGCCCGCGCACGAACCTCTTCAACGCGACCTTCCGCGTGCGCTCCGCTGCGGCCTTCGCGGTGCATGAGTTCTTCCAGAGCCGCGGCTTCACCTACGTCAACACCCCCATCATCACCGGCTCCGACTGCGAGGGCGCGGGCGAGATGTTCCAGGTCACGACGCTCGATCTTGAAAACGTCCCCAAGACCGAGGACGGCAAAGTCGATTATTCTCAGGATTTCTTCGGCAAGAAGACCAGCCTGACCGTCTCCGGCCAGCTCAACGCCGAGAACTTCGCCATGGCATTCGGCGACGTTTACACCTTCGGCCCCACCTTCCGCGCCGAAAACTCCAACACCGCGCGCCACGCCGCCGAGTTCTGGATGATCGAGCCGGAGATGGCGTTCTGCGACCTCGACGGCGACCTCGAGGTCATGGAGGCGATGGTGAAATATATCATCACCGCCGTCATGGAGCGCTGCCCCGACGACCTCGCGTTCTTCAACAGCTTCGTCGATAAGGGACTCATCGAGCGTTTGCAGCATGTCGCCAGCAGCGACTTCGGCCGCATCACCTACACCGACGCGGTGGAGCTGCTCAAGCAGCACAACGACCAGTTCGACTACAAGGTCGACTGGGGCACTGATCTCCAGACCGAGCACGAGCGTTTCCTCACCGAGCAGATCTTCAAGCGCCCCGTGTTCGTCGCCGATTATCCCAAGGAGATCAAGGCGTTCTATATGCGCCTGAACGACGACGGCAAAACCGTCGCCGCGGCGGACTGCCTTGTGCCCGGCATCGGCGAGATCATCGGCGGCAGCCAGCGCGAGGAGCGTCTCGACGTGCTCGAGAGCCGCATCAAGGAGCTTGGCATGAATCCCGCCGACTACTGGTGGTACTGCGACCTGCGCCGCTACGGCTCCTGCCGCCACGCGGGCTTCGGCCTCGGCTTCGAGCGCATGGTGATGTACCTCACGGGCGTGGGCAACATCCGCGACGTGGAGCTGCATCCCCGTACCGTCGGCAACGCGGAGTTCTAAGAACCGGAATACGCAGCAAGCCCTCCCGGCCGGGAGGGCTTGACTTTTGTGCGTGGTATGGTACAATCGTCTCAAGGACGCTGTTGTATTGCGGCGGTTAGCCACTCCCTT
>ERZ1673746.55-NODE-55-length-159814-cov-76.103775_pt1 | contig 159814 bp, 175 predicted proteins | sample MGYA00580205_ERZ1673746 | MGnify/ENA primary metagenome ERZ1673746 (study PRJEB41218, sample SAMN15661771) | gut metagenome | host: Homo sapiens | place: Canada: London | collected 2015-08-20/2019-03-30 | study: EMG produced TPA metagenomics assembly of...
TACATGCCTGTCACGCATGGGGTCACGGGTTCGAGTCCCGTACGCACCGCGAAAGGGAGTAACTAATGTTACTCCCTTTTTTGTTGTGTATCAGGCAATTAAGGCATTGAAAGTAGATGGAGAACATATAAAAATTGGGTGCATATTTACCGGAAACTTACCAGTATTTCCCGATTTTTACCGATATTTTCACCTATAATGATACCGCCTTTGATACCATTTTTTATTGTAGTGATAATCAGTAGATACCAAAACTCAAAAGAATATGAAATATCCGACAATGAGATTCGTCTTTGACCGTAAAAAGGTTGCGACAAAGACACACAAGGGACTCGTTCAAATTGAAGTTTTGAGCGAAGGTAAGAGAAAATGGATCGGAACCGGCGTTAAAGTCTATTCCGACCAATGGAATGATCGAAAGAAGATAATCAATTCGGTTGAAATGATTCAATTGAACCAGTGTCTTGATGAACAACTCCGGATTATCCAAAATTGGATTAATGAACTTATCAGCAAAAAGGAAGTTTTTGATTTTGATAAGCTGGATAGATTTTTGAGATATACCAATAAATCAGAAAGTTTTGTTGACTTTGTAGAAAGAAGAATTGAAGAGCGTGGAGATATAACGGAAAGTACCAAAGCTTCCCATCGGACATTTGCGGCCTCATTACGTGAATTTGACAGAATAATATATTTTTCTGATCTCACAAAAGCCAATATCACATTGTATGATGATTGGTTACATGCTAAAGGCTATTCACAGCCGACAATATATAACTATCATAAACGTAACAAACGTTATATCCACGAGGCCATAAAGTTTGATTTGCTAAAAAATGATCCGTATAAGGGTGAGCGTTTTTCCCGTGGCAAACATGCCATCAGGAAATATTTGACTGCCGAAGAATTGAAGAAAGTGAAAGATGCTCAAATAGACTCGGAAACGATCTGTAGAGTCCGTGACCTTTTTATTTTTCAGGCATATACTGGAATATCCTATGCTGATCTTGCTAAATTCAATTTCAAACGTGACGTACAAAAACGCGGCAATAAGTATGTTATATTGGATATTCGTTTAAAGACAGAAGAAAACTATTTTATCGTATTACTGTCTCCTGCAATGGAAATATTGAGAAAATATGATTATGTGCTTCCGATTATCAGTAATCAACAATACAATTTGCGGCTTAAAATAGTTGCTGATTATGCAGAGCTTGATAGAAATTTGACCGTTCACATGAGTCGGCACACATTTGCGACAATGTGCCTGAACAATGGGGTTAAAATGGAAAATGTGAGTAAAATGCTCGGTCATACAAATGTACGCACCACACAACAATATGCTAAAGTTCTGAATGCCGAAGTGGAAAAAGACTTTGAGATGCTGGAACGGATTTTGTCATAGTATAAGAGAGCCACGCTAAAATAGTTCTACCGATATTTAGCGTGGCTTGTTTCATTTAAAATACTCCATAACTTGTGCCGATTGTTCACGGAGACCACAGCAAAGATAATTTTGAGTCATTTCCACGCTTGCATGTCCCATCATTTGGCTTATTGAGTATAAATCGGCACCGCGTAAATACAAATTGGTTGCAAAACTCCGGCGTGCCGTGTGGCTTGAAACAAATTCCCATTTTTCACCTTCCACTTCCTTTCCAGCCTTGAATACTTTAACCGCCTCTGTGATTCCGGCTTTCCGGCAAATATTACGAATATTATTGTTGAATGTCGGATCACTAACTTCTTCTTTAGGCAAATTTGTTAGTAGCTCTTTCACGATTGGCTTCAATGGCACTGTGGCATGAGTTTTAGTTTTTAGGCTGACATAAGAGATCATTCCACCCACTATATTACGGTTGTTCAACCGTGTATAGTCACTATGACGGCAACCGGTAAAGGCTCCTATTAAAAATTGTGTGCGTACCAATTGTTCGTTGGCATTCTTGGGAACATAGGTGATAATTCGTTCAAGTTCTTCATCAGTAAGCCAAACATTAGTGCTTCTCACATTTTTTACCGAAAGGATTTTATTATAGTCTTTAGGTAGCTCAACCTCTTCATTATACAAGTTCAATACAGCTTTTAATTTGGCGGCATATTGGCGAACAGAGTTTGGTGCCAGCCGTTCTTCCATATAATCAACAAAAGTCTGCAATCGGATTTTTGAAAGATTCTCCCATGTTGCCGGGCAATCATTTGCCCGACTATACATGTTGAGTATAATTTCATATTTTGGGTATTTTGCCAAGAATGCTATGCGTAAGTCTTTCATTTTTATTTCATTTCTTTATTCCAACCATCATAAATATCTTCCCAATTATCACCTAAGCCAACCCTTATGCCGAAAGCGTTGTAACATTGTTGTACCGCTTCTTTCGGTGGTAAGTATTTCCCGTCACTTAACATTATATAGCCTTCGTTTATTTCTTGTTGTAGCAAGTTTATATCTACTGGCATAATTTCATCAGGGAACAGCACCACGTTTCCTTTACTCGTTTGATAACTGACTCTTGGTAGTTCAAAATGCCCTCTCTGCCCAGTCAATAAAGAACAGATTCCGATTTCTCCGGTAATGAGATGAACTTCCGTGTTTGGCGCATTTATAACCATAAAATAGGCGTTATCGTCATTTTGGAAATGATTTACTACTCTGCCCACCCTTTCTGTATCACATCTTCTCATTCTCTCGTCCCAAAGATGTCCCAAATCATCATGGAACCGGATATAATCTCTTACTTTATCCCATGTTCTTACAGACAGAAATTTCATAGCAGGTAGAGTAAGAGTTTTTTCTACACCATTATCATATTTAAGTTCATGGGTAAAGTAATGTTTTCGTGAGCCGGTAATGTGTATATCCGTAACATCAAAGTTTTCATCATATCCGTTTTCGGTGGAATATTCTTCAAGAACAACAATATCAGTCTGTACGATTTCATCAACTATCTTTTGAAACTCATTATAGGCATTGGTTAGCAGGTTTTCGGTATTCATGTTGTCCTGCATGGGTATTTGTGCAACAAGTCTTATTGGGTATTCATTATGTTCTGTACCGTAGCACATATTCTCCACAATACCACAATTAACCTTCCCACATCTTTCATGAAAGAAGTCCATTGTACGCAATACATCTTGGTTGCTTAATTTCGTGGGTTGGGTGACAAACAGCACATAACTTACTTTTACCCTACTAAGAAGTTCTATATGCACGTTTGTAACACTTGGAGGCGTGTCAATAAGAACATAATCCGGGTTGATAGAGTGTATTTTCTTTTTAGCCAGTTCAATATATTGCCTTACCATTGATTTTTCCAAGTAAATAAACTTGGAAAACATATTTCCAGAAGAGTGTACCCAAATCATTTCATGCGGATGATCGCCTTCAAATTCGGTGTTCATTGACGGGGTGTTTATATCTGCATCAATGATAAACACCTTATTCCCTTGTTTTGCAAGCAATCTTGCTATATTTGCGGTTGTTGTGGTTTTGCCTACGCCGCCTTTGCCTGAATATATTATAACAGCTTTCATATCAATTAAATATTTGGTTCAATAAATTCTATATTAGCCATCCGCATTTCATCTTCAAACGTCCATTTGTAATTGTGATTTTCCCAAAATGAAGCATATTCACAACCACGGCAAGTAACAGAGTATCGGCCTTCTCCTATTTTTCTTGCTTTACAAACATCGCGGAAAATCCGGTTATCTATCGGAAAGTCTGTAAAACATACGATCTCTTTTCCTTCATCCAGTAGCTTTTTAAGAAGCTGATAGTCACGACTGGTTCTATATGGCATATTCATGGTTGGCTCCTTCTTTCATCAATTCAGGATTATCAAAAGCATTTCCTATGACTCGAATTTCCCGTTTGAAATCATTCCACCAATCAGGTGAAATTTGTTGCCATGGGTTCATCCATTCTTTATTTAAGTCGCTGATATTGGCAAGGCAAAAGCAGGCATATTCATCTATGTATTTAACCAATTTGGGATATTTACCATTAACACTAATAATGTCATGTTCGTAAATTTCTGTACCTTCTTTATCTGTTTTGCCTATAAATTGGCCGATTGTTTTGCAATCAACCTCATACTCTATGAATGTTCTTTTACCTCTATGGTTCAGATCACCATATACCCACATCTTTGTATTAAGGCTTTTGCCTCTGAATTTTATTATTCTCATAAATATTAAGAGTCAAGTTTTTTAATAAATTCATTTAATCTACTGGCTGAATAATCGGTACCGCCAATTATAAAATAACCATCAACGGCAAATTTGAATGCTTCAATGGCTTTTTGTCTCATTCCTTCTTCGGCTATCGCTATTGCTGCATAGGCTTTTGCTTCTGATATGGCATATTGCACATAGCCGGTAGAATCCATCCGGTTGTCACTTTCCAAATCCAAAGTGTTACGTCTGATATAATCTTTTGCTTTTTGATTCATAATTATGCTAAAATTGCTTTATTTGTTTTCTAAATTCGTTCCATTCGTTGTTGGTAAAGTTGAAAAGAGTCTTTTTGCCTTTTTCTTCCCAATCACTTATGGCATAACCTACTAAATAAACTTTTTTAGTGCTGAAATCAAATCCTGTCACCCTATAACGTTTTTCATTATCCCGGTACATTGCCCCTTTGTATAACCTTCTGCCTTTGGAGTCTATGAAGGGTTTAATATTGCAGAATGCTTCATAGCTTTGGCAGGCTGAAATATTTCCCGAAGTAACAGCTTTCCGATAGAAATTTTCACCATAGCCCTTACCGTTGGCGTTGACTCCAAACCAGTAACCACCGCTGAATTTTGAAAATATATTCTGAAAATCCTCTTTATTGAATTTCATTTGAGATATTATAGCCAACTTTACTGCTTCATACATGGCTATGTTGACTCGTAAATAAGAATCAGTCTTTTCATTGTTCCAAACAAATTCTATCAGTTCAAAAGCTTTTGATTTTTCATTCATACTTTTGGGTATTTTCCTTCTCCTTTCGGATCAGTTCATTAATAAATTTACTCATGTTTGGTTGCTCTCTGACAAAATCAACCAAATCAATATCCAGTCTAATAGCATAGACCTTACTTTTCGTAACCGGTTTGTTTCGGCGATAACTTCTTTTGGCTTGTTTATTCTCTTCCATAATGATTCATTGATATATGTAATAATTCGTTTGGAATGGCTGTAATTTAGGTTTGTTTGGCTCTTTTGTTCCGTCTCTGATTCGATGATTACCTTTGGTGTGAAAACGTCTGAAATCTCCCCAAAATAGTTCATCTGCATTTGCCTTTGGTCGGATTGTTCCCCAAACATATCGCCGTAATAGTTCGGGCAACATCATGGAAACAAATAGTAACGCTATACATTGGTGATTCAATAGTTCGGGCACAACGGTTCGGCTGATAATTCGTTCATGTTTATGTATGAAGATAGGCACCGGGAAAACCAAAGGCCGATCAATATACAATAGTTCGGGTGTGTATGCGCGTACTGGTTCATCCTCTGTTATTGGTTCGGGTACATTTGCGTTTGTTTCTTCGCTTACTGATTCGGTCAATAGTTCAGGCAAAGAAATGCCGGATAGTTCGGTTAACATTGTTAGCCTCTGTAATGCTTTGTTTATTTGATCCTGATAAAACCAACGGGAAATAAAATCTATCAGAGCTACCAAAGCAAAGACAAACGCCGGTGTTTTCGTTTGTGCATCCACATATAAGGCCGGTAAATGTTTTTCCGGCTCTCTTACCGGTTCTTTTTCCGTGATGATCGGAGCTTTGGCGCGATCCAAAGCCTTTATATTACATTTTAGGTTCGGGCAAATAGAATCATTTATAAACGCAGGCATAACCACACCTATACGCGCCATCTTATCATCAAAGACCACCGCCCGATCAGGTGCCACCAGCCACACGCCACCAGTCCAGCCGGGAAGCAATGGGATAACGTTTAATGCAAAGAAACCTAACTTTATATCAATTAAAGCGGCTTTTTCCAATGTTACACAAAGTTCTTTGTGTCCGTTACTGTCTGCATCATTATAAGATAAATAAACTTTATTCTCTCCGGCAATAGTGCGAAGTGAAAAACCGCTTTTTTTGTTTCGTTTGGCTATTTCTTTTACAAAACTGGCAACCGCTTTTAATTCGCTTTTCTGAATCTTTATAAATCCGTCTTTTGAAAGATTGGGGTACACAAGCCGGTAATTAGGGAAATATCCGGCAAAATCACAAACAAAGGTTTGTTTCTTATCGTTGGTTATTTCTGTAATATTGCCGCCTTCCTGATTACAAACACAAACAGAACACCGGCCAACCATTTCTTTTAAATGCTTGGGATTGATAAATAATTTCAGGCTGTCAGGCAAAAGCCCGGATGTTTCAATAATTACGGGGTATTCTTTTAATGTACGCCCATCAGAAGCGACTAAAGCCGATTTGTAAGGATCAAGATAAATATAATTAAATGCTGGTCTTAGAGAATCTTTTGTTACTAATTTAGTGATATTTAGATGCTCTTTTGTAATCCATATATCAAAGGAGCAAACAATATTTTCGCGCTCTTCTATTTTGGTAAACCTTGTTTTATTGGCTTGTTTGGTGCCTATCAGCTTTTCAAATTGCCAAACAAGATTAAAAACCTGATCCACTGGAAAGGAACATTTAAAGCTGTTTATTTGTACAGTCCTAAAATCCGTTATATTTAGTTGGGCGTCAACGCAAAGATATTTTATATTTATCTCGTTACCGTTGGCATCTTTCAGCTTTGCAAGCTCCGCGGCGGTATAGGTGCCGGGAGCTATTTCTATTTCATTTGTAAAAACGTCGTTTGCTATTTTAACCAATTCGGCCAAAATGAGGCCGTTAAATTCTTTTTCATTCATAACATTAAATAGTTAGATATTTTACACCAAAGTAAAAGCCTAAAGCAAGGCAAAAAAGCAAGTAAATAGGAAGCAGCCAAAGACCGCCAAACACGCTAAAGCAGATTAATAAAACTACTATTAGCCAAATAATTACGCCCACCATGTTAGAAAGTAGGGTTTTCAAGCTCTTGCAAAAAATCTTCCTCCGTTATGCTCTCACATATATTTGAGCCATCAACATAAACACTAAACCCGGTTGCGGTGCGGAATACTTCTAATTTGTGCGTTTCTCCGTTTGGGGATTCTATTATATAGGTAGTCATAATATCAAAGTTTAAAGGAATGCCGGGAAACCGCCCGGCGCGGTGGAATTATTTGTATTATTTGTTTATGTTATGTAAATTACAGTTCCAAACGTGAAAAGGGAATGAACCGTTTCCATTAAGACTAACGACAGACGTACGATCCCCGTTATCCTTTATTACATAAACTATAAGCTTTCTAAATCCGTATAATCCAATATGATATAATATCTTTTTCTCCATAAATTTAAAATCTGTCTGATTGATCGTCTTTATTTATAAAGTCTTTTAATTTTTTGGGATCGGTGCCGGAGATAAACACCACGGCACCGAATAAAAGCAGCATTAAACAAAACATTTTTATTTCATTTTAAAAGTTATGCCAGCAGGCAACAAAGAACGGTTAACACTGGAAACAAATTTATTAAAATCGTTCTCCGTTACTTTTGTTTCGTGGTCTCTCCAATTAAAAACAAGCTCGTTACTATGATCGTAATATATTACATTACTAACTGATAACCCGGCATCAAGAACGGCCAACATAACCCGCTTTTCATTTTCGGCCTTTTCTTGTTTCTTTTCACAGTTGTTAATTATTTCAGCGCGTTTTTTCTCGTATGCTTTGCGCTTTTCTTCGTCTTTTCGCGCTTGTACAGCTTCAGGACGATAATAACCATCGTTTATTCTGTTAGTTATAGTTGTACGTTCTTCGTCCGTCAATTTCAAAGTAAAACGTTCGTTTTCCGGCTTATATGGGTTTTCCCATGTTTGCCCGGTTAACTCTTCCAGCTTTTTTAAAGCCTCGTTAGATTCTCTTTTCCAGCGTTCAACGATACCAAGCGTATAAAGAAGGTATTTAAAGTATTGTTTATCTTCTGCCTGATAAAGCAAATTATATTCTGTTTCCGTGATACGCAAATAGTTAATTGCAGTTTCTTTGCTGCTGTTCGTAATATGGTAAAACCCGTTTTCAACTGGGTACATTGGCGCGCCGTAATGATTAGACAAATGAAGATCAACGAACATTTTAAACTGTGGGAAACGCTTTAGTATTTCTTCATGGCAGCAACCACCAGCACACCAAACGAAACGCCCGTTTTTGCGTTGTTCGTAAATATCCGCCGTTATACTCCAATCGCATATATTATTTTTGCAATCATCAGCCAGTAATATTTTAACATCGATTTTAAAGGTTGTCCCGGCTTGAATATATCTTTTTGATACTGTGTAAAAAAGTCTATTTGTAGTAGTCATAATACAAAGTTTTAAAGGGTGAATAATGAAAAGTAAGAAGTAACCCGGAGCCATGACAGCCCCGGAAATAATTACTATTTATTGTTTGCAAGGTATTCCACGCATCCAATAATGTATATTGCATGTTCTTTGGCTGCTTGTTCTTTTTCTTGCTTGGTTGCGGTCTTATGATCCTGATCGGAAAGCATTTTAGCCGCCATCCGGACGATCTTTTTCATAGTGGAACAGTTTGCAAGATATTCAACGGAAGGAGTTAAACCGCGGTTTACTTTTTTCAAAAGTGCATTTTGCAGCCATTCAGTAAGCGCGTAAATATCGCGAGAATTGCGAATGTAGATAATTAGCAAATTTGTATTCATAACGCAAAATTTAAAGGGTGAAACTTGGTTTGTCTTTGTTTTTCCCTTAACTTTGCGTTGTCACTGTGGTAGGTGATCCGATAAACGCAAAGTTTAAAGGGAGGCCGGGAAGAGTCGCCAAACTCGACCCGGTTTTTTATTAGTATGAAATCTTTTGAATACGATCAAAAGGAATTAACAACGCTATATGTTTATCTTGATAGTGAATCAATTCAAAACTATTTGCCGTTGATAGTCTTATAATAGCGGCTTTTTTCGCTGTTTCTTGAAATACATCAAAATGAACCTTCAAACGGTTGCAACAGTTTGTGCCCTCTGGGGCTACATGTACAGCGTTTAGCGTTACATTTTTGTTTTGTAAGTTTAGTAATACTTCCATGATCTTATATTTTAAATTAAACATTCAACCAAGAAGGAAGTAAAAGCGGGATTTGTGGTAGGTGATCCGATCTTTTATCTCCTTTTCTGTATTACAAAGATACGAATAATATTTGTAATACAAAACAAAATGTACTTTTATTTTTAAGAAAATGTCCTGTTTTTGCATTTATTAATATTTATATAAATAACTAATAATCAATATATTACACAATGATGCAAATGTAAATATAAAGCATTTATGAAGTAATGAAATATTTGTAATGTGCAGGCTTTAAATATGCTTATTTGCTTTATTTGTAGCCTTTGTTTAACTTTGTAGCAAGTTACAGAGCGCGAGACGCCAATATAATGAACTCTTTTATATCGTTTTATATGGTGTACAGTAAGCGCGTAACAGATTTACAGCAAATTTATCAATTAACCCCGGATGATGTTTTCTTTTGTATGCTTGTTGCATCCGGCGCCAGTCGTGGCGAAGCATACGCAACTATATTTAGACCACGATCAACCAAAATAGAAACGGCGCAACGCGGAGCCGCCCAGCTTGCAAAGGATAAACCCGGCATTAATAAATTGATACGGTCTTTTGAAGATAACCGCGCCGCCTTCCTTCCTGACAATGATAGCCCCAAAAGCAAGAAGAAAAAGAAAAACACAGAAGCAGAAGAGGAAGAAAAAGCCGGGAATGTTGTACAATACCGGGATAAAGACGCGGTTTTATCAGGTCTCGAACAAACTTTGCCTTATTTGAGGGGGAAAGATCGTGCGGATGTATTAATGAAAATTGCCGATCTCCAGCAAATGAAGAAGGACGAAAATACAGAAGAAGAGGAAACAGTACATTATTATCTGCCTTTGCAGTGTTATAGATGCAGCCTTTTTATAGCTGATCGAGCAAAGCGGAAAGCAGAAGAAGCGGAAAAGCCGGATTATATTTAATATTATAGGTATAATATAAAGAGAATCAAGGCAAAGCGCGGCTTTTCTCCTTCTTTGCCGGTCAACTGGGGAATGAAAGCAGGGAGGGCACCCCCCCCGGCTACCCAAGACACCAAGCATGTTTCAATCCCGGTCAAGATTTTTATTTTTTTTCTTTTTTGGAGTCAATAATGGATGTTTTTAAGGCTTTTCCAATGATAAATTACAAAAGTGAATGTCTGATGTATAGTTTTACTTCTGAAAATGTATAGTATATGTATGGTTTACTTCATAACTATACATGTGTAAATCATTCATTATTAAGTCAATGGAAATTTAATGTATAGTATGTATAGTTTATATGTAAATTGCGTATGGAAAAAAATATATATAATATGGTTTGCATAAAAAACTATACATACTATGCACTATTTTTCCATTGATTTGTATTTCAATATGTTATATATGTATAGTTGCCTTTAAAACCCTACATAAACCATACATATCAGAGAGAATGCTCCATCTGTATTTCCTATTGAAATAGAGTCGTTATCCTTTGTTTGCCAATATTTTATGATTACTTATATTGAATGGTGCTATGAATACAAAATATGATAAAAAAGCCTTCAAAAGCACGTGTTTATTCTATATTTTAAGTAGAAAATAATAGTATTTATATGATAATTATGTAGAAAATAGACTATATTTGTGGCGTAAAACGGCCTGAAAATAGGCATAAAACTATCAAAAACACTTGTTTTTGAATATATAATGATATTTTATGAAAATACATGAGTTTGATCCGGTGATATATCCACGCAAGTTGTGGGTTGCAGTCAGTACAGATACATTTTCAGATAGATTTGAAGGTGTAAGTGAATGGGATGATACTGCTGATGCCATTGTGGACTGTGTTCGTGATAAACTGCGAAATTTGGGTGGTATTCTTGTCCGATTTGAAAGTAAGAATGCCATTACTATAGCAAATATCGCTCATGAAAGTTCACATATAGCGATGAACATATTTGATTATAGGTGCAAAAGTGGATTTAGCTAATCAGGAAACATTCTCGTATCTTGTTGGATGGGTTGCTGACTGTATCAATCAGGTAAGGACTGGTAAATTTAAAGACTGAAATGGAGTCGGGAAAGTATAGGAAGTTGTTAAATGAGGTCTTTGGGCTTATGAAAGGCGAGAAACTGGATGCCGCCTTACAAGAGTCCAAAAGTGCAGCGCGTGTTGACGCTGTGCAGGACTTGATGCGTGCAGCCATTATACGATCTTCGATTTGTAAGTTCAATGGTACTCCTTACTATTTCAGTGGCCGGATATATGAAGAGATGGCATGGGATGATTTTGGTAACCTGATATATGACTTGATGCGTAAATGCAAAATGCCCAATGGTGATTATTCCCGTGTGGAGGGTGTACTGAAAGTCTGTAAGCGTGTGGTGGCAGGAAAAGCCTTGAAGCCTGATAATGCCATTGTGGTGTTCAATAACTGTGTGTTTGATATGAATGCTCGCCGTGCACATTCTTTCAACCGCCGTTGGGTACAGACTACATGCGTTCCCTATGACTACAAGCCGGAAGAGCATGTCTTTCTTTGGAGAATGTTCCTGGATGAAGTTTTGCCGGACAAAAACATGCAAAAAGTTTTGCAGGAGTTTCTTGGAAGTATTTTTGTTGACCGGCGTGTGGCGAAAATGGAAACTATGCTTGTTCTTCGTGGCTCCGGCTCCAATGGCAAAAGTGTAGTCTTTGAAACGATCATGGGCATACTTGGCCGGGAGAATGTCAGCAATTTCGGCATAGGTGCATTGATTACTGGAAATGAGAGAAAAAAAAATATCGCTTTCATTAATGGCAAGCGGTTGAACTACTGTTCTGAAATACAAGCGTTAGAGTTTGGTAAGGATAGTGACACGTTGAAGAGCCTTATCAGTGGTGAACCTACCGAAGCCCGGCCTATCTATGGCGATAACTTCACTGCTTACAATATTCCCCTGCTTATGGCAAATGCCAACCAAATGCCGTATTTGAAAGACTGGAGCTATGGAATGAGGCGGCGTATTTGCATTATTCCCTTTGAGGTGGAGATACCCAAAGCCCGGCAGAAAAAAGAACTGTCACGGGATTTGGAGGCCGAATACCCAGCTATATTCAATTGGATATTGGAAGGACGTGACCGTTTTATCGCCAATGGTTATAAGTTGACAGACAGTAAGGAGCTTGAAAATGTCATGGATGAATATCAGTCGGAAAGTAGTACCGTAATGAAGTTCATGTATCAAATGAACTATCTGTGCCGCTATGAGGAAATTGCCGATATTGAACCCAAATGGATGTCTTCGGCCATTCTGTACCGGAAATATTGCAAATGGTGTAGGGACAATAATGCCAAAGAAGAGAATGTGACAGTATTCGGACGTATTCTTTCGGAAGCCGGTTATCGTAAAAAAAGAACCCCGAATGGTCAGGTGTATGGTTTGTATGGAACAGCCTTGACGGAAAAACTCTATTATGAGAAACGGGAAGACCTACGGGGTAACTATAAGCAAAGGATCGCTAAACCGGTTTATCAAGATGGCAAACGATACGCTTATACCCATGAAGGGCTTGCGGCCTGCTTGTCATTGAGCATTTATCAAGTCCAGCGTTTGTTCCGGGAGAAGAAACTGGAGGGGACGTACCACATGGAGAAGAGAACAACTGTTTTTGACTTGGACGCTGTGGAGAAGATTATCAAACAATTAAAAATAAGAACCAAATAGTATGATCGCACCGGATGAATTTGCAGAGGTTATTGAAAAAATAGATAACCTACGGGGAGCATTGGAAATCCCTATGCCAGCTGGATTTCATGTAAATCAAATGAAGCGTGAGCTTGAAGAAGTATCAGACAAATTAAAACGGATTTACGTTGAGGAAGAAGACGAAAATCCATGGGAGGAATAAGCATGGCAGTAAAATTTAGACACAAGGAAACGGGATTGTTCTTTTGCAGGGCAAAGGGATTATCCCCTTCAAGAAGAGATTATGACAAACTTGGAGAAGAAGGTATTTTTAGGAAAAGGCATTTGTCTAAGCGAGGAAGAATCTACGAAAGCGCAACTGAAAATCAGAAACGGGATTGGATTGGTAAGAAACATGCAGATGAATTTGAAATAGTAAAAGTATGAAAAATATGAATCACATAGAGTTAAGTGTTGAGCTGATGTCTATTCTTCGGGCCTTGAACTATTCATGTGAATTGAAGACAATAGAAGGTAAGAGCATTGTAATGGATATAGCAGTGCAAGGAGAATTGTCTGTCAGACACCAAAAAATGATTGAAATGCTTCTTGGTGGATTTCTCTCTGAATTTTATTGGGTAAATGGGAAGCATCATATTTATATCAGAGAAGAGTGCAAAGGGCTTCTTCCTGATGATGATAGGTATAGTTGCTTGATTCATGAAATGAATAAAGTATCATCGGATGAAGAACGTATAAACTCTTACGGTAAGGAATACTTTTTTAATCTTGGAGATAGATTTGAACGTAAATTAAAAATAGGATTATGAGCAAAAAAACAAATGGTATTCAGGTAGGTAACTTTATTGTTACGAGGGATAATGGTAGTGAACATGACTGGATCAGTATTAAGGCAGTGTCAGGTTTTTGGAGTATGCGTTTTCGGGATGATAACGGAATGTTTTCCCGGATTCGGGAGTTAACCAACAATAAGGAACTTCGTGAATATTTGGAAACATGGATCAAAGTATGTTTCCTTATTAGTAATGCAACCCCTGACGTTAAGTTTATGGAAGAGTTTTTTAAAAGCTATTCTGATCTTACCGAACGGCTACGAGGCTTGCAGCAACCAGTATCACCGGAAGATGATGCCAAGATACTGGAAGAAGAGAGAAACATGAATAGTATCAAGGAAGGTATTAAGGAGGAACATAAAAATGAGGGTACCGACTGATAAGGAAATTGAAGAGGCCAAAGAATACCTCCGTCAACGTCTGGATGCGGAGCTATCCATGCGTACCAATCTTCAAATTGTAATGATCGAGGCGGCAAAGCAAATTATAGATATTTCATACCGGTACAAGATCAGCCCTGAACTATTCCGTTTTTCAGCAAACAGACAGTTGCAGGAGGAAGTGGATGCCATTATTTTATCCCTTCTTGAAATAATTGAAGACTATACTTATACTTTGGCAGTAGCGACACATGAGGATAATAAGGATGCAATCATAACATGTATAACGCGAGAATCATACGGCAAAACCTTCACACAACGTGCAAGAGAATATGTTGACCGGTTTTCAAAGGAGGTTGAAACGGCCATTGCCGCCGGATTACTACTGAACCTTTCCAAAGACAAATTACTTTCATCTATCAGGCAGTCGGTAAAAACGCCATTGCTTAATGAGCATGTACAGAGAGCTATTTCAAAGGGTTATCCGATTATTTCAAGACTCGGTGTTCAGGAGTCTTTTGGAGTAGGACGTACTGTAAGCTCTTGGACTGCACTGTCAGATTTGACGGAGTATGCTGTGGCAGAGGGTTGGATGAAGCATTGGGAATTGCAGGCTAAAGCCTGTGGAGCCGTAGGGTTCTTTGTCATGCGTGGCAGCTCCTATCCTTGTAACATTTGTGACGATGAAGTCGGATTTCATGTGGAATGGGACAAATTACCACCGTATCACGGTCATTGTAAATGCTTTGCCGTTCCCGTATCAGCAATATAATTATTTAACATACTAAATATCAGAATATTATGTTTGGATTATCATTAATCAGCACAAAGAAACTCAATCATCTTGCATCAGAATGCAGCAAACTGGCTATTGCCAATGTTGAGCTTTCAAAACAAAATGCGACACAATCTAAAACTATTATGGAACTTACTGGAGAAGTCCGGGTGCTAAATTCTAAAATCCTTCTGAATGAAAGTATCAATGATGATCTGCAAAAGAAGCTTAACCGGAAATATCCTCGAAAGCCTTATAATAAAAAATTGTATCGAAAGTAGTGTCATATTCAATTCATTCATTACATTTGCAATGTAGAAGCTGACTTGTTATAACACAAGCTTATCAACCAAATTGTTGAAAAAGTAAAGCCTCTGTCTATTTTATGTAGGCAGAGGCGGCTTTTCCTAATGTATAGTTACATTGGATTCAGAGCGCGGAGTACGGGATTGCTTTCGCGCTCCGCGTTGGTACAGATCATTTTGCATTACCCTCTTTATTTTCATTTTTCTTGATTTTCAGTTGATATAGCAAGTCAGCTTGTTGCTGTTCCTTATATTCACGCATGATACGATCCCATTCATTGTTTTTTCCATAGCCGGATTCTTCCGAGCCGGTTTCTTTTGATAAAATACCGGCACCGACTAATTGTACCAAGTTCGATACCAATTCGGCTGCATTTTGGTGGACGTATGGAACTGCCCACGAAAAAATTTTCAAATTGAGGAATTTGGTAAGTTGGCCTTTTTCTGTTCCATATCCGTGCAGGAACAGCCGTTTCATTTTGTCTATTGATTCGTCAAATTCCTTGCAGTCAATCATGGCTTTTTCCAAAGATGGTGAATAGATCAGCTTGATAGCAACACCCGGTAAATCTCCTGACTTTACTTCGGGAGGCATGACAACAAAACTCCCCATAAAAATCATTTTAAGTAATGTATTAATTTGAAGTTCAAATGATTGTGATGCTTCGGGACGATTCATAAAGCCTGCATCATCATCCTTCCCCATAGTGATAGCTTTTACCGCACCATACATATCTCCCTGAATCTCAACATCTTCACCTTTAAGTAACATGATTGGAAATGCGTATGCCATATTGTTTTGACACAAATGGGAAATAGCCAGTTCGTACTTGTCGATATTATCTTGTGAAAAGCTCCAGCAGGCACCGTGTTTGTCCCGATAATATACAACCGGACATTCGGTAAATCCATGATCGTGTTCTTCCACTAATGTATATCCTTCAATACCGAAATACTGTTTCACTTTGTTTATTGCTCCGGCTATTCCCCTTTTATCCTGCCGGTAACGGTACATTTTTTTATTATCCCACACTTCCACCCAAGAAATGAGTTCCTTTCCCTCTTCGTCATAGTCGCTGTATCGCCGGGCAAACAGTGTCATTTGACCGGTTATGGAATCGTAGTGAGGATAAAGAGTGTCACCATCAAAATAGGAGAGATTCTTGGTGAACACCTTGCCTTCATTCATATAGAATACGATTGCTGCATCTCCCGTTATTTTTACACTTTTGGCATATTCGTAAAATGCAATCTCCATATTTTTATCCAGCCATCCTTTTTGAAATTCGAGAAATATTTCCCGTGAACTTTCATCAACTTTGGTATCGGTCAGCTCATGATGAATGTCATTGCCACATAGATGTACAAGTTGTTGGATAGTGATTATCATCTGAAAGGGAAAAGAAGCACGGAATACTTTCTCCCGGAAGAACCGTTTCTTCTCTTCGTCATATTTCAGTCTGTCCGGGTAAAACAATTCCGAATTGATCTTGTGCCCTGAAGGATAAAACTCACGGATAAAATCAGCCTGCGAAATGAGCTGCCATGTCAGCCTATCACTGTTGTTTGTGAACGATGCGTTTCTTAAATCGCTCGTAATCCTGCCTTGCAAGTAACCTTCGGGAGTAACCCTTGCAAAAGGCTTTTTTGTAAGAATCTCTGCTATCATATTAATCCTAAACCTTTTATGTGTTTGCGTTTATGTTTAATTTCAAAAATCATTCGCATAAGCAATGCTTCTATGAAGTCGGGAGAATGACCTACTAATTTTTTCATTATAATCTTCTTGATAATAGTCCAGCCTTTCTCTTCACTGTCTTCATCCTTTCGTATCGCTTTCCTTTCCTTGTCGAGAATCTGTCTAAGGGGAACTTTCTCAAACCCTTTGCCGGAGAACTTGCGTTCAAGAAGAGTCGGTTCAATGGAAATCTCCCGGTTGATAATTTTTTGTGCGAACAGATATGCCGCTTGTGATTTTAAATTCGCATAGATGTATTTGAATTTCTCTTCCACGGCTTCTTTGTTGTTGAATGGGATTGCATTCGGGAAAAAGCCTTTGAATATTTGTCCGAGTCCGTTAAGGTCATAGGTGAAGCATTCTTCTCTTACATGCCATTCTTCCAGCATCGCTTTTACGGTATCGACTGTTTTCTTGCTGTCAAGTTTGCAAACAAATATGTCTCTTATATGCCATCCTTCCCACAGCCACATGACAAGACTGTCGCCACCCTCAAATGCCGCATCACATGATACCCGGCGTATTCCATCACCTATCTGCATGGAATTGCGGTATAAGGCTTCCATGTGAGTCAGCTTTATTATATCATCTCCGGCAGCTTTGTATTTCCAGTTACCGTCAAGATCGCGTGCGCGTTGTTCGTCTGACTGGTTGACAAGGTTAGCCAAATAGGTCGGATCAGAAGACATCAGTTTTACATTATCGGAAAGTTTTGCTTCAATAAAAGTAACCGACTTGATAAACAGTTCTTGTGGTGTGCCATATTGCTCATACTCCGGCTTCCAGTAGGCGTGTATAATATCCTTGCATTGCTCATATACTTCCTCACGGGTATCTCCCCAATATATACCTGAAACATTGTCCCCGTCCATAAAACAATACCGGACTCTGCCATCACGTTCCGGGATTGGAAGACCATCTTCTCCGATCCACCAGTCAATGAATTTTGCAACCCAGCTGTCAGGATCAGGGTTACATGTTCCGATAAAGCGGTTACGGATATGAAAGGCGTTACGGTTACAAGTGATAAGGTATTTGAATTTGAGATATTCCATGTGGGTTATTTCATCCACACCTATATATGCGAACTGTTTACCTTGAAAACGCTTTTTGAAATCGTCAAGTGTGTCAGCATGATAGCTGAATTTTAAAAATCCACCTTTATAGAAATTCCAGCGCATGTCGTTTTTGGACTTGTTGTATTCCCCAAAATCATCATATAAGGTGGATGATGTTTCTACCATATCAGAGAGATCGTCTATCTCATGCCGGAGAAGCACAGAACGGAAGTTTTTATTTTTTATATCTTTCAATGTTTCCATAAGAAGAGTAAAAGTTTTACTTCCTCCACGGCATCCCCCACAGATGGTAATATCAGCCGGGGTGGAGAGCATGTTTTCCTGCCCTCCACCTTGTGCGATTATCTTATTCGGATTAGGAATTTTCCTATCCGCGTCCCTTAACATTTGGATATATTCATAATCAAGCACCAAACTGGCATTAACCGTTTTTATTCCACTATATTTCTCCATAAAAAGAAAACCGATCCTCACATTACACATGTGGAGACCGGCCTATAAGCTCTGATTCTAATATTGCAGTACAAAAATACGCATAAAGAGTATTATTTTCTACATTTTAATAGAAAATAATATCAAAAATGTTTTGAGAAAAGAAATCCAGTACATATATTTGCAACGAAAACATGGAGTATGATAAAAATTAGTGCGGATAAAGATGCAGATCAAAGGGAAATATACAACAAGATAGTTTTATGTCCGATATGCGGTCAGAAACTAACTGATATAAGCTATGTCAATGGTGTTGTTATATTGAGAGTGAAGTGTCGTAGATGCAAGAACTACATAAATGTGGATATTGTGGGTACAAAGTAGTTTTCAGGATAATATCGCGGAGTGGAGCAGCTGGTAGCTCGTTGGGATCATAGCCCAAAGGTCATTCGTTCGAGTCGAATCTCCGCAACAATAGTTGGAGTTGCCGCATTGTTTCTCCCTTCGATGTGGCGTATGGGGATAAAGGGAGAATATGGAAAGATGGCAGACGTGGTGTATGCGCCGGACTGAAAATCCGGTTAAGGTGATTCGATTTCATCTCTTTCCACAAAACCTATACGGTGTGGTTCAATTCCCACAGGTACGCTGAAATGGGGTATCGCAGGTTAGGTGAGTATAGGTATATTGTCCGGTTAGCTCAATTGGTAGAGCAATACACTGTTAATGTAAAGGTCGGTAGTTCGATTCTATCACCGGGCGCAATGAAGCGGAGATAGTTCAGTTGGAAGAACGTCAGATTCCAAACCTGATTGTCGGGGGTTCGAGTCCTTCTCTTCGCGCATATTGAGATATGGTGTAATGGCAACACAGCAGATTTTGGTTCTGCTATTCAAGGTTCAAATCCTTGTATCTCAACAAATGGCGTATTCGACTAACGGTTAGGTCGTCACCTTTTCACGGTGGAAACCAGAGTTCGATTCTCTGATACGCTACACAGAATGAATAACGTCCGAAATACAAGGGAAATGCGGTGGTTTCACCGAGACATCTTGTAGGTCGCATATTGGAAGTATGGGTGAGTGAACGATACCACCTCTTTGCTAAAGAGGCAAGCTGAAAGGCTTCGGAGGTTTGAATCCTTCTGCTTCCGCAAAACGGGTAGTTACCGAAGTGGCAAACGGGATAGACTGTAAATCTATTGGCTTTCGTCTTCATTGGTTCGAGTCCAATACTGCCCACTATTAAATGGAAAATAAGACCAAAGAGTCAGATTGATGCAAAAAGCATTGTCTGACTCTTTTTTTATTCAACATAAACACAAAATAAACACGATGGAACAAGAAAAAATCTTATCCACATTAAGTGAGAAACTTGGAGAAACCAGTTTTTCACCGCAGACATTACAGACGTATGTAGAACTTAATCCCATAGCCGAAGGTTCGGAGCCTGACGAGGCTTATTGGAACAAGGCTGTGAATTTTCTGAAAGGGATGCAAGGACAGTACAACCATGATGTCGCAACCAGAGTTGAGGACTTTAAGAAAAACTATAAGCCCCAACCGACTCCCCCGACACCTCCAACTCCACCGGTACCACCGAAAAACGATGATGAACTGGAGAAGAAACTGAAAGAACTGGAAGCACGTTTAGACGCGGAAGACAGCAAAAAGGTTCAAGCTGATTTGTTGAAGAAGGTTACGGCTGCAATGAAGGCCAAACAAGCGAATGATGATTATGTGTTGAGCAAGACCTTACAAGGGGTAACTTTCGATACCAAGAAAACTGTGGATGAACTGGTTACTGAATTTCTGCCGAAATATGATGCAGAATATAAGGCGTGCAGGGGTTATGGCACCGCCCCAAGAACTTCTGACGGTTCAGGTGGAACACAACACAATGCAGCCAGCAGATACTTTGAACGTAAAGGCAAGAAGGAAGGCTGGAAGAAGAATTGAAATTATTAACTCTAAAACAATAAATGTATGGGAACAATGGGTAACACGTTTGATGTGAACACCGTGAAATACGGACATGCCCGTAAAGTGTGGCGTGAAATCCGTCACCGTTATCCGGGCGGTGGTATGGTGAGTAACATTTCCGATTGGGTTGCGGTTGGCAAGATTCCTGCCGGTACAGCAGTGAAGTTTGATCTTTCAGGCAAGACTTTTAAAGCCTATACGGACGAACAGATTAAGGCGGCTGAATCAGATATTACCACTCTTGGTATTAATGGCTATTTGCAAGAAGATGTTCTTGTAGCCAGTGAAAACACGAAGGCCAGTGGGACAGTAGTCTATGCCGGAGAGATTTATCAGTACATGTTTGACGAAAAAGTGGTTGCTATCCTGCAAAAGATTACTACACTTCCTCAAATTGTATGGGTGCAGTAGAAGAATTTGAAAATAACATTTAAAACACGACAATTGTATGAATACACTTCCTATTGATTTGTACAAGGTTATCGAATATGGGCTTGGTGGGGACACTTGGCAAGAATTTATTGACCGTTACAAGGAGAAGTATGACCTACTTCAAATTGATGGTTTTGAATTTGAAGCAACCAAGTTGGATTATACTTTCTCCCAGCTTATTACGAGCCTCGGCGTGAAAACGCTGCCAGCTTACGTTGATCCGGAAAGTCCGGGTTATGAAGCTGCATTGGGAGAACTCGAAGGAAGGACGGGTAATATCCCGACTCAAAAGAAGTTCTACCGTTTGAACCGTGTGACTGTGAGACAACAATTACAGCTGTTGCAACGGGTAGGCATGTCCGCATTGACGGAAGAGATGCAGAATGTGTTCTTGGGCTTGCTTGATGAAAGTGCTGACGGTCTTATCGGATCGTACTACAATGCGCTTACTCACCAGCGAATGAGAATTGTTTCCACGGGTAAGTTCACTATTGATACTGATAACAACCCACGTGGTTTGAAGGGTATCACTATTGACTTTAATATCCCTGAAAACCATTACCAGGTATTGGCCGGCACAAGCCGTTGGTGGACTAAGGATGAACATATTCCGGCAAATCAAGGCTCTGCCTCTGATCCGATTATGGATATAAAGAACAGAGTGAAAGAGATTCGCCGCAAATATCATTATTTGGGCAAGATCAGGATGGAGCTGGCGCAGGACTTGTGGGATGATTTAATGACTCATACTGCGGTTCTTAAACGTATCGGTCATTCTCTCTATCCGACTGTGACGGATGATAGTACGGTTATTGCCAATGCACAGAATGAAGATGAAGACCGCCTGAAAGCCATTTTCAAGAAACTGGTTAAAGTGGATGAAATCGTACCACGTGACAGCTATGCTTTTGTTGACAAGCCCGGTAAGGATGCAGACGGACAGCCTGATCTTATCACTGAACAAGTGGAAAACTTCAAGGCTACCAATATCGCCTTTATACCGGTAGGTCAGATTGGTACAATTCAAGGTGTGGAACCTTTGACTTTGGGATATGAGGCAAACAAGGTTGCTTCTTATGACGGTGGACGTTTGAAACTGACACAGAGAGCCAATCCTGAAACACATTCAATCTATATTGAAAGTGAAGCCGCCCAAATGTGTGTGCCGAGAATGCCGCAGTATATGTTCATTTCTACTGTGACTGTGTAACTCTTAACTTCATGCAAGAATGAGTGAGGAACTTTCTCATACGGAAGATATGACCATTGAAGACTTTTTGAGTGGCGCAACCGCTTATGAAATAGCGGATAACGCCCTCAAAAGGGTTCTTGTCAAGCGGAAAATCGCTTTTGGAACAATGGTAAGTGAACTGACCGAAAGGCAACTTGATCTTGCCACTGCCGATATTTATATGTGGTGTGCAAGCACTCCAAGCAGTAAGAATGATACCGAAGACAGTGACGGGGGATGGAAGCATAAGGAAGGTGGTTGGCAGACCAGCGCATACGACAAGCGGCAACTCCGTGAAATGGCGAAAGAACTGTATGAGAAATGGGATGAAGAAGTTGTAAAGGGCACTAAAATCAGAATAGTCAATTTTTGAGTATGAAAGTAAATAATCCACGGCATCCGCACAAATGTACTGTTTACCGAATTATAGGTGAGGATTCTTTCAGTGATGGTGAGAAGGTGATCTTGTATGAAGGTATATGCCGAAAGGAAGGTAGTACAAATTTGCGGACATTCAAAACCGATAATGTGATAAAGAGCGATTATCTGTTGAGCCTTCCCGGAATTGTTGAAGGAATATTGGCCGGTGATCTGATAGATGTCACGGACAGACAAGGCACTTTCACTCAATGTATGGTTACTGATAGCTATGCCGGAAATTTGGGAACAACTGTGTATTTCAATCTTGCAAAAAATTAACGCATGGATAACCGGAGCAATGAAGTATTGTTTGATGAAGGAATAAGGAAGGCAAAGGAGCTTGTTTCAGGATATATCTTTGATGTCTTGACTAAATGCTGTGAAGAACTTATCCAAGATGCACTTGATAACAAGTCAGGCTTTCGGAATCTTACGGGTAATACAATAACCAGTTATGCGTGCGGATTATTCATGGACGGTAGATTTTCCTATTTCGTTTGTAGTGGAGATTCAATGAAACAACCGGTGAGAGTAAAGCTGACTAAAGGTGAAACATTTGTAGGTGTCAGTTATGATAATCAGAACAGACGTTTTACTGGAACAATAGAAACTGATAAAGGTTATGGCGAAGCATTCTCCTTTGATTTCTTGAAAAGATATAAGTCGGAATCACGTAAAGGATTTGAGATAGTAATGTGCACGGGTACTGAATATTCAACCTATTTGGAGAATGTGTTGAATGCAGATGTTCTGACCGGAACATTTCAAAGGGCACAAAATACATTATTCAAGAACTTTAAACCAATGAAATGATGGGACGGACAGTTTATAGACGTATGGATATATTAAAACAAATCGCTGATGCAGTAACCGGCATTGGTGAAAAGGTTTTCATAACAGATCGTCCGGCTGCTGAACAAAAGGCGATGAAGGACTTTGTTGTTATCCGGTTGCCACAAACTATCCAAGATAAAGGAAGTACCTACCAAGACACTTACTGTCAGATAAACGTTTTTGCGCATGATCGCTCAAACGGTATTGAGAATACAGTCCGTTTGGATGAAATGCAAATGGAAGTGGTTTCAAAATTTCCAATAGTGACGGAATTGTTTTCAGCTGTAAGTCCACGATTGCTTCCCGGAGGAAATGACGGACTCGGTTTTCATTCCTTAATAATACAAGCGAAGCTAATAATAAACAAATGACACAAACTTAAAAAGATACGATTATGGCAGAGATTTCTATTACTACCAAACTGGAAGAGTTAAAGGTGCTCTTTAATCAGATGAAGGAGGTTTATTATGTGTCCAAAGTCAATAGTGACCTCGCAACTTTAGCGGCTTTTGATATGGAGCTGCCGGTACTCTCTGACGGAGTTACATTTGATACCGGAGCTGCCGATGTTTCCAAGATCAAGTTGACAACCGGAGCAACTTGGACTTCTATTGCTAATGCTGGAGATTCCGATATTCAGTTTCAAGTACCTTCCGTGGCAGGAAAGATCAATGACTTGTTACTGAACAAGAAAGCGGAAACGGTGACTATGACTGCTACCATTGATGGTGAGACTTATGAAGGTGAAGGTTACAATATCGAACCGAAGAAAGTAATCGGAGGACTCTTCATGCGTAGTGAAGACCGTCAAACAGCCTTGTTCTTACCGAATGTTGAGGGGTATAGCAACTTCGTCAGCGAGCAGGATAAGCCGGGGTACTTTAATGTATCTGTTTCTCCGTTGAATGATGCTAAGGGTGCCTCTATTTACATTTTACGTAAAAAAGTGTCCGAATAAAAAACTTAGGATATAACACTTTGCAAAATTCATATCAGCGAAAAGGTGGTGAGCTACTTGATACCGGCCACCACCTTTTTTCGTATAAAACACGATAAAATATGACAAAGAAGAATGACATAACACTTCCTACACCGGAGGATGAAAGGCTATTGAATGATGTGTTGGAAGACAGTGTGGACTATGTGGAAGTCCGAGGAAAGAAATATGGTATTTCATGGCTGAAAAGAGGGACTATACGCAAATTCACCAGTACCATGCAGAAATCGGGAAATGATGATAAGATCAGTTGCCAATGTGCAGCCGCTATCATTTTGAACGGATATTGGAAGATCAAGTTCTTCTATCCTTTCTTGTGGCGATGGTTCTTTTATATCAAACAATATGGAGATCATGAGCTGATGAAGGTTATAGCCGTCGGCAAAAAAAAAATTCCAGTGGAAGACTACTTGACTGCTACCATATATCTGACCGCGATGAAGGACACGATGATGACAATGACAAAAGAGGAAGCAGAGCATATCCTTCACGAACCAGCTACGGACAAACGTGGGAAATAGGCAAGTCCTATCCGTGGCTGACAGAGCCTTTGAGAGTATTTGGGATTCCAATAAGCAAGCCCTTGTTTGGTATTTATTGGGTACTTACAAATGCACAAATTGAACTATTGGCAATGGATGTGTCTATTGTGGTTACAGATTGTGACAAGGACAACAAGGAAAAGAAGCACGATACGAAGAACTTCAAATCCCCTTCCGTAAGCGAAATAGAGGATGCTGCCAAACGCTGGAAAGATAAGTATGGCAATGGAGAAACAGCAATTAACATTAATGATTATAAGTAACACAAACACAATAATATATGGCTGATCTCGGTAATTTATATTTTGATATACTGTTCCGTGATAAGACAGCGGAACAACGTAAAAAATTGAAAGCGGAAATCACCAAAGACTTGCAGGCAAAACTTGATGTGGGTTTTGACAAGAAGAAGTTGGTTGGCGATATGAAGACTTTGCTTCAAAGTGAGAAGTTTAAGATCAATGTGGTAGTGGATAAGGCCAGTACCACACAAGCTGTCCGTGCCGCCTTGCAAGCCGCCGGGTTGAATACAAACTTTACAGCAAGTGATTTACGCGCCGCCAAAGCCGCAGCCATTCAAACCAAAGCGGAGGCTTCTGCCGCAGCTGCACGTGAGCTTGCGCGACAAAGAGCCGCCCGTGCCGCCAAAGCGGAACTGGATTTGGCTAATGCCCGTGAGAGATCAGCCAATGCAGCAAGGCGGCACATGACAGCCACTCTCAATATGAATGGAGCAATGAACAGCCAGTTGAGTATTGTCGGACAATTAAGAAATGAATTTTTGGGGCTATACTCCATTTATGCGGCACAAAATTTCTTACGTGCAGTGGTTGATATTGGTGGTGAGTTGGAGAATCAGAAAATTGCAATGGCCTCTATCTTGCAAGATGAAGGCAAAGCTACAACCATATTCAATCAGATTAAGAAACTGGCTGTTGCTTCTCCGTTCGGGGTTATGGACTTGAATCAGTATGCCAAACAACTTTCCGCGTATTCTATACCATACAATGAATTGTATGATACCATGAAAAGGCTGGCTGATATATCAGCCGGTGTAGGTGTTGATATGGGACGTATCATATTGGCCTACGGTCAGATAAAGGCTGCTAAATTCTTGAAAGGAACGGAATTACGACAATTGACGGAAGCGAACATTCCTATGGTGGATAAACTGGCCGAGCGATTCAGCAAGTTGGAAGGCCGCATTGTCAGTGCCGGTGAAGTGCTTGATATGATCTCGAAAAAGAAGGTTACGTTTGAGGATGTAAAAGATGTTCTTTGGGAACTTACGGATGATGGTGGCATGTTTAATAATATGCAGGAAGTTCTTTCAGAATCAGTTAAGTCCAAATGGAAGAACTTGGCTGATGCGATTGACATTATGCTTGGTGATATTGCGGAGTCAATGGGTAGTACATTGAAATGGACTGCCGAAAGCCTTACCACCCTTGCTCAAAATTGGAAAGAAATTGTACCTTTTATAACAGCGGCCACAGCTGCGTTTGGAACATATCGGGTTGCGGTTTATGCAGGATCACGTGCCATGGGAGTGGCAAATGCTACATTAATAAAAGGAACACTCGCAGCTAAACAGAAAACAGCAGCGGATTTAGTGATGGCTTCCAATTACCGCACTTTAACTGCCGCTGAAAAAGGATTGATTGCTTCAAGAAATGCTATGACTACCGCAGAATGGAGGGCATTGGCTGTTAGTGGCGCATTGAACAAAGAACAAGCGTTGAGGTTGATAACACTTGGGAAAATTAAATCAGGTCAGGCAGGACATATTACCCAATTACTTAATATATCAAAAGCTGAACTTCAAGTGGCTATGTCAGCTGGAAAAGCTCGTGTGGCAATGACAATGCTTAGTTATGGAGCCAAACAAGTTTGGACTGCTTTTAAGGGTTTGTTCAATCCATACATGTATTTGTTCGCTGGACTTTTTGCCATTACTGAATTATGGTATAAGTCCGGGCAAAAGGCTGACGAAATGAACGAGCGTATTTCCGAGCTGACAACAAGAGCACAAGACGGTTTCAAGAATTTAACGAAAGAAGCTCAAAAATTTGCTGATGTTGATCCTTTTAAGGCGAATGATGCCTCACTGATTTCTTCTATTGAAGAAATGAAAACAGCATTAAAGGATTATTCTCCAGTTTGGGCAGACACTTTTAATGAAACGTTTAAGACTGATGATGAAGGAAATACGGTTAAAAGCCTTGCAGAACAATATATATTGCTTCGGAATGCTTTGAATGATACAAAAGAGGCTTATAGATTGTTGAATGCCATAAAAGGTACGTCTGAACATGCCAATGAAGCGACTGACGGTTATTTTGATGACAGTTTTCTTGAAAATATCAATGACTACATTGATGCGGAGGAACGGGTAAACAAGATTATTGGCCGCATGTCAGGCAGCTATATCGAGTATTCCACCGCCATGCAGAAAGTTATAGCCAAACATGGTGATTTTGCCAAAGCCGCTTCGGGTAAACCGCTGAAAGAACAGCTATCCATTCTCAAAGAATACCCCAAAGCATTGGCCAGCCTGAATAATGAGTTGCCTTTCACTGGAGGATATAGAGATGATATTTTTCAATTGCGGAAAGCGTGGAAAAACTCTAAGCGTATTTATATGGAAGATGTATTGCCGGATATGAAAGACTTCCTATCTGGGTACAAGTCGAGGCTGAAAGCTGCCGGCTGGGATTTGGAGAATTTGAGTGATGCGCAGAAAATAGCTATCGGTTTGGATATAAGTTCTTTCTTTGATACGTTCGAGAAGATGCCGAAATATATGCGAGACTTCTTTAACGAGAAGACTCTTGAAGAAGAGTTCAATATCAAGATTAATGCTGAATATACAGAAGCCAGTCAAAGTTTTTCTGATTTGCAGAAAAAGTTCAATGAAGCCACAGATGGGCAATTTGAAGCCCAAATAAAGGTTTCCACAGATTCAGAGAAAATCATTGAAGGAATACAAAAAGGATACAAGGAAGCTAAAGAGACAACAAATCAATTGAAGCCGGTATTGATTAAAGCCGGAATAGATTTGTCAGGTATTGGAGCTATTGACTTGTCAAAACTTCCCGACTGGCAGAAGCAAATTGTATCAGATTATAAAAAGGCTTTCGACACAATGCAAGCCGGTGAGAAAGGAGCTAAAGAAATCGGTTTTTCTCTCACTGATCCAAATAAGGATAAGAGCAAAAAGGATGCCTTTGCCGAAAGATTGAAAGAACGGGTAAACTTACTAAAGGAGGCATATTCTGAATATAAGAAGTGGACTGACATTGTTGGAAAGGGAGAAGCTGCCAGCAAGGTTAAAGAATCGGGTATTTTTGATTCCTTATTTAAAGGTAAAGAACCGGTGAATATTGTAAATTATCGGGATGAATTGAATAAGATTCTTAACCAGCTTGACGATAAGACCAAAGAGCGTAGGGAATTGAAAGTTTCTATACGGAAAGTGCTTTTGGATATTGATGCCAACGCTATGAAAGAAGCTTCGGATAAGGCCACAAAGGAACTTGAAAGGTACGTGTCTGATGTTTCAAAGAAATGGGATATATACAAGCAGCTTATCAATGCCGGTGCAAGTAAGAAGGATGCTTCAACTTATGCTTTTGGTTTTTTGACTGATTATGAGAATGAAGCGCAATATTTAATAGATACAGTACAAAAGAAACTCAAAGAAAAGGCTGTTGATCTTCCATTCACTTTGAGTGACGATGAAGCAGAAAGTATATTAGGAGGTAAAGACAGCCCATTATATAAGCAATTTTTTAAGGTGTGGAAGGATGCTAAAGAGGCATTTGAGAAAGATAAGGTAAGTATTGCACTTGATGATACAAAGGTTATTGCCAATGCAAGATCAACGATAGAAAAGATACGAATATTAAGTGAACAGTACGCATCAAAGACTGGATTAAGTGTCGGAAAAAATGGGGAGTTGGTTGGTGATACGTCAGGTCTAAACAATGTTCAGAAGGCTTATCTTGATGAATATAATAAGAAGCTGATTGAATTAAAATCGACCTTATTACAATTGTTACCTGAATGGGAGAAAATATTTGGAGATAAAGAGCAACGTTCATTCTCTGATTTGAAAGAGGCTGAACGTATCGCAAGGGAAATCAAGAATAATGCAAAGGTTTCCTATGATAGCGATGGAAAGCCCAATGGATTTACTTCTTTTTTTACGAAAGATGATGGTAGTATTGAAAATGTTAAGGGTGCTTATTCTTTGTTGGATAAATTGATAAAAGCCATCCCCCAGTTGCAAGATGCACAGTTGGCTGTAAATCCATTCAAAACCTTAGCGAAGAATGTAAAAGAACTTTTTACTTCTGAAAAAGACAGCGACAAACTGGAAAAGAAAATCGGACGGTTGGGAGAAAGTGCCGCTGAAAGTGCTGATCTTGTCGGCAATTTTGCAGGACAGATGTCTTCCATGTTCGATGCTTTGGGCAATGAGGGTATGGCCGACACGATGGGTAATGTGCAGGATGCCATGTCTTCTATAAGCAATATCGGGCAGGGATTCGCCAAAGGTGGAATCGTTGGTGGTATTGCTGCCGCTGCTGGTGAAGCTGTAAATTGGATTGGGAAGATAGCACAAGCGCATGATAAGAAACTCGATAAGGCTATTGAAAAGAGTAAACTTCGTGCTCAACAGTTGCAATATATATACGAACAAATTGACGGTATTCTTGAACGTTTTTTGGGCAGTGGCACGGAACTAAAACTTGTAGATGCAGAAAATGACCGTACCCGGTTGAATCAATTAAATAATCAGATTGGTGCAATACGCAATAAGGGAAAGATCAACATCTTCGATTTGATGTCTTTGCAGAAATATAAGCAGGAAGCGGAAAAACTTCAAAAACGTGTTTCGGCATACGATGAAGGTGGTGCATACGGGTATCAACGTGCCTTGATGCAAGAACAACTTTCAGAATTGGAGAAACAACGGCAAGCCGAAATTGACAAGAAGAAGACGGATGATAGCAAGGTGGCTGATTATGAGAATCAGATTGCGGAGATGAAACAGCAAATAAAGGATTTTGCCGAAGAAACGGCTGAATCTCTTTATGGCATTAATTTGAAAGACTGGGCTTCACAGCTGGGAGATGCCTTGTATGAGGCATGGCAGAAAGGCGAGGATGGTGCCGAAGCTTTCAAAAATAAGGTTGCCGACATTATGGGTGATGTTATGAACTCCATTCTCAAAATAAGTATTTTGGAACCGGCCATGCAACAGCTTCAAAAGATGCTTTTTGGTGAGGATGGAATGAGTGGTTATTTCGGCAAGGATTTCTCTCTTGACGAAAAGGAGTTGGAAAGTATTGCGGACTATCTAATGGGGGTAAGTGAGAAAACCGATGATTACTATTCCATGCTTGACAAACTGAATAACTATATGGAAAAGAAATATGGTATCAGTATGAAGGAAGAGGAAGAAGACAGTGGAAGTGGTTTATCTAAAGGCATACAGAATGTTACTGAAAATACCGCTAACCTTTTGGCTTCTTATATAAATGCAATCCGGGCTGACGTGAGTGTTAAACGGGAGTATGTGCGCAGATTGGTTGAAGAATTGTTCCCGGCCTATAATGTAATAGCACAAGCACAATTACAACAACTGACAATGATACAGATAAATACAGCAAAGAATGTGGAATTTGTGGAAGAAATCAGGGATATACTACATAGGAATATAAACGGTGTAAACAAGTTTAATATATGATTATGAACAGATTGAATAGTGAATTGAGAGGTCATGCCGTATCGTATGGCCTCTGCACACAATGGCAAGGTGACTGGCAAAACAATAAAAGCCAGCAAGAATTGATCGGAATGTATATACGGGGCATTGATTTTTGTATTGAACACGATTATCCGACGGTGGAATATATAAAAGGTAATTTTGACCGGAGCCTGCTTCATCAAAACCTTATTTTTGTTGATGAACCAGTGACCGGAGGCAACAATGGTGTATATGTACTGAACGGTAAATGTTCAGGCAAGCTTTCTTTCGGTAAATTTACAGCCGCTACTCTCCATTTGCGCCATGATAGTGAATTGACTCTTGAAGTGGAAGATTGCGCCAAAGTTTTTGTGAGTGTATATGATCGGGCTAAACTACATGTAAGGCAAAGCGATGTGGCTAAAGTTTATGTATATGTTCATGGTGGAAACTGTAAAATAGAATCCGAAGGCAATGTTATGGTAAGATATAAAAAGAATGGGGACTAACACGTTTTCTGCAATATATTTATTTACAGTCTTTTATATTTCTAAATTATTTGAACGGTATCATAAATTGTAACCAATATCTCGTCACAATACGGTAGATACGTGCATTATTTATATTATGTCTAAATTTTAGAGTAAATATAACTGTTTTTATTTACCGATTCTTACCGTTTGTTACTGATGTTTACCGAATTTATTTTATTGATTTTTAGGTTGTTGTATGGTGAAAATATCGTTTCTATATTTGTGTCGGAAACAATGCTGTTAGGTTCATTTCGTGGTTGTCATGAACTGGAATAAAATATTATAGGGCATTCTCTTTGAGGCAGGCAACCACATTAGGCTTCATCGGGATTTGCCCTTTCTCTTTATTATTATGTCAAGCGTGACTATTATATTAAGGAGGGTTCAGTAGGTACGAGTAATGGCGTATTGGGGTTCGATTCCCTGCCTACTACAAGATCGGACAAAATAATTCCCCAAAAGCGGAGATGTCCGAGCCGCTGATGGGGAAAACATTAACTTTATAGTGCAAAGATATGGAAAATTTTAATCAGTTAATACCTATTGATGAGGGAAAAGGTAAAAAAAGAACAATGACCTCCTTACAGATTGCAGAAATTACGGGCAAAACTCATTCAAATGTAATGCGAGATATTCGCAATATCCTTGAACAACTGGAAGATAGACGACAATTCAGTTTTGAATTATCATCAAGACCTCAACCTATGCCAAACGGTGGAAGCAAAGAAGTGTCTTGTTACATTCTCACCAAAAAGGATTGTCTTCTTCTCGCAAGTGGTTATGATGCAAACTTACGAGCCAAAATTATTAATCGTTGGGAAGAACTTGAAGAAAACAAGCGTGAACTTTCCCGTAAAAGGGAGAAATCTTTGTTAAGTAAAATCTAAATTTATAATATGAAAACAAATCAAGAAATGGTGCGATACATTGATAGTTTTTCTGTGGTTCAGCGCACGAGTGATGGTTATTTTGACGGAACTGAATTGCTTCGGCAGTGGAATAATGTAGAAGGGAATCCGAGAAGGCAAATGAGTAAATTCTTAGAATCTGATAATACATCAGAGTTTTTGAAAGCTCTTGCAGAGGATGAAAGCCATAGAGCAAAAATGCTCATTGGTGAAAATCAACTACTTATAAAAGTTAAGGGTAGAAATACGAAAGAAGGCAAAACACCCGATAAAGTTTGGATGAATCCGCTTCTGTTTATCAAATTTGCTATGTGGATAAATCCGGCTTTTGAAGTCAAAGTATTACGGTTTGTGTACGATGAAATGATTCGCTATCGAAACGATGCCGGGGATGCTTACAAAGAACTTGGCTCTGCCGTTCAGAAGATAGTTCCTAAAGAGTTTATGCCGAAAGCAATGCAAAAGGTTGGGGAAGCATTGAATTGGGTTGTGTTTAACTCACATGAGAAAATGCTTCGCAACAAGCAGGGTGATGAAAGCAAACAACGCGAACTGTGGCAGCTTGAAAAGAAGGTGGCTGATTTAATCAACGAGGGATTCATTACCAACTTCGATAATTTAATATCATACCTTAGAAAACAATATTCAAAAAGGAACTATCCTGCCGTGTTCCAATTACAGCAAGAAAATACAAATTTTATCCACTATAAATAATAAATCAATATGGAATTAGTAGAATTTATGAGCAACAAAGAATGCGTTGTAGAAACATTCAAAGTAAATGGTCTTATTGCAAAAGACAATACGGTAACAGAGAAAGGTTTAATGGCTATACAGTTCTATTTAGATATGATAGAGCAAAAGAAGCCAGAATTAGAAAATTGTCAAACGGCTTATATGTCATGTAGTGAGGTGGAGGAATGGGAAAAGAAAAACGCTGCGGCTTCGGTAAGTTTTGACAGCGGAGGGGTAGTCGAGTTTCTCCCGATAGAAATGTTCTCAAAAGATGCTAAAATAGAAAAGGGAGGTGGCATAAAAGGTATGCTTATTTCAATGTGCGATTGCGCATGTGAAGATGAAATATCCGAAATAGTATCTTCAAATGATGAAATTCGTAAATTGAGAGATGCGCTTAACAAATATCTCGAAAGCTGAATACTTTTGGCTAAGAGTGGCAAAATGCACAAAATAAAATTGGGCTGACTTTGGAGCCAGCCTAATTATAATTTATACGCGAAAACATTAGCCAGATTATGTTAGCTCAATATTTAATGGTAGTCAGCGTTAAAAGACGTACTAATATCTTTATATTTAGAATATAATTTGATTTTATAAATATTATATGTTCCACGACCATTAAGTATAGACTTATCTACGCTTTTATTTGCGGATTTAAATATAAAATAATAATTACCATAAGGGATTGTAGTTTTATATTTTCCCGTATTGTCAATCGTACAACTATATTTTACTTTATTTGATTTGAGAATATCAACCAAACATATAGCTAATTCACCTTCTCTCCTAATTTGTTCTTCAGCGGAAATGTAAAAGTCATATTCTTTTAATTTGGCTATTGCTTGTTCTTGCCCAACAAGTTCTTTCCATTTGATGTATTGTAACAAAGATTCATACCCCATTTGTATAGAGTCATTTTTTAATTCAATATCTTGTTTGAAATATTTACATGGTATAATATATAATTTTGCACCAATATCGGCTTTCGTACCTGAACCATTGTCGTAAGTTACAAGCCCATTTACAGATGAATAACTAATCTGTTTGTTCTGCGAATAGGAAGTAAAACACATAATAGTATAAAGCAAAAAGAATAATATATTTTTTTTCATTTCTTATGTAATTTATTTAATAAATATTTTATGTCATTCTTGAATCTTTTTATATTAAAACGATTTTCGGGAAAATCGACATAGAAGAAAAATAGCCATGTTGAAAATGGTAGTATGACTACATAAAATATAATCCAATGCCACCCAGTAACACTAAAGCAGATCAGAAGAATCACTACTATCCAAACTAAAACTCCTAACATATAATAACCTCTTTTATAATTAAATACAAAAGTATTAATAAATAAAATTATGACAAATGATATTTTTTATGTTTTTCAACATACACGTGGAAGCAAGTTAGGGGTTGAGTATAATAATCTACTAAAAAATGCTTTTATGGCATTATTTTCTATGATTATATAGAAAATACAATTATATTTGCGTTGAAATAAGATTAAAGTATAAGGCCATAGAGCTTGTTGTGGAGACTAAATATCTCTGCGGCAAGCTCTTTTTTAATATATGTATATGAACGAACCGTATTCTATTTTGATGCAGAAAACTACCGAGAATGCTCCAGTCAAAGACAGCTTGGCGCATTTTGGAATTGTGTGCACAGAATTTCCGTTCAAGCCGGGTGGGGAAACGAAAGATTTACCCAAACGGGATTGGCCGGATGAAGACGGTGAAGATACTTACATACCCGATAAGCTGCTATTAAAGGCATACGACTTGGAAGCCGAGATGTGCTATAAGGGAGATTTGGGTACTGCATACGATAAAATTATGGCCTTTCAAAACTATCTCACGGGAGAAAATGGTGACGGTGCCACCTTGAAAATATATAACTCGCACACGGGTATCGGGCGGCAAGGACTTTACTTACTGGAGGTTGGAGATTTTGAATTTAATAAGTCCAATATGGATGAAGTCTTGACCTTCCCGGTAAAATTCAGAGTAACTGATCCTCGAACTCAAATAATCCCCTCGTATAGTGTTGCGGAACCGACAAAGATAGTTGCATTGGTTGAAAAAGTATAGCTGTATGGCATGGAAGGTTTATGATAAAACTGGCAATACGGTACGTTGTACACTGAAAGGTTTGGAGTATAATGGTACATGGATGGGTGCATGTTTTGTGACAAGCACTCTGAAAAGTGCCGTACCCATTCTTTTTGAGATAGGTGACTATGTTATGTACCGTGGTGAGAAGTTTGAGATAAACTATGATCCTACGGCATTAAAAAAGGCGGCAAGAAAAACTTCGGGAGAAGCGTTTGTCTATGATAACGTAAAGTTCAACTGGCCGGGAGATGAATTGACGCGATGTGATTTTCTTGATTATGTGAAAAGTGATAATCAGATACACTTCACTTCTTTGCCTAAGTTCAGTTTCTTCGCTTCGTCTATACAAGATTTGGCAGACCGTGTTCAAGTAAATCTTGACCGTATATATACTGGAGCACAAAAATGGACGGTTGCCGTACACCCTGAATATGTGAGCACTACCAATGTAAACATTGATGTGAACAATATAAAGGTATGGGGTGCATTGGAGTTGTTCAATTCAAAATTTGGTGCGAACTTTGTTATTCGTGGCCGAACAATAACAATCGGTACTGCCGGTATTGCTGTGGGCAATATTTTCAAGTATGGACGTGGAAACGGTTTGTACGAAATTCAACGTACAGCCGATGCGGATCAACAGATTATTACGCGATTGCGTGCATACGGTAGTACAAGAAATATGCCTAACCGGTATTATAATAAGCTCTCAAACAGTTCTCTTACCAATTATTTGCCGAATAACATGGCCGTGGAAAATCTGATGTTACCTGATTTTCCTAAGACAACGCTTGATCCATATATTGACAGCAAGAATATTGCTGTGCTTGGCATTCGGGAAGGGAGTGTTTATTTTGACGGTACCGGTGATTTGGAAGAAATATGTCCTTCAATGGAAGGTATGACCGCCGAACAGTTGAAAGATGCAGGTATTTATGTATCATTGGATGCCGGGGATAATGGCAATCTTGACGAAGTGGCTGATGCCGAACAACTGACAGATGATGGTACAATGGATAGCCTGAAGGAAGGTGAAGATGTCCCACCTTTTACAATAACGCTAAAAGATGTTGGTTTCAATATAAACGATTACCTGACTTCTGAAACAGCCACCATTAGCATGAAAAACGGCATGTGTGGTGGCCGGGATTTTGAAATAACCAAATGTGAGAAGAAGGGCAATAAATATGTGCTGACTTGTAACCGTGTATATGATGAAAGTCTGAAATTATATTTCCCATACAAGGATTACAATATAAAGTCCGGTGACAAGTTTGTCCTGCTTTATATTGATATGCCGGACGTTTATATTCAGGCCGCTTCACAACGGTTGCTTGCTACCGCGAAAAAATATCTTGCAAAGAATGACTATGTGCGCTATTCGTATGAACCGAAGGTGGATGATATTTTCATGGCACGCCAACATGATGAGGCTGTTGCAAGGGGGGAAGCAAGCATACATGATACTTTGAAAGAAGGGGACTTGATGCTATTCACTGATAGCGATCTTGGTATTGAAGGCAGCATCATTATTGATACCCTTATTATCAAAGAGGGAGAAGATATGATACCGAAGTACACTATGACACTTCGGGAGGAAAAGGCTGTTGGATCGCTTGAAAAAATCCAAAATCAGATAGACTCTATTGCAGGTGGTGGGCAGGGAACCGGCGGCTTGAATACCCAACAGATACAGTCTATCATCCGTTCACTGGGCAATCAGCTTTTTCTTTCGCGCACCCACAATGATACGGCAGCTGGGCTTATCGGCTTCTTAGCCGGTGCTATCTTTGGTGCAAGCGGTTTTGCAGAGGGTTTGACCGGCTTTGGGGCGAAAATAGACAGCATGGGACGTGGGTATATGGAAAGCCTCACGTTACGCAGGTTTTTAGAGGTGCCGGAATTGCGTTTTAACCGTGCTGAAATTGTGCTTGGTGACAAATGGCGTTCTCCCGGTGCTGGAATTATAGAGAGTGTTGAGCCTGATTATGATGCTGATGGTAACTTGCTACGTTCCGGGACAATAAGTTTGAAATTACAAGACGGTGAAATAGGTGCTGTGGCTGTGGATGATATTTGCATGGGGTATTTCCATGACTATGAAACGCCGGGGAATAATGCGGTATCTGATATAGATGATAGCCGTGGCAACCGTATGTTTGCCGGTTTCTGTACAATCTATTTTCGTATTACAGAAATATTGGATGCCGGAACAAACAAAAGGTTTCGCTATGTGCTTCGTGGTGTTTCTGATCGTTGGCAATATTCTTTCCATCCGTGTGAGGCTTTGCATTTTGTCGCTTATGGCAACTTTACAAACAAGGAACGCCAGACTTCCGCTTATGAAACGAGGACATACCGCCGTTTCTTGGTAGGGGTAAATGACTGGGAGTTTACAAAGAGTATGGTTGCAATGCAGGATGGGGATTTGAGCAATCTCAACATCTTCGGGTTGGATATGACCGGTTATTCTGCTTATCTGAATAACATTTATATGACCGGCACAATCGAACAGTTACAGATAGATGCACCGGTACGCATTGAGATTGATACGCAAGGTGACAATTTTCTTGCTTATGGTGAATCAATGGAAATTACTTGCAAGGTCTTTAAAGGTTGGGAGGATATTACAGACACAGTTAGACAATGGGCTATCCGAAGGGATAGTGGAGATACCGCCGATGATGAAGCTTGGAATATCAAGCATAAGGATTTCAACGGTTCAATAACGATACATAACACAAAGGAAATTAGTGATTTAGGAAATAATTCAGTAACAGTGGTAAGTACCTTGTTTACCATAACGGCAACAAATGATACTGCATCAGTAGAAGCAATTGTGACGATATGATAGAGAGTGAAAAGAAAAGAATCAGAAAAGAGTTTCAACCGCTTACGATTGCAGTAAGCTTGAAGATAATGACACCGAACAGTCCGGCCAATCAGGTCTATAATCCGGTGGCAAATGAATATGATCCTGACCGTGGGGTTACTCCACTGGTGATTTTACCGGAAGTCATAGCGAATGCCGCTGACGGTAGCTGGGATATGCCTTATGTTAATTCTTTGTTGGCAGAAATGAACTGGTTTGCTAATGGAGAGAATATTTCTGCAATCAGTTCATGGAATGGGAAGTACAGTATAGATACGGTTGGAGATACACGCGGTGCCATTACCATAAGCAGAAATGTGGCTCCGGGTGAAAGTTTTGAGTTGTATTTTGAAGGTCTGATAGCTGATACCCGGCTTGGGGTGAATATTCCCGTTAAGACTGACTCTATCATGTTGACAACGGTAGATAAGAGTGAAGATACCTACGGTTTGTCTATTGGGGATAGTCAGATAATCCAGTACAATCCATTTCTTGACAAGCTTTTGTTGTATGATTACAAGGTAGCCAACAATTTGATTTCCGCATCTACGGCCAATAGGAATGCAGCTTTGGATGAAAATTCATACGAGCGCACCATTCCACTTATGGTAACAAAGGGAGTGAATAAAATAACTACCGGATATACAATTGAACTTTATCAGGTGAACAGCATATCAAGTCAAACAATGCTGACTACCGCAAACCATGAAATAGTGGCTTTGTCCTTAACCAGCCTGATAATGGACTTGCGTTTGGTCGAGAAGGGGGATTACTTGCTGTTGGTGAAGGTTGGTGGAAAGGAGGTTGCAAGACAGCAATTCTCCGTCAATCGTGTTTATCCAAAATTTACGTGCATACCGGCAAGTCAGGCTTCCATCAATCCTGATGAAATCCTGCATAGGAATATAGCTATGGTACAGTGGAATGGAGAAATTGTGCCGATACCGGCACCGATTATCCGCATGGTATGGTTTACGGACAGTGCAAATAAGACCGGGGTACAATGGCAGGAGGGGGAAAAAACTGTGATAATGTTGGATGGAACCGGTATTGGTGAAACTTATCTTGACGATTGGTTGGACGTGTACATTAAGGCCGAGCAAAAAAAGGCTTTCTCTGTATTGACTGATGGGACAAATGAATATACGGACAGTAACGGGAACATATATATAAATAATTGATATGAGGTATGTTGTAGCAAATAAGGAAAAGGCTTTGGATGCCGGGGTTCTGTTGTTGGGGCACTTGGTAAAGGGAGAATCCATCATCTTGAATGAAAAGGAGGTAATGTGCCTGCCTTCTCTTGATGGAGAACTGGAAGATAGAATACTGTTGTTGGACGGTATCGTTTATACTAATACAAGCATGAATCAAATTATATCAGAAGGAGGTTGGGAATATGGCAGAAAATTATAGTGCCCAAAATAGCATCACGATTAAACGTCTTCGTTCCAATGACAGCCTGATGCTGACTTTTGAAAATAATGGCATTCCATTGTTTCAGGCCGTAGATGAAGAAAGTGGGGCTGTCTCTCCTGATTGGAGTATAGCTGCGAATCAGCCGGTACGGACACCCAAAGTAACTTCGGCACGTGGGTTGGCGGTCAGTTTGTCTGGTCATAGTTGGGCTTACAATGGAGTGGCTTTAAATTTTAACGGTGCGGAAAGTGGAGGTTGGAAAAAAGACAGTACGGGCAAATTCTCTTTGAATACCAGTACCGGTGCCATTAAAATTGTCGGAAACTTGGCAAGCAAAACGAATATTGCAGGAGATACATTGACTTATTCATGTGTCGCTTCTACGGCAGGTGTTGAGTATAATTTGACCGGGGAACTGCCTATTGCCATTCAGAATATGGGAGCCAGCTCTTACTATCTTGCTATTCTTGCAAGTACCGAACAGTTAACAAGCAAAGTAACAAGTTGTACTCTGACTACCAAGCTGTATGCCGGTGCCAATGCCATTACCGATTACTATATAAAATGGTATAAGGACACGACGGCTTGGGCTGATAAGAACGGGCAAAAGAGTATAACTGTTACCCGTGGTGATGTGGATGGTACCCAGTTGTTCATAGCGGAAGTTTATCAGTCTTCAGGTGCTTCACAACCGATAGCACGTGCCGGGGTACGCATTGTTGACACGGCAGATGAATTTCAGATTGTGTGTTATATAACTTCTTCCAACAAAGAGGTTGATACCGGCCAGCCCGTTACAGTAAGTGCCAAGATTGTAAATATGACAACTGGATTAACTTATACTCCCACTTCCGCATCATGGACTATGGATGTGATGGATAAGGAAAACTGGAAGAGTTTGAAACATTCTACGACAAATTCCATATCTGTAACAACAACGGAAACCGACAGAAACGGGACTCAATATGATGTTGATGTTTTGGCAGAGTGTCATTTTAATTAACATAAAAAACAAAATAATATTATGGCAACTAAAGGATTAGGAAATGAAACATTGGTAACTTCCATTCTACGCTCCAATACAGTGCTGGTGGAAGTTGGTGGTAGTGTTAGACGCATTACCATAGAAAACTTCATGAATGCTATCAATAATGGTGACGAACAAATGTTGAGGCAAGTGGCTTGGGGGATTCCAATCAAACAATCAACCCAAAGTAGCACAAACTATGGTGTGATAGGTAATACAGCCGCATGGACAGAATACAAGTTGTATTGTGGCCGTTATCTTGTAACGAATGATGGAAGGGCGGCAAAATTATCCCCTACCAATAGTGCGGTGTTTGCCGATGGTACTACGGTAGATGAAACCAAAGGGCATGTGATGTGGATAGGGCCGCGTTTGTATTATCGTGTACAGACTGACAGTGTAAGTGGTGTACCGATCTTATGGCTCTCCATGCTACCTATTGGCGGTGAGTTTATTGGTGGGGCAAATGGTGGAATGTATAACTGTATCGGTGCATACAAAGGCTCCATGTCAGGTAGCGCACTTGTTTCACGTTCAGGAGTTGCACCGGCAGGTAGTAAAACGATCAACGCATTTTGGACTGCTGCACAAGTGAACGGTAAGGAATGGGGATTGACTGATTACGATCAGCGAAAACTCATTATGATGTTGGGATTATCCCAATATGGAGATACCAATATTCAAGCGAAGCTTGGTTATGGTGTAGGTGGTAGCTCCAGTAAAGATTTGTGGGCTGCGGCAGCTGCTTTGAAAACCGGTGCAACAAAAAGCCTCGGTGACAATTGGGGTAAAATAGCTATTTCTGTGGTGAATGGAAGTAATACCGGAGTGGATTGCTCACGGGTGAATATGATGGGTATAGAAGACCCTTATGGCTGGCAGTGGGAATTTTTGCAGGGAGTATTTTGTGGTAGTTCCAATAACAGTGCTCAAAGTGGAACGGAAATTTTCATTTACAAAGGGAACCGTTTACCAACTACCGCTGAATTAGCGGCACATCCCAATGGTGAATACAGACAAGCTACTCGGCAGACAACTTCCGGCCAAGTGCAGGAAATAATTCTTGGGGAACATTTTGATATTTTCCCCAAAAAGATAGGTGGAAGTAGCACTTCTTATTGGGCTGATTATTCATGGGCAAACACTACTGGGCAGCTGGGTCTTTGGGGCGGTAGTGCGGCTTACGGTGCGTATTGCGGCCTCGCTTCTGCGAGCTCGAATCACGATTGGTCGTACTCGGGTGCGAATGTCGGCTCTCGCCTTGCGTATTTTGGCAATTTAACATTTGTTAGCGGTGCGTCTTTGATGGCTGCATGACAGATTTTAAAATATTAGTTCTTTGAATTTCAATTAATTAAAATCCGTCCACCTTCTCGTTTTACGGCTACGGATAACGGGACGAAAGCCGAAAGGCGTGGACGGTTGGTAGAGGGGAACAAGAGCTGGTTCTTTGGGGCGGTAATGCGAATAACGGTGCGAATTGCGGCCTCGCTTATGCGAACTCGAATAACGATTGGTCGAACTCGAATGCGAATATCGGCTCTCGCCATACTTATTTATCGTAGAGTGATCTGCGAGTTCTCCGAGCCATGACCTTGCAGGATTTATATCGTTGCAACGTAGTAATCAATTGGTTACGATGTCAGAAAATCAAGAATGCGGAAAGGTTGCCCAATTTGCGGAAGGCAACAAGCGGTGTTAGTAGGTTGGTTCTCGAAAGCTCCGGGCGAATTATTCAAGCAAGTAGAAACAGCTTGCAGTTATCGGAATAATTAAAATAGTCTGAACAAGACAAAATTGGAAGTATGGTGTAAATTTTAAAACAAAGCAACAGTGAATATTGGAAGAAATGATATTGATTGGAGAAATCTGTCGCATGATGAAATTGATAGAATTATAGCGGAAAGGATAGAGGCTGACGATAGACGGATAGAAGCAAGCGGTGGAAAGAAACCTAAAAGAGTCGGATATATTCTTGAACGCATTGCAGAAATAAACAATTTGCGTGAAGCGGACAGAGAGGCACAAGATGGGAAGGTTAAGAAAAATCGTTTTATCAGGCGGCATAATCTTCATCCAGAAGAAGACCTCCGAGCTTTGCAGTTGATGATTCTGACATTGGATTTTCCGGCACCGGATTATAGCGTGATGAAGGTAAGAAGTGATGCTGGAAAAGTCCGAGATATTGTCAAACAGAAATATTTCCCGTGGCGTATATTGCATCATGCGATTATGAGGGTGATTGGAGAAGATATTTATAAAAGTCTGATTTATGATACGAGTGCATGTATTAAGGGAAAAGGACTTCATTTTGGAGTAAGGAGAATGAAAAGTTTCCTTCGCCGGTACCCGGAATACAAATGGTTCGTAAAAACTGATTTTAAAAAGTTTTATCAAAGTATTCTTCATGAGCTTATTGTTGCTGCATTGAGAAGGAAATTTAAAGATGAACGATTTATTAAACTGATTGAGATAGCTGTTTTATCGTATGACAGCGGAACGGAGTTAATTGACGTATTGGAGAATGAAGTTGAACGGAAAAAGAGGTGTTCCAATTGGAGCATTTACAAGTCAACCTATCGGCAATTTTGCGGCAAGTCGGATAGATCATACAATGAAGGAGAAATATCATGTCAAATGCCTGCATAGATATTGTGATGATAATGTTATGCTGGCTCGTTCTAAGGCAGAAGCATTATTTCTCATTCGTGCGTATGAACGGGAAAGTGCAAAAGTCGGGTTGGTAGTCAAAGCTAACAGCTGTATCGCTCCGATAGGAACAGAAACAAAGAATGGGAACAAAAAGCGTAGAAAGCGAAAACGTAGTAAGAGGAAGAAGGATTAACTTTTTGGGCTATTGCTTCACGAAAGATAATGTTCGGATGCGCAAAAGTATGAAAAAGAATTTTGCCCGAAAGGTGAAACGGATAAAAAGCCGGAAACGTAACCGCGAGATACGAGCTTCATACTGGGGCTGGTGCAAGTGGGGAGATTGTAAGAATTTATGGAGAACAATAACAAATAATGATATGAGTTTTGCAGATAAAGGTATCAAACAGAGTGGTAGAACGAAGGATGGAAAGAAGTTCTTCGATGTAAAAGAAACAAGATTGATGGATATTCTCAATGTCCCTATAACAGTAGTGGACTTTGAAACGAATGTGAAGACAAAGCAAGGTGAAGGAAGATATTGTGTTCTTTTTGAACAGAACGGACAACGTAGCAAATTCATAACGAACTGTTACAACCTGAAAGATGTGTTGGATCAGGCTCGCGAAGCGGAGAATAACGGTCAAAAGATTTTTCCAGTGGAAAATGTGATTGTCAAGCGGCGTTCGTTAGGTGACGGGAAGAGTGCTTATTATTTTGAAGAATAATTATAAAAATGGAGGTAATTTATGAAAAGTTATGGAACTCTTGTAGGAGAACTGCCGACTGGTATTGAATTTGTACTTGAAGGTGCGTTGCTACGCATTTACTTTGACTTTGAGAGAAGAGAAGCTGTTCAAAAGGCCGGTTCGGAAGATGTGGTGGTTGAAGACCAGTATGTCTGTGAAAATGTGGATGTTGAAGGGGAACATGATTATGACAGCATTGTAAGCGCCATTATCATGGAACGTTATGATGCAAACAAACGTGATGCCATTTTCGCCAACTTGGAAATGGCACGTGATATGACTTCGGAACTTGACGAAGGTAAGCGTGCCGAATATCTGAAAGAATACACTGATTATCAGAGTTATCGTATCAAGGCTAAAGAGATTGCAAAAGAAGTATTAGCAAAATTGAAGTAATCCGGTATGGAGGCACAAGGGCATATATTAATACGAAGAAAGGCCAAAAATGGAATTGACGGTACTAATGGGGAACCGGGGAAAAACGGGCTGCAAGGCTGTATTCTCCGGCAATCCGAATGGGCTAAAGGCATAGAGTATCGCAATGACGAGGCTTTGACTTCCGGTACCCGGTACTTGGATATTGCAATTGTGACTACTGGTGCCAATACGTTTAATGCGTATAAATGTCTGAAAACTCATACGTCCAGTGATTCCATTCCAGTAACAAATACAACTTATTGGCAGAAGTTTAATTCTTTGGTACCGGTGTACACTCCGCTTATCATGGCTCAAAACGCTATTCTTCGATTTATGCAGGGTAATCAGCTTTTGATTATGAAATCTGACAACACAACGGTTGCGGCAGGGCTTGTTGGTGGCGACTATCCGCTATGGATTGGAGCTACAACACCGACTGATGCACCATATAAAGTAAGTATAGCAGGGAAACTTTATGCTACTGGTGCGGTCATTTCAGGTGACAGCACTTTTGAAGGTACATTGAAAGGTGTGTCAGGCTCTTTTACAAGACTGAATTGCGTAAATGATGCTGGTAATGCGGTTGGGGGAATCAGTTTTGGAAGTGATGGAAGGATGTGGTTTGATGGTGATATGTATCATCAAGGAACTAAAGACAGCCGATCATTACGCTTCTACACTTCTGACTTATGGTGTAGAGGTGTGTTTGGCGCAAGAGAAAGAAGCATTATGGTAGTTTATGGCTCCTATGCCTATGTGTACACAAAAGGGGCTGATAAAGCCGGTACTTATATTCCTTTGACTTCCGGGACTTCTTCAAATAATGAAACTTATTATATAGTTCCTTGCTATTCGCCAAGATACAATTATAACGGCGAGACATCGGGCTTTCCAGTCGATACGGTCATATTCAGAATAACGTCAAGCGCGACCTACCGTTATCTTTTGAGTCTCGCCGTTACCCAAAGGATATTCTTGGTTAATGCAAATGACAATTATAATAATGTTCAGGTATATGCGAATGGAACAAAGCAAACGTTGAATGGCGGTTCTATGCACCATTGTATGCAATTGGCAGATTTTATGTATCCGTCACCGAACTCTGACTGGTTGGGAAGAGGTCTGATGTTTGGTGCTTCAAACGACAATGATTGGAAGTGATTATGAAAAGGATAAATTTTGAAAGAATTGAGGTTTTTGTTGATATTGATAAGACAAGGTGCTCGGTTGAGAACTATAAGAAGGATTTTGCCAATATCATTTATCAACTTGGTAGAGGAATAGAGGCTCATGCTCTTGCATTTAAAATATTCAACTCCAATGGAGAGATTGAGTATAACGATGAAGAGTGTAATATGATTAGGGAATACGCGAGTTTGTGTTCCCCATCCTTTATTGATGCTATCAATAAATTACTATTGGAATAATATACAAACGCAAACACAAAAGAATATGAACGACATTATCGAAGCATTCATTCACGACCATTTGTTTTTACATTTGGTTTTGATAGCGGTGAGTATGACAGCTATCATTGTTGCAATGGGGATAGATTTTATTTCGGGGATTCAGAAGGCAAAGCAGCGCGGCGAACTTCGTACCTCGAAAAAGTACAAAATGACAGCGACAAAAGCAAAGAAGTATTTTAATCCGTTTCTTACACTGGTTATGATTGATCTTATTTGTTGTATTGTCATTCCATTTCCGGTATTTGCTATGTTATGGGCTGCTTATTGTGTCTTCTGCGAGTTTAAATCAGTACGTGAGAAATCATGGGAAAAGGCCGAGCTTCGGAAAGCGGAAAAGACTATGAGTATAATCATTGAAAATAAGGATGATATAGCACGACTGGCCGCACAAATATTGTTTGAAACACAAAAAGAAAAGGAGGATAAAAATGACACGGGGACTACGGAATAATAATCCATTAAATATACGAAGAAATAATACGAAATGGCAGGGATTGTCTGTAACACAGACAGATAAAAGCTTCTTTCAGTTTAAAACTATGGCATACGGTTATCGTGCTGCTTTTAAAACCCTTCAAACTTATATTCTTAATAAGTATGATACTGACAAAGATGGTACGGCCAATGAACTTGAAGATGTTATTATGCGATGGGCACCGCCATGTGAAAACAATACTGACGTGTATATTGCCACAGTCGAAAAACGTTCGGGCATATCTCGTCATACAGTTCTGAACAGAAACAACCGGGAACAACTTATTGCGGTGGTGGCTGCAATGAGTTATGTTGAGAATGGTGTTCCTGCAAACATGGATGAGGTAAGGAAAGGTTGGGAGTTGATATAGGAAACAAACATATAAACATATACGAAGATATGGCAAACTTGAATTTTACTCTTAAAGAAGAGGATTGGTACGAAAGCCAGCCTATACAGTTGTCTGCCGGAAAATGTGCTATCAGCATCAATTTTGGAGATACGGCAAACAATAGAGTTGTTGTGTATAAAAGTTCTAATGGAAAGGATTATGTACCTTACAAAACAGCACTTAGTGTCGGAGAGTTCTGTGATATAAATGTTGACGGGTTGATAGCCGGACAGTATGTTATGGTAGGATGTAATGAACTTCCTATTTCATCTTCATTTTTGGAGAGTTCTGATAGTGGCAGCTATGCGAATAAATCGGATATTTTGGTGGAAAGCGGACGTGCTCAATTGGCAGAATCCCAACTGGAACAGTCCATAAATGCAGTGAAAACAGCATTGGATGAACTGGTTGGCACTGTTGATGCGACTACGGCCATTGATACCTTCAATGAAATTGAAACCTTCCTTGCAGGAGTAACCAATGAAAAAACTCTGACCGGAATGTTGGCTGTTACGGATGGAAAGGCTGTGACCGCACAAACAACGGCTGATGCTGCAAAAAGTACAGCTCAAAGTGCTCTTAGCAAAGCCACTGCCAATGAGACAAAACTTAACACAATACCTGAAATGCCGGAGAATGATGGTAAGATATATGGGTTCTGTAATGGTGCATGGGTGGTTATTGCGGAAGTTGGTAAAAATGTATATACAGATTGATTATGAGGTGGAAGATAAGTATAGGAGTAATCTTGGTGTTACTCCTTGCGGCAACCTTTTCGATGTACCGGTTGTGGCAGGAAGAGAAAATGGAAAGTGCCCGACTTTCAGATAATATAAAAAGTCTCTGTACTGGGCTTGAAGAATATAAGATTAGGGATAGTCTAAATGTGGTTGAAAACCATGCTTTGCGGCTTAACATAGAAGAATTGAAAAAGCTGCGGAGTGCGGATGCAAAACTGATAAAAGAATTGAATCTGCGTCCTAAAGAAGTCGAATATATCACAACCACAAAAGTTGTTACTAAAGACAGTATTGTATTTGTTCTGAAAGACAGCTGTTTCAATTATTCAGATAAATGGGTGGATTTTTATGCAAATATTCCTGACAGCACATTTACCTATGAAGTGAGAGACAGTCTTTCAAGCGCGATAAGCCGGATATATAAACACAAGTTCCTATGGTGGAGATGGGGTACAAAGGGATATAAACAAACAATAGTCAACCATAACCCACGAAGCAGAATAGTTTACAATGAAATCGTAAAAGTAGAGTATTAAATGAGAAGGGAGCATTTCGGCTCCCTTTTCTTGTTCTTTAAAAAGGCAGATCGTCTTTTTGTTCCCCGAAATCCACTGGCTGTTGTGGTGCGGAGGTTTGTACGGGTGCTGCGGTGGATGATGCTCCCTGATAATAAGTTTGGGGCTGTTGTGGCGCGGCAGACTGTCCCGGATTACGGAGTGTTGCTTTCCAGCAAGTAATGGAGTTAAACCATCTTCCCTGCCATTCATTTGCATTAATATCTATTTCAATATCAACATCTTGTCCGACAGCTAATCCAAAATTCTGAATATTACTATTCATTACTGAAAAAGCAACTTTCTTAGGGTATTGGCCGGGAATTTCCAAAACAAAGTCTTGTTTCTGCCAGTTATTTCCGTTCTTTGATACACCCGATTGTATCGGTTGTGCCACGATAATTCTTCCTTCTAATTTCATAATCAGTTTATAAATAGTTGAATACTATATGTCCGGCTTTTTCAAGTTTGCGGGCATAATCTAAAATTCGTTCTTTGGTACTGAAACTTTCATCATTCCACCAAATGCCAAACCTTTTGATCTGACATTGATAGCGAGAATCTCCCAATAAATTTTCGGATATTCCTATACGATATTTTGCCATTTTTTATTCGTCTTCATCAGCCGGATTTAACTTGTCTGACTCATTGATTGCGCGGCTGATAATATCGCAATCAGTAAGTTTTCGTTGTATGATAGCCATACCCCTTTTGCAATTATCGCTTTGATTGAGGTTACAATACCCTCCCCTATATAAAATATCAGAAAGTTCATCCAATACTTTAAATGTGTCAGTGAGCCGGAGATATGTTATTCCGGTTACTTCTTTATTATATGGACGGACTTCTTCTATCCGTTTGTCAAGGGATAGGCAAGCAAGCTCTGCCATACATCTTGCAAGTTCTACTTTGGCAAGTAAGGCACTATTCTCAATCCGGCATTTGTCAAACTCCATTTTAATGGAGTATTCCATTTTAAGCAAATCAGGTTGTACTTCATCTGCAACATATTGGTTGGCATCAGCCATGAAAAAAGCTCGGTTTCCGGCTATTTTATTGATTTTCTTTTCATATTGAAGCATCAACTGTTCCAGTTTATTTCCTTGCTGCTTTACACGGAAACGACAAAGCCCTGATTTGCGTAATGCACTTAACATTTCTACAATTAAGGAGCAAACTATATCATTGGTGAACAATATGTTATATATTGCTGCCAATGTGATATTTTCAGCTTTCAACTTTTTGTCTTTTATATCACTTATTTTTCTTTCCATAAGTTCATGAAATCTTTATAGACACATGGTAGTGCAAAGATAAGCACAAACGCCTCAACAATCAATTTTATTAATTGTCCGGTTCCCATATCAATCCATTCTATTTTTATTATAATTCATTTTGGCTTCAATGAGTGAATCAATGTCACATTTGAAATGGTGTAATGTGCTTAGGGCAACAATGATTACATCTGCCAGTTCTTCTTCTACATCTAAATACTCTTTAATATGTGGAGATTTCTCACCTGTACATTCAAAGACTTCGGCAACTTCTTCAAGCAGATCGCGGTGAAGATTGTTGTTGCTATCATTGTCGGGATCAATCTTTCCACGTCTTACAGCACATTCATAAGCTTTTTGTGCGATTTCATTCAGCTTTTCCATCATCAATATGTTTTATCCAGTTATTATCTTTCTCCAAAAACCATTGCCAGCCATTTTGGGGCTTGATTTTTCGTTTTATATACCGGCGAACTGTGGCATAATTCAGATTTAACTTTTGGGCAGCTTGGGTTATTGAATCGAATCTACACCATTTGCCTTCGGGAGTGATTGCAATACACGCAAAAGCATGGGCTTTTCCATTAGACCAATATCTATGTCCTTTCAAAGCCTCGCTGTGTCTTTTTCTTATTTCAACAGCTCTCTCTTTGCCATAGTATTCTTCATAGGTTTTTCCTCGTAATCCATGGTGGTAGCCTTTATTGAAAACATTATGTCCGTTGACAACCCGTGTGACCGGTATTTCAGGGTCTAATCTTAATTCCATATTATTCCTTGTTTTTGTAATTGTCTCTTCTCATTTGGTGATAGCGATAGTACATGGATAAGTCGAGTTTACGAATGAAGTTATCATCCGCTTTCATGTCAGAAACTTTTTGGGCAGGTTTGGCTACTTCAAAGAAAATTCTCTTTACTGTATATCTTCCCTTTTCAAGAGAATAACATTGCACTGATCCTTCATAAGCATAAATAAGCCCAGAGAAATCAGGGACTTCATCGGGCTTTATCAAACCTTTCGGTACTATATAATAAAAATAATTGGTACGTTGGCCGGAAGTGACAACATCAAACTTGTTCTTGCCATATTTATCACTTTTCTTTTTGTCTTTATGGAAATCACATCTGCTTACTTTTACTTCATATTCATAAGTCAGGCGTGACCGGGTAACTTCCAATAAGTCAGCTTCCCATTTCCCGACAAAAATATTGGGAAAGATGCGGTTTCCTTTTTTATCACGAAAAACATGATCGCAAAAGCCTTGTATAATATCAAGTGTTTTCATCTGATCTTTGCATGTTCCTTATCCAGTTCATATTCAAAAAATCCTTTTGCCTTATCATAAAGTCCGTCCTTTATATCAGAGAAATACATAGCGGCATTAAAGGCTTTCAATGCTGCCACACGAGCTTTCTTCTTATAATAGTCTGCCCGTTTGACTGCATTCTCTTCTTTTCTACGTTCTTGCTGTTCCAAATACCGGTCAACCGCTTCTCGTCCCCAACGGAACATGTCTTCTTTGTCGGCAAAGGTGGCAGATTCTTCACGGATCAGCCTTTTCTCCGAGGAAATGACATAAGCTGATATTCCTTTGTATCTGCGAATGGAAACGGCTATGTCGAAACCTTTATAATTTTGCTGTTCGACATAGCCGCCAAGAGTATAAGGGAAGTCTGTCTTTTCTATCATACAGCTTTGATATTGATTAGGGGCACAATTGTATCAACAATTTCTACCGTAGGTTCTATAAGTTCTTTTATCTCCTGAACATTTTTGTATGCCATAGGACTTTCATCCAATGTCCCTTCACATACGGAAGTAGAATACACATTGCTCATTTGGGCTTTGAATACATCCATTGATAATCTTTCTTTAGCTTCGGAACGGGAATATAAGCGTCCGGCACCGTGTGGTGCAGAATAATTCCAATCTTTGTTTCCCTTACCACGACAAAGAAGAATACCGTCTGCCATATTCATAGGAATCACAACATAATCATTGGCGTATGCAGCAATAGCCCCTTTACGGATTATCATATCATCAAAGCTGATATAGTTATGGACTGTCTCAACGGATATTGCAGTGTTCCAGCCCAAAGCTTTGATTATACGTTGTATAATCAACTTGCGGTTGAAAGCGGCATATCCTTGTGCAATCACCATGTCACATAAATAGTGAAGCATTGCTTCATTTGTGAGATACCCGGAATACCCGGCAAATTTTTCCTTCAAACGTTGTATTTCAGCTTGCATGGATTGTGGTTCAACAGTGGACTTCAAGCGTTGAATTTCATTAGAAAAAGCTTTTTTGTCAAATTTGGCTATTTCGGCATGGTATTTGCAAACCTTCACACCAAAGTTCCGCGATCCGGTATGTATTGTAAGAAATATATTATTGGTTGACTCAGCACGCCCCAGTTCTATAAAGTGATTCCCACCTCCCAATGTACCTAAAGAGTTGTAGAATGTAGTTTCATTTATTCCCACCTTCTTACAAAGTTGTGATACATATTCCTCACTAATAACCGGTTTTGCCAGTTGGAATTTAGAGCAGAACTGTTCCATTCTGATAGATAAGAAGGTAAACAAATTCTCCCTTTCTTGTTGGGATAAGGATTGTTGGTTAATCTCAAATCCCATAGGTATGGTGGAACGGATTGCATGATTAATGTCCGGAAAAGAATCTTTTGTTATTGCGTTTTCAATTTCTACACATAACATTCCACAACCAATATCCACTCCGATATGATTGGGATTGACACGATCTGTAACCGGCATAGTGAATCCAATCACTATATCTACTCCTTGATGGGTATCAGGCATAACACGAACTGAAACACCAGTCGTAACCGGATTATTCAAAATGTTTTGTATCGTTCCGATAGCTTCATTTTCTATTGTATTGGCAAATATTTTACAATCTTTGCCGAATTTTCCTTGTAATTCAATCATAATCAAATCTTTTCGTTAAGTTTTTCAAGAAGTTCATTCGCACAATTTTTTGCGTATTCTTCATCTTCATCATGGAAGGACTTAACTGTTATCCAAATCCACGCAAATTTGACTTGCACTTTGTAATCAGGAATGAGGTATTTCTCTTTATTTCCGCTGTGATTATCTTCTACGAATGTAGTAGTCTTATTGATTCTGTACCGTTTCATCATTATTTATTTCTTTAGAGTGGCAATTTCTATCAAGTATCTCAATGCACTTTTTAACTCCAGTATCAAATCCTTCCTTATAGCCTTTAGTATGCTCGCCTAAAACATATATAGTCATTGACAGCCAAAATAGAAGTATGCCAACGGTTTTATACCAGCATGGTAAAGATACAGAAAAGGGCTTTAAGGTGATGGAGAAATCACCGATCCATAAAAGACCGGCAATGAGCATGAGTAAATATAAGATTTTCATCATTTATCATTGTTAAGTTCAACATATTTGCCTTGTAAAGAGCAATTCCTTAAAATTTCGGCATTTTCCCGGCCAAATGCAATAAGAACACTTCCACAACCGGGGCTGTCCCCACGTGTTCCATCGGGACGGAAGAATTTTATTCGATTCCTCAAAAACATCATACCGGTTGCTTTCGTGAAGATGATGTCTTGAAACTTATTGCTGTCACACCGGTTAAAAAGTAGTGCTATACCGTTGCCGTGTTCTGCCAATTTCTCTACAAACTGCCATATAAGCGGTTTGGAGTACGGAGGGTTAAGCCAAATTCGCCCCCCCCCAATTTTGTATAAGACCATTGTCCTGCTTGTTGTACATGATTTTTGCAGTAGGCCAAAGAGGGTGCATGGGAGCACATGGATCAAGGTCAAATTCGCCTAATGCTTCAATGATTTCTCGTGGTGTGTACCATTCATCGGAAGCGTTTGCAGATCGTTCAAAAGATGTATTCATGTATTACTTTCATTTAGGATTTTACGAATTTCTATATGATCGCAATTTTCATCAGCCTTTTTCAGAATATAAGCAATCTCTTCTTCCTTACTCATGTTCTGTGGACGTTTCGTTGCTTCTGCTCTCAATTCAGAAATAATTTTATCTACTTCGGGATTAGGAGTTTCGTATAATTTTTTAAGTTCAGCGGCTTTACGTTTAATAAGTCGCTCTGTCTTTTTGTTTAATTTCATCTCACAATATTTTAAAGTATTCCTTGCATAAAAATCCTTTTCTTGGTGAAAAGTCTTTGAAGTCGCAACTCATGTATATTTCCTTCCTATCAGCCCAATGTGCCATGTCTTTCTGCCACTGTGGAATAATTTGGTGTGGATTGTTCAGATCACGAAAGGGTTGACAGTGTGGGAGAAAACGGCGGCTTTTAGATTTCCAGTAGTTGACACGCGCAAACGACTCTTTAAAGTCCATAAGGATGCAATACAAGAAATATTCCCCTTTATATCCATACTTGTCTATCAAAGCGGAAGCACGTTCAACTTCTGCAATTTGTCCCGGCGTATCGCATCCAAAGCGAATACGTTTAATCCATTTTACTTTTGCAAGTAGTCGGGCAATTTCATCCGTGATTAAGCGGGCATCCAGTCCTTGATTAAAATCCACTTTGACACCCAGTTTGATGATTTTTTCTATTTGCTGCAAGCCATAGTTTGAGGCCAGTATATTATTATCCATAAGGATAGCTTTCTTCCGTCCAGCTGTTATTTCCTCAATATCCATATAAGGTGAGATTTTCCCTTCTTTTTTAGGAACAACACACCACTTACACCGATTGGGACAACCACGTGTCAGAAACCCATAGGACAAATTGGAGTCAATATTGTAGATAGAATAATCAGGTTGAAGACGATCAACCTCAACTGGAAGAACTTTTTCAATATCATATCCGGTACCACCTTTTTCTATTTGGTTGGCATTGATATAATAGTTATAGTCAGGTGTGAAAGTGAATACTTTAGCTGTATATACTTTGTCGTATTCACATAGGGGATTATACCATTCCACTTGATCGCCTTTTGCTTTATGGTAAGCACTGATTTTCATAAGTGCTAAATTGGGGAAATTGCTGTCAACAGCTAAAACTCCGATATTCATTATTCTTCAAATTTAGGTCTTGGCATCCATGCTATCGGTTCCCATGATGAAGGTATGCTGCTCATTGAAGAGTAAATCGGATTACCTTTGTACGTATCATGGATATAACCATCCATGCAGAGCCATACATTGTTGCTATATGTACCGTTAAAAATCGCACCATGTTTACATAGAATGATGATGTCTTCATTTTCATCCGGCAACCGTTCCTTCACGCTTATCCACGGGGATTGCTTTGCCTGCCATTCTGCACCAGCGTAAAAGCCAACTTGCGCATGTCCCTTATAGTTGCCGTGATAATAATCATTTAGCCATGATTGTTCAAAGGCTTCTTCTAATGTCTGCTTCATATTTCCTCCTTTTCTTTAAAGTGTTCTATTAGCTCATTTACAGTAGCTTTGCGCCATTTAAGAGACACTTCCAATATACTTTCATAGCCTTTATTATAAACCCAAGCTCCTACTGGTGGAATAAACCATTGATACTTATCCGTATCATCTCTAAGCGCGGCAATGGCAAGGAAAAGTTCTTCGTTGGTTCCACAATCAATACGCCCTGCATAGTCGTAAGTTCTATAAGGATGTTTATCATTAAACAACCCCTCACTGATAGAGAAGTAATTCTCAATATAGGCAGCAGTGGCTAAGCAAATTCCATTGGCGTTAGAAAACATTGACATATATCCCAACTTCTCCAACTTCTTACGAAGCTCCGGTGTGTTTTTTCTGATAAAACATGATGTTGTAAATCCCATTGTTAATCCTCCTTCTTTTCTACGTCTTCGTAATGTACACAATACTCTAATAAATTTAAATTAGGATATTGATCCAAACATTCTTCTTGGTGAATACAATTCATGCAACACCATTCGTCTGACAGTCTGCTCATATCTTATCTGTTATACTCCAATTATCTTATCGTTGATACGAAATATGTTGTCACTCACAAAATCGTATATTTTATACATCAGTTCTGGTTCTTGCTTTTCGGGAGAATAAACCATTACCCTTTTACCTGCGCCTTTCATCCATCCGGCTTCTGTGTTAGCAGATCGACCACAAGGAAGAACCATAACGCAGACATCAGCCCACTGCATACCATTGAAATCTGAATCAAAACCTTTCTGCGCAATTGGGTGATTAAGTGCTTCTTGATATTGCTTAGTTGTCCAGTTCTGCCAATCAGGGTCTATATCAGACCATTGGAAACCACCATTCCCATGTGGGGGATTCTTAAAATCATAGACCTCATGTCCTAAATCACGGAGAATATTTACAACTTCTTGTTGAAAAGGATTTCTCCAGCTACTTGCTACATAAATTTTTGCCATTTTACTTTTAATGCGTATATTTGAACCTCATTTGCAATGTCGCAAATGATTAATTTTTTTAATTATGAAACATTTAATTAGAAAAAGCATTCTATAGCTTTACTACCGTACGGCTATGGCAATGCTTAAAATTGAATAGACGGTAGGTTGGGACTTTGTGCTAAACTGTGTTGATCTTTTGTAGTGGTTGATTGAAAAATTTATTTAGTACAGCTAAGTCCTTAATTTAGGTGGTTATGGCACAAGGGTTCCACCTCTTCCCATTCCGAACAGAGAAGTTAAGCCTTGTCACGCCGATGGTACTGCATAATTGTGGGAGAGTAGGTCGCTGCCATTTTCTTTTAAGCCTTGTTATCTTTATTGATAGCAAGGCTTAAAACATTTACATTAAAGGTTTATCACCAATAGTTATTTCTTTCATTTTATCAGATCACTTTAATTCATCTTCTAATATTAATCCTCCATTTAGAATATGATTACGCATACCTTCACTCAATGACATTGTTTGCTCCAAACTGGGACGTACCCAATTATGAACTTTCACGTATGACGGTGGAGCTTGTTTTGAAGATTTCGTGTGCATCATATCCCCTCCGCATTTACATCTCATGATGAAGGGAGTTACACCTTTGTCTTTGTATAGAGTTACCTTATAATTATTGCATTTATTACATTCATATAGGTTATATTCTCCCCGGCCATCATAAATTTTAGCATCTTCAATACTTGCAACCATATTATTGTATTGTTGAGCTATATTATCTTTACTCATTTAATCCATATTTTTCATTAAACATTGAATCTGCTTCTTGAAACTGTTTTGTGAAGCGATTTTCTTTATAAACTCTCGGTGTAGTACACCCAATTAACAAAGCAAGGAGTGTACAGATAAGCAGTATTTTCTTCATAATATTTTTATTTATTCGCATAATCCATGAAACAGACTCATGCAGGCATATCCACCTTCTGGCTCGAACATATCAGGGGTATGTTCTTTAACATATTCCAAAACTTCCTCTACATAAGGATATTGTTTGTTCTTACAAAATCTTTGAGGTATGTATGATGGAGGGAAGAAGGAATGTCCTACGCTTTTCTCTGCTTGAATCAGACGTTGACACATTTCAGGATCATTTTTGGCTATAAGTTCAATTTCTTTGTGCCGACACATAATACATGGGAAACATCCAACACGTGAGAATCCGCGATAATACAATGGATTCGGTTCCTGCCCTGCATCCAGTATGCAATCTATAACTTGCTGCGCACTCCATTTGAAGATTGGCCTTAGAACAGAGGCGTCATATTGGGAACACCATTCTTTGACATCTTTACTTCGGTAATTTTCAGTTCTTCCTTTTTTATTAGGTTGAAAATACGATTTAAAGTACATACATTCCTCTTCCATTGCCGCACGTGCTGTACTTTCTCCGGCTCTGATACCTTGTATGATAATGCAGCTTTCTTTCAAAGACAGTACATAATCAATCATTGGCTTCATTTTTAGTTCACTGGTACAAAACCGTGCATTCGTGGAAGGAAATCTTTTCTTATGAGCTGCTAAAGACACAAAATCGTATTTTGATTTGAGAGTTATAAGTTTTACTCCCATTTGCAGACAAACATCATTCACATGTTTATATGTGTCAGGGTGTTCCCAACCGGTGTCACAAAACACAGCGGTTAAATTCCCCCCCCATATTGTTTGAAGGCTTGGATCAAACATGCTTGTGAATCCTTACCACCTGAAAAACTTACTAATATTTTCATTTTTATGTCATTTCAATTTTTACATATTCATTTTTATTAATCCCGGCACTACCTTTGGGAGAATACACTAATCGGCCTCCATTATCCAATATCTTTTGTACATCTTTCATAGCTTGGTGTGCTTGGGTATAGTCTTTGTATTCTTGGTGGCCTATTGGATATTTGCAATATCTTTTGCCACCGTCAGGCATGATGCTGATACCGAATACTGTTTCATTAGTTTTTCGGTTGAAATTCTGTTGAGTCCTTACTTTCATTTTTTTTAATACTTTTTCCCAGTTTAAGTATAAATACACATTCGTTGTCCGGTGCTCCCCAATTGGTGTTACCAACTCCGATGGTTATAGATTCAAGTTCAAAAAGCATTGTCCGTTTGGTGTAGCCAAAACGGAAGCGAACATGAGTGTATTCTTTAGGATGAAAGCCGTTTCCACGTGTAATACAAGAAAAACAAATAGCTTTCTTACAGTAAAAACCAGTCTTTTCATAGGAATTGTGACCTCCACATTTTGCTAATCTTCCGATCCAGTATTTCTTGATCTCTCTGTATTCTTCTTTCTTATTTCCGGATTCGATCATTTCATACCATTTTGCTTTTAATGGCAGGTCAAGGATTTTCATATTAACCATAGTCTAAAAGAGTTGCGGATTCTGTTTGTCATGAAGGATTTTTTGAACACGTTCAATTTCTTCATCTACTTCACGCTCAATTTGTTTACTTATTCGTAAATCTATCTGTCTCTTATTTTTTAAATATTCTTTTTGGCAACGGCGCATTTCTACCACTTTGTCGAAAAATTCTTTTGGAGTCATAGATTTAAAAGGTATGGAAAAGGCCGCTTTAATGCGGCCTCCCCAGTGTGATTACTTTTTTCCAATCAGAAAGTCTTTCCACAATTCTTTGAATTGTTCTCCAAAGTAAATTGCGATTTCACTTGATTTTACAGCAAGGCGAGAGCCGATACTCGCACCCGAGCACGACCAAGCGTGATCCGAGGTCGCATAAGCGAGGCCGCAATACGCACCGCCATTCGCAGAACCGCCCCAAAGAACCAGCCGATTACGATCCTCTTCGTCCATTTCATCAATTTCTTTTTGATTATAAAGATAAAACCACGGCGTATAACGGTATTCATCTTTAGTAAATCGTGGAAAATCAGGATCGTTGTTTAACGCACGGGCAATAGTGCATAGTTTGATGTAGGCGAGGTGTGCAATATCAGCTACTTCTTCTTTGTGTCCGTCTTCATCTTCAACAAGTAGGCGAACAATGGGTTTTACACCTACTGCTTCACAAGCATCTTCGTAAGTTTTGATATTGTGATAGTCCGTATAATCCGGCTTCTGCTTTCCGAATAAGGCTGTTAGAATACTAATTGCTTTAGGACAGTCGTTTGCTTCACTAAAAGCGGCTGTTACCTTTTCTTGTGTGATTTTAAGTTCTGACATAATGTAAATTATTTATTGTTAATACTATATCCGAATAGTGCAAAATCTCCCCGACACGGATCATCCGGGAAAATCGTTTTCATGTAATTGGTTACTTGTTGAACCATTTTCCAGTCTTCTGTTTTGCGTGTTGTTATCCCAAGCCGGTGTGCCATCTTTGCAACATGCGCATCCAATGGTATGTATAATTCTGTTGGATGAATAATAGTCCAAATACCTAAATCCACCGGCGATTTTCGTACTACCCACCGTAAAAACAGACAAATACGCTTGCATGGAGAATCACGCTCCAATTTTGGAATACCTTTTACGCCACCAAAATCTGTTTGTATTTCACGGATAACATTATTGTAACCCTCATAAAAGACTTCCAAATCATCCCATTCCTGATATATGTTGTACAACCGCTGGCAAATGCAGAAAAAGTCATGGTAGGTGAACATACGGTAGAAGGTATTTGTATTTTCTTTGTATTGTTCCCATACTTTGTTCATAATGAAGGCGTAAGGAGAATTACCCATTAGATTATCCAAAATTTCCGCTTGCTGCATTATCAGTTTGCGATTCCCGAAAGCTATCCATGAAGTAAGAAAGGCACTGATTTCTATGTCCTTTTTATCACTGTACTTATGTGGGAAAAATATAGGATCATCTTTTATAAAATCAGGTGTTTCAAATTGTTTTGCCCAATCAAGTAGTTTGTTTCTTAGTTCTTCCATAATATTCTTCTTTCCATTTTTTGAAAGCGGCTTCTTTATCATTTGATTTCATTCTTTGCATGAATGATTGATGGGATTCCAGTAGTTCTTTGGCCTCTTCATCTCCATTTTCCGATCTTTCAGTTAGATGTTTGATATATTCTCCATAGAACATTCCAGTGTTGTCATTATTTTGTTCATGGGCTTCATTAATTGAAAGAGATGAAACAATTTCATCACGCTGTGCATCGTATTCATTTAACCAGCCGAGAATGATATTACCGTCCAGTCTATCGTAAATCTTACCGGAAGCCATAGCATTACGGAAACACAATTTGATTTCCTCCAATTTGAGATAATAGAATCTGTCTATTATTAGATCAGCGGTAAGTGCCACTTGAACATCATTCATCGTTTTTCCAACATTGAAAAAAGACACAAGCTCGTTAATCGCAATTACCAGTATGGCTCTTGCACCAGCCAATGTGATTTCTCTTTTTATAACGGAGAGTGGTAGATTAGGAGTATTGAGAACAGCTTCTTTAATCGAACTTACGTGCAATCCCTTGTAATACTCCGCTTGCAAGGTCAGCAAGTCTTTCAACGCTTTCTTTTCGGTTGCCGGGAGATTGCTGTTGACTTGAATTAAGTTGTTTCCCATACTTGTTAAAATCATTATTAGACCATCTGACTAAACGTTTGGAAACTTCAAATGTACGTTCCTTCTCAAAGCGCATTTTCCGTCCTCCGCATTCAGTCCAATACTCGAAAAAGTCCTTCAACATATCATCAGGATATTTCCCTCTATACATGAGAACTTCACTTCTGAATTTGTCTTTCCTTTCAGAAAGAGAATCCTTATTCATATTCATCTTATGGCCTAATCCGGCCATGAATGCTTGTTCCAATGTTGCATCAGGATGATCCCGACACCATTGGGCTGCTAATTCTTCTGATTTCATTTGATTTATAATTTAGATAACCAATATTTCCATACTCGTGAGGCTACTTGTGCCATCATAACGGGTGGTACACTCATTCCACAGATATAATGTGGGGATTGGTTGTAAAAGTTATAGTCGATGGGGAAAGTAGATACTTTACAGATTTCAGATGTACTTAGATATAAAGGTTGTGTAAAGTGTACCAAATCATCATGCTTGGAAGTTATCGTATTGCAGATGCGATCTTCAAGTATATATTTCTTTGAGAAGAATAACTCTTTACCGTATAGTCGCATACATGTATCAGACATGTCTTTATCAGCAATTTCTCTATGTTCCCAAATATATCGAATTTTTGTACCATTTTTAATTTCTTTCCCCTTAAAGTCTGTTATTTCTTTCATCAAAATGGGTATTTCATTAAACTTCATACAAATATGTGGCTCAACATTGAAGAGGTCTGAAACTTTTAGAAAATGGACTCCCAAATCATGCCTGATACATATAAAGAATACACGTTCTCTTTTTTGAGGTACTCCCATTTTAGAAGCATCAAGAAGAAAATGCTGACAATAATAACCAGCTTCCTCAAAGCCTTTGTATATACGTCTGACATAATCAATCGCATTCCCTAAAAGAAGTCCTTTCACATTTTCAGCAATAACAACTTTAGGTTTTAAGCGTTTGGCAAGTGCAATAAAATCAAAAAAGAGCGTATCTAAAACTTGTGTCTTTTGACCTTCCTTGAATTTCTTTTCTTTACCCCACGCATCTTCACGTAATCCCGACATGCTAAATGTACTGCAAGGTGGTGATCCGTCCAATATATCTAAATTGTACAATTCTTCGGGAAGATTATTCCTTCTCACTAAATCACGAATATCTTCTAAGAAAGTATATTGAGGATTATGGTTTTCAATGTAGCATTTCATCATTTTGGGATCTATTTCATTGCAGCCAATTACATCGAATCCGGCTAACTTGTACCCCATTGTAGAGCCACCACCACACGCAAAGCAAGAAAAGACCTTTCCTTTATCTTTAGTAAAAACAGTATCTTCTAAAAACCAGCGATACGGATAGAGATGTTGGGGGGGGTAATTACATCTTTCATCATTCCACCTCCCATAATTCAGCTACTCTTTTGAACTCTTCATCAGCCGGAACCGGGCAATCTTTGATCCATTGCATATCTTTTACTTTCCATAACGAAAGGTTTGTGTTATCAGGAATATGCTTTTTAATATCAGGAAAAAGATTGAGTCGAAGAGATTTACTTTCCATAAGTTCATCTTTGTAGTCCAACAAAAAATTATTGGCCTTCAATAAACTATGAACATCATTAGCAGAATGTGGAGTGTAAACAACTCCATCGAAATATCTGATATAATTGGGAAGCATATCAGCCAGTGCCGTATATAGAAATAATTTTCCTTTATTGCCATAGGCCAATTTCTGAACGGTTCTGATACTTTCGGCCAAATTTGACAGTTTTTCAGGAAACAAAAGTGGCTCTCCACCAGTTATCATGATCTCTTTGTAATTAAAATGCTCAACAACTGGTAATTTTGAAAAATCCCATGAGTTGTTGCAACACATAGGACATTTGTTCGGACATTTGGTTGTAACCAATAGACGTAACTTTTCCATTATAATGATATTGTTTGGGTAAATTTTAATTCTCCGGTATATCCACGCGCTTTCAATTCTGCGATAAGTTCCCGTGGAGAAAATCTTGCCAATTCAGGATTGGAATATATTTTCTTCAATCCCCCCCCGGAGTTTTCTTACGGTTTTTGGCATAAACATTACCGCACTCTTTGCAATATGTCTGCAATCCATCTTCGGTTGAAGCATTTTTCCAAAACTCGCTGGCCGGAAGTTCCCGGCCACATTTACTGCATTTTTTAAAATTTTCCATTATTCCTTTTCTTTAATTCTACCATATTCACATATTAGTAAGGCATCCGAAGTTGCCAATGTAACTTTTGCATACGGGAACAGCTGTTGAGCTTTCTTCTTTAAGGTGTTTTTCCATTCTGTCTTACTCAATTTGTCTGTATTCCGTAATCCGAAAGCTTTTTGCCAAATTTGTGGAGATACTGTTACTGTCGGAATCCCACAAGCTATCAATCCCATAGTCAGCTGTCCGTAACCTTCTCCAAAAACAAAAGAGGCAGAAGCACTTTGTCCGGTCATGCCATTCACTCGTTCCAAATAACAAACGCTATTTTCTTTGTATATAGAGAGAAAATCTAATAAGTCTTTGGGAGTTGGTGGCATTTTGATACACTCCAATAATCTGTTATTCTCGGTGTCGTACACTACAATTCCACCGTTTTTGCCAACATCTATACCTATGATCCTTCGTTTCATAAATTATACTTTTTGTTTACAAATCTTTTGAGCTTAACTATATCTTTCTTTCCAAGCCTTAGTGCTTCACTGGTCTTGATGTCAGAAGGTGATGCTTTACAATTCTCGGTTATCCTTTCAAAATGTCGGATAAAGGATTTTAAGAAATAGTCGGGAATTTCAACTTTCATAATGATTGATTTATGAGAATAAGCCCGGACTCGAACCGGGAACTGTTGCAATCAGGATTTTCGTTTCTGCTTCCGTTTGTACGTATGTCAAGTGTTAATAGCATGTTACCTGACTCGTGATGCTATTCGTGCATTTTTACCACAGAAACTAAGCGTCTTCCAATTCCGCCACTTATTCGTTTGCCTCCACAATAAAGGCATTCTTATATGAACAAAAAGACTCTTTGTAGTATCTACCGCCGTGGAGCGTATGCAGCGTACTCGGCTCGACTTGCAAAGAGAAGAAAAAAGGTGAGGCATGATAGTTCCCGGATAGGCGGTCAAGCCACACCGGGAGAAGCTGATTATTAATCGGGTTAATAATTATTATTTTGTTATTTTTAGAAATTCAGGAGCAATACCATACAAAGGGCTTGTTCCATCCCATTTGTCAATGAACTGTTTATATAATATTTCTTTTGTCAGACCTCTTGACTGAATTAGAGCCTGCTCGGTTTTTAACTGTTCCAGTTCATTGCGCTTCTTCTGTTCCTCAATTTGTTGATCCAACACGGAGATATTGGTATTCACTTCATTTCTACTATCAATTTTTTCGCGAACTTTATCGGAGAACTCCAACTGGGCAGAGAATGTGAGTAATTGCAGACCTCTTTTTTCAAACTCTTTGTCAACTATTTGTTCCAATCGTTTCTCAAACACTAATGAGCCTCCATCAGCCATCAGGCTATCAGTTTTATGCTTCCGGCTTTCCTCTTTTATCAAATCATATATACGTGGCTCCAAAATATTATCTTCTAACGAAGACATGAAATCACTTCCACGGCCAATATGCTTGTTGTCAAAGACAACATCAATGGCACGGTTCTTGATAACTTTATAGCTATATGTGGGACGTGCCTTGAACTCTGTATTATCGGCTGCTTTCAGTGTGACAGCTTCGGCAAATTCTCCACGCTGATCGAATAGCGGAACTTGAAAAAGCTCTGTGCCTAATTCCCATGTAGATACCTTACCGGAAACAATTTTAAAATCCTCTTTCCCTTGTTTGCCGTAGTTTTCCATAAGGACACCGGCATAATTGGGAGCAACTCTTTCGCATGAAGTGAACAAAACAACGGCAAATAATGCCACAATCAAAAAGTCAATCTTTCTTTTCATTTTCTACTTTTTTAATGATATTATAAACTATAAATGCTACTGTCAGCATGATTATTGAAATTCCCAACCACGCATTTATGTGATTGAATACGCGGTTGCCAATGAAGAAAGCCGATACGACAAGTACCGGCTTCCAGTATTTCTTTACAGTCTTCATTGTTATTGTTCGATAATGGCAATATCCGGTGCCAATTTACGGATCAACAATAATTGCTCGTCAATGGCCTTGTTGCGTTCTTCTTCCACTATCACTTCTGCACCAGGGGAGCAAAGGGACAATCGAATATTACGCCCGTCCACATCTGCAATGATTTCCACTTCAATCTCTTCTGCAGGGCGACCTTTGAAAATCGGAACAATAAGATTGAATGAGGCCGGAAGATTGGAATTGACAACTTGGCTGTAATTGTCAGTGCGACTACCGTTGTCTTGTCGGGAGTTTTCCACTTTTGAGTCAATGCTGGCTTTGAAGTTCTTCAAGACTGTTACCAGTTCCATGTTGTATTGTGCATCCTTGAAGAAGGCACGATTCATTTTGAAGAACTTTGAAAGCTGCACCGGCTCCCATGTCTTGCTTGTGTTGATACCAAATTCAAGAAACTTGGGATAGTATTTCAACTCACCTCTTACAGTAGCTTTATTCCTACTGTCAGTTTCATTGGTGACAAGTTTAAGTGTCATTTTTTCCCGATCAACAAGAATATAGCAACGTTTCTGATTGATCTGCTCTTTTTCAGAGATTCTTTTCAAGAGAAATTCATAAACACTTCCAATTGTTCCGGCTAATTCTACCTTATCAGGCTCCAGTACCGGTAACTCATTTTCTTCGTGGAGTTCAATAACTCTAAGAGTTGCTTCGGTCATACCCGGAGCAAAGTTCACTTGCATCTTTTCGTTTTCCATGTTGTTCTACAAATTTTTAGTTCTGTTTTTAAATGATTTGGCTGGTTTGAAGTGTGGAGTATAATGCTCCGCTATGACAATAGTCTCGTTTTTGTGTATGTTACGAGCAACTTTTCGTTTATAGTGTTTGGGTGACAGTGTACCAAAACCTCTGATATAAAGAGTTCTTCCATTAGCTACTGCATCCACGGTTTCCTTCAATGCTGCTTCTATAACTGTTCGGACTTCGCAAATAGCAATACCGGTTGATTCGGCTACTTGCTTGATAAGTTCTTCTTTTCTCATGGCTTATCCCTCCGTACCAGTAGATTCAATGTCCTCGAAGACCGTTTTTTGCATCTCTTGTGCCTCCATCGGACGTTCTTTAACCAAATCGCCATTACCATTGTAATATCCGGTGGTACGGGTGCTACGATCCATAAACTTAAAGCATTCATCCGTAATTTCCTCATAACCACGTTTTATATCGGTAAGCAACGTTTTTTTACGTTCCTTTTTAGGTTTCAGTTTGTCCTTGTATGCTTGCATGAAAGCTTTCTTTTCTTCTTCCAGTGCGGCCATGTCAAGGTCAATATTTGCCAACTCCGTTTTCCGTTCACCCATTTCTTCCTCGCTGAAAGGAGAAGTATAGGTAATTCTTTCAACTGCTGCGCAATTGTCTTCCAACATTTGTCTGCGAAGCAATGGATTCTTATCTTTAAATAGTTCTTTATCCATATCATAAAGGTTTTAAGCCATATCGGGCAGAACCGACAAATGGCTGTGGGTTAGTCCTTATGTTTGCTTTGTGTATATCATCTGTACGATGATTGAATAATCGGGGTAATCCCGTTATTTTGTCATATACAACCAGTTCAGACGATACATAACAAATAAAGCCTTTCAGTCGCTCTTTCAACCATGCGTTCTGATAGGCTCTGCGTTCACGATATTCTTGGTAGCTCATTCCCTTTGGGCGAGCTGTGAGAAGGGGAGTGTAATTTCTCGCCCCCCCCCGATTTAGATTTACTCTTTCCCATCAATCAAATTTTTATATTGTTCTTCTGAAACGAACTTGTCGCAGTTCCCATACCAAGTACCATCATTTATCTTGTATGGCCTGACTGTTTTATCCATTTCATTCATAACACCGACTACCGCATTTTCTTTGCTATTATCATCCCATACAATAACAACATCGCCGACAGTCGGGATATATTCAGGCTGTAACTTCTCAAAATTGAAGGAGTAATGTTTTTCTTCCTTCATGGCGGCAAGCATCTTTGCCTTTTCCTCTTCCGTAGCTTTACGGAATCCCTTCATGCCTCCGATACCAGCTTCGGGTGTGAGTCTTACAAAAACTCTGTCACCTTCATCATTGGAAGGAACATAGGCGACAAGGCCGAAAGGTACTTTAATTGCCGGTAAAAAAGAGAGTGGCCTTTCTTCTCTAATTTCAGAGAGAATCATCATGCTGCCCCCTCCGCGATTCGGATTGATAATTACGTCACCGGGGATGAATGTCTCACCCTCAAATTCAAATTTACCCCCCCCCCGTAACTTTTTGAGTAGGTTGCATACTTTCTTCTTTCACGATTTTTACCATGTGTCCTTCGGGCACTTCAACTGTTACTGTTCTCATTTTAATTTGATTTTAAACTGGTTATTGTATTCTATGTATTTTTCCGGGCAGGTTGTTTCTATAATTCCGTTCATTGTAGGAATACGAAACAACTTGCCGGATTTATGAAGCTTTTTTTCAAGCTGTTTTGCTTTATGTAAAGCAGCCAAAGAACGTGTTTCATTTTCGATCAGTTCTTTAGCCGCTGTGATACTGTTACTAATTTTTTCACATGAATCCATTACTTGACTTCTTCTGCGTATGGAGTATCGTCTTCCTCAAAATCGTCAGGTTTCTGACCTTGTGCCTTTTTCCAGTCTTCAAACATTTCATCATCCAACTGGCTCTCTGTTTCAAGAACCTTAATCATGGAATCTGAAATGCCGGTTTTGGGCAGGAATTTGAAAGCCCAGTTCACGATTGTTTTTCGAGCCATTTCTTCAAAGTCTGTGTCCCACGGAGATTGCTTGCCTTTCTTGACAGCCTCACTACGACTTTTTATTTCTTCAATACGTGCTTTGGGCATTGCATCGAATTTTACAACACCGGAAGTCAAGACTGCAAAATAGTAGCCTCCAAGAAGATCACCACGTTCTCCGAATACATTGGGTTTGTGGATGATAGTGCCACCGGTACCTTTTGTCATGCTGAACTCGTCATTAGCATAAACCAAATCAGAATAAATATCTTTTACAACGCCGGTGCGGATCAAAATATCAACTTTCCCCATATATGAAGCTTGGAACTTCACTTTGCCTTTGTACGGTACAAGATACCCCAATCTTAATTCAGGATTGAGTGTCAGACCGGTGAGAGAAACGTTTTTGATTGCTTCGACAAGATGATCGGGATATTGCCGGGCACAGTCAATCAGATAAGGATTATTTAACATTGCCTGCATAGCGAAATTGACTTCACGGGCAAATTGCTGTTCAGTGCCGCCAGCTGCTATAAATGCCTTTTTAGGGGAGATAAAACAGCTTTCCAATCCTTTCAGTTGTACCGGAAAGGCTGGTGGGGCAGAAGGAACGGGCGGTTGTGGTGTGGAAGGTGTTGGGGAGGCCGGTTCTGTTTTTGTTGGTGAAGGAACATTGTGTTGTTCCATTCCCAAGTTCCCTTGTTGGGGGGATTGATTCTCTGTTTTGCTCATTGTTCTTGATTATTATAAAAGTTAAACATCTTGTTCTTTTCAAATGCAGGTGTGTCAGGCACCATTATTCTTCGTCCTTTGAATCCCGGCTGAATAAATATCTGTGCACCGTCAAAATCATTATTTTGTGTACAGTAAACATGCTGGTCTAACAATTTCTTGAATGCCAATGCACTTGCACCCATTTTCACAATTCCGTCTTCCAAATGGAAAGCCCAGTTTGCTGCACTGACAAATACTGCGTCATAGGGAGCTGTCTTTTGTTGCATAACCCAATAGAACTCCTTCCATACTCCAGTACGTTCATGTTCAAAAAACTGGTAGAAGGCTGCCGAAATACCGTAATGAAATTTGGCAATAGTCCGGTTAACTGTTTCCTCATGAAGATCATCAACCGCCAATGTTTTCCAGTCAACAATCTTTTTGGCCGTTTCCACATCAGGGCGATATTTGAACTTACATCCTTCGTATTCAACGAAATGGCTGACTTCGGCTTTCCCCCATTTTAATATCTGCCTGATCTGCTTGGAAGTGTCCCGACAATTGTTAAGAAGCTCATAAACCATTGTTTCAACCAATTGCATATCGGTTGTGCTTGTCAATGTTTTACCCGGATTTGACTCTTTGGCCTCTATTAGTGCAATCTGATATTTTTGAGTGTCTCGTCCATACGGACAGCCAGTTTTAGGATTTATAGGTGGCTCAAATACAAGAAGATTATTTCTCCATTTGTCAAGTGTTCCAGTATTAACAAGGCTTTCCATTGCATCATGATACAGCGAGCCTTTTTCAGAAGCTTCAATACTGATCTCGAACATTTCAGGGTGTAATGCCTTGTATCGGGCAAACTTTGGGGACACCATATAATCTTTAATCTGCGTACTACTTAGGAAGTCTTTAAATCTTTCTCCCTTGTGATATTCGTCATTTGGCAGATTGTAAATTGTATCTTCTATATTACTCATATAATGGATTTAGAGTTTTACAAAAAACTCCCTACTTTCGCAAGCAAGGAGCCAATAACTAACTAAAAAACTTATTCATCACTTGTGGATAGTAATTCTTTGTAATTCTGTAATATGTATTCTTTTTCTTCATCTGTAAAAGAATAGGCTTTAGCCATAAATTTCATTGCCATATCCTCGTTATGATCGGAAAGGGGATAATAGTCTGTGGCGAATTTGTAAGTAAGCCTATTCAATCGCTCATACTTAACTTTGACCTCCTTAACCCGTCCGCTTATCTCCGAGATAATGCCGGACGCTTCTTGTATCTTCTCGTCATATTCCTTTTGGTCTTTCGCCGCTTGTTCTTTCATAACCTTGTTCTGTACGGCAAAGTTGGAAATCTTTTCGTATAGTTCACTTGAATACACAAAGCTACAGTTAACCTCAAAGTCTGGCTTGATAGAGTAATTGTATTTATCTTTCTTGACGAGGTATTTGTAGTCGCTTCCGAGTTTGTTCCAATCGTATTCAACTTTGCGAAGGGTTTTCGCATTACGTAATGCTTCTGCTACCGCATTCGCTTCTTCCATATCTGTAAAAGCGTAGCCTTCAAAAAATGGGATCGTGAACGTTTTCAAATCGGCTGGTTCAATCTCAAACAATTCGGGAACCTCCGGCTTATCCATAATTTTGATACCTTCCTCCATCATGCGGAGTTTAATCAATTTCTGTACATCTTCCTCCGTTAACGCAAGAATCTCTTGCTCGGTCATTTCTGTAATTCCTTTCATATTTTTAGCATTTAAAATGTGTTCCCGTCCGCGTTCCGATGGATTGTTGGCCGTAGCTTTTTAGCGGTGACCGCTTCTTGCGAAGCACGGGTATATATATCATTTAAAGTATCTATTCAGTTAAGAATGTATTTATAAACGCCCTACGTTTACTTTGTCATAATATAAGTTGTTTTTGATAACTTAGTGATTCATGTGCTGCATCCTCTTATTGGCAGTCCGTATTCACACTCTTTTCACTAATCCGCTTTGGCTACTTTGTCGGTCTATTTCGCCCTTTAGATAAGCAGTAAACCTTGTTTAAAGTCTTTATTTGTTCAGACTATACAATATGTCAAAGAACGTTTTGTTAGTTCCCGGAAAGACGATCAAATCCGTCCGGGATTATTTTCTTTCCATGAATTTTCTCAAAGCTGATTTGGTAAAAATGAGACTCTTGCCATTTTTGGTGTGAGGAATATCATGTATTCGATTGTATAAGGTTTGCAACTTCCATCCGAGAAATACAGCAGCTTGTTTGGCATTCAAATACTCTTCGGTTTCAGCAGTCGCCATTTCAGTTACAGCCTTTCTCACATCATTGCGAATAAACTTGTGCAGTTCTTCTGCAATCATTTTGGCCTCTGAACGGTTCATTTCTTTATTGCTTCGATGGTTATCTGATTTTTATCTTTGTCGATGGATATTGAATATCTTTCAACGTCTTCACGGGGATCAGTAAAAGCTAATTGATAGGCGTAGCTTCTTGCATTGACGCAATCCTTGTAAGAATCCAGCTGCATTACTTTGGAAGAACCAGCTTTAATGCTTAGAATATCTTTCTTTGTTACTTTCATATTATTTTCTATTTTATACTTAAATTTTCCACAAAAAATTTGCATAAAAGAAAGCTAACAACTACATTTGCCAATGAGATATGTAGTAAGTGGCTTTTGAAGTCGCCAGCTTTCTTATTGTTCAAACTTACACTCTTTGTTTGTTTGACGTTGCAAATATACTTCATATTTTCAGAAGTACAATAAAATACTTCATAAAATTTGTAGTATTCTATATGTTATAAAACATATTTTAATGTAAATTGCTGGTTTATAAGATGTTATGCAGGTATGGCTTGCGTAAAAAGAAAGCTTTCTGAAAAAAGTAATGTCGTTCTATTATTATTGTAATAATTGAAGAAGTAAAAGACGATCTCATTCGGTAAGGTGCTGGATTGCTGCATAGTTAGCCCTTAGACGGTTTCCCGTTTTTGCTATATGCAGCATAAGAAATGTCTCGTTCGTATAAGTACGCCGTTCTTAGCTGGCCGGGCATTAACAAGTTACCCGACTTCCCGGATTTTTCGCTTACTTGTAGCTGTGCAGGCATCCCGGTTTCGTTTGCCTCTCAATATCGCACGCCTTTCGCAGTATTGAGTTGTAAGAGTGTAACCCTCTGTCTCTCCGCTATGCGGCCTACCGCCAATTACACAATGTGGAGAAAAAGAAAATCCGCAAATAGGTAGCAGCTATTTACGGATTTCTATATATAAACTCCAAATAGGATGTTTAATCAATTTATGTGGTAATACTGCTACTATTACGAATGCAAATATACTACTTAATTTATGAAGTATGCAAGAAAGTGACGATAAAAAATTGAGTGACCTCTCAAAAAGGTTTTTGCAAGCAATTTCATATTGTGGTTTGAGTGGGTATAAATTGAAGAAAGACAATATTATATCCAGTGAATCAACCCTTACCAGTATAAAAAAAGGGATTCAGCTGCCAAGTAAAAAAACAATTGATGCTTTTTGTGAGAAATACGATGTGAGCAGAGCATGGTTATATACTGGAGAAGGTTTGTTTGCAAAGACTCCATCAGGACAAATAGAACCTTCGGAGAAGGATATTAGGGATGCTCTGAAAAATGCGAGAATGCAATCAGACTCTACGATTAGTAAAGTAGCTCCTTATCTTCAAGATATTCTTGTAAAAGTAAAATATGTTCCGATGGATGCCGCGGCTTCATTTGTCGAAAGCTTATATAATACAGCTTATGAAATTGATTCTTATGGTGTCATGCCGGAAGAAGGTGAAGTGCTTGATGATTCTTATATGGTCTTTCAAGTACGTGGCGACAGCATGGAGCCAACTATACCGGATGGAGCTAAAATTCTTGCTCGCAAAATAGAAGAAGGTTTGTGGGAAAGCGCGTCAGGAGTTGTGAGTATTGTATATGGGAAAACACTTTCAGTCAAACGGATATTAAAAAACAGTCTTTTCTTGGATAATGTGCTGACTTTAAAGGCTGATAACCCCAAGCATGGCCAGTTAGATGTCGAGAGAAGAGAAATAAGGGGGATGTGGCAAGCATTACGCATAATAAGTCAAAAGATTATTTGATATGGAAGAAAGGGCTATTGACAGATTACGAAAATTTGCAAGGTATGCACGTGATAAGGGAGTTGTCAAAGGTGAGAACTCGTTTGAGGCTTATTGTGAATTATCAAATAGATACATTTATAATTCCATAAGGAACGGGAAGGGGGCTATTGGAACTGATATAATAGCTCGTATTGTGGATAAGTTCCCGGAATTGAATGTGAAGTGGCTTTGTACTGGCAAAGGGAATATGATTGAGACGGATATTGATGCGAATGTCAATTATAAAGCGGCTTATGAGGGTGCAATGATGCAAATAGAAGCTTTGCATAAAATTATAGAAGAAAATAAGCGGAGATGATATAAATATGATACCATTAATATATTTTTAACAAGTATTTTATTGATTATCAATATGATAGTAAAATGTGTTAGTTCCGTACGCACCGCTTCTCAAGAAAGCAAAATTAGGAAAAGCTCTGATTCTTAACGGAATCAGGGCTTTTTTATTTGTTTGAAGTGAAGCGGGATATAGCGTTTCTGCGAAGTATGTCAGGGTTATTGAACATTCGTCTGTATCAGATTCATAAAGAACTGGTATGTCGTGAAGCTTTGATAAATCGCAAAACGAAATGATTATGTTGGTTGATAGCTTGTTTTATGAATAAAATCGGTTACAATATGTAAAATATCATATAGGTATTTCCCTTGTTCTTTTTAAGGATAGAAAATAGGAATTATGGTCCTTTATAGTAGAAATAAGAGAGTTATATAAAAAATAGCTTGTGAAAAATATCTGTTTTTTTTGTTTTGATGTAATTCTTTATTAATTTTGTAGTCTATTACATTAACGTAGATATTTGTAGATAACACACGCACATTTTTGAAATGAAAAACATTAGTTTCGTATTGATGTTTATTCCTTTAATCTCTTTTGCACAGACATATAAATATATAGAGATAGAGGATGGACTCAGTAACCGTAGGATATTTGATATCCAGAAAGATTCTAAAGGGTATATGTGGTTTTTGACTAATGAGGGCATGGACCGCTATGATGGTAAGGAAATAAGGCACTATAAGTTGCTGGATGAAAGTAAAAGTTTGACCTCCTCTATTTATCTTGGGTGGTTATATAAAGGAGATGAGGGGCGTTTATGGGTGATTAGCAAGAAAGGAGGTGTCTTTTACTATGATGAATTATATGACCGGTTCAAGGTAGTGTATAAATTGTCCGATGCCTCAGAAGGGGTTACGTGTGGGTATATGGATCATAGTGATAATATATGGTTGTGCGGCAAGGACTCTATTGTACTTTATAATATAAAGGATACTGGTATCCGTAAGGTAGCTAACGTGATGCATGGAAATGTACAAATGGTAGAACAAGTAGATAGCAGCCATTTTTTCATTGCGACTGAAAGGGGAATACGCTTTACGGAATTGAAAAATAATGCATTGAGAGTTATTCCGATAGAATCTTTGTGTGATATCAGTTCACAAGTGAATGAATTGTATTTTCATTCGGCATCTCAAAAATTATTTGTCGGAACCTTTGAGGAAGGTATTTTTGCTTTTGATATGAACACTCGCCAGATTGTCCGTTCCTCTATTGATTTGAGTGATGTAAATATTACCAGAATCTGTCCTTTGAATGAGAAAGAACTGCTGATTGCTACGGAAGGGATGTGAATACATAAAGTGGATGTGAATACATGTGTTACACATCCTTATATTACTGCTGATTATGAAAGCAATAATACAATGAACGGAAACAATATTAATGTTGTTTATATTGATGAAGAAAAACGTATTTGGCTGGCTAATTATCCGACAGGAGTTACGATAGTGGATAATCGGTATAAAAATTATTATTGGATAAAACATTCTATTGGGAACCAGCAGTCGTTGGTAAACGACCAGGTACATTCTGTCATTGAGGATAGTGATGGAGATTTGTGGTTTGGAACCAGTAACGGAATCAGCCTTTATAACAGACAAACTAAAAAGTGGCACTCGTTTTTAAGCTCTACTGATCATCATTTGAAGGATAAAAATCATATTTTCATTACTTTATGTGAGGTTTCTCCTGGAATAATATGGGCGGGGGGATATACCTCCGGTTTGTATAAAATTAATAAAGAGAGTTTGTCTGTAGAATATTTCTCTCCTTTTTTGCTTACTTCTATAAATATGCAGCCGGATAAATATATTCGTGGTATGATAAAGGATTCGCAGGGATATATATGGTCGGGAGGATTCTATAATTTGAAGTGCTTTGATCTAAAGGATAATAGTGTCCGTTTGTATCCGGGGGTAAGCTCGATAACCGCTATTGCGGAAAAAGATAGTCGCCACATGTGGATTGGTACAGTTGCAGGGCTTTATTTACTGGATAGAGATTCCGGCGATTATCAATATATCGCAATGCCTGTAGAGTCTAGCTATATCAATACACTGTATCAGTCGGCTGATGGGTTGTTATATATAGGAACGAATGGTTCGGGAGTACTGACTTATGATCATCGTAATAAAAATTTTGTACATTATTATACAGGTAATTGTGCATTGGTTTCTAATAATATATATACCATTTTACCTGAAATGGATGGATGTATCATTATGAGTACGGAGGATGGAATTACTAGTTTTCAGATAAAAGATAAAACTTTTCACAATCGGACCAGCGAGCAGGGACTTTTGTCGGCATGTTTTAATCCGTCTTCCGGTACATTATGCAGGAATGGAGGTTTTGTTCTGGGGAGTACGGATGGTGCTGTTGAATTTCCGGAAAAATTGAGATTCCCTACTTATGTTTACAAAAAAATGATATTAAGCGATTTTCAGATATCTTATCAGCCGGTTTATCCTGGAGATGAAGATTCTCCATTGGAAAAAGATATAAATGAAACGCAGGTCTTAAAGCTGAATTATGATCAGAATACTTTTTCTTTGGTATTATCTTCTATTAATTATGATTATCCCTCTAATGTGTTGTTTTCATGGAAATTGGATGGATTTTACAATGAATGGAGCCAGCCGGGAACTTCTAATCTCATACGTTATACAAGTTTGGATCCCGGTAAATACACGCTGCGCATCCGGGCTGTTTCCAAAGAGGAACAACAATTGGTTTTTGAAGAACGTGTACTGACAATTATGATAGCCCGTCCTTTGTGGTTGAGTTTTTGGGCTATATTAGGGTATGTGATTCTTGCGTTATCCCTATTTGTTATTATTTATCGTGTCTTGAATTTAAAGAAGCAAAAAAAAATATCAGATGAGAAAACTCGTTTTTTTATCAATACGGCTCATGATATCCGTACACCGCTTACATTGATAAAAGCCCCTTTGGAGGAATTGTTTGAGAAAGAAAGTTTTAGTGACCGTGGAAAGAAAAGGATGAAGATTGCCTTAAGGAATGTAGATGTACTGTTGCGGCTGACTACTAATTTGATAAATTTTGAACGGACGGATGTTTATTCTTCTGAGTTGTTTATTGCTCAATATGACTTGAAATCTTATTTACAGGATGTTTGTGATACTTTCCGTTCTTATGCTGCTTTTAAACATTTGGATTTTACCTGCGACTGTAATGTGGAGGAAGGACTGGAAGTATGGTTTGATAAAGAGAAGATGGATTCTATTTTGAAAAATCTGATCTCGAATGCGATGAAATATACACCTGAATATGGTATGGTTCGTGTTTCGGTGCAGGAGAATAAGGATACTTGGAAACTGGAAGTGAAAGATACAGGTATCGGAATATCATCTAAAGAACATAATAAATTGTTCAAGATGCATTTTCGTGGAGTAAACGCTATTAATTCGAAAATCACAGGGAGTGGCATCGGGCTCATGCTGACACGAAAACTGATACGTCTGCACGGTGGTGAAATAGAGGTAAAAAGTGTGGAACATCAGGGTACTACTATAAAGGTAACTTTTTTAAAGGGGCGGGAACATTTGCGTAAATGTATTCAGATTGAGCCTGAACGGGAAATGAAGAAAGGAAGGATGGATGAGATTGCGGTTGCAGATCATTCTGGGAAATCTTCTGAAATTGTTGATAATGGTGCTTTACCACGCATTTTAGTAGTGGAAGATAATGATGAATTGCGGACTTACCTGATAGATTCTCTTTCGGATATATATAATGTGCAGGCTTGTTGTAATGGAAAAGAAGCATGCATCATTGTGAAGGAGTTTTGGCCGGAACTTATCTTGTCGGATATTATGATGCCCGAAATGGGAGGGGATGAATTGTGTGTGACTATAAAAGGTGATATAGAAACGTCTCATATTCCCATTTTGTTGTTAACGGCGTTGGGGGACGAACGGAATATTCTGGAAGGGTTGAAAGTAGGGGCGGACGATTATATTACCAAACCTTTTAATTTGAAAATCCTGAGAGCGAGAATTGCTAATCTGCTTGCAAATAGAGCATTGCTGCGCGAAAAATATGGCTCTTTGAATATGGCCGCAGAAATATTGGAAGAGCCGGTAGGAAAAAATTGTTTAAATGCCCTTGATTGGAAATTTATATCGGGGGTGCGTAAAAACGTGGAGGATAATTTGGATGATCCTGATTTTACTGTAGATTCGCTTTGTTCATTGCAAAACATGAGTCGCTCCAGTTTTTATAATAAATTGAAAGCATTGACAGGACAGGCGCCGGCAGATTATATCCGGCTGATACGCTTAAACCGTGCGGCGGAATTGTTGAAAGAGGGTGGAAAGTCCGTATCAGAAGTGGCAGAAATGACTGGCTTTTGTGATGGTAAATATTTCCGTGAAGTATTCAAGAAACATTTTAAAGTGAGTCCAAGTAGATATGGAAAAGAAGAACCTCTCAGGGTGGATGCTGAATAGGAATATGATTATCAGATAGGGAGGAGTTGTAATATTTGGTCTTTTCTTTATCATAATTGTTTTTTAGACAATAAAATGCCTCTGTCTTTTCGTTTGTATGGTTAATAGAATTATATTTGTACATTATACAATATCTATTGACCATGAAAACTTATTCATTATTAGCAGGCATTTTATTGTCTTTTTCGTTATCTATTCAGGCGGGTGATCTGAAATTGTGGTATAAGCAACCTGCCGGAACGTGGGTGGAAGCGCTTCCGGTCGGCAATTCCCGGATGGGAGCGATGGTATATGGCGGAACGGCCCGTGAAGAACTTCAACTAAACGATGAAACCATGTGGGGAGGCAGTCCTTACCGGAATGACAGGCCGGAAGCATTGAAAAGTCTACCCCAAGTGCGTGAACTGATTTTTGCCGGAAAAAACATGGAGGCTCAAAACTTGATTCAAGATAATTTTTATGCCGGGAAACATGGTATGCCCTATCAAACAATCGGCAGTTTGATTATAGAAACTCCCGGACATGAAAAGGTAACCGATTATTATCGTGATCTGGATTTGGAACGTGCGGTGGCTACTACTCGCTATAAAGTGGATGGCGTGACTTTTCAACGTGAAGTTTTTGCATCATTTCCTGATAAGGTGATAGTGGTCCGTTTGACAGCAGACCGGCCGGGAAAACTGAATTTTAAGGTCGGATATGTGTCGCCATTGGAACATAAAGTCAGCAGGAAAGGAAAGAAATTGGTTCTGACTGGAAAGGGTAGGGATCATGAGGGAGTGAAAGGATTGATTCGTATGGAAACACAGACGCAGGCTGATGTGGATGGGGGTAAGGTGAAAATTGATGACCAAAACATTACAGTGGAAGGAGCGGACAGTGTTACTCTGTATGTTTCATCGGGTACGAATTTTATTAATTATCACGATATAAGTGGCAATGAGAGTAAAAAAGCGTCTGGATATCTGTCTCTGGCATTGGGACGCCCTTATAGTCAGGTTTTACAGGAGCATATAGCTCTTTATAAAGAGCAGTTTGACCGTGTAAGATTGGATTTGGGAACCAGTGAGCGGGCTAAGCTGGAAACTGTCAAACGCATCGAACTGTTCAATGAGGGTAAGGATGTTTCTTTGGCGGTGTTGCTTTTTCAGTATGGACGTTATTTGCTTATTTCCTCCTCCCAGCCGGGAGGTCAGCCTGCCAATTTGCAAGGTATATGGAATAATAAACTGGCTGCTCCATGGGATGGAAAATATACCATCAATATTAATACGGAAATGAATTATTGGCCGGCTGAAGTGACCAATCTGAGTGAAACACACCAGCCCTTGTTCGAAATGGTGAAAGAATTATCAGTTACCGGCAGGGAAACGGCACGGACTATGTATGGATGCAACGGATGGGTGGCTCATCACAATACAGATATATGGCGTGCCACCGGTCCGGTGGATAAAGCGTTTTATGGTACATGGCCCATGGGAGGTGCTTGGTTGACTACCCACTTGTGGCAGCATTATTTATATAGTGGGGACAAGCTGTTTCTTTCCGAAGCCTATCCGGCATTAAAAAGAGCTGCTGATTTTTATCTTGATTATTTAATTGAACATCCTGAATACGGTTGGATGGTGACTGCTCCGTCCATGTCTCCGGAACATGGACCTTCGGGAGAGGATACTAAAAAAGCTTCAACGATTGTAGCAGGTTGTACTATGGATAATCAGATAATTTTCGATGTGCTTAGCAATGCATTGCATGCATCAAGAATTCTGAAAATGTCCGCTTCTTATCAAGATTCTTTGCGGTCTATGTTAAATCGTCTGGCCCCGATGCAGATCGGGAAATACAATCAGTTACAAGAATGGCTGGAAGATTTAGATAATCCGAATGACAAGCATCGCCATATTTCTCATGTATATGGATTGTTCCCTAGTAATCAGATATCTCCTTACACTCATCCTTTACTTTTCCAGGCAGCTAAAAATACGTTGTTACAGCGTGGTGACGAAGCTACCGGTTGGTCCATTGGCTGGAAAGTTAATCTGTGGGCCCGTTTGCTGGACGGTAATCATGCGTTCCGGATTATTAATAATATGTTGAAGCTGCTGCCTGGAGATGAAGTGAAAGAGGCTTATCCGCAAGGACGGACTTATCCTAATCTGTTTGATGCTCATCCGCCTTTCCAGATTGACGGCAACTTTGGCTATACTGCCGGTGTGGCTGAAATGTTGTTGCAGAGCCATGACGGAGCTGTACATTTGCTTCCGGCTCTTCCGGATGCCTGGGCCACAGGAAGTGTGCAAGGACTAGTTGCCCGTGGAGGATTTGTGGTGGATATGAACTGGAATGGCGTGCAGCTGGATAAAGCGAAGATTCATTCCCGTTTGGGAGGTAATTTACGTTTACGTTCGTATGTTCCTTTGCGTGGGGTTGGATTAAAAGAGGCAAAAGGTAAGAACCCGAATGAATATTATATGCAGGCAGAGATCAAAGAGCCTTTGATTTCCAAGGAGATAAACCCGCAATACCCTGCTTTGTATAAGGTGTATGAATATGACTTGATGACAGAACAGGGACAAGATTATATAGTGGAGCGTGGGTTATAATACATGAAGATGCCCAAAGTGATTTTTGTATTATTTCACTTTGGGCACTTTTGTAAATGGAAGTGTCATTGTGTAGTTATCAGATGGCTTCCTCCTTTTCCAATTCTAATGCTCTGGGAAAAATGATATTGTTTTCTAGGTGGATATGTTCATGTAATGCCTCTTCAAATTGTTTCAATTGTTGTAAAACCAAGCGGAAGCTGGCACAAGCATCTTCAGGGGCGGTGAATCCATTGGTTAATGAAGAGATTTTTTCAAAACGTTCTCCTTCGTGATTATGTTCATCTTCCATCACTTCGATGGGATATAGAATGGTGCCACAATGGAATTTAGCTACTTTCAAACCTTCCTCTTTGGCTTGGAACATTTCATAAACATAAGGAAATAATACATTCTCTTCTTTTGATAAATGATTTTCCAAATCAAGAAGCGAGTCGCGGAACAGTGCTTGGACTTGCAATAACTCTGGATGATTCTTTGAATGCGCTTCGGTTACTTTGGCTAATAATGCTTCTATTTGCGGACCTTTGGCACGGATTCCCCGATGGTGTATTTTCAATACGTAGTCTATTAATAAATCGATGGGCCATCCGGCAAAGTCAGGAGCATTACTAACCGTATTCTCTTGTAATTCATTTAATTCACGTGCTACTGCTTCGGGATCAATACCGCGGTTCCGGCAGGCTTCTGCAAACGGAGTATTGCCATGGCAGCAAAAATCAATATGGTAACGGGAGAATACTTTGGTTGTATCAAAGTTGCCGGCTACAATTTGTCCGACTGTACATGAATTGTAATTTTTCTGTTTCATAATTATTCCGTTTATTCGTTCATTAATCCTAATTTTTTCATATCACTTTCTACTGTACCGATACCGCTTACTCCAAAGTTCTCGACTAGTACTTTCGTCACGTTGGGCGAGAGGAATGCGGGTAAGGTGGGACCGAGATGAATCTCTTTTATTCCCAAACTGAGTAATGCCAGCAATACGATTACCGCTTTCTGTTCATACCAGGCGATATTGTAAACAATGGGCAGTTCATTGATGTCATGTAGCCCGAATACTTCCTTCAGTTTGAGGGCGATGACTGCCAATGAATAGCTATCGTTACATTGTCCTGCATCTAAAACACGCGGAATGCCATTAATGTCACCTAACCCTAGTTTGTTATAACGATATTTAGCACATCCCGCAGTCAAAATGACTGTGTCTTTGGGGAGCATCTCGGCAAAAGTGGTGTAGTAATCACGACTGCGCATACGCCCGTCACAACCTGCCATGACGATGAACTTACGGATAGCTCCGCTCTTTACCGCTTCTACTACCTTGTCTGCTAGTTGAAATACCTGATTATGGGCAAAACCACCCATGATTTCTCCATGTTCTATTTCTGTCGGTGCGGCACATTGTTTGGCTGTTTCTATTATTTCAGTATAGTCCTTATGTCCTTTCTCATCTGCTGTAATATGCTTGCAACCGGGATATCCGGTAGAATTAGTGGTAAACATGCGTTCTTTATAAGTGGCATTGGGCAGAGGAGGAACGATGCAGTTGGTTGTGAACAGGATAGGACCATTGAACGAGGTAAACTCCTCCCGTTGTTTCCACCAGGCATTTCCATAGTTTCCTACAAAATGTGTATATTTTTTAAATGCCGGATAGTAATGTGCAGGAAGCATTTCACCGTGAGTATATACGTCCACGCCGCTATCCTTGGTTTGTTCCAACAATTCTTCCAGATCATGCAGGTCATGTCCGCTTATCAGAATACCGGGTCGGGTACCAGTTCCGATATTTACACGGGTAATTTCTGGATTGCCATAACTGGAAGTATTTGCTTTGTCGAGCAAAGCCATTGTTCGAACGCCTATTTCACCTGTTCTCAGTGCTAATACAGTCAGTTCATCTGCCGATAAAGATTTTGTTGTAATTTGTGCGATGGTGTTCTGCATGAAACGATGAATACTTTCGTCATTATGTCCTAACCTCATGGCATGTTCCAGATAAGCAGCCATTCCCTTTAGACCATACATAATCAGTTCTTTTAAAGAGCGTAGGTCCTCGTTTTTTTCACGCAAAACTCCGACTGTTGCGGCTTTTGCATCATATTCATCGTGACTGCCTTTCCAATTTAACTCATCGGCTTCCGGCAGAGGAATATCCTTGGCAAAAGCTTGATGTTTAAGGTCATTACGTATTACTAATCCTTTGTCAATGCGTTTCATAATGCTTTCGTCGTCGAAATTGGCATTGGTAATGGTACAGAATAAGGCGTCTACAATAAAATTGTCCACATCTTTTTTAACGGGGAGGGAATGTTGGCGCAATTGATCTGCCACAACAGAAATTCCTCGTACTACAAAAAGCAATAAATCCATAGTACGTGCTGTAGTTGCATTTTTTCCACAAACACCTTTTAAGGTGCAACCGAAACCTTTGGCTGTTTCCTGACATTGGAAACAAAACATGTTATTCTCCATATCTTTTCTCATTTTAATGATTTCTATTACTTTTGTGCAAAAGTACATGGTTTTCGTCTTTTAAGTTGTACCATATGTTACAGCGGATACAAATAACAGTTAAAAGAAAGTAGGATGGAACTGACAGGATTATTGCAGATAGCTCCTTTTCAGGGAATGAAAGAAGAAGAATTGGTTGCTTTACTATTCGGACTTCCGAATAGTTTGAAACACTTTGAACCGGGTGATATCATTGCCCGGCAAGGTGACTTATGTAAAGGGCTGTACATTCTTGCATCGGGAAGGGTACGGGCGGGAATGATAAATGATGAAGGGAAAGAACTGACGGTAGAAGAAATTGGAGCTCCTAACTTGCTGGCCTCGGCTTTTATTTTTGCCACTGAAAATCGTTTTCCCGTTAATGTAGAAGCAATAGGACTTTGTGAGGTTTTTATAATAGGTAAAGAACGATTTTTAGAATTTATGCGTTTGCATCCATTGATGATGCAGAATTTTTTGAAGGATATTTCGGACAGGAGTGTCTTTTTAAGCAGGAAATTGAATGAGTTTGCTTTGTTGAATTTAAAGACTCGTTTGTTGAAATATCTAGAAACACATTCTGCTATTCATAATCAGCAGGAGGTGGCGCAGAAGCTGGGAGTTACTCGTCCGTCATTGGCTAGGGCGCTGTCTGAACTGGTGAATGAAGGGAAAATAAAGAAATAATTTGAGATTTCTTTTTTTAAGTGGAAAACGTGTCTTGTATCTTTGAGAGTTTTTATGTGTAACCCATTCTTGTGAAAGTGTTCAAGTTGTTTTTCTATAAAAACTTTGACTTTAAAGAAAGAAAAGGATCCTTGTCTATAAGGATTGGTTCTTTTGAAATGAGGACTATTTTGAAATTCTCTTGATTAAAAAAGAGGGTGAATTCAAGACCCTTTATGTGATTCTTTTGTCTTGATTCACCCTTTGGGAAATATTTGGTTGGTGTGTATTCAACATGTTACTTCATCTGAATACTTTTATCTCGTACTTTTCTTAATATTTGTTGTAATTCGAATACTTTTTCGGGATGTTCAGTCGCTAAATTCACTTTTTCCCCTGCTTGTTTCATATCATATAACTGGGGAATACCTAAATAACCAGTTTCAATTTTTGGCCCCCAAGGAATCATTTTAGGACCATCGCTGCCTTCAATAAATTTCCAATCTTTAGTACGCACGGATAGGGTGTGATTGGATGCCTGTTCAATAACCCATGGGCGGTCTGTTTTGTCTTGTCCTAATAAATTTGCTAACCGATTGTAGCTGTCGGGAGCACTTCCTTTCGGAATACGGGCATCTACCAAAGAAGCCAGTGATGCCAACCAGTCTATTTGTGAAATAAGCACATCGCTGACTTCCGGCTTGTTGATAGCTTTAGGCCAGTGTACAATTACAGGAACACGGGTACCCCCTTCAAATGCACTGTATTTTCCACCTCTCAGGTTACCGGCAGGTTCGTGCCCGTTCAGTAGCTCTTCTGCCTTGTCATCGTATCCGTCGTCTACTACCGGTCCATTGTCGCTGGAAAGAATAATTAATGTGTTCTGGGTCAATCCCATTTTATCGAGGGCCTCGAGTAACTGACCTACACTCCAGTCAAATTGTGCGATAGCATCACCGCGCAGTCCCATCTTGTTTTTACCACGGAAGCGATTGTGTGGAAAACGGGGAACATGCACATCATTAGTGGCGAAATACATAAAGAAAGGCTCGTCTTTATGTTGTTTGATAAAATCAACTGCATGTGCGGTAATGGAATCGGCTATATTTTCATCTTTCCATAATGCTTTGCCACCTCCTTTCATATAACCGATTCGGCTGATGCCGTTCACGATAGACATATCATGACCGTGGCTCGGCTTCAGATTATATAAAAGTTCAGGATTGTCTTTTCCGGTAGGTTCACCGGGGAAATTTTTTATATAGCTTACTTCTATCGGAGCTGAAGGATCATAATTGGCTACTTGACCATTCTCGATAAATACACAGGGAACCCGGTCGGCTGTGGCTGCCATGATATAGGAATAGTCAAACCCCAAATCACCTAGAGAAGCGGAGAGAGGGGCATTCCAGTCTTGTTGTGCAGTTTTATCACCTAATCCTAAATGCCATTTGCCAAATGCTCCTGTGGCATATCCGGAGCTTTTAAACATATCTGCCATAGTATACTGCTCGGGGCGTATAATCATTCCTGCATTGCCTGCAGCTACATCTGTTCCGGGTTTACGCCATGCATATTCTCCGGTCAGCATGGAATATCTGGATGGGGTACTGGTAGCGGCAGTGGCGTGTGCGTTGATAAATCGTATCCCTTCGGATGCCAGACGGTTGACATTTGGAGTTTGTACGTTTTTTGCTCCATAACACTCCAAGTCACCATATCCTAAATCATCAGCATAAATGAAGATGACATTGGGCTTGTCTGTGTTTTGATTTTTATTTTCCGCATGAACAGCCAAGCATGAAGTAAATGCCAATGAGAGCATTCCGTAATGTCTTTTTTTCATAGTAATTATATTGTTTAGTGAGTAATCAATTCTACAAAGATAAAGATATATTTTAAAAACGGGGATTAATTCTACAAAATTGTGGAATGAAATTGTGGTATTTCCACATAATGTGGAAAATAAAAAAATGATTATTCTGTTGATTTTTAGTGTATTGAATGGTACTATGCCCCGTGGTATATTTTTTGTTATGTGAATTAACATAATACGCTAAAAACTAAACTTTTAAATATATAACCATTTACCTTAACAAAACAAGGGTGAAAAGCTGATAGAAAAGCCATGTTCCCCCTGAATGGGAAAATCTGTATATAACTCAGTTTTAAGCTTCCCGGTTCGTGACGAATCGGGAAGTTTCTATTTTTTTCTTAATGAATCTAGTTTTTCTACAAGTCTTTTACTGAAAATAAGTTAATATTAATGGATGAAATGCAGTATTTGATCTCTTTTTTACTTTTAAGAGTAGAAAATAGATTAATACATTATGGTTATGAAAAAGTTGAACCTTTTATTATTAGCATTCCTAGTAGTTATGGGAGTCACTTTCCAATCATGTGATGATGGTGATGGCTACTCTCTTGGTGATGTGGCAGTGGATTGGGCTACTGTAAATGTGAAAGGTGCCCATGTATATGACTTTACCGGTGACAGATGGGGACAAATTTGGCCTGCAACTACTGATTATTTTTGGTATTCCCCGATAGATGGACAACGAGTTATTCTTTATTTCAATCCTCTGTATGATAATTATCCGGAAGGATATGATTGTTCAGTCAAAGTGTTGAATATAAAGGAAATTCTAACTAAACCTATAGAGGAGTTAACAGCAGAGAATGAAGAAACGTTTGGCAATGATCCTGTAGATATATTTGAAGGTAATATGTGGATTAGTGGTGGTTATTTAAATATTATTTTTAATCAGAATATGCCTTCTAAAATGAAACATTTGGTTAGTTTGGTAAAGAACACTACAATTACGCCCGACCAGGATGGCTATATTCATTTAGAATATCGTTACAATACGTATGCTGATACTACTGGTTATTGGAGAAACGGTGCGGTATCCTTTAATTTGAATTCTTTGGAAATAACATCGGAAACAAAGGGTATAAAGGTAAAAATAAACTCGGCTAAAAATGGTGAGAAGGAAGTCACTTTTGATTTAAAAGAAACACCGTCACCAGTAGGTTTGAGCCAAATGGATTTTTCTCAAATGGAAATCAAATAATTAGGGTTTGATTAGAGAGAGTTGTGTGTGGCCCCTTGCATCTTGTTGTGGTAGATGCAGGGGGCTGATTGTATTGTTGATAACGTTTTTCAGTTTGATATTTGTTGTTTATTGGTTGGTTGATGGAAAAAATTGTATGGTTACTTCGTTTTTTTTCTTATTTCAGTGTTTTTTCAGAATTATCTTGTTTCTTTGTCTTTAAGAACCAAAAGTTGGACTTATGAAAATACTATTAGTAGAAGACGATGCTAATTTGCGTGAAGTGACTCAGCGTTCATTGGAAAAGGAGCGTTATGTGGTGGAAATTGCTGCCGATTACCGTACTGCATTACAAAAGATAGAGGATTATGATTATGACTGTATTTTGCTGGATATTATGTTGCCGGATGGGAGTGGCTTGGATTTGTTGGAAAAGTTAAAAAAAATGCATAAACGGGAAAATGTTATCATTCTTTCAGCCAAAGATTCTATAGAAGACAAAGTGCTAGGATTGGATCTCGGAGCTGATGATTATCTGCCTAAACCTTTTCATTTGGTGGAACTGAATGCACGTATCAAAAGTGTGATACGCCGTCATCAGCAAGGTGGGGAAAATAGTATCAAATACGGAAATATAGAAATTTTTCCCGATAAATATGGGGTGACCGTAGCTGGAAAAAAGATTGAGCTGAACCGTAAGGAATATGATATTCTGGTTTATTTTATGAACCGTCCCGGCAGATTGGTTAATAAAAACACACTTGCCGAATCCGTATGGGGCGACCATATAGATCAAGTCGATAATTTTGATTTTATCTATGCCCAAATAAAGAATTTACGAAAGAGGTTGAAAGAGGCAGGAGCTACTCCTGAACTGAAGGCTGTTTATGGTTTTGGATATAAAATGGTAGTGGAATAAATGAAATTGATTTATTATGTCATTATCCGTATATCGTTAGTGTTGTCGGTTTTATTGACTGGCTGGGCCATCCTTTTCTATTTTACTGTAATGGATGAGGTGAATGATGAAGTGGATGACTCATTGGAAGATTATTCTGAAATTATCATCATACGTGCATTGGCGGGAGAGGAGCTTCCTTCTAAAAATACAGCTTCCAACAATCAGTATTTCCTGCGTGAAGTGACAAAGGAATATGCAGGATCTCGTGATGATATCCTTTATAAGGATTCTATGGTTTATATTCCCGAAAAAGATGAAACTGAACCTGCACGAATCCTTACTACCATTTTTAAGGATGATGGCGAAAAGTTTTTTGAATTGACGGTAGCGACCCCTTCTATAGAAAAAGATGATTTGAAAGATGCTATGGCAGGTTGGATGATTTTTCTTTATATAGCTTTATTACTGACTATAATTGTTATTAATGTGTGGGTGTTTTATCGAAATATGCGTCCTCTTTATGTATTGCTTCATTGGTTGGATAAATATCGTATCGGTAAAGGAAACGAGCCTTTACAAAATAATACCCGGGTTTCAGAATTCAGAAAATTGAATGAGGCGGCTGTTCGTTATGCAGAGCGCAGTGAGCAGATGTTCGAACAGCAAAAACAATTTATTGGTAATGCATCTCATGAGATGCAGACACCACTAGCTATTTGTCGTAATCGGTTGGAGATGCTGATGGAGGATGAAAATCTTTCAGAAAGCCAATTGGAGGAGTTGATGAAAACCCATCAGACTTTGGAGCATATAACGAAGCTGAACAAGTCTTTGTTATTGCTTTCGAAGATAGAGAACGGTCAATTTACGGATACTACCCAAGTAGAAGTGAATAAATTATTGAGGCAATATTTGGAGGACTATAAAGAAGTGTATCAATATCGTGAGATCATAACAAGTGTAGAGGAAGAAGGTATTTTCTATCTTACGATAAATGAGACACTGGCAGTGGTGTTGCTTACCAATTTGTTGAAGAATGCTTTTGTACACAATATAGACGGTGGACACATCCGGATTGTCATTACTCCCCACAGTGTGATGTTTTGCAATACAGGGGCGGCACAACCACTGGATGCCCAGCGTATTTTTGAGCGTTTTTATCAAGGAAAGAAAAAAGAAGGCTCAACCGGTCTAGGCTTGGCAATAGCAGATACGATATGTAAAATGCAGGCTCTCAGGCTTTGCTATGAATATAAGAGTGGGGAGCATTGTTTTATACTTTATACATCCACTCATAATCAATGAAAAAAAATCGTGTTTTTTTCAGAATTTCAAATTCTTTTCAGAATCTCCCTTCATATTTGCATCAGAAAACAGAATGTAGAACCAAATAAAAAAAATGACGATTATGAAAAAGGTATTATTATTGTTAGTGTGCTTATTTACGTTGCAAACAGTGGTATGGGCGGATGATGACAAACCTATTCAAGTAAACCAATTGCCTCAGACTGCACAAACTTTTATCAAAACTCATTTCCCCAATAACAAGGTGGCGATGGCTAAAATGGAAACAGACTGGTTTGATAAAAGCTATGATGTGATTTTTACCAATGGAGACAAATTGGAATTCGATAAGAAAGGGGTTTGGACAGAAGTGAATTGCAAATACAGCGCTGTACCTGTCGCTGTGGTTCCTGACGCGATAAAGAAGTACGTCACTACGAATTATCCCGATGCCAAGATGCTCAAGATCGAGAGGGACAAGTATGATTATGAAGTGAAACTTTCTAATGGTTGGGAGATAAAGTTTGATATGCAGTTCAATGTGATTGATATTGACAATTAATTATTAGTTATAGATCTGAAGTGTGGTTTATGTGAATAAACTGAAGCTTTGCAGGCCGTTTCTTGTTCCATGAAGAAACGGCCTGTCTTTTTTATTGATTTTAATAGCATAGTAATTCTGCCGACACGATCTTGTAATAGATAACATGGATATTTGCATAGTTTTAATAATAAAGATATGCATCTAAGAACGTATTATCCTACAGTGGTTTTATCGGATATCCATCTGGGAACCTCTCATTCCAAAACAATTGAAGTCAGTAACTTTCTGAAATCTGTCAATTGTGACCGTCTGATATTGAACGGAGACATTATAGATGGTTGGCATTTGCGTAAGGCAGGTACTAAGAGGTGGCAAGCAAAACATACTGATTTCTTTAAGGTTATCATGAAGATGATGGAGAACTTCGGTACTGAAGTAATTTATGTGTGTGGCAACCACGATGATTTTCTGGACAGCTTGGTCCCTATGACATTCTATAACGTAAAAATCGTCAAAGAATACATCCTTGAAACACATGGAAAGCGTTATTATGTGACACATGGCGATATATTCGACCGGGTTACTACGCAGATGAAATGGTTAGCCCAGTTGGGCGATGCAGGTTATACATTCCTCTTATGGGTGAACCGCTTTTATAACCAATATCGTACTAAGCGGGGGAAACCGTATTATTCTCTGTCACAGGCCGTCAAACAAAAAGTAAAGTCGGCTGTTTCCTATATATCGGACTTTGAGAAAGTATTGGTGGAGTTTGCACGTGTACGTAAATGTGACGGAGTGATTTGTGGTCATATCCATCATCCGGCTAATACCTATTATGATGGTATTCATTATCTGAATTCGGGCGATTGGGTAGAAAGCCTTTCGGCACTGACTGAGGATGCGGACGGGAATTGGAATATCATGGAATACCATCATGTACTAGCTGATGAGAATGAAGAAAATAAAGAGTTTACCCTAATACATACAGCCTCATGAAATTTTTATTTATAGTACAGGGTGAGGGGAGAGGACATCTTACTCAAGCCATTACGTTGGAGGAAATATTGCGCCGGAACGGTCACGAAGTAGTGGAAGTACTGGTAGGTAAAAGTAGTTCGCGCCGCTTGCCGGGATTTTTCAATCGTAATATCCATGCTCCGGTAAAACGTTTTGTCAGTCCTAATTTTCTGCCTACACCAGCTAACAAACGGGTGAGTTTGATGCGGAGCGTGGCGTATAATCTAGTGAAACTTCCTGTGTATATCAATAGCATTAACTACATTCGTCAGCGTATTGAGGACAGTGGTGCGGATAGGGTTATCAATTTCTATGAATTGCTGACCGGACTGACTTATTTCCTGTTCCGTCCCTCTGTTCCGCAAATCTGTATAGGGCATCAATATCTGTTCTTGCATAAAAGTTTTGAATTTCCAAAGGCTGATAAAGTAAGCTTGGCTCTTTTGAAGTTTTTTACCGTATTGACCAGCTTGGGGGCGAAGGAACGTTTGGCTCTTTCTTTTCGTCACATGAACGATGATCCTCAGAATCATATCCGTGTGATTCCTCCCTTGTTGCGTAGGGAAGTGACTTTACATGAACCTTATTCCGGTGACTATATACATGGCTATATGGTTAATGCGGGTTTCAGTGAAAATGTAATGAAATGGCACAGGCAACATCCCGGGATACCGCTTCGTTTCTTTTGGGACAAGTGGGAGGAGGAACCGGTGAAGAGAGTGGACAATACATTGAGCTTTTATCAACTGGATGATGTGGAATTTTTGAGGCAGATGGCGGGATGTAAGGCTTATGCCAGTACTGCCGGATTTGAATCGGTGTGCGAGGCCATGTATTTAGGCAAACCTATTCTGATGGTTCCTGCTCATATAGAACAGGACTGTAATGCATATGATGCCGAAAAAAGCGGTGCGGGTATCATTTCCTCAGATTTTAATTTGCAACAGTTGCTGGAATTTGCGAAAGATTACCACCCCAATCGTGATTTTGTGTATTGGGTACGTGGAGCTGAATATACTTTGTTGAATTTGTTAGAGAGTGATTCTTCCAATTATCAACAAATTTTATTTAATGAGATGTATTTGGTTGAAGAGTTTATTTGATTTTCTTATAAAAACTCTCTTTAAGTCATGGCTGTATGCGTCGGCTGTGACTTTTTTATTGTTATTGATTTGTAGTTATATTGACATGTTATTGTAATGTGTATGACGTATTTTTGCTAAAAATATTAAAGCCGTATGGAGAAGAAGAAAAAGGAAGATAAATATTATCTGCCGAGAGATATCAGTTGGATGTATTTTAATCGTCGCATTTTGCAGGAAGCCATGAAAGAACGTGTTCCTATACTGGAACGGTTGAGCTTTTTAGGAATTTACTCTAATAATTTGGATGAATTTTTCAGAGTACGTGTAGCTACTCAAAGCCGGGTGGCCGAGTGCGAAGATAAAGCGGCGCATTCTGAACGGGAAGAAGCATTGAAACTGATTAGACAGATAAATAAACTGAACAACAGGTACTCTAAAGAATATGAAGGTGCGATCAAGCAGGTAACGGCAGAATTGGAGAAAGAGAATATTTGTTTAGTCAATCATGTACAACTGGATGAGGAACAACAGTTATTTGTCGATTCTTTTTATCAACAACGGCTGAATGGGTTTATTAGTCCTGTTTGGCTGAAATCAGTAAAACAACTGGGTAACGAAGCGGATGAAAATATCTTTTTGGCTGTAAAGATGAGGAAAGAAGGACATAAAGTTGGAGAATATGCAATTATAGAGCTGCCTGTAGCACAGGCAGGGCGTTTTATCCGTCTGCCGGATAAGGATGGTAAAAATTACCTGATGTATTTGGATGATGTGGTACGCTATTGTTTACCATTGATATTTCATGGTATGAACTATAAACATTTTGAAGCGTATGCTTTCAAGTTTACCAAAGATGCGGAGATGGAGATAGACAATGATCTGCGTAACGGAATGATGCAGAAAATTTCTAAAGGAGTAAAGAGTCGCAAACGAGGTGAGCCTTTACGGGTTATTTATGATGCCAGTATGCCTAAAGATCTTTTAAAACGTGTCATGAACAAGTTGAATCTGGATAAGTTGGATACAGTATTGGGCGGTGGAAAATATCATAACCATAAGGACCTGATGCGTTTTCCAGACTGTGGCCGGAAAGATTTGAAATACCCTGAATGGACTCCTGTTTTGAAAAATGAGCTTTCGGGTAACGTTGGTATGTTGGAGCTGATTCGTAGGAAAGATCGTTTTATTCATGTGCCTTATCATAGTTTCGATTCTTATATCCGTATATTGCAGGAAGCGGCGATTAATAAAGAAGTAAAAAGTATCAAGACAACCCTCTATCGTTTGGCTAAAGATTCGAAAGTGGTAAAAGCATTGATTAATGCGGCACGCAATGGAAAGAAAGTAACAGTAGTTATTGAATTGCTGGCACGTTTTGACGAGGCTTCCAATATAGATTGGTCAAAGAAAATGCAGGATGCCGGTATCCGTGTGATATTTGGGGTGGAGGGACTGAAGGTACACTCTAAGATTACCTATATATCCATGAAAACAGGTGCGGATATAGCTTGTATCAGTACAGGAAACTTTCATGAAGGTAACGCCCGTATGTACACTGATTATATGTTGATGACGGCTGCTAAGAATGTGACGCGTGACGTGAGTTTGGTCTTTGATTTTATAGAACGCCCTTATTCTCCCGTTCGCTTCAAAGAACTGTTGGTATCTCCTAATGAGATGAAGCAAAAATTTAGCCGTCTTATTAATGAAGAAATTAAGAACAAGCAGGCCGGAAAACCTGCTTACATTTTGATAAAGATTAATCATATTACTGATCCGGTAATGGTGAAGAAACTGTATGAAGCATCTTCGCATGGTGTTCGGATAGACTTGCTGGTTCGTGGTAATTGTTCACTGATTACGGGAGTGCCGGGAGTGAGTGATACAATTCGTATCAATGGCATCATAGACCGTTATCTGGAACATTCGCGTATTTTTATTTTTGCCAATGGTGGTGATGAGAAAATGTTCATTGGTTCGGCTGACTGGATGCCGCGCAATTTGGATAACAGGGTGGAAGTGATTGCTCCCGTTTACGATCCGGAAATAAAGGCAGACTTGAAGCGGGTAGTGGAATATGGTTTGAAAGATACTCTGCAAGGACGGGTGGTGGACGGAACAGGAGAGAATCGTCCTTGGATATCGGAAGATAAGACAGCTTTCCGTTCGCAGGAGGAATTATACAAATATTATTTAAATGAAAACAGAATAAAGGATTAAGATGGGAAAAGTGAATTATGCTGCTATTGATATTGGTTCTAACGCTGTGCGCCTTTTGATAAAAAGCATTGACAGGGAGGCTGTGCAGGAGAAAAAAATTAAAAAAGTGATGATGCTTCGCGTACCCCTACGACTAGGGTTCGATGTTTTCTCCATAGGTGAATTGTCCGAGAAGAAAGCGGATAAGCTGAGACGTTTGATGAAGGCTTTCCGTCAGTTGATGAAAATTTATGATGTGGATGATTACAGGGCATGTGCTACTTCGGCTATGCGGGACGCGCGTAACGGGAGGACGATAATCAAGAAAATCGAAAAGGATACAGGTATCCGCATTGAGATAATTGATGGTCAGGAAGAGGCTCGAATGATTTATAATAATCATATAGAGTGTATGGAAGACCGTCTGGGTAATTATATGTATGTGGATGTGGGTGGTGGCAGTACAGAGATTAATCTGTTGACTAACGGTGAGTTGGTATGGTCGGTGTCTTACAACATCGGTACGGTGCGTATGCTGAGTAATGCTGTTAAAGAAGGAACTTGGCAGCAAATGGAAGAAGAGCTTATGAAAGTGACGGAAGGTGTTGCTGCGATCAATATCATCGGATCGGGTGGGAATATTAATAAGTTGTTCCGCCTGGCAGATAAGAAGGATAAGAAGTTGCAACGTTTGCCGGTCAGTTCGTTGCAAACAGTCTATGATGTGTTGAAACCGCTGACTCCGGAGGAAAGGGTAGAGGCATTCAGTCTAAAGCAAGACCGTGCCGATGTAATTGTGCCTGCTGCGGAAATTTTTCTGAAAATTGCAGAAGTAGTGCATGCAGAATATATTTATGTTCCGGTCATTGGACTGTCTGATGGTATCATTGACAATCTGTATGCCAAAAGCCTTGAGAAAGAAATGAAAGCTGAATAAGCTTTCATTTTAATACTGTTTGTGTTGTACGGCTTCAAAAATATTCGCTTTTCTCTGATAAATTGTTGGAAATTAATAGTTGAAGTTCCAAAATTTGCTATATATTTGTAATCGTTAACAACTAACAAACAGAAATACCATGATGAACAAAATGTGCATGGCAGCTATAATAGCTGCTTCTTTGTATGCAGGGACTACTTTTGCCCAACCTGCCGCCGTAAAGAAAATCATTGAAACGGGCCAAACTGATAACCGGGTAATGCATCAGTTGGATATTCTCACCAATCGTTTTGGGGGAAGAGTTATTGGCTCGGATGCATATGAGAATGCAGCCGAGTGGATGATGCGTGAATATAAACGGTGGGGTATTGACGTACGCTTGGAAGAAGCTGGGGAACTGCCGGTAGGTTTTAACCGTGGTCCATGGTTCGGACGTTTAATCGGGGGAGATCAGGCGATGGATTTGCATTTTGTCACTCCATCCTACACTTCAGGTACTAAAGGTCTGCAACGCGGGCATGTTTTGATAGAGCCCCGTACTCAAGAAGAACTAGACCGCATGAAACATCAGTTGAAAGGCGCTTGGGTGTTGATTTCAGGTGAAAATGTAGGTTGGCCTGTTGACCGTTCTGCTAAAGGAGATTCGTTGAGAGCTGCTATCAAAGCTGAAAATATAGAAATAGAAAAGCAGAATGCTGCCTTGATGGAAGAGAATTGGAGCAAAGGAACCAAACATGCCATGAAGCCTTTGCGTGAAATGCCGGGACTATTTTATAAAGAAATGTGTGAGGCAGGAGCACTTGGCTTTATTCAGTCGGCACCTGTACCTTTACGTGCTTTGTATGATCGTGCTTTATTAAATGATCCCCATACTACGTTTGATAATTTGCCCGAAGTCTGTGACATCAAATTGGATGAACATCAATACAAAATCATCAAGCAGATGGTGAAAGAACGCCGGAACTTCTGGCTGGAATTTGATATTCGTAATCATTTCAAACTAGGTCCTGTGAAATATCATAATGTCGTAGCATCCATTAAAGGTACTAAATATCCGGATGAATATGTTATTATAAGCGGACATCTTGATTCTTATGATGTGGCAACCGGTGGTATAGACTGCGGTACAGGTATTGGTCCTATGATGGAGGCTGCCCGTATGATTGCACTTTCCGGTGCAAAACCTAAACGTACTATACTGTTTGTGGCTTTTGCTGGAGAGGAATTTGGTTTGTTGGGCGCAAAATCTTATGTCAAGACTCACGCTAAAGAGTTAGGAAAGATTGCTAATCTATTCAATCGGGACGGAGGACCGACTCCTCCGGTGGGAATCTCCGTTCCTCAGGCTATGTATGATGATTTTGTGGAAGTGTGCAAGCCTGTGAAAGAAATCCGTGCGGATTATCCGTTTGAAGTAAAGGTAGCGAAACCTTTTAAACGTCCTACTCAAAGCGGTGGTACGGATGCCAGTGTTTTTGCAGTGGAAGGAGTGCCTACTTTTGGTTTCAATACACAAGACATAAAAGGATATAATTTCTCTTATGGGGAAATATGGCATACGGAACGTGATCTTTATACGAAGAATATACCAGAATACCAAGAGCATGCAGCTACGGTAACAGCGGTGGTCGCCTTGGGAATTGCTAATTTAAGTAAACAGTTATCTCGTGAAGGAATGCACAAAAAGTAGCGCAAATGTTCTTTTTTTCTTCTTTTAGTGGAATTATGTCGTTTTGATGTGTAAAAAATGTTAGCTTAAGTTCAATCTACTGAGATAATCTTTACCTTTGCTGCGCATATAAAGCAAAATGTAAGTAAACAAAAAACCTGCGATATTTGTTAATATAGAAAAGGTAAATTATCAAATAAAAGTAAATAGAAGCTTATGTCACAGATTATTGGACATATTTCACAAGTTATCGGACCGGTAGTCGATGTGTATTTTGAGGGCAAAGGCATCGACACCGATCTGCTTCTTCCAAGCATTCATGATGCATTGACTATCAAACGCAATGACGGCAGAATTTTAGTCGTGGAAGTTCAACAACACATTGGTGAAGACACAGTGCGTACTGTAGCTATGGATAGTACGGACGGTTTGCAACGTGGTATGGAAGTAATTCCGACAGGACATCCTATTACTATGCCGGTTGGTAATCAGATTAAAGGCCGGTTGATGAACGTAGTAGGTGAGGCTGTGGACGGTATGCGCCCGCTGAGTAAGGAAGGGGCGTTTCCCATTCACCGTGAACCCCCTAAGTTTGATGAGCTGTCTACTGTGCAGGAAGTACTCTTCACAGGTATTAAGGTTATTGATTTGCTGGAACCTTATTCAAAGGGTGGTAAAATCGGATTGTTTGGGGGAGCCGGTGTAGGCAAGACCGTGCTTATTATGGAGCTGATTAATAACATTGCCAAGAAACATAACGGCTTTTCCGTTTTTGCCGGAGTCGGTGAACGTACACGTGAAGGTAACGACCTGTTGCGTGAAATGATTGAATCTGGTGTAATCCGCTACGGAGAAGAATTTAAGAAAAGTATGGAAGAAGGCCATTGGGACCTTTCCAAAGTAGACTATAATGAAGTTGAAAAGTCACAGGCTACATTGGTGTACGGACAGATGAACGAGCCTCCCGGCGCACGTTCTTCCATTGCTCTTTCGGGGTTGACCGTTGCCGAATCTTTCCGTGACCGCAAAAACGGTGACAGCAACGGACCACGTGATATTTTGTTCTTTATCGACAATATATTCCGTTTCACTCAGGCAGGTTCCGAGGTTTCGGCTTTATTGGGTCGTATGCCGTCAGCCGTGGGGTACCAACCAACACTGGCAACAGAAATGGGACAGATGCAGGAACGTATCACTTCTACCAAGAATGGTTCTATCACCTCGGTACAGGCTGTGTATGTACCTGCTGATGACTTGACAGACCCTGCGCCTGCTACTACATTTACTCACTTGGATGCAACAACCGTATTGAGCCGTAAAATTACCGAACTGGGTATTTATCCGGCTGTAGATCCGTTGGAATCAACCTCACGTATTCTTGACCCGCTGATTGTAGGGCAGGAGCACTATGATGTGGCTCAGCGTGTAAAGCAGATTTTGCAGCGTAACAAGGAGTTGCAAGATATCATTTCTATTCTGGGTATGGACGAATTGAGCGATGAAGATCGTCAGACTGTAAACCGTGCGCGTCGGGTGCAGCGTTTCCTGTCACAACCTTTTGCTGTGGCCGAACAGTTTACAGGTGTTCCAGGTGTCATGGTTTCTATTGAAGATACCATTAAGGGATTCAAGATGATTCTGGACGGTGAGGTGGATTACCTGCCCGAGCAGGCATTTCTGAATGTGGGAACGATAGAGGAAGCAATAGAAAAAGGAAAGAAGTTGCTGGATGCTGCCAGCCATAAGAAATAAGAGTAAGTATGGAACATCATGAAGATCTTCATTTGATAGTGGTTTCTCCGGAAAGTACATTGTTTGACGGTAAAGTGGACATTGTGATATTACCGGGAGAATCAGGCTCTTTCTCTGTCCTGCATGACCATGCTCCGTTGATATCGTCATTGATAAAGGGGGAGATAAAATATACAGAGGATGGATTAGAGAAATCAATTGGAATATCGAGTGGGTTCGTTGAGGTAAGGGACAATATAGTTTCGGCCTGTGTGGAAATCTAATACATAATTATGTCTTTGTTAGCCGTAAAGAGAAAATTTATCATATCGTTGACCATATTAATGGTTGTGTTGAGTTGGGGAGGAGCCTTGGTATTTCACACCTTGTTGCCTAGGTATTATTTTGCCTGGTATCCCTCCATACCGATATTTTTTTATCTTTTCGGCCTTTTTACATATTTATGTTCGGGTACTGTTATCGGGTAAGTCCGCAAAAAATGGTGGCGGTTTACTTGGTGGCGAAAGTGACGAAGATGATGTTGAGCATCTTGATTATGTCCGTCTATGCAGTGGCGGTGGCACATCAAGTTCTGTCATTTATAGGAACTTACATGGTATTCTATATTATCTTTCTGATTTTTGAAACCCGCTTCTTTTTTCATTTTGAGATAAAACATAAAAGTAATAGGTACAAGTATAAGTAATATGAGAAGTTTACGATATATAGGAACGGTTTTAATGTTGCTGATCGCTTTTCTGCAAGGAGCCAATGCCCGGGAAGAGTCGGATACTGACTATAAAGAGCAGCAGGTAGACGTAAATGAAATCGTTTTCGGACATATAGGTGATTCGTATGAATGGCATATCACTGACATAGGAGATACACCTATAGCTATACCACTGCCGGTAATCGTAAAAAGCAGTACAGGATGGCACGCTTTTCTTTCTTCTAAGTTTGAGGAAGGAAACGGAGAGTATGAAGGACTGTACATTGCTAAAGACGGTGAATATAAAGGTAAGATAGTGGAAAAGGATGCTAGCGGTAACGAAGTAAAACCTTTGGATATCTCTATTACAAAGAATGTTACCGGGTTGTTTGTCAATAGTGCCATTCTGGTGATTCTAGTGTTGAGTTGTGCCCGTTGGTACAAAAAACATCCAGTAGAAAAGGAAGCTCCTAAAGGAATGGTGGGCATGATGGAAGCTTGTATCCTGGCAATCAATGATGATGTGATAAAGGGTTGTATCGGTAAGGATTATAAGCGTTATGCACCTTATCTGCTGACGGCTTTCTTCTTTATCCTGATCAATAATCTGATGGGATTGATTCCTTTCTTCCCCGGCGGTGCGAATATTACAGGTAATATTGCCGTTACCTTTGTGCTGGCTATCTGTACGTTCCTGGCTGTGAATCTATGGGGGAACAAGGAATATTGGAAAGAGATTCTATGGCCTGATGTTCCTTGGTGGTTAAAGGCTCCGTTCCCGATGATGCCGATTATTGAGATTTTCGGAATCTTTACGAAGCCATTTGCATTGATGATTCGTTTGTTTGCCAATATGATGGCCGGTCATGCTGCTATTCTCAGTTTGATATCCATCATTTTTATTACAGCGAATATGGGACCTCTGATTAATGGTTCCATGGGATTTGTTGCGGTGGCATTCGGAATCTTTATGACTGCGCTGGAATTATTGGTCGCATTTATTCAAGCATACGTATTTACCATGTTGTCCGCGGTCTTTATCGGGTTGTCCCGTACAGAAGAGATGCGTGAAGAAAAAGAAATAAAATAAATTAAATAATTAATTCAAAAAACAAACTATTATGTTACTAGCAGTTTTATTACAGTCCGCTGCTGCGGCAGGTTTAGGGAAATTAGGTGCTGCACTTGGAGCAGCTATTGCAGTAATCGGTGCAGGTATCGGTATCGGTAAAATCGGTGGTTCTGCCATGGAGGCAATTGCCCGTCAGCCGGAGGCGGCAGGAGATATCCGTATGAATATGATTATTATCGCCGCGCTGGTAGAAGGTGTGGCGCTGATCGCCATTATTGTTTGTTTATTAACTTTGTTCTTATAATTAATGTAGCATGTCATTATTAACACCTGATAGCGGTCTGTTATTCTGGATGGTCATCGTTTTCGGTATCGTTTTTGTCATTCTTGCAAAATACGGTTTTCCGGTGATCACCAGAATGGTGGATGAGCGAAAACAATATATAGACAAGTCACTGCTTGCTGCACGTGAAGCCAATGAGCAATTGGCTAATATTAAAGCAGACAGTGAAATGATATTGGCTAAGGCTCACGAGGAGCAGGCGCGCATCCTGAATGAAGCGGTCGCAACCCGCGAACGTATTCTGAAGGAAGCCAAAACACAGGCTCAGGTTGAAGGACAGAAACTGCTGGATGAAGCGAAAAAGCAGATTCAGGCAGAAAAAGACAGCGCTATCAGCGACATTCGCCGCCAAGTAGCTGTGCTGTCTGTCGACATTGCTGAGAAGGTTTTGCGCAAGAACCTCGATGATGAGAAAGAACAAATGGAAATGATTGACCGTTTGCTGGATGAATTAACTGTTTCTAAAGACTGATTGTTATGTATATAGGAGTCATTTCAATGCGTTATGCTAAGGCTTTGCTGGCCTATGCCGACGAAAAGGGGACAGAGGATACTGTTTATGAGGAAGCCGGAATATTGGCAGATAGTTTCTCGAGAATCCCCGAACTTCGACAGGCATTGGATAATCCTGTATTGCCTGCTGAAACAAAGTTGAAACTGATTTGCGAAGCTGCCGGAGGAGGTAAGGTGAGCGAAGAATTGAAACGCTTTGTGGAATTGGTACTGGAGGAACGAAGAGAGAAATTCTTGCAGTTTATGATTATGTCATACATTGACCTTTATCGGAAACAGAAGAATATCAGCGTCGGTAAAATCACGACTGTTTGTCCGGTGGCGGAAGAGGTAGTCAACCGCATACGGGCATTGGTCGTAGAGAAAACTCATGGAACTGTAGAGTTCAAAACCAAAATAGATCCGAAACTGGAAGGTGGTTTTATCTTTGAAATCGGAACTTACAGATTGGATGCGAGCGTAGCTAACCAGATAAAACGGGTAAAGCAACAGTTTATAGCTAAAAATAGAAGAATAGTATAAAATTAAAAATTATAAGTTAGAAAATAAAAGTAATATCAGTTTGTTTCTTTTAGTTTTTAACTTAAGGTTAATACCTGGTCGGGCTTTAATTTTTAATTTTCAATTTTTAATGTAAAAAGATTATGTCTGAAAATATAAAACCCAGCGAAGTATCCGAAGTTTTACTTCAGCAACTGAAAGGCATCAACACCCACCTGCAATTTGATGAGGTGGGGAATGTGCTGCAGGTGAGCGATGGTGTGGCACGTATTTACGGTTTGCGCAACGCGGAAGCTAATGAGTTGCTGGAGTTTGAAAACGGTATCATGGCTATCGTGATGAATCTGGAGGAGGACAATGTAGGTGCGGTATTGCTAGGTCCTACTGATCAGATTAAGGAAGGAATGGTGGTGAAACGTACCAAACGCATTGCTTCTATTAATGTGGGCGAAGGTATGTTAGGGCGTGTTATCGATCCGTTAGGCGTACCATTGGATGGCCGTGGACAAATTGGCGGGGAACTGTGCGAAATGCCTTTGGAACGTAAAGCTCCCGGAGTGATCTTCCGTCAGCCTGTGAACCAGCCTTTGCAGACAGGGCTGAAGTCTGTGGATGCTATGATTCCTATCGGGCGTGGACAACGTGAGTTGATTATCGGGGACCGTCAGACCGGAAAAACCTCTATCGCTATAGATACGATTTTGAATCAGAAATCCAACTATGAAGCGGGAAAACCTGTATATTGTATTTATGTAGCCATTGGTCAGAAGGGTTCCACTGTAGCAAGTCTGGTGAATACGCTGCGTGAACGCGGTGCGATGGATTATACCATAGTGGTAGCTGCCACTGCTGCCGATCCGGCTGCATTGCAGTATTTTGCTCCGTTTGCCGGAGCGGCTATCGGAGAGTATTTCCGTGACACAGGCCGGGATGCCTTGGTTGTGTATGATGACTTGTCAAAGCAAGCCGTAGCCTATCGTGAAGTATCCTTGATTCTGCGTCGTCCCTCCGGTCGTGAGGCATATCCGGGTGATATCTTCTATCTGCATTCACGATTGTTGGAGCGTGCGGCAAAGATTATCAACCAGCAGGAAGTGGCCGAACAAATGAATGACCTTCCACCCAGCTTGAAAGGCAAGGTAAAGGCAGGTGGTTCACTGACCGCATTGCCTATTATTGAAACACAGGCAGGTGATGTTTCCGCGTATATTCCAACCAATGTCATTTCCATTACAGACGGTCAGATATTCCTTGAAACCGATTTGTTCAACCAGGGTTTCCGTCCGGCTATCAATGTGGGTATTTCCGTATCCCGTGTGGGAGGTAGTGCCCAGATCAAGAGCATGAAGAAGGTGGCAGGTACATTGAAGATAGATCAGGCACAATATCGCGAACTGGAGGCTTTCTCCAAGTTCAGCAGTGATATGGATCCTGTAACGGCAATGGCTATCGATCGGGGACGTAAGAACAACCAGTTGCTGATACAGCCGCAGTACAGTCCGATGCCTGTCGGAGAACAAATAGCCATTCTTTATTGTGGTACACATAGTTTGCTGCGTGATGTACCCTTGCATAAGGTGCAGGATTTCCAGAAATCATTCCTAGAAATGATGCGTGCCGACCATCAGAAAGATGTACTTGATGTATTGTCAAGCGGTGTGATAAATGATGATGTAACTGCAATTATAGAGAAAGTAGCAGCTGATACGGCTCAACCATTTAAAGTGAACGAATAGTCATGGCATCACTGAAAGAAGTAAAAGGAAGAATAGCCTCAGTAAATAATACGCGGAAAATTACTTCGGCTATGAAGATGGTAGCCTCTGCCAAGTTGCATAAGGCGCAGGCTGCCATAGAAAACATGCTTCCTTACGAACGAAGGCTGAATCACATCCTGACCAATTTTCTGAGTGCGGGTAGTGAGGTGGAGTCTCCTTTCATTGTGAAACGTGAAGTGAAGCGTGTGGCAATCGTCGTGTTTGCCTCCAATACCAGTCTGTGTGGCGGGTTCAATGCAAATATTATCAGGCATCTGACGGTTATTCTGGATGAATACAAGTCCCTGGGTATGGAGAATGTGCTTTTGTATCCGGTAGGCAGAAAGGTAGCGGAAGGTGTGAAGAAATTGGGATTCAAGGCCGAAGGCGATTTCCAGCATATGGCGGATAAACCTTCTTATCAGGAAGCTTCCGCCTTGGCAGAGGACTTGATGAGGCGCTTTCTGCATCGTGACATAGACAAGGTGGAGTTGCTGTACAACCATTTTCGTTCTACAGCAGTACAGGTCCTGACGCGTGAAACTTATCTTCCGATAGACTTGACACAAGAGAAGAAAGAGAAGGACAAAGGCAGGATACCCGATTATATTGTGGAACCGTCTGTAGATGTGGTGATGGAGGAATTGCTCCCGAAGATGTTCTGTATGAAGATGTTCACGGTATTACTGGATTCGAATGCTTCCGAACATGCCGCCCGCACCATGGCTATGCAGATTGCTACAGACAATGCGAATGATTTGTTGCAGGATCTGACGGTGATGTACAACAAGAGTCGTCAGCAGGCTATTACCAATGAACTGTTGGATATAGTAGGCGGTTCAATGGCCTAATTTTTTTCTTGGGGCAAGATACGCAGCATCTTGCTCCAAGAATTTGAAAATCATACGACAAGTTTATCGGAATCCTTCTATAAGTGTCATCCCTTCCATCGAAGGCGGGTTAAATAATCATAGTGCTCCCCCTCTTTAATAAGCTCCGCCTCGAATCCATTCCCGGCAGCATACAGGCTGAGTGTCTGAAAATCGACATAAAGCCAGTCGAAAGAATCTCCTTTTATATTTTTGTATTGCATCCGGAAATCTATTTCACCATAATAATCTCCTGCCAGATCAATCAGGAAACTCCCGTCCTCATCTTCAAAAAGATAACGGAGATCACTGGAATCCATCAAGATACATCCCCCGGGGCGAAGCAGTTGTTTCATCTTTTGAAAGAAAGCTGCCATATTTTCCAACTTCCCGATAATGCCCGATCCGTTCATCAGCATGATGATTGTATCGAATGTTTCTAGAAAATGTGTATCGAAAAGATTTATCTGACGGACATTCTTTACCCCTCTTTTTTCCATCATCTCTACTGAAAGCGGGGAAATATCGATAGCGCATACCTCTTTTCCCATCTCTTGCAAGGCCAGTGCATGGCAGCCGCTTCCGGCTCCTACGTCCAGAATATTTCCTTCGGCTATTTGTAAGGCAATCTGTTCCAGTTCCGGCATTTCGTCATAAGGGCGGAATAATTGATTCATGGGTATTTCGTCTTCCTCGAACTGTGAGGAAAATACACGTAACTTATCTGCTTTGCGGTGGTTGAAATAATCGGCGATGGCAGCTCCCATCGGGTCTTTATCGGGTGAAAGCAAGTTTGTTTTCATTTGGAATCATTGTTTGTTGTTGAAGTTGCAAAGGTAGGCAATTTAGTGGAGAAAATACTAAATGTTTGTGTAAGATATAAATCTTGTCACTGTAACTTATCCAATCTATCATGAAAAAAACAGTAATTCAGCAAAAGAAAAAATACATTCTAATAAGAAATACATCCTTTTTTCAGATCTTTGCATAAGAAACAAGGAGTGATTGGTGGTTAATACGCCACTAGTTGATCATCATTAGTCGATAATTTTTATGAATACATTGAAACCTCGTATAGCATCTCTGTTACAACAACTGAATGAAAGGGTTTTTGAGAAAGAACATATTGTCGCTCTTGCTCTGCTTTCGGCTGTGGCAGGAGAAAGTATTTTCCTTTTAGGCCCTCCGGGAGTAGCAAAAAGTATGGTAGGACGCCGGCTGAAACTGGCATTCCGCAACGCTTCCGCATTTGAATATCTGATGTCACGATTCAGTACGCCGGACGAAATATTCGGCCCTGTCTCCATTTCCAAACTGAAAGACGAAGATACGTATGAGCGTATTGTCGATGGCTATCTGCCTTCTGCCACCATTGCTTTCCTGGACGAGATATGGAAAGCTGGACCGGCCATTCAGAATGCATTGCTCACCATTATCAATGAAAAAATATACCGTAACGGACAGTTCTCCATTCATGTTCCACTGAAGGGACTGATTGCCGCTTCCAATGAACTGCCCGCCCAAGGACAAGGACTGGAGGCCTTGTGGGATCGTTTCCTGATTCGCTGTCTGGTGGGAGGCATTGAGGATATGGGAGAATTTGACCGGATGATTTCCTCTACGGATGAAACGGAACCGGTGGTGGACGAGCAACTGCAGATCACCGATGAGGAATACATCCGGTGGGAAAAGGAGATGGCTGCCATTAAAATCCATTACTCTATTTTCGAAGTGATTCATGCCTTGAAGGACCGGATAGAGCAATATAACCTCCAGATACAAAATGAGGGGGGGGTGTCGTCTCCTCTGTATGTGTCGGACCGTCGGTGGAAGAAAATGGTGAAGCTGCTGAAAGCTTCCGCTTTCCTGAATGGATCGGACACTATCCGCCTTTCGGACTGTACATTGCTGTCCTATTGCCTTTGGAGTGAGATGGATCAGATGGAGGCGGCAGAGGAGATGGTGAACGCTGCCATTCAGAAAAGTGCCGAAGGCTATCTGCTGAATATAAAAGGGCTGGAACAGGACATTGAAGAACTGAAAGACCGACAATCGTCCGAACACAGTTTGCGTGAAGTGAACGATCCGGGCATACAGGTCATTGATACTTACTATTACCAGGTAGAGGGCGTCCGGATGAAAGAGCGCCTCCTTATTTTTGCAGCCGACTATCAACATCTGGATCAGACCGGTAAATTATTTTATTTGCATAAGGATAAATATAAGGCCAACTGCTGTATTCTGAAGAAATATGATTCCATACTCCATGCCAAAGTTCCGCGTAATAAGATATATACGCTGAAAAAAGGGCTTCGTTCCATTTATATCAATAATTATGAATATCACTTGATGTGCTATGAGGATTGTCCTCCACCGCCACCCGAACCCGAGCAGGAGGATTTCGGAACCAAATATAAATCGGTGGCCGAAGCGTTGGACAGAGTGGAGAAGGATTGGTCCGGGCTGCTGGATGCGGAAACGGAATATTATGAGAAGCATTTATTTCTCAGCGAAAAGCAGCGGGCTTCCATGCGGAGGATGCTTCGCCACCAGAAGAATACCATAGACCGATATAAGAATGATTTGAACGAAATGGCAGATGCGTACCGAAAAGAGAACCAGGAATATAAGGTTGAGAGATCTGAAGATAATCTATTCTCAGGAACTGAAAGATAGGACATTCAAAGCATACGAGGAGGATGTAAGCAACGGGGTGGTGCGTCAACGCGAACTGGAAGAGAAAGTGTTGATGTACTATCGGCGTACCACACCTTCTTTGCAGGAATATTATTCCCGCTACACTCCGGAGTGGGAGGCTTTCTACTCTTCGGAACATCTGCCGGATATGGCATTTTTGCAATATTTGAAGCAGATGCGCGGTGCTTTCAAAAAGAGGTATGAACTGGCGGAACTGAATATTGACTATTATATCAGCCTGTTGGAGAATGCTTCTTTATGGAAAGGAGAGGGAACCCGGACCAAGGAGTTTTTTTTGGATAAATGGCATCAGTTGCTTACCCGCAAAGAGTATGACTATCAGTACATGCATATAAACAGTTTATGTGAAGGTTTTGATTTGTTGATCCGGAAACAAGGAAAGGAATCGGGTTACAAACTGTTGGGCTCGCGCATGGAGTGGTTGCTTCATAATTATCCTGATTTGTACCGAAGGATACTTCCGTATGAAACAGTGATGAAGCGCAATCCGGCTATCCAACAATTGGCGCGTTTGCTGGGCAAGAAGCATCGGGACCAACAAAAATACGATTCTTTGTCGGGGGTAGATAAAAAGAGGCTGATCAGACACTCTCCGCATAGTGATATCACAGGGGTGACTTTGGGAAATGACCTGAATAGTTTGTTGCCCATCGAGTATTGTTATCTGGCTGATGATGCGCTGCGTGCCGTATTTATGGAACGATATGCCGAAAAGAGATTGCAACTGTTCGATTACCAGTCCAAGGTAACGGAACAGGTAAAGGATGACAAGCATAAGGTTTCGGGACAAGGACCTTATATCATCTGTGTAGATACTTCCGGCTCCATGCAGGGAGACAGAGAGATCTTGTCCAAATCGGCTATTCTGGCTATAGCGCAACTGACGGAGAAAACCCATCGGAAATGTTATGTCATCAATTTCTCGGATGAGGCTGTGTCGTTATTGATTGAAGATTTGGGGCGGGATATGCCCAAGTTGGCGGAGTTTCTGAATAAACGTTTTGACGGTGGAACGGATATAGAGCCGGCTCTTCGGGAAGCTGCGCATATCATCAACGGAAATGACTTCCGTGAATCGGATATCGTATTGATCTCAGATTTCGAGATGCCGCCTTTATCCCGTGATTTAATGGAACAGGTAAAAGTGATTAAGCGGAGGAAGACTTCTTTCTTCGGATTGGTGTTTGGCAACAAGCCTGAAATGGAATATTTGAATCTTTGTGAACGTTATTGGGAAATGTAAGTTACATTCCTGTTACATAAATATGAAATGAATATTGCTGCTTGTGTGGACCTAATAACTTCATAATCAAATTAATGGTTATTCATTTTTAGTATAGGTCATTCCTTTTATTTTTGCTATAAAGTAAAAATAGAAGAAGAAAATGAAAAGAATGACTTATGTTAAAGCATTGATGTGCCTGTTATTCCCCTCTGCTGCTTTAGTTACCCGTGCGCAACACCCGGTTGCCGGGGATTTGAAATGTAAACTGACCGGACGTATGCTTATGGATGGTGGCGTTTATTTAAAGAATGACAACCTGTTTGGTAACGGTACGGAGTTTAATGACTTGCGGTTGGGGGTGAAAGCGACCTATCAGAACTGGAGTATGAAGATGGAGGTAGGTTATGTAGGGAATAAAGTTTCCATAAAGGATGCCTTTGCTGCTTATACTTCGGGCAAGCATATTATTCAGGTGGGACAATTCTATGAACCTTTTACATTGGACATGTTATGTAGTACGTACGACCTTCGTTTTCATCAGTCGCCGGGAATCGTGCTGGCTTTGACCAATAGCAGGAGGATGGGAACCTCCTATACCTACAATGGAAAACATTATTATGCTTCCGGCGGTTTCTTTACAGACAGTGACCTGGGTAATGTGAAAAATGTTTCACAAGGGTATGCCATAGACGGTCGTTTGGTATATCGCCCTGTAAACGAAGAGGGAAAATTGTTACACATAGGTGCAGCGGTGGTGTATCGTACTCCGGATAGCGCGTTGCCGGGAGATGAAGACGAGAATACGTTTATTTATAAATCTCCGGGGGTGAGCACTATTGATAACCGGAATCTTATTTACGCCAAGGTAGATCATGCAAAGTACCAGTTGAAACAAGGGTTGGAATTAATGATCGCTCATCAGAGGTTCTTTTTGCAAGGGGAGTATATACGAACTATGGTGAAGCGTGAACAGAATTTCACAAATTATACAGGACATGGCGGATATGTGCAATGCTCCTGGTTGTTGACAGGCAGGCAATATGGGTATGATGAAGCATTGGCTTGTCCGGGCAGACCTGTGGGGCGGGCATTGGAGCTGTGTGGAAGGTTTAATATGCTTGATATGAATAATGAGGAAGCCGGTGTATGGGGAGGGGCTCAAAAGGATTTTTCATTGGGCATGAATTATTACATGAATAAGCATATAGGGATGAAGCTGGCTTATAGCTGGGTGATGCCGGGAAAGCATATAAAGGAGATTAGTGATAAGAATTTCAGTGTCTTGCAGCTCCGGTTCCAAATGATCTTGTAATGGAAGAAGGGTAAAAACAAATTCGGGCGCAATCATTGCGCCCGAGTCATAAAGCTATATTTATTTTTTATTTTGCGACGGTCTTGATAGCTTCAATCAATCTGCTGAAATCTTCGGGGAACACATCACCGATGTTTCCGATGCGGAAAGTATCTGCTTGAGAAATCTTTCCCGGATAGATAACGAATCCTTTTTCTTTCAATTGATGATAGAATTCCTTGAAATCGAACTCCTTGTCAGGATAAAGGAAGGAAGTGATGATAGGGGATTGGACTTCATCTTTCAGTAAGGTCTTGAATCCCAATGATCGCATACCTTCTACCAGCACATCATGATTACGGCAGTAGCGTGCATGCCGGGCTTCCACACCGCCTTCGGCTGCCAGTTCGTCCATGGCTTGTTTAAAGGCACGCACTACATGTGTAGGAGAGGTGAAGCGCCATTTTCCATGTCCTTTCTCCATCGCATCCCATTGGTCGTAGATGTCCAAAGAAAGACTCTTTGATACTCCTTTACAATATTGTAATTCGGATTTACGTGCAATGATGAAACCAAAGCCGGGAACTCCCTGAATACATTTGTTGGCACTACTGATCATAAAGTCGATACCTAATTCCTCTACATCCAATGGTACGCCGCCAAAGCTGCTCATTGCATCCACTATCAGCTTTTTACCATGCATCTTTACCATGTGGGCTATTTCCTTTAACGGGTTCAGGATACCGGTTGTAGTTTCGCAATGTACCACTGCCACATGAGTGATTTCTGCATTGTGTGCCAGATAATCATCCACATACTCCACAGATACTTGTTCTGTTTCGTCAAAGGCTAGCATATCATAGTTCATTCCATGATATTCTGCAATGTTTCCCATGCGGTCTCCGTATGCACCGTTGCTCAGAATCAATAATTTGTGTTTGGGCGTAATCACACTTCCTAAGGTCGCCTCTACACAATAAGTACCGCTTCCCTGCATCAGGATGCTGGTGTAGTCATCTGTTTTTCGTGTAGCCAGTTGTACTAATCCTTTACGTATTTCCTCTACGATGTGAACATTGTAGTCTTCATCCCATGTGCACCAGTCGGTCATCATGGCTGTTTTTACGCTTTCAGAAGTGGTTAAAGGGCCGGGGGTTAAAAGTAAGTATGGTCTCATAATCATTTAATTCATTTTATGGTTAATAATTTCAATAATTTCGGGAAGTTCGGCAATGGTGTTTACTACATAATGCGCACCTGCCATATACATACGTTTTCTGACTGCTGCCATGCGTCTGTTCAATTCTTCTGCAGGCAGTTTTCCGGTTTCCTCTTGGGTGAGTCCCATTTCGTTGCTGCCCAGAATCACACCGACAGTCCATACACCGGCATTCACACCTTCTTTGATATCGGCTATCGTATCACCATATTTTATTACGCTTTGAACGGAAGGTATGGCCAGATCAATCATGTTCTGGTAAATCATGTAGGGTTGCGGACGTCCTGCCGGAAGGTTGTTGGAAGTCACACAGTTGTCTGTGGTATAGCCATGGGTGGCGGCACCGGGCAGCACAATGTCCATCATGGCAGTAGTATATCCGGTGGTGGAACCTATCTTGATACCGTCCCTTTTCAGTTTTTCGATTACTTCGATTACACCGGGAATAGGAGTCGTATATTCTTCCAGGGAGGCGAACAAGTGTTTCTCGAATTCTTTGTATATGGATACCACATCTTCCTCAGTCCAGTTGCGGTTATAGTTTTGTTTGAATTGTTCCGTCACACTTGGTAACTTGAATAATTCACGGATATGGTCTATTTTGGTCATACCCATGGGGCCTCGTGCTTCTTCCATTGTCACTGTCAGTCCTTTCTCGGCAAAAGCTTTCAGGAAAGCGGCTACCGGAGCGAAGCATCCATAGTCTACAGCCGTTCCGGCCCAATCCATAATAATACACTCAATTTTCTTCATCTTCTTGTTTGTTGTTTATTTAGTTATACTTTTATTTTTATGTTATGGGTTACAGATGTTTTCTGCTGTTTCCTTTAAGTTGGTTAACGCCATCGGTGAAACGATGATCTTTTTATTTTTTTCTTCTTTTCTCAGCTGTTTTTCCAATTTATACCGTTGCATCAGATAGATGGCCGAACCGATGAATGCAATGCTGCACACAATGCCTACCCATCCTGAGAACTGATTATAAAACTCCATCCAATTGATATCCGGGCTGCAAAATTCCTTGAACAGCAGTACACAGACAGTTCCTGTATATCCGATAAAGTCGATGGTGGCAATGAAGAATCCCACATTTCCTTTAATCTTGAAGCAGGCAATGAAGCGCTCGAAGAACAGAGTTTGGAAACTAAGATAAACGATGTACAGGCTCAGACTTTGGAGGAACAGCCAGTAAAGGGTAGGCAGTTGCAATGCATCATAATTAAAAGCCAGATAGCTGATAGTGCCCGCTCCACCAATAACCATAGCCAGAAGCACCTGCAATACTCTGTAGTTGCTGTTTATTAACGACATCATGGCAAAGATTCCCAAAATAATCAGCGTCACCATACCGTCCACTTGTGCGAACAACCAAGAAGAAATAGTGCTGACATCAATGATATTGACCAGAAAATCTTCTTTTATATCACGTAAAATAGTGATAAACAGATTGGCGAAGAACAGCATGATCAGCAAGGGCATATAACTTTTGAACAGTTGTCTGCGTTGCTCTCCGTTCAAAGTGACGCGTTCCGAACGGAGAGCGCGGTCTTCATCTGTGGGTTGTGGCAACTTGTTGAGCGACCACCCCATGAGGATAAGGAGCGGGAAGGCTAAACCACCTATCAGGGCGGGCATCCAGAATTCTGTGACACCAAATGTATTGACTACAAACAATCCCATAGATTTAGCCATTCCTGAGCTCACCGCCATACTTACCCCCAGCAAGCTGGCCAATATATCGGTAACTTTGCGTCCTTCTATGAAACTGAAGATGACTCCCCACATGCATCCTAATGCCAGTCCGTTGAAGAATAGGGCAAACACATTAAAGGGTTGGGGGAGTAATCCGAAGAAGACTAAAGCGAGTTCTGCAAGGGCCACGGAGAATATCATGAATTTCAACCGGTTTTCGCGTTTCAATTCTGAAACAATCTTGATGGCAAAGAACTTTGAAATAAGGTAGCCGAAAATCTGCATGATGGTAGTGGCTACTTTATAATCCATCCCGAAGAAATCCATTCCGTCAAAGGTGGCAGCTGTAAAAGGTTTGCGCAGGGCATACACCAGTGAGTATGACAGTAGTGCCGCCCCTCCTGCCCACAGAATAAACAGGAAACTGGATATCTGTTTGTTTGTTTCGCTTTTTGCTTCCATTATAATAATTGATATTGACTAATTGTTTTGCTTCTTTTCTTTGTAGAAACCTCATTCCTCGTATCCTTGGATTGCTGTTTCCGGAAGCAAAAGTAGGAGCCTTTCGAGAGAGAAAAAATGAATCTTTATGATTAATATTTTTCATATTCCACCTGTTGTATGATGTAACATTAATGTAATGTATATGTCATTGTATGTTCATATAAAAACTTGTATTTTGCAAATTCAATAAAGAAGAAGAGAACAATGAATGATTTGATAGAAATATACCGAAGAATAGAATATCTCCGTAACAATGGTTTGAAAATGAAGGAGATAGCAGATTATGTAGATATGGCTCCCAGTGTCTTGTCTGCTCTTTATTCCAGCGTTCTGCCCACTTATGTAACCTCATTGAAACAAGGACATTCTGAAGAAGATTCATTAGATTTGGCTTTGGCGCAGGTCAATAATGTGTCAAAAAAACGTCTGTTGGGCAATTTGGCAAGTACCAAAGAGTTGCTTTTCAGTTTGGAACCTGCCAATGGTGAGGCAAAGACCAATCCTTTTATGGAGATGATGACTGCCGAGATGCAACGTTCCGTGCAGGAAGTTTATAATTATAGCGGAAGTTATCTGAGCTATAGTCTTTCTTCTTCGTGCCAATGCCTTAAAGTGGAGCCCTATCTGATAGAGGCTTCCGAAGATAATACGTATGTGAAGGTGACTCACATGAGTGCCTATAATACAACTCATCGGGGAGTGGGGTTATTCAATAATCATCAGAACGGGTATATTTTCTTTAATGAGCGTGAGTCACCGCAAATGGCTTTGTTCAGTATTTATCTGCAATTGCCGATGTATGATTTTCCGCCGTTCCTTAAAGGTTTGTATCTTAGTCTGGATTACAACAGGAATCCGATAGCGCGTCGTATCTTGTTTGTAAAGCAAGGGGATAGTACAGACATGGAGGAATTCTTGGAACTGAAAGGGGAGCTGGTTCCACTTGATAAGTTGACAGAATTACAAAAGAAGTATTATGACTATACTTGTCAGGAGGGAGATTGTATCCGTACCTGCATGGTTCCGTCTCCCCAATTGAATGAAAATGATTTGGAAAGGGAAAAAAAGATTTTGTCTTTATGATTCGTACATTGGAAGCGGCTTGTAATAACAACATATTGCATCCAGTCCTGCTGCATAAACCTCTTCTCTTCCCTGATTAAGCCTTTTTATACGGATGTATTCTATCTCCATAGTCTTTGGAGTTATCTCCATAAGCTTTGGAGTTAACTCCCAAGGCTATGGAGTTAACTCCAAAGACTTGCGGAGATAAAACAAACAGGAAGAAAACCTTTAACCATACGGCAGGAAAGGTTTAGAGATATGGATAAGATCTTTTAAGGATGAATCAGATTACAAAGCTACGCGTTCCTTATGGAGGAATACCCTTTTGCAGACTTGCTCGTCCACTGTAGGGATGGATTTCATTCCATTCCTGCAATGGATGATGTTTTTGCTTATGATAGAAATGTACTTATATTACCCGATGCGGAAATATAAAGTTTATGCATGGCACGAGTACAGGCTACATATAACATGCTGCGGTCTATTTCTGTTCTATAGTCTTTATCAGTTACAAATGGAACAATCACTTCGTCAAATTCCAGTCCCTTTGCCATGTGGGCTGTAGTAATGACCACCCCATTGACAAAAGCTACACTTTCTTCTGTCAGCAAACAGATCTTATCAGACAAATGATTGATGGCTGCATACAACTTGTCCGCTTGTTTTACGGTTTTGCATATTATACCCATGGATACATCAGCTCCTTTCAGGAAAGAGGTGATGAGGTTTTCTATCCATTCTATCTCTTTCTTTTCTGTGGGAAGCAAGGCGACTGCCGGTTCCTCTCCATGACGCTCTATAGCTTCCAGTTCCTCGTTCTTGGCAATGCGTTGGGCAAACTCTGTGATTTCATACGTGGAGCGATAACTTTTACAAAGCTTCATCACTTCCGAGCCGACTAATACACGTTGGATCTGTTCGCAGGTGGTGGAACTGTATGGATTTACTGATTGCTTTGCATCTCCCAATATTGTTTTCCGGCAAGGGAATAATTTAGCCAGAACTTTGTATTGTATCGGAGTATAGTCCTGCATTTCGTCTACCAGCAGATGCTTGATGCCATACATGGTTTTATTATCTTCCAGGGCCAGTTTCAAATAAAGTAATGGGGCTACATCCGCATATTCCAATTTCCGGTTTTTACCCTGTTTGAACATTTCCGGTTTTCCCAGCCAGTCATAAAATCCCTTGTACAAGTCAAGGTCTTTATTGTTGAACATCTTTTTCAGTTCATTACCCAACTGCCGTATCTGTATTTTTCCCATCGGCTCTTGGTGATAGGTGAAAGTCAGTTCGCGGGCAATTTCTTCTGCCATTGGTTGGAAACGGCTGCGCATGGGCAGGCGGTGCCATGCCGCGAAACGTTCTTTCAGGTACTCGGCAGGGATAGGGATACGTCCTGCTTTCAGGTCGGTTGGCCGAAATGCGTTTTGTTCTAAATATAGAATGTATTTATCCATCTGCTGGATAAACTCGGTGGTGGATTTGAATCGGATACGTTCTATAAAATTTTCTTCCTCTTTGTCCAGTATTTCGGCCACCTGGTCAAAGAAGGTTTGTATTTTATACTTGTTATCCAGTATTTTGAGCATTAATTCCTCAAAGCCGCATTCTTCAATTTTTTCTTCTCCCAATTCGGGAAGTACGTTCGAGATGTAATCGGCAAATACTTTATTGGGGGAAATGATCAGGATATCATTGGACGTGATTTCCCCTTTGTGCCGATATAGCAGATAGGCTACACGGTGCAAGGCGATGGATGTTTTTCCTGAACCGGCTACTCCCTGAATAATCAGGGTGTTCGATGTATCATTACGGATAATTTTATTCTGTTCCCGTTGGATGGTGGCGACTATATTCTTCATCCGGTCATCGGAGTTTCCACTCAATTCTTTCTGAAGGATGTCATCTTGAATATTCAGTGAACTTTCCAGCATGAATTCCATTTTTCCGTCACGGATGCGATACTGGCGTTTCAGACGGATGTTACCTTTCACTTCTCCCGAGGGGGCGTCGAAATGTGCTTCTCCTAATTCATAATCATAGAACATGCTGGAGATGGGGGCACGCCAGTCGTGTATCAGATTTTCATTGGTGGGAGGATTGAAAAATGAGTGGATACCTATATATAATGGCAGGACTTCGGGTTGCCCTTTTTCTTGAAAGTCGATGCGCCCGAAATAGGGAATGGCCATCATTTTGCGATAACGTTTCTTTTTCTCGGCCAAGGACTCACTGGCTGCTACTTGTTGGGTGACTATCTGCCGGACCGCACTTTTCTCGGCGCGGTCCAGTTCGGACAGATTTTCCCACAAGTAGAGTTTGTGCTCCATTACGTCTTTGGATTTATCTTCAATGGCCTTATCCATCTGTTCGATATTGGCAGCTAGTAAAGCAATAATATCCATGAGATAGGCTTTCTCTTCCTTTTCAGTCTGGTTAAATATCATAGCGCGTATTTGTTTGTCGTTTTATTGCTGGGCGAAATTACACAAATATGCTTAATGTTATTCTCTTTGTATGGAGAAATGTGGATGTAAATTTGTTCTTTGTCCGGTTGTTTGGATAACTCCAATATGAATATTGCAGGAATGAAAGCTGGTCTTTTCTTTGTGGAAAAAAGGTGGAAGACTTTCACAAGTTCCCCACCCCAACCGTAGCAGGTACATGTAAAATATACCTGAAATGAAATGATTTATTATTTTCTGCTTATAGGTTATTACAGATTGTTTTTACATAAATATAGGCGCCATATATTTCACCAGAAAGTATCCGCCGGCTATCAGCCATATATAGAGAATCGAGGCAAGGACAAAGGGCTTTGCTCCGGCCTTCCGGAATTTGTCGATACTGGTTTCCGCACCCAAGGCAGTCATGGCCATTGTCAGCAGGAAAGTATCTACATTGTTGATAAAGGCAGTCAGGCTTTGCGGCAGCAAATCGAAAGAATTGAAACCGATGACAGCCAGAAAACCGATAGCAAACCAAGGAATGGAGACTTTTTTCATACTTCCATTTTGTTCTCCGGCTTTAATTGCCGGTTGGGATACCATGAAGCTGGTAATGAGCAGAACGGGAACCAGCATCATTACACGAATCATTTTTACGATAATGGCGACATCGGAAATTTCTTTGCCCATTGCGTTGCCGGCACCTACTGTGTGCGCTACCTCATGCAAGGTCGCTCCGGTGAATATACCCATTTCATTGGCAGAAAGTACGAATGTGCCATTATGATATAATATAGGATAAATGAACATGGATATAGTTCCAAAAATAACAACAGTGGAAACAGCCACGGCTGTTTTATAGGGTTTGGTTTGAATGGTCGATTCAGCGCCTAGTATAGCTGCCGCACCGCAAATACCACTGCCGATGGAAGTGAGCAGTGCGATGCCCCGGTCCATTTTCAACATTCGTCCTATCAGGATACCCCCTAGAATAGTTGTTGTTACTATAATTGTGTCAATAAAAATAGCGGGCAAGCCCACTGCAAGCACATCTTGAAAAGTTAATCTGAAACCGTAAAGAATGATTCCGATACGCAAGATTCGTTTAGAACAAAACTGGATACCGGGGACCCATGTCTCAGGCAAATTATTCCGGAGGCTGTTAGCATATAACATACCTAAAATAATACCGACAATCATGGGACTGAATGATAACTCTTTTACAAAGTTCATTTCGCCTATATAAAAGGCCGCACATGAGAACAGGGTGATCAAGAGTACCCCATGGAGCATACTGCTTCTTTTTTCGCTTATCATAATTTATTTTTTTATGGTGTTTAAAAGTGTCGTACAAAATAACAACTTTAGATTGGGATACACCGAATTAAAATTCTTATAGCCTATAACCTTTAATTATCAAAGAAGAAGAATGTTCACGGAAAAAGAATAATGCACAATTTTTTTTTTGAGAGATTGTGCATTATAATATAGATATATACAGATCGTTGTTACTGGCTTTTATAGCTGTTTATCTGAGATTAATCGTGCAATGCGGGTCTTGTTCTGTGTTCCTTTGGTAAGCAGGTAAACGTGCTTATACGCATCACGGTTCAGTTCGGTAGGCGAACCGTTGATAAGGATAATGTTCCGGTCATTGGCAAATTTCAGGATGCCGCTGATGTTGTTGGGATGCAGTTTGCCTATTTCATCCATCATACAGTGCAATTTGAAATCTTTGAATTTGCGTGACGCCCCTTCCTTGAACACATTCAGCAACATGATGTTTATCATCGCTTTTACCAGAATGTCGGTTCCTTCCGACCCCACATTGGCTATCTTCTCGATAAATCCGGTATCATTGCCGTTCTCCACAATGCGGAAACGCAATTCGAAGGAATCATACAGACGGATGCTGTCGTAGCGGTAGGCATGTATTTCCTTGATAAAGGTACGCAGCAAAGTGATCGCTTCTTCTTTTACCAATTGCTCCTTGGCAGAGGAGAACAGGTTGGTTTCCGGTGAGAGGTCATAGCCGTAATCATGGTAATATTTCTGTATCTCACGTAGAATATTCACTACGCGGTTGCTGCTCTCTTCCACTTTCATTTCAATGCGCTGGATAACTCCTACAAAGTTGCAGGTAGCGAAACCTTTATTGATTTCACGGATCACATCTTGAATATCATCTTCTGATGAAGTCAGCATGGAGGTATCCATACTGATACGTTTGAAGGTATCCCAATGTTCATTGTTAATGCGACGGATGTACTCGTCTATGCGGTTCTCTTCCACAAAGTCGTGCAGCTCGTCGGCAAAGCGTACATATTCCCAATCCTCGTTGAACTTTACGCGGAACTTGAAAGTGTTGTCCTCATCAAAATGTCCGGTGAAAAGGTTCACTTCCTTGCGGAGCTTGCTTTGTACCTGTGTGAATTGGTTGGCCTGGCGGGTCAGTTCGTCAATCAGCTCCATACAAGTCTTGGTGGTCTGTATGGTCTGTGCGGTTTCAGAACGGAATATATCCTGATGCGGTTTGTACCAGTCGTATGCCGAAATCTTACTGTAGGCTTCCAAGTTCTTTTGCAATTCCCTTACATTTTCTTCCGCTTCTTCCAGTTCTTTGTTCAGAAGGTCTATTTTTTCTTGCAGGGAAGATGTTTCCGCTCTCAGCGTTTCCCGTTCCTGCTGGAGCAGATGTTTCTGTTCGTCGTGTTCCCGTTGCCATCCGGGGATACGGTCTATCAAGTCCCGTTTATCTTTCTGATATTCGATGACCAGTGTTGCGTTTTCCTTAATGAAAGAAAGTTCTTTATCCAGTTGAGCCAGTTGGTTGGCAATATCTTGCAAACGTTCGGTATCCGCCCCCTGCGAGTGAAGCTCTTTTTGCATATCTGCTTCATATTCAGCTTTGATGGAGGAGATTCTTCGTTGCTCTTCTTTTTCTTCCTTTCCGATAATTTCCGCCTGTGTCTTTTTTTCGGTGGCAAGCGTTTGCTGCTGCTGGTTCCATGCCTGTTTCAGATTATCCAGTTTTTCTGTTTTCTCCTTGTTCAGGTTTTTTAGTTTGTTGTTTATTCCTTCCAGTTCGGCAGCCCGTTTGCGCTTTTCGTTTTCCAATTGGTTTATTTTGGTGTTCCGTTCCTCATTGGCTTTCTTCTTCCATTCTTCCAAGTCGAGCATATCCTGCTGGTATTGGCGTTCCAATTGTTCCAGTTCATACTCTATTTGACTGATGAGATTTTTTTGCTCCTTTATCTGCGGTTGGTATTTGCGTTTCAGCTGCTCCTGCACTTCTTCCTTTTCAGTTTGCAGGCGTTGCATGGCGGCAGTGATTTCTTCCAGACGCTTTTCACCGTTTTCTTTCTCGGCTATGTAGTCGTCTATAGACTTGATGGGACGATGGATGCTGTCTAAATTTATGGAAATGCCATAGAATGAGTTCCCCCCTTCAATGGTACTTTGCGGGAAAAGTCCCCGTTGCCATAAAATACTTTCATCACACAGTTTGCCGATGTTCTCTTCCCATCCTTTTTTGTTTTCTTTCAGCCAGCCTTGCAAGGTGTCTTTGCTGTTGTTCAGAAAGGCTTGTAATTCGTCTATGCGAGGACGCAGTTGCAGCATTTCCTGTTGCAGTTTCTGCAAGGTCAAGTCTTTTTCTTTCAACAGTTTTTGCTGTTCCTCTTCCCAAGTCATGATCAGTTTCTTGATGGTGAGCTGCGCTTGGGCAATACGGTTTTTTCGTTCCGTGTGAAAGTTGGCATAATTCTGGATGCGCGCTTTCAATTCCTGCTGCTCTTCCTCAAAGAAAATTTCCTTTCTGCATAGTTTTATCTGATAATCCATAGCATTCAGTTCACTCAGTTTCTCGGCTTTCAGCGGATGGAGCTGCTGTGACAGGGTTTCAAATTCCTGATAAAGGGAATCGGTGAAGCGCTGGTATTCCTTGCGAGCCTCTTCCAGACGCTCGTTGTACGTATTGTTTAACGTGTCCAGTTGCTTGATTTTTGCTTCATGAATCTTGTTCCATTGCTCGTCCAGGGTCTGAATCAGTGATTTATACTTGGTGGAGATTTCCATATATTGTGAGGTGAGGATGCGTTGTTCTTCCAGCAATCCCACCTGCCGGTTCTTCCATTCTTCTTTCTTGGAAGAACGTTCTATAATCTCTTCTATGTTCTTTTTCTGGTAGTCCTTTTCTTTGCCTAATGCCTTTTGCAATTCGTTGTTCAGCACTGCCAGGGCTTCCTGTAACTTGTCGCTGCGCTTGCGCGATTCATCTTGAAGCTCCTGTTTCCGGCGTATCAGTTTTCCCTTGCCGGCATCTGCGCGGTCTTGTTTCTCTTTCCATTGGGGAAGGATACTTTCGGCTTTGTGAAAAGCGGTGACCAGTTCGCGGCAGTTCTGTACCAGTCCGCCTTGCAGTTGGGAGGTTTGTTGGGATAATAGCGTGATTTCCCTAGCTTGTTTCCGGGTTTCCCGTTTCTGAAATTCTTCGATGTCCTTCAGACGAGTCTCAAAGTTTTTCAGATGCTCCTTGTAACTGTTCAGGTCGATGGCTGTTTCGTCTTCGTTCAGAGAAGAAATGATTGTTTTTTTGATAAATTCAGCATCCAGTTTCGAATTCAACAAAACGTTTTGTATGGTACGCGGAATATTCTGGTATTGCTTGCTCTCCATCAGCGAGTACCGGCTGAACTCAGGACTTGTACTGTTTCCATACAGAATGTTCCGATACTCGTCGTAGGTATAGATAATGCGTGAATATTCTATTCCATGTTGGTCCAGCACAGCACGCACGCGGTCACTCTCGCTATAGGCCATCCGGTTCTCATCTATAAAGAATTCTTTACGGTAAGGAGAGTGGATGAAGCGGTAGCACACACGGTTCATCGACTTGAAACTCAGAATACAGAATGCATCGTTCTCTGTTGCCACTTCGTAAACAATGTACGAGTTGGAGTAGGGGAAATAGTAATCCGTGTAATTTTGCTTTTCCACCGAAATGCCCAGTCGTTGCGTGTCGGCATTATAAAAGAAAAGGATAGCACGCAGAATGGTACTTTTCCCTACTCCCTGCGTGCCGATGAAGTGAACGTTTCCGTCCAGATAAATATCGTCCGAATAAGGGATATTCGCACTATTGATAAAGATTATTCTACTCAGGTTTCTCATCTTCGGTTTCGTCGTAAATGTTGATACTTTCAATCAGTCTTTCCAGATAATGCCAGGCGCTCATCACCTTATACGTATTCGTTTTTTCGTTTTCTTGTTCCAGAAACGAGTCTTTGGTGAGCTGGCGTATCATGTTTTCCAGTACTTCCTTGCGGATGTCCTTGTCCGAGAAGTGTTTCCGCATACCGTCCAGTTTGTTCTGGAGCAGCATGTTAATGTTGGTTTCCACCAATATCTGTTCGGGCTGGAAGCGGAATCCGGGACCGAAAGTTTCATCGTAAGTTTTGAAAAAGTCGAGCACATCTATCCAGTAATAGGCACGCATGATTTTTTGTTCCAGTGTGGCTTTAGGTTCTATACGCGAGAAGAAGAAATATTCGTTTCCACGTTCCAGCGTATAGTTTATCTGTGAAAAATACTGATAGAGGGGCTCGTAATTCTCATCTATTTCATTATACATATCACGTACTTCTTCACTGGTGCTGTTGGAACTGATGAACAGTCCTTTCTGCAGGTATTCAAAGATGGACGCGGTATTATCGGGTATTTGTATATTTAAATCCATAATTCTCAGAGTGGATATATTTTAGCGTATTCATATTGATTGTGGAGTCCGAACTCGTTCCGGATTTCCAGTTGGTTTTCGTAAAGTGAGACAATCTGACAGAAGAACGTGGTGCGTTCCTTTTCGTCCACTTCGCGATGGAAGTGATACTGCAACAGAAAAGAGAAAAGGTCGTTGACCGGTTCTCCTTTCCAACGGGCTTCTGCTCCCGACTGCACAAAGGCGGTCACTACTTCGTCCAGATTAATCACTTCTTCATACATGGCCTGTGCTTTCAAGTCTTCTTCACTGAAAGCCCCGGCTTCATTTTTCCGCACAATTTCACGGTACTTCTGATTGCTGATAACTTTCAGAATGATGGGACGTGCTTCGTCACTGGCCAGATAGGCAGGCGACAGTTTGAACGATGCTTGCGGACTGCCTTCCAGCAGGAGGGAACGCTCCCGTTCCATGATTTCGGACAGGTTGCTTCGGGCACGCAGCTCGAACTGGTCTTGCAGATATTTTACTTTTCGTATCTTTTCTACCAGTATCACCTGATTCTTTATCTGGTTCAGATAATTGATGATATCCTGTTGGGCACGAATCAGACTGTGGGCTGATAGTTGCAGTTCCTGTCGCAGTTCGAGCAGAATGCGAGTCAGCTCCTCATCAGTGGCCTGGCGGAAGAAATCTAGTTCTTCGTGCAGAATCAGATGTTCGGTAGAGTCTATCAACCGCTGGATGTTGATTCGCTTTTTGTCCAGATTTTGCAGTTTGGCTATTTTTATCTGGTACGTAGGTTCGTGTTTGAAAGCATTATCAATATTGTGTTGAAGATTGATAATGTTCCGTATCGTTACACGTGCCAGTTTCTGAAAGGTAATCTTGATATTGCGTACATAACTTTCCTTGCGCGACTGGATCTTTTCCTTCAGGTAGTAGTCCATCAGTTCGTGCAGGTACTCTATGTTTTCCTCTACGGTAGCAGTATTGATTTCCTCGTTTGCTTCCAGCAGCAGTTCGAAGAAATCAAGGAATCGGGCATCCAGTTCCACAAAGTTTCCGTTTTGGTGTATGATTTCCTTTTCGATGAGTATTTTTAAACGGTTTTCGTCTTCTTTCAATAGGGTGAGTGCGTCCGAGTATCGAAAACTGTGTACCTTTCTCTTCTCAAACATCTCTACCAACAGCCCTTTAGCTACAAAAATCGTATTTATAATTTCGTGAATTGACCGGAATATATACATTGTTTTTTTCAAAAAAGTCCGGCGAAGTTACTCCAAAAGGTTGGAAAAACCTAGCGTTTTATGCTAAAAAGCATATAAATAGTGAAGTAAAAGGTGGAAAATGCTGAGGCGTAAATTAGTAAGAAGGAGGTCGTTGTATGGAGTTTCTGTCGCTTGTATGATGCTATATTTTTCAGATGCGGTTGACACGAATAACGTAGTTAGAATAAAGATATCCGTGCCATCGCATCTGGAAAATAGAATACTTTAGGAACTTTACGGTAAAGACTGATAAACCGGGTGCCTATGTTTTAGAACTGTTTAGTTGTGTGGGTTATTTGCAGGCTAGTTCGAATATCTCTTTACTATATTCTTTGTTCAGCTTCACATAATTGCCTACCCATTCTCCCTTGTTTTCATGTAGTTTTTTTACCAGCAGTTCAATGTCAGGATGTTCTATACCTAGTTCTTTGAAATTGACCGGTAAGCCTATGTATCTGAAAAAATGTTTCAATCGTGATACACCGGCAAGTGCCATCTCTTCCAAATCCTCATTTTCGGGAACTCCGAAAACACGATTTGCAAACTGGGCAATCTTCTTCGGATTATGTTCTGCCATGAATGTCATCCATGCAGGTACGATAACTGCCAGTCCTGCCCCATGCGTCACATTATATACAGCACTGATTTCATGTTCCAGAAAGTGTGAAGCCCAGTCTTCCTCACAACCTACTCCACACGTACCATTATGAGCAATTGTTCCACACCACATGATATTGGCGCGTGCTTCGTAATCGTTTGGATTCTGCTTCACTTTATATGCTTCTTTAATGATAGCCATTAAAGTTCCCTCACACAATCGGTCACTGATTTCCACATCGGGAGTATTGGTAAAATAACGTTCCATAATGTGTACCATCATATCGGCAATGCCACAAGCTGTCTGATAGGGGGGGAGAGTATAGGTCAATTCCGGATTCATTACAGCAAAAACGGGCCGTAGTAATTCCGGTACACGCAAACTTAGTTTCTGCAGACCTTCCAGTTTGGTAATCACCGTATTGCCCGAACCTTCGCTACCGGCAGCGGGAATAGTAAGTACCACACCCACTTTTAAGGCCTTCTTCACTTTGGCTTTTCCTATATAGAAATCCCAAAAATCACCTTCGTAGGGCACTCCTGCCGCAATGGCTTTTGCGGTGTCAATAACGGAACCTCCCCCCACGGGAAGCATAAAGTCCACGCCTTCTTTGCGGGCCAGTTCGATGCCTTCGTACACTTTCGGGTCAGTAGGATTAGGCTGTATACCTCCTAGTTTTACATATTCCACTCCGGCCTGTTGCAATGACTCTTCTATGCGTTGCAGTAATCCGCTACGAATAATAGAGCCTCCGCCGTAAACAATCATCACCTTTCGGGCGTTATACTTTTTAGCAAGAGTTCCGGTTTGTCCTTCTGTATCCTTACCAAACACAAACTCGGTAGGGCTATAAAATACAAAATTGTTCATTTGCTTATTCCTTATATTATTTTGTTATATGAAACCAAAGCAAAGTTAAGGAAATATATTACCTTTGTCGCCTAAATTTAGTAAAAAGATGAAAACGGACATTGAAATAGCACGCAGCATTGAGCTGGTTAAAATTAAACAGGTGGCTCGGGAAACCGGTATTCCTGTAGAGCACATCAGTAACTACGGGCGCTATATTGCCAAGGTGGATGAAAGTCAGATAGATGAAGAAAAGGTGCAACAGAGCAACCTTATTCTAGTTACTGCCATTACTCCTACAAAGGCCGGTATCGGTAAGACTACCGTTTCTATCGGATTAGCTTTGGGACTTAATAAAATAGGAAAGAAAACCATTGTAGCCTTGCGCGAACCGTCATTGGGTCCCTGTTTCGGAATGAAAGGGGGAGCTGCCGGAGGAGGATACGCCCAGGTTTTGCCAATGGATAAGATTAATCTTCATTTTACAGGTGATTTTCATGCCATCACTTCTGCTCACAATATGATTTCGGCCTTGTTGGACAATTACCTTTATCAGAATCGTGATAATGGTTTCGGATTGAAGGAAGTGTTGTGGCGTCGTGTGCTTGATGTGAATGACCGTTCCCTCCGTTATATTGTTACAGGACTAGGACCGAAGACCAACGGAATTACCCAAGAGTCAGGGTTTGATATTACTCCTGCATCTGAAATTATGGCTATTCTGTGTCTGGCCAAGGATGAAAAGGACCTGCGTCGTCGCATTGAAAATATTTTATTAGGTTTTACGTATGACAATAAACCTTTTACTGTAAAAGATTTAGGAGTTGCCGGAGCTATCACGGTTCTTTTGAAAGATGCTCTTTCTCCTAATCTGGTACAGACTACGGAGCATACCGCCGCTTTTGTGCACGGTGGTCCGTTTGCCAATATTGCTCATGGTTGTAACTCTATTCTGGCAACCAAGATGGCAATGACTTTCAGTGATTATACCATTACCGAAGCCGGATTCGGGGCTGACTTGGGAGCGGAGAAGTTTTATGATATCAAGTGCCGTAAGGCAGGTATTACACCTAAACTGACCGTACTGGTGGTTACTGCCCGTGCGTTGAAAATGCATGGCGGCGTATCACAGGATAAGATAAAGGAACCCAATCTGGAAGCTTTGAAACAAGGTATAGCCAATATGGACAAACATCTGCGTAATCTGAAATATTTCGGTCAGACGGTTGTGGTTGCGTTCAACCGTTATGGAGATGATTCGGATGAAGAAGTGGATTATATCCGTACCCATTGCGAGAAAAAAGGAGTGGGATTTGCCGTAAACAATGCCTTTACTGATGGGGGCGAAGGGGCAGTAGAATTGGCGGAACTGGTAGTGAAAACCATTGAGGAACAACCTTCCGAGCCTCTGCAATATGCCTACAATGATGACGACAGTGTAGAAACTAAAATATCGAAGGTGGCTTGTAACTTGTATGGGGCCAGTATCATTACCTATAGTGCCGCCGCCCGTAAGAAACTGAAACATATTGTAGAGTTGGGGTATGGAAATTTCCCTATCTGTATTGCCAAGACGCAGTATTCATTCTCTACCGACCCCAAAATTTATGGTGCGGTAGATAACTTTGAATTCCATGTACAGGATATTGTGATGAATGCCGGAGCTGAGATGCTGGTAGTCATTGCCGGAGAAATAATGCGTATGCCGGGATTGCCGAAGGAGCCGCAAGCATTGCATATTGATATAGTGAATGGTGAAATAGAAGGGTTGTCATAACCCCTCTATTTTTATTTACACTGGTTTACATCGATGAGATTAGACACCAAGTGTAAATGGAAAGTCCGATACCTATTATTAATCCTACAGATGAGTATCGGATAAACAATTTGTCTTTATACTTGCAGCCATAGCATAAGCCTACAATGGCGCATATGGAAATTCCGATTGGAAATACAAAGAATCCCATTGAGGTAACTCCAATGAGTATAATGATACCCATGATGGTTAGAACCTTGTTTCTTGCTGTCATGGTTTTTATTGTTTGGTGTTGAATGTATATGGATTATGTGTGGCGGTAAAAGTACAAAATTATTTTTTAGAATCAGACTTCTGTCCGTTTTTTATATATTTGCATTATTTAAAAAGTGGATAGATGGCAGATGTCTTGACTTCCGAACAGCGTCGTAAATGTATGTCTCGGATTCGTAGTAAGAATACAAAACCTGAGATTATTATACGCAAATTTTTATTTGCGCACGGTTTTCGTTTTCGTATCAATGTGAAGCGTTTGCCGGGCACACCGGACATTGTTCTTCGCAAATATCAAACAGTAATATTTGTCAATGGTTGTTTTTGGCATGGGCATGAAGGATGCCGCTATTTTCGCCTTCCTAAAAGTAATGTGGATTTTTGGAAAAATAAAATAGAAAGGAACAAAGAACGTGACTTGCGGGAACGTATAAAACTTCGTGATATGGGCTGGCATGTTATTCAATTTTGGGAATGTCAGTTGAAACCTTCTGTCAGAAATGAGAACTTGAATGGATTACTGTTTACGTTGAACCATTTGTTCTTGGAAAATTTTGCAGTACGTCATGCGGTTCTGTATGGGGAGGGCAGTAGGGAATTAAATCTGATTGCAGCCGAAGATGAAACGGAATATGAGAAAAATAAGCCTTTATAAAAATCGAACTAATCAGTAACGACAAAATGGATATGAAACATGTAAAGTATCTGGCTCTTGCCCTATGTATAGGGAATCTGTCGCCTGTTATGGCGCAGACAGCCTCGAAAAGTCTCACAGTAGATAATTTAGTTGCTTGGCAGCGTATCAGTGGGCAAGCTATTTCTGATAATGGAAAGTGGGTGGCATGCAAGATGGAACCTTGGGAGGGGGATGCTGTGGTGAGTTTATATGATGCACAAGGGAAGGAACTTGCCACTTTTCCGCAGGCGGGCCGTTTTCTTTTCTCTGCTTCATCCGACTATCTGGTTGTGTCGCAGAAACCCGGCAAGATGATTATGGATTCCCTGAAGATAAAGAAAACAAAGAAAGAAAAGATACCAATGGATGCATTGGTCATTTATTCACTTGCGGGTAACAGGGAAGTGATTGATTCACTGAGAACATTCAAGCTGGCAGAGAAAATGGACTGGCTTGCTTTTCAAAAGGGAAAGAAAGACTCGACTTTGTATGTCCGACCTTTGAATGGAAAACTCAGTACCCGGTATGAGGCTCCTGCCGTGAAAGCTTTCAATTTTGTAGAGAAAAGCGGAATGCTTTATTATATTACCGCTGGTGACAAGGCAAAGGAAAAGCCGGGATTGTATCTTCTGAATACGGAAACAGGTGTGAAGACGCTGATAAAAGAAGGTGACGGGGTGTTTAAACAGGTAACTTTTGATGAAGATGGAGCAAACTTGGCTTTCTTATATTGTGCACAGAAAGATTCTTGCTATAAGGGCATGAGCTTGTGGTTGTCACAGCAGGGAGCACCGGCAGCAGAAATTGCGGCACGTGGCAATCAGGCTTTTCCGAAAGGGTGGGTGATCAGTGAGCATGGGAAATTACAATTTTCGAAGAGTGCTTCCCGGTTGTTTTTTGGCACATCGCCTGAGCCTAGACAAAAGGATACGTTGCAATTGGCGGAGAACCGTCCCAATGTGCAGGTGTGGAGTTGGGACGAGCCGGTGCAATATACTGTACAGAATTATAATAAGGAGAAAGAGCTGAAAAGAAGCTATCAAGCGGTTTATCATATAAATAGTGGTCGTATTTGTCAGCTGGCAGATGAGGAGTTATCTCAGATTTTGTTGGGAGATGAAGGAGATGCCCCGTTGGCATTGCTTTCCACTTCGCGTCCTTATTCATTGTCCTCCATGTGGGAAGGGCGGACACGCAGTGATTATTACACTGTGTCTTTGGAAGATGGCAGCCGTAAATTACTGGCATCGGCGGATTATGGCAGATACCGTCTTTCACCACAAGGCAAGTATGCGTATTGGTATGCTGAAACAGACAGTTGTTGGTATACTCTTTCTATGGCAGATGGGAAAAAGGTTCAGTTGACTACCCCTGTTTCTTTCCTCGCATGGGATGAAGAGAATGATGTACCTGACTATCCGAACGCACATGGAACTGCCGGATGGACGGAACGGGATGAGTCCCTTTTAATTTATGACCGTTATGATATTTGGAAATTCGATCCGGATGCCATGAAGGAACCTGTCAATCTGACGATGAATGGACGTAAGAACCGGATTTCATATCGTTTGGTAAAACTGGATAAGGAGGAGCGTGTGGTTGACCTGAACAAGCCACAGTTGTTGAAAGGCTTTAACGAAGTGACCAAAGGGAACGGGTATTACAAGGCTCGTTTTTCCACCGCTGCTTCTCCCAAAGAATTGATAGCGGGTAACTATATGTTACGCAGTATTTATAAGGCGAAAAATACAGACCATGTAATCTATACGATGGAAAGTTTTGAGCAATATCCTGACCTTCATTATGCTACACTCGATTTCAAGAAATCTATTCGGTTGACTCATGGCATTGACCAACAGAAAGACTATTTGTGGGGAACTGCTGAATTGGTTTCGTGGATATCTTTAGATGGTCGTAAGTTGGAAGGGGTGGTGTATAAGCCTGCTAATTTTGATCCGGCCAAGAAATACCCGATGATTGTGAGTTTCTATGAGCGAAATTCAGAAACTCTGTTTAATTACCGGATGCCGGAACCGCATCGGTCTACCATTGATTATCATTTTTATAACAGTAACGGGTATATTGTGTTCAATCCGGACATACGTTATGTAGACGGTTATCCGGGTGAGAGTTGCTATAACTGTCTGATGCCGGGGGTTGCCATGCTGATAGGCAAAGGTTATATTGACGAGAAAGCCATAGGTGCGCAGGGACATAGTTGGGGCGGTTATCAAGTGGCTTATCTGGCTACACGTACTGATTTGTTTGCGGCTATTGAGTCAGGTGCTCCGGTGGTCAATATGTTCAGTGCCTACGGAGGTATCCGTTGGGGATCGGGGCTGGCGCGCTCGTTCCAGTATGAACATACTCAGAGCCGTCTGGCCGGTACGCCTTGGAGTACTCCGTTGCGTTATTTGGAAAACTCTGCTCTGTTCACGATGGACAAGGTACAAACACCTGTTTTAATTATGCATAATGATGCTGACGGACATGTGCCCTGGTATCAGGGAATAGAATATTTTGTGGCAATGAAACGTCTTGGAAAGCCTTGTTGGATGCTGAACTATACAGGCGAACCGCATTGGCCGACAAAGATTGCCAACAAAATAGATTTTCAAAAACGTATGTTCCAGTTCTTTAATCATTATCTGAAAAAAGAAGCAATGCCTGAATGGATGTCTGACGGGGTTCCGGCTGTAGAACAGCCTTATGAATTAGGATACTGATATTATGTGTTCGGACGACTATAGAATTCAAGCTGCTCCTACTGTGGATAAAGTAAAAGGATAGTTCCTGAAAAGAGGGAGGAGGTGTGTCAAAACTAAAATGACAGCTCCGAAAAGTTACAGATAGTAATTATAAACTTAAAAGGGTCGTATCAAGCTCTGTATTGACTAATGATACGACCCTTTCTTTAGTTTTTTAGGATGCTCAAATTTCAAATTATAAATTCATATTTTCAAAAACTGAGTTTTGATCCTCTCTTCTTCTTTTTAGTACAATGCTTTTTTATTCAAACTTACCATAACGGGTAGGCAACAGTTTGCGGTCACCTAATGTATTATCTACCCGGGCTACATTGATCCAGAATTTGTTATCACGTACCGATTCGATAGGATAAGCGGCTTTCTCGCGGCTGTAGCTGTGATTCCATTCATTGGCCACCACTTCATATTCAGGATGCGGGGCGTTGACCAATACATTATCTTCTTTATCGGCACTGCCATTCTTCACTTCTTGAATTTCCTGCCAGATGGTTTGCATCACAGTGACGAAATTATCCAGTTCCCATAAACTTTCACTTTCAGTCGGTTCAATCATCAATGTTCCATGAACCGGGAAAGAAAGGGTGGGCGCATGATAGCCATAGTCCATCAGACGCTTGGCGATGTCATTTTCGCTGATACCGGTTTCGTCATGCAGATAGCGGCAATCTAAAATCATTTCATGGCCCACAAAGCCCGTAGCACCGGTATATACAATACCGTAGGTATCCTTGAAGCAGGCTGCCAGATAATTGGCGCTCAGAATGGCAGTCTTGGTGGCATTGGTCAGACCTTCGGCGCCCATCATGCAAATATAACCGTAAGTAATAGGCAGGATTCCTGCGCTACCGTATGGAGCTGAAGAAACCTGATTGGCACTGTTACCCCAAACTTGATGTCCTGGAAGAAACGGGACCAGATGTTCGGCTACACAAACGGGACCTACACCGGGACCGCCACCACCGTGAGGGCTGGCAAAAGTCTTATGCAGATTCAAATGGCATACATCAGCACCGATGGTACCCGGATTGGTCAGACCTACCTGTGCATTCATATTTGCACCATCCATGTAAACCTGTGCTCCGCATTTATGAATAATTTTACAAATTTCTGCAATTTCCGGTTCAAAGATACCATGAGTGGACGGATAGGTAATCATTAATGCAGCCAGATCATCCTTGTTGGCTTCTGCTTTTGCACGTAAATCTTCTACGTCTACATTACCTTTATCGTCACAGGCGCAAGTCACCGTGGTATATCCGCATTGAATGGCTGAAGCCGGATTCGTACCGTGGGCTGATGCCGGAATTAATATCTTGTTGCGGTGTCCCTGTCCGATACTTTCCAGATAAGCGCGGATGATGCGAAGTCCTGTATACTCTCCTGCTGCACCTGAATTAGGTTGCAAAGTGATTCCTGCAAATCCGGTAATAACCTTCAACTGCTCGCTTAGGTTATTAAGTAGTGTCTGATAGCCTTTTGTTTGATCCTCAGGTGCTAACGGGTGTATAGCCATCCAGCCTAAGTTGCTGAGTGGGAGCATTTCCGAAGCGGCATTCAGTTTCATGGTACAAGAACCCAATGAAATCATGGAATGTGCTAATGAGATATCTTTACGTTCCAAACGTTTGATATAACGCATCATTTCGGTTTCAGTATGATACTTGTTGAATACCTCATGGGTGAGGAAGGAAGTACGGCGGCGTAGTTCACGATTCAGTGAGGATGCTTCGGGAATGTCTGTCACTTCTTGAACGGTTTCTTCGGCAGCAATGGAGAAGATGGAAAGTAACAGGTTTACATCTTTCAGGTCGGTGGTTTCATCAATGCTGAAACCTACATCGCCATTATCATAGTAACGGAGGTTTACTTCTTTACTCAATGCGATGGTACGCAGCTTCTGAGCCGAAACATGGTCGGGCAGACTGAAACGCAGGGTGTCAAAGAATAATTCATTATGCTGTACATATCCCAAGCGGGTTAGGGCTTTGTTCAACCAGGTGGTAATGCTATGAATGCGTTTTGCTATATTTTTGATACCTTCCTGCCCATGATAAACGGCATAGAAGCCGGCCATTGTAGCCAGTAATGCCTGTGCGGTGCAGATGTTGGAAGTTGCTTTTTCGCGTTTAATATGTTGCTCACGGGTCTGTAAAGCCATACGGTAGGCCAGTTTGCCATATTTGTCTTTAGACCAGCCGATGATACGTCCCGGCATATTGCGTTTATATTCGTCACGTGTAGCGAAGTAGGCTGCGGACGGACCTCCGTAGAACAAGGGGATACCCAGGCGCTGGGTACTTCCGAATACGATATCTGCTCCCCATTCGCCGGGAGGAACTAATAATGCCAAACTCATGATATCAGCATCCACGGCTACTTTACAATGGGCAGCATGTGCCTTTTCCACAAACTCACGATAGTCTTCTACGCTACCGCTGGCATTGGGGTATTGCAGGATGCAGGCAAAAATTTCCGGAGTAAATACCAATTCCTTGTAATTTCCTACTTGGATCTTCATGCCTTGCGGAAGGGCGCGGGTTTGGATGACTGCCAGATTCTGTGGGAAAATCTCTTCATCCACAAACAATACATTGGCTCCGCTTTTTTGTTGGTCGCGGGTGCGAAGTCCATGCATCATGGTGGCGGCTTCGGCAGCGGCGGTAGATTCATCCAGCAATGAGCAGTTTGCCAATGGCATGGCTGTGAGGTCGGATATGACAGTCTGGAAGTTCATCAATGCTTCCAAACGTCCTTGTGAAACTTCGGTTTGATAAGGAGTGTACGAGGTGTACCACACAGGATTCTCGAATACATTGCGTTGAATGACCGCCGGAGTAATACTATCATACCAACCCATACCTATATAGGAGGTATAAATCTTGTTTTGTGAAGCTAGTTCGGTAATGTGCTCTGCAAACTCCCGTTCCGTCATGGGAGCAGCCAGTGGCAGAGGTTCTTTCAAACGGATTTTGGACGGAATTGTTTTGTTAATCAGTTCATCAAGACTCTTTACGCCAATCTTTTCCAACATAACGGGAAGGTCTTCTTCCTGTATACCGATATGTCGGTCTGCTAATAAATCTGTTTTCATGGTAGTAGTATATAAGTTAAATTTTAAGTTTTATCTTATCGGAAAAAAGGGTTGTTCGCTTTTTCTGCTCCCACAGTGGTCGGGTCTCCATGACCAGGATAGACTACCGTGTCGGGGGGAAGTACAAACAAACGACTGCATATATGTTCGCGAAGTTCGTCGAAATTACCTCCTGTAAGGTCTGCACGTCCTATACTTCCTTGGAACAATACATCACCGCTGAAGATACAGTGGTCTTCTTTGCAGTAATAAACAATACTTCCCGGCGAATGACCCGGCACATGGATAGCTTCCAGTTGGGTATTGCCGAAAGTAATGATATCTCCATCAAAGATATATTTTCCTAATGGCACGGGTGCTTCGGGCAATTGGAAGCCAAACATACGTGATTGTGCCGGGGCTTGTTCCAGCCAAAATTCATCCGCTTGATTTGCTTCGGCTTTTAGTCCGTATTCTTGTAACAGGAATGGGTTGCCGAAAATATGGTCCAGATGGAGGTGCGTATTCAATAAATGTTTCACTGTCAGGTTATTGCTGTCAATATATCTTTTTAAGGCTTGCTTTTCTTCTTCATAAAAGCAACCGGCATCAATAATGACGGCTTCCTTCGTTTCGTCCGATAACACATAGCAGTTTACCGGAAACATATTGAATTCAAATTTCTTTATTTTCATTGTTCTTTTATCTATAGTTATTAACCGTTGATGGTTACATAAACCACTTTCTTAGTTTTAAAAAAATCTTCTGTGAATTCATCTTTCAGATCATAAAGCATTGTTTTGTGCTTCACGGGCATTGTTTCTTGTTCCAACTCTCCGCCTTTCAGGCAAATCAGCCCGTTGGGCAGGACGTTATGCTGTTCTTGTCTGATGTTTTTACGGATAATTTTTATTAAATCGCCCAAAGGCATGACAGCACGACTTACTACGAAGTCGAATTTTCTTTTTTCTTCTTCAGCGCGGCAATGACGGAAAGTGACATTCTTCAGTCCGATAGCATTGGCTACTTCTGTAGCTACTTTCACTTTCTTTCCGATACTGTCCACCAGATGAAATTGGACTTCAGGGAATAAGATGGCCAAAGGGATACCTGGGAAACCGCCCCCTGTGCCCAAGTCCATAATTTGGGTATCAGGGGTGAAGTTTATCACTTTGGCTATGCCTAGCGAGTGCAATACATGATGCTCGTACAGATTAGCGATATCCTTGCGTGAGATTACATTGATTTTGCTATTCCAATCCGTGTATAAATCATACAATGCGGCAAACTGTGTTTTCTGCTGTTCGCTGAGGTTAGGGAAATATTTCAGTATTAATTCCATTCTATACTTAAAATCGTTATTTAATGTATCATATATTTTTCTACCGATGTGTAGGGTAAAGAAAGGGTGATGATTCCTACAGCATAGGGAGCGATATCATATTTGTTATACAGGAAAGATACTTTTTCCTTTTCTAACAAGAAATTGTCGGGTACATACATATTGGTAGAATTCAAGATGCCTGCATTCTGAAGTCCTTCCAGTGAGGTAATGGAGCTGTCTTCCAAACGGGTAGCCATTTCTGTTATCAGTTCTTCCAGCAGCATGTCACTTATCGGTTTTTCCGACCCTGCCATAAATACATCTTTCAAAGCAAGTAGTTTGCCGGTATTTTTTTCGAAGTTCATCCATTTGTTCCATGAGTTGGGATGTGCTCCGCCTGTATATTCAAAAGTTTCTGCAATGAAATTCAGAATGCCTTCTTTGCCTTCGCTGAAATAGGTGGTCAGTCCGTATTCATAATTGTACCATGTGGGAAGTTCGTCTTTGGGAGTTCCATTTTTTATATCTTCCTGATAGAACTCGTTCACATCTTTGCGGTAGTTGTTAATGTAGGTATTTTTAAAAGAATCTACAGCGACTTCCGGATTCATCCGGGTATATTCTTTTCCCAAAATGTGGGCTTGTATGGTGCGGTTGATGCGTTGTACTATGCTATCCGCAGCATCAGATTTTGCTAAATAACTATAATCAATAGTAATCTGACAGGTGGGAGAGACTGTGTCATCTTGTAAATGGGCTTGTTCTTCCACCTTTACAGTCTTCACTGTTTCACTATCAATTTGTTTTTGTCCATTACATCCCGATAATAAAAAGCAGGATACAAGGCAAGTTGCCATAACAGACAATACGAGATTTCTTTTTTTCATAACTTTTTGTTTATTTGCATGGATTACTTATCCTAACTTTCTCCACAAATATAGAATAACTTCGTGAAATGTCCATCTAAAAAGCGAAAATATATTTATCTGTTTGCAACAAGATTGCATGAACTTTTTGCTAAATTTGTCCGTTGATAAGCTATAATAAATAAGTAAAGAAATGAATATGAACGATATGACAAAAAAACTATATCCCGTTACGGGAATGCATTGTGCGGCATGTGCCGGCAACGTGGAGAAAATTGTAAGGAAGCAAGAAGGCGTGGAAAATGCATCGGTTAATTTGGCGACGGCTACTTTGGCGGTGACTTATAATCCGGATATTGTGTCTCCGCAACAACTGAAAGAGGCTGTGATGAAAATAGGTTTTGATTTGATAATAGATGAGGATAACTCTGTACAGGAGCAAGAGGAAGCGGAGCAATCTTATTACGGACTGTTGAAGCGGAAGACTATCGTTGCTTGGATTTTTGCTTTACCGGTAGCTGTTTTGGGGATGTTTCTGATGAATGTTCCGGGAGTAAACTGGTGGATGCTGTTGCTTTCACTTCCTGTTATTTTATATTCGGGGCGTTCTTTCTATATGAATGCCTGGAAACAGACGCTTCAGCGTACCAGTAATATGGATACGTTGGTGGCACTTAGCACCTCCATCGCATTTTTGTTCAGTTTGTTTAATACGTTCTATCCCGAATTTTGGTACAGCCGCGGATTGGAACCTCATGTATATTATGAAGCTGCCACTGTTATAATAGCTTTCGTATTGGTTGGCAAACTGATGGAAGAGAAAGCAAAAGGAAAAACTTCCACAGCTATTCGTAAACTGATGGGATTACAACCTCGGACGGCCCGTGTGGTGAAAGACGGCAGGGAAGAGGATATCTTGATCGCCGACCTCCAGGTCGGCGATAAGGTGAGCGTCCGTCCCGGCGAGCAAATTCCGGTGGATGGAGTCATTGTCGGAGGAAATACCTTTATAGATGAGAGCATGATAAGCGGTGAACCTATTCCTGTAGAGAAAAAGCAGGGTGATAAGGTGCTGGCTGGCACTATCAATCAGAATGGTGCATTTATTATGACTGCTCAAAAGGTGGGGAAAAATACGGTGTTGGCACAGATTATCCGCATGGTGCAGGAAGCACAGGGGTCTAAAGCTCCGGTCCAGCGTATTGTGGATAAAGTGACAGCGGTTTTTGTTCCTGTTGTTCTTGCTGTGGCTGTTTTTACTTTCTTTATTTGGATAGTGGCAGGTGGAGCGGATGACTTTTCCTACGCTATGCTTTCAGCAGTGTCTGTTTTGGTTATTGCCTGTCCGTGTGCCTTGGGACTTGCTACTCCAACTGCATTGATGGTAGGAATTGGTAAAGGGGCCGAATCACATATTTTAATAAAGGATGCAGTAGCTTTGGAGCAGATGCGGAAAGTGGATACAGTGGTACTTGATAAAACGGGTACTGTAACTGAGGGGCGCCCTGTGGTGACCGGCTGGTTGCATGATGCCGGATGGCAGAACGAGCATAAGGGAATTCTGTATGCTGCTGAATTGAAATCGGAACATCCGTTGGCTTTGGCTATTGTCGAGGCTTTGAAAAAGGAAGGTGAGAAGCCGGCAATCATTGATTCTTTTGAGAGCCGGACAGGACGGGGGATTGTGGTGACCCGTGGAAATAAAACTTTTTGGGCAGGAAGCCATCGGTTACTGAAAGATTTTGGAGCGGGAATTTCCGACTTGTTGAAAGGGATGGTGGAGGATTATGAGAAGAGTGGCAAGAGTTTGGTCTATTTTGGCGAGGGAAATACATTGCTGGCGGTTATCGCTATTAGTGATAAAATAAAAGATACTTCCAGACAAGCGGTCAAACAATTGAAGGAGAGTGGAAAGTATATTGTATTGTTGACCGGTGACGGTCATCTTACTGCACAGAATGTGGCCGGAGAAATTGATGCGAATCGTTTTATTTCGGATGCTTTGCCGGCCGATAAGGAGAATGTTATTAAAGAGTTACAGGCTGAAGGAAGAGTCGTAGCTATGGTAGGCGATGGCATTAATGACTCGCAGGCGTTGGCCCGTGCCAATGTAAGTATTGCGATGGGTAAAGGTACAGATATTGCCATGGATGTAGCGATGGTTACGTTAATGACTTCGGATTTGTTGTTGTTACCCAAAGCTTTTAAGCTTTCCTATAAAACTGTACGGTTGATCCATCAGAATCTTTTTTGGGCATTTATCTATAATTTGATAGGCATTCCAGTGGCGGCAGGTATTCTGTTCCCACTATATGGTATTTTGCTTAACCCGATGATTGCTAGTGCTGCCATGGCATGTAGTTCTGTCAGTGTAGTGTTGAACAGCTTGAGTCTGAATTGGAGAAAGTTGTGATTGAATTAAAAATAAATAAAAAAGCAGCCGTGCGGAGATTTTGTTTTGCATGGCTGCTTTTCATTTTTCCATTTTTTAGTTTATAATTTAAAAAGGATTGTTTCTCCCTCTTTGTACTTCTATTCGTATTCCGAAGTTCCCATTTTCTGATTTCATTTCGAAAGCTCCATTGAAATTATTTCTTTCCCAAGACAATGCGCTTGGATTTCGTACTTTGTTCCCGTCAGCGTCATATTCACCGTATGTGGTTATGTGTAATCCGTTTTTCAATTTAAAGGTTGCACTTTGTAAGGTAGGAGGCATTGACATTGTTCCGAATCCATAGATTCCCATTCCCGGATACATGGGGGTAAATACATGGTTGTAAGACCCTCTGTCATAAATGATATTCATATTGGGACGGAATATTTCATTGTAATTCGCAATTGTATTATTGTTGTAAGGCTGATAATAAAGTTGCGGGGCTATCAGAGGGAGAGGGGCCACAATCATGGAACCCATATCCAGCATAAATCCGTTAAAATTCTTGTAACCATCCAATGAAATGGGCGGAATACTATCTGTTACCACTTCGGACTGCGCAAAGGTAGTAGCGGCAATCAGAAACATAGAAATGGATAGAACCAGCTTTTTCATATACTGTTATTTTTTTTGTTCCGGACAAATATAGGGATATTTTCTAAATTCTGTATCGTTTCTGTTTCCTGTGAATAGATCTTTTCAAATACTTTATGAAGTTCTTCCTCATCGGCTATCAGTTGTCGTAATTCTTGCAGATGTACAGCATTGGCTGATTGAGGTATCCATAATCTTAAATAACCACCTTCAGCATACTTTTCTTTCAGATGTGCCAGAAAACGTATGTATTGTTTTTCTTTGTCTAGCTCGGGATAGTTGGAAAGACCATATTGTACCGTCCGTCTCAAGGTAATGTCCGGATCAATAATACGGTCGGCCTCCGCTACAATTTTGCCATAAATGCTACGAGGGACATGCTTGTTGGATGCACGGTGATCTTCTACTGCCTCTTTCATAATCAAAATATGCTCTTCAGGGAACCATTTCCTTAATTTCTTGTCCGCCCATAGTATTTTCCCTGAAATGAGATGATGGAACTCTCGTCCCTCACAGAGTCCCAGATCATGGTAGGAGGCAATAACATACACCATCATGCGGTTTACGTCATAATATTGAGACAATTTGAGGCTTTCTGCTATAACTTTCAATACATGATCTACACGATGTGCTTTGTCAAAATCAGCGTATTGTGGGATAATTTCACTTGCGATATAGTCGCGGAACTCCATTGGAAAATCATTGATGTACGACAACATATTCTTTCTTTTGATTGGGGTTGCAAATATACAATAATTATCCCACCTTTGCAGAAAAAAGTAATATGTATCAAATTATTCAACCTACACCCGATGACTTTGATGAATTGACCTGTTTATGGGAAGCTTCGGTGCGTGCTACTCATCATTTCATACCTGAAGCATATATTCAGAAGTTAAAACCACTGGTATGGAGTGTTTATCTTCATAGTATGCCGCTTTACATGATTCGTGACAATGCTGGTATAGAAGGATTCATGGGCATTAATGGAACTATGCTTGAAATGCTCTTTGTTCACCCGCGTGCCATAGGTACGGGAATAGGAAAACAATTGATACGTTATGCTTTGGAACATTGCCATGTACGTTATGTCGATGTAAACGAACAGAATAAGAAAGCGTCCGGCTTTTATAGCCATTTTGGATTTCGGGTTATTGGCAGGGATGCAAAAGACGCATCGGGCGAACCCTATCCTATTTTACATTTAAAACTGGGAGGTATCATGAAAATTGAAAATTGGGGATTAGTTCCCTACTCTGAGGCTTGGGAGCGGCAGACGGAATTATTTAATGCCGTGGTGGAAGCTAAACAAGTGGGAAAAACGTATGAAAATAGAATTATCTTTGTAGAACATTCGCATGTCTATACATTAGGCAAGAGTGGAAAGGAGACGAATATGTTGTTGGGGGAGGCGCAATTGAAAATGATTGGTGCCACCCTTTATCATATTGATCGAGGAGGGGATATTACTTATCATGGTCCCGGACAATTGGTTTGTTATCCTATCTTGAATTTGGAGGATTATCATTTGGGGTTGAAGGAATATATTCATGTGTTGGAAGAAGCGGTGATCAGGGTCTGCGCATCTTATGGCATCGAGGCTGGGCGAGTGAAGGGAGCAACCGGAGTATGGCTGGCAACGGGAACTCCGCAGGAACGGAAAATCTGTGCAATAGGAGTGAGAAGCAGTCATTTTGTGACAATGCATGGATTGGCGCTGAATGTAAATACGGATTTGCGTTATTTCAGTTATATCCATCCTTGTGGATTCATGGATAAAGGGGTTACTTCATTACAGAAAGAATTGGGGTGTGAAGTGCCTATGGAAGAAGTGGCAGGACGTGTGCAGAACGAATTATCTGAACTTTTGTAAATAGGATATGTAAATAATACCGTATGTGTACCCTTATACATACGGGGTGTGAGTGTATCAAAAGTCCGATCGTGCTATCATGTCGTCAGCTGTAGGGGCAGGGTTTGTCTGCCCAAATGCATAAGCAAACTATTTTAGGGTGAGCGAACCTAGCTCCTACTAGCAAAATGATACGCCATTTTACTTTTGATACATCCTTGATTTATTCTTTTATATCTTGGTACAAGAAGCGCTTGATACTTTTCTTGGCTGTTTTTTCAAATTCCTCAGGATATAGCTTGAAGCGGGCTATTTGGGAAAATGCCGGTAATTGTTTGTTCAGTTCAAGGCGATTTTCTTCCATTACTCGTACAAGGTCTGATTGGTTCAAGCCGTGAGCAAAAGCATCATCGGAATCCGGATAGATTAGGCCCACCAGTTTATCTTGTTGCAGAATAATCAGTGACTCTGATACGTATGGCATATTGTTTAGCTTGGACTCTATTTCTTCCGGATAAATGTTTTGTCCGGAAGAAGTGAGTAACAGGTTTTTGCAACGTCCTTTGATGAAAACATTTCCGTCTTCATCTATTGTCGCCATATCACCTGTATGCAACCATCCTTCAGTGTCAATGACTTGCCGTGTCGCTTCCTCGTTCTTATAATAGCCCAACATCAGGTTGGCTCCACGGCATACCAGTTCACCCGCAATGGCTGATGGGTTGGGAGACAGTACTTTGGCTTCCATACGTGCGGCAACTTTTCCGCAAGATGCCAATTTCAGTTCTGTCCAATGACTATGGCAGATGATGGGACCACATTCAGTCATTCCGTATGCAATGGTGTATGGGAAATCTATCATTTTTAGAAAGGCTTCTACTTCGGCATTGAAAGGAGCACCTCCGATGATGATTTCGATGAAATTTCCGCCGAAAACCTCCATCGCCTTCTGCTTGATAAGTTCTTTTATCTTATCACTGATGATGGGAACATGTAATAGCAGTTTACCTAATTTGTTGTCTACTTTGGGAAGAATATTTTTCTTGAATATTTTTTCCACAATCAGTGGTACGCAGGCTATAACGCGCGGGCGGATTTCCGCAAATGATTCGGCTATGATTTTGGGTGATGGCATACGGGTAAGAAACCATAGATGGGCGCCTGCTGTGAAACCGTAAAGAAAATCGAAAGTCATGCCGAATACGTGCCCCAAAGGTAACATGGATACGACGCTGTCACCTGCTTTCAGACCTATTTTTTCTTTACAGTAGAGTACGTTGGAGAGTATGCTGCGATAGGGCAGCATCACGCCTTTGGAATATCCGGTAGTACCTGAAGTGTAATTAATGATGGCTAGGTCTTCTGATTTTTCTTTTTCATAAGAAATATCATCAGGACGGAATCGGCAGGGGAATTTGTGTCCGAATATCTCATTCAGATGGTCGCGGGCATAAGCTAGTTTTTCCGAACGGGATACGGGTACGCCAAAATCTTTCAATTCTATGATACCTTCCAAATGAGGCATAGCTGCTTCATTCAAGTTCTCCCATATCTGATCGCCTACGAACAACAGGCGGGATTCAGAGTGGTTTACAATATTGTGTACCTGGTCGGCTTTGAATTCATGTAGAATAGGTACAACTACGGCACCATAGGTGATGACGGCAAGGTAAGTTACTGTCCAATGAGCGCTATTACGCCCGCAAATGGCTATTTTATCTCCCTTTTCAATGCCGGCATTTTCCAGCAAGATATGTATTTTCTCTATTTTACGGGCCACATCTCTGTATTGCAATGTGATGCCTTTATAGTCTGTAAGAGCGTTTAAATACCAATTTGTTTTTATACTTTGCTCGATAAGAGCAATAAAACTCTGTTCTAGTTCCATGATAACTTTTGCACATTTATAGGCTGAGTGTGCGCAAAAGTAGTAAAATGAGGTAAGGGGGATGGGAAATGAAACATTTTTTTACATTAATTTAACGTCCTGAAAATGTAGATCCTTTCATCCCTTTACTTTAAAATGCTAGTTTATAATCGTTTGCCAATTGTTGACGTGTCCTATGAAGGAGTATAGTTGCTATAATTGCCAGAATAAGAGTTAACCTTGCCCGATACCATGATATACTCTTTGTTTCAATGATAGTCGGGCAAGTTCGAAAATTGTTTCTATAATTATGGGATTTCTCGATAAAGAAGCTTTATTTATCGTTGCTTTTATTTTCTGTCTCTTCTTTAGAAGGCTGTGGTTTGATGATAAGTCGCAGGGATGGGTCGTAGGTGAAATAACTCCACATCCAATCTATAAAAATAAATAAACGGTTTTTTACCCCCACTATGCTCATCAAGTGTATAAATAGCCATACTGCCCATGCGGGAAATCCACTGAAACGTATCTTTTGCAATTCTACCACTGCATTATTTCTCCCGATGGTTGCCATAGACCCTTTATTATAATATTTAAAAGGGATGAGCGGCTGGCCCTTTTCGATATTTCTCAGATTCTTTATTAAGTTCATGGCTTGCTGTATGGCAGGCTGTACAACTTGCGGATGTCCTTTAGGATACTCTTCTGAAATCATTAGTGCGGTGTCACCTATAGCAAATATATTTTTAAAGTCTTGTATCTGATTGTGTTCATTCACTCTCAAACGGTTGCCTGGACCATAGCATTCGGCAGGAAGGCCTGCTAGACTGTTTGCTTTTACGCCTGCTACCCAGTAAACGTTGGCTGATTCTATAAAATTCCCGTCATCCAGTACTAACATATTATTCTCGTAATTTTTTACTTGTTGGTTCAATAATATTTCTACTCCCAAATGAGTGAGGTATTTTTTTACTTCTTCGGAAGATTGGGGGGAGAAGGCGGAAAGCAAGCGTGGACCACCATCTATTAATATGATTCTCATCGTACTGGTGTCTAGATCGGGATAATCGTGCGGAAGGATGAATTTACGCATTTCGGCTAGTGCCCCTGCCAGTTCAATACCAGTTGCTCCTGCGCCGACTATAATGAAGGTCATCAGTTGCTCCCGCTTTTTGGAGTCATTAGTGTTCAATGCTTTTTCAAAGCTTTCAAGTACTTGGTTACGATTATGCAAGGCTTCTGCTGTGGTCTTGAGGGACATGGTGCGTTTAGCTATTTCGTTGTTGCCGAAATAATTGGTATAGCATCCGGTAGATATAATCAGATAGTCGTAGCTTAGACTGCCGATGGAAGTGGTGACTTGTTGTTCTTCAGGATGTACTTGTTGTACTTCACATATGCGGATATGAAAGTCTTTGTATCCTTTGAATATCTTGCGGAATGGGAATGAAATAGCACTGGGTTCGATGCCTGATGTGGCTACTTGGTAAAGTAACGGCTGGAAAAGATGGTAGTTGTTTTTATCCAATAACACAACTTGGTAGTGTTGTCTTTTCAGTTTGCGTGCAATCTTTAACCCGCCAAATCCTCCTCCGACAATGACTATTCTTTTTTTATTTCCTTTGTCGGGAATGTTGGTTATCTGTTCAGTCATAATGGTATTTGTTATTTTATGTATATAATAACAAATAACCGGGGTGAAATGTTTAGTGTCATGGCTATTAGAAATTAAAAATTCCGGGGAATAATGTAGGATTGATATAACTTACGTCTCGTGTTTGCACTAGCCTGCCATTCAGAGTGTAGAATAATTGTTTGGTGGCCGACGAATTGTTTAGGTTAACAGTAATTACGTACAGAGTGGTTCGTTTAGGAAATTCTATGAGATTTACATTGGTGGCAGTCCACATGGCGTATGGACTCAATGTAAAATCATTATATACATTAGGTGCCAGTTGATCTGTAGTTTGTAAATTGGTATTAGTCATCACCCATTGGGCATTACCGTTCATCCATACTTTTTTTTCAAAACCATTTTGAGTAAAAGAGGCTACATAATAATTCCCTTGTTGGCTCCAACTTACGTTCATGGCATGCGGATATATCTTTTTCAGTGCTATATGAAATGTAGTGGGAGAGGTAGCAGACAAGGTGGTGATCAGTACCCATAATATCACACATATAGAATAGTATCTTTTCTTCATGGTCATTTAAATGTTTTGATGAGGTTGATAAAACAGCTTGGTTATACTTTTTGTTCGCCGGTATAAAATCTGATTTTGTGGACTTTTTCCACACTTTTGTAGTGTTGTCAACAGGTATCTACACTTCTAAAAATGGATATGTAAATATGTATATGCTTGATTTTTAATGAAGTATTGAGAAACGCAGATTTATGGCACGTTTCTTGTTTTATTGCTATCGGTAAAAATGAATAAAAAACAAAGTAATTATGAAAAAGGTATTAGTAACATTGGTATTAGTAATGACTTTAGGCGTGTCTGTTTCTTTTGCTCAAGCGGCTCCGGTAGAGGTTCCGGTAGTGGAAAAGCCTCAACAATCTAAGAAATTGGTTTTTTCAGAAATCTATATGAATGATTTGCCGGAAGCTGTGATGGACAGGCTTGCACTGGAAGGTGCTATGATAAAGCAGGCTTTTATGACCTATGGCATTGATGGAAGCCGTATTTATAAAATTAATGTGTTAACAAGTGATGCTCATGAACAGACATTGTTCTTAGGTGAAGATGGTAAAATTTTGAAATAGTTAGTATATTTATAATAGTGCTTTTACATGAATTCCCGGCTTGTGATAAGTCGGGATTTTTTTTAGTTAAATTGTTTCTTGACGATATTCGAAAAATAATTAAGAAATCTCTTGTACATAATAATTGTAGATTTTATCTTTGCCACTCGAATTTAAAAAAGATGATACCATGGAAACTTATGATATATATTTTAAAGAAGGTACTGATTTTGCTAATAAAGGATTTTCATTGAAGGATAAGGCTAAGGCTATTAGAATGGCTGAAGATATGTTGGCTGAACGCAAAGGATATGTGAAGGATTTTGTTGGAGGAACTATTTCCGTAATGTGTAAAGAAACGAAAGAGGAAGTTTGGTCCAAGCCGATAGAGGAGGTTTAAGACAACTTTTACACCTCTTTTTGCCTAGTCAATCACAGAGTTGTCAAATACAACCCTTGATTATATTTATGGTGAGTTCGTTATTGGCGGACATAAATATTTCTTTCTCTTCTAGGAATTTCCGGTATATTTCTCCCTTCATGCTTTTTGCCGGGCTGATATGGATAATGTCAGGTTTCATCCGATTGAGCGATGATTCTTTTTTATAAGATGCTTCAGTATAATTTTTCTTTCCATTCTGTACATTTTTGACATATAGTTGTTATTCATTAGCTGAATACATCGTAAACTCACCAATGAAGTCTTCTGTATAAACAGAGGTTAGTTACATAAATTTATAGTGATTTTTTGTCTATAATATATTTGCCATTGAAGTCTTGTTAGATTCCTTTGGTTCTTCTCTGTTTCCGGTGCTTGAGTAGCAGATCCATTGAATGTTTTTCCCTTTGTCCTTTGTGTAATATGGCAAACATAAAAGGAAAAAGAATTTATGTTGTTTGAACAATTAAGTTAGAACGTGTGTTTATGTAACTATTGTGATTATTGTTGTGCCGATGGTGTACAGGCATTGATACAACAATAATTTTTCATAAAAACTTTAAATTTATAAATTTAGGTAGCCCTGACTTGTGATAAGTCGGGGCTATTTGCTTATTATGTGCTATTAAACTTGGTCAACTATTGGTTAACAATTTTACGCAACAGTAACTCTTTGATGCAAAAGTGATAAATAAAATTTTTTGTTCACATGAAAAAAACTTTCTCAAAAGCTTTGTAGTATTGATTTTCTATGTATCTTTGCATCGTTATTATTTCGCGGGGTATTAGCTCATCTGGCTAGAGCGTTAGACTGGCAGTCTAAAGGTGGCGAGTTCGAGTCTCGCATGCTCCACATTATATTCTGATTTTAAGCTGTTTATAAAAATAAGGGACTAAAACAGGGACTTATATCTTATTAAACAAACTCATTGCTGTTTCTTTTGCTTTGTCAGCAATTTCAATATATGGCTTCATTGCAGCGTAGTCTGAATGCCCAGTCCATTTCATTACAATATTAGGTGCGATGCCAAGCATAAGCGCATTGCATATAAATGTGCGTCTTCCTATATGACTGGATAGAAGTTCATATTTCGGTAATATTTCTTCGATCCTTTCATTGCCTTTATAGTATGTAATGGTGGTAGGAGCGTCAATATTACATAGTTTCCCTAGAGTTTTTAAATAGTCATTCATCTTCTGGTTTGATATTCTCGGGAACACGTATCCTTTTGTTCTTATGTATCTTGTCAGAACCTCTTTTGAATATTTATTTAATTCTATACGCAAAGGATCATTTGTTTTTATGGTTGTTACTTCGATGTGATTATCAAATACATAAGACCATTTTAAATTCTGCATGTCAGAGAAACGTAATGATGTGAAGCAGCAGAATAAGAGCATGTCTTTTATCTTTGCCAAGTATCCCATTTCTTCGGGTATAGATGTGTCCTTTATTGCCATAAGCTCGTCCCAAGTAAGATATATTACCTTTCGGGGAATGGTCTTTAGTTTGGGTTTGTATGTCTCATAGGCAAGCTCTTTGTTGTATCCCATTTTGGTAGCCCAACGGAGAAACCATTTAAATATATTAATATCTTTCTTTATTGTTGTATTCTTTAGTGACGGATTTCCTGTGTCATCGGTTATGCTAAGCATATAATCAGTCAGTTTGTTTAGTCCATCTTCTGTAAGGTCTGAAAATTCAAGATTCGGGGCGAAGTTCTGAATATGTTTTTTTACAGTGCGATGTTTTCTGTAGGTAGAATCGGTCCAACTCTTCTCCTTTCTTTCTTTGATGATAAATTCGTCATAATACTCATATAGGCTTTTCCCTTTTTCTTCTATTTTACCCAACTTTAAATTAAACGCATTTCTGAATTCCTCCGCGGTAGGGGAAGTCCCATTTTGCTCAAATGTGTAAAAGACCTCATCGGCCAGTTCCTCATAATGCGATATCTGCCTGTTAATTATTGCTGCTGATACTTTCTTCTTTCCATGGTAGGTGTTTGATTTGCATCTTTGTGCTTCGGATATCCATTTTGATACTTCTACCCGGTATCCTACATTGAATGCTACGGTGTTACCTTCCCATTTAATTCTGTACCTGAGTTTAGCGTCTGTTTTGTCTTTTTCTTTATCTAAAAGGAAAAGGCAGTTTCTTTTGATAATCATAGTGTTATGTTGTTATATGTTTGTTTATTCAGATTAATTATTTTAGAAGTGTCATTTTGTTCCGTCTCTATCTTATTGCATACTATAAGATCTAGCTTAATTCCGGAAACAAGCTTTTCCAGCCTATCATGTTGTTCATTCATCTTATGGACAACTTTCTCTAGTTTGCGTATTATATCATTGCTTATAATTAAGGTTTTAATGTCCTTAAAAAACATGATAAGATGTTTATTTGTTTAGCTTACATTTTGTTTTTCTAACTGAACTTTCAAATTTGCGTTTTCATCTTTAAGCATTTCGACAACATTTAGCAAATCATCCATACGTGTTTGGTATGTTTCTATTACTTTGATAAGGACTTCAATAGTCTTTTTACTATCTATTTGTTCTCCCTGTAAATCTATGTTAATATTTTTTGTTTCAATTTGATGTGATGCGGATGTTTTATTCGTTTTCGATTCTAAATAGGGTGATGTGGGTTGAGACTTAAGCATGTCTCCCTCTCCTGTAAGAAGCCAGATAGGATCGTACTCAGGGTATCTATTTACTATTTTACTAGCAATGGATGCTGATATCTTCTTTGTTTTTTCGCTTTGCAGGTCATATATTTGAGTAGGATGCACTCCTATTTCTTTGGCAAAAGAACCTGCTTTTATACTTTTATATTCTAAAAGTTGGTTAATAATATCTTTCGCTTTCATAATTGTATAGTAATTACTATCTTTGTGTTGTAACACTGCAACTGTTACTTACAAATGTTTAAACTTGCCTGGTATGGCGTTTAATATATCAAAAGAGGATTCGCGTTGGTTGCAGTAACGTGGGTTCTCTTTTTAAATTTTATATTTATGGATAAAATGACATTAGAAGAACGTTTGGCAAAGTCAGATATCCAAAGTTCGTTTTCACATCATTCTGTTATTTTTCAATTAAAAATCATTGCCGACATGTTAGCGGATGGTCGCTTATGCTTGGCTAATGACGGCCGCAACAAGGGGCATCCTTTCAAGCAAGCGGATTGTACCTTGTGGGGTGCTTATATTCTTCGTGCCGCATCAATCCTTGAATTATTGACCAAAGAGGAGTGATATACTTTTAATGGCATCTATCGCGCCTCCAATATTTGAAACGCCATTGAATAATTCATTACATTTTGATATGAATTCTTCAATGGCATTCTTTTCATCTTGATTGGCTTTTTCATGCAAGCTTTCCAATTTCATTTGAAGAATTTCCATTTCTTTATGGAACCCTCCAAGTTCTTTTGCTCTGTGTATGCCATATAAAAGCTCATGCATATTACTATATCCATTTGTCTTTATAAACTCTTTATTGTTTAAATCTTTTATAACAGTTTCATATTGTTTTTCGCTAATGGTTAAACCTTGTATATCGTTATAACCAAGTTCTACATAATTACCTCCATTGGCTTTTCCCAATAAAGCATTAATAATTTTATCAACCTCTATAGATGTAATATACATTGGATATTGCTTATCCTTGCTTGAAATATTTATAAAATCATTTCTCATATTACCTCCTTTTTATTGTGTTAATCTTATCTTTCTTATATTCAACTTCTTACGATTTCATTATTTAGAATAGTGACTAAATAACAGTTTTTTATATAGTTTTTACTATAATATATTTGCTTATAATAGTAATTACTATATCTCTGCAATGTGAAAACGAATTAATACAGTTTTAAATCGCAACGATAACAATTAATAAAACAAATATATGAATAAAAAAGAAAGAACCAAAGAAATCCCACGGGTAATCGTTCCGCAAGGTGCACAAAAACGCATCGCATCTCATTTCGGGGTTAGCGGTGAAACAGTACGCAAGGCATTAAAGTACATTATTAACACTGAACTCGCAGTAAGAATAAGGGAAGAGGCGATAAAGAATTATGCTGGCGCAGAATCCATTATAAAAATAAGAGTATAACAATTTAAAACAAACTGTCATGATACCCATAAAAGATGAAACCAGATTGATAGACCTCACAATAGGCGAACTTAAGAGCGTGTTAAGTAATATAATCCGTGATACGATGTCGGGATGTGATGTCAAGGACAAGGAACAGGATTACGTGTACGGGCTTAAGGGTATATGCCAGTTGTTCGGTTGCTCTAAAAATACTGCAGCAAAGTTAAAGGATGGAATATTGAAAAAAGCGGTATATCAGGATGGTCGTAGAATCTTGACTGATCCGGTGATGGCAAGGAAGCTATTCAACAACTATTATTCAAAGAAGAATTAATAAAATGAGCAAAGCAACCGATTTTATAAATAATAAATGCTACCAGCTTGGCAATCCGATAGAGCCGTTGATTTTTAAAGCTGACGCATTGGAGGCTGTTAATATCGCATCCAAGGAAATAGAGGAACGAGCTGTGAAAGTGTACCGACAGTTATGTCCTTGTTATCAAAATGGGAAATGCAAGCATTATCCCCACAACCAAAAACAAGGTAGCCAAATATGTGATATCGAATGTGATCGTATAAGTCATCTAAAGAAACAACTGGCTTGTATCTCAACAGATAAATAAATTTCTTCCCTCCCGTAAGATTCGTGGTAACAACCGGTTTAAGCCGTTGAGGGGAGCTGCTTAAAGTTCTTTCACATCATTGTAAATGCTTATATGGTGTAACTCATAAGCCGTATGATGCAGACAAACGGACTGATTATAGGAGTCAATACCAGCAGGGATGCCGTGACGTATTGAGGGTCTATAATAATAATTGATTGAACATACTTTCGGTGCACCGATTTGTCCTTAGTGCATTAAGTAAACTTGGTTGGGCACAAGTACCGCCGAAAGGTCTAATATATCCCCTCCCGTAAGATTCGTGGTAACAACCGGTTTAAGCCGTTGAGGGGAACAATATAAAAATTTGTATTATGAAAACAGCTAATTTTATCCTGTCTATATTTGCCACCCTATGTTCCTTAGGAATGATTTATGGTGCGATAGTTACGGAAAGTCCTATAAAATCCGTATCGGTGATTATATTTTCTATTATCTCATTATTGTGTGTGAGATTGGTGGCAATGACATATAAGGAGTTAAAGGAATATGAATGATTTTTTCATCTAGTTTTTTGTGTTTATAATGTTAATTGCATAATTTGTCCGTGCCGGTGTGTGAATATAGGTACGGAATTTCACCGTCCATGGCTGGTACTGTCTAAGGAAATAAGCATAAATAATTATCTGTTCTAATCTCTACTTTCATTTAACGGATAGTATGGCGGTCCGATTCCGCTGACGGTGGCTGTAGGTTGTCATAATAAAGTCGTTTAGGTTTTGCTCCTGTAGTCTGTGAAGATAACAGGAGCTTTTTAATAGGAAACAAGTTAAATTATGGATATAAATATAATAAAGGAGAAAGCCAGAGAGTATGCAAATGGTATACATGGGATTACGCACAAAAGAACAGCATCGGTGGATTTTGAGAAAGGTGCTCAATTTGTTTTGGAATCCATGAAATGGAGGAATGCAGAAAAAGATCCTCCACCATTGGACACAAGAGTGCTTGTGAAGAGTTCCGGGAAATTTGTGAATACCGGGATGTTGGTATTCGATAGTGAGCATCGGAAAAACATTTGGATATGTGGAAATACTAACCGGGCATGGGACATTGATTTTTGGAAACCATTGCCACAATAATTAGATAATTATGAAACAATTAAAATTAAAAATTACAGGAACTACTCCGTTGATGTTAAACAATCCTCAAACAGTAAATCCGTTCAACGAGTATTCCAAGTTGTTGAAACCTCTCACATCCAAAAGGACAAAAACAGAAGAAGATTTGATGGAAATATCACGTATTAAATTCCTATCATGTCTTTATGTGAACAATGGGGCGTATGTGATTCCATCCTGCCATTTTGAAAATTCGGTTATTAATGCTGCAAAAGAAAGGAAATTAGGAAAGAAGTTTGAGCGCAGTTTCCACATATTCAACGACTGTCCTCTTGATTTTAAAGACAAGAATAAAAGCCCCGAACAACTGTATGAAATCGGCAAGTATGTTGATATCCGTGCAGTAGGAATCAAAAATGTGAAGATTACCACTACCCGTGCTATCATTAGTGAGTGGGGTTCTATGATAGATTGTTATTATGATGAAACACAACTTGACGAGACAGAAGTTATTGAAATATTCGATATTGCAGGTTTGCGTTACGGTGTGGGCACTTATCGAAGGATGTATGGGCATTTTAAAGTGGAAGAAATTAAATAGTGGAGTAAAGTTTAGTTCAGTGGAGTCAAGTTCAGTGAAGTATAGTATAGTCATCAAGTAATCCGACACCTCATTTGGATTTTCGGGAGTTCGATTCTCCCGTGAGGTGCTTAATAAAGTCCAGTCCAGTGTGATAAAGTGTGGTGAAGTCTGGTAAAGTATAGTAAAGTTTAGTGTAGTTTCCAGTGTCACAATGGTTTTTAGCAAGGTTCGATTCCTTGCGTGACACCTAATTTTAAACAAAAATGGATATGAGAATAAATAATGAAATGTGGGAATCTCTTTGTGAGGAAGTTGCTGAAAACTTTTCAAGCGGTCAGCTTATTAGCCATTCATGGTTGAGAGAAAAATTTGGAATTGAAGAAACAGACATTTCCAATTTTGAAACCACGGAGGAATATGACAGAGAGAGGGACAGGCTGCAATTCATGTATATGGGAATGGTTGAAACATTACGTACCACCATGTTGAATGAATATAAAATGTACATGAAAAATTCACGTGGCGAGGGTTATACAATAGTGAACCCAAAAGATCAAGCAAGCATGGCATATAAAATGCTTATAAGGGATGTTGACAGCAGCATCAAAGGTACAAAAATGATAATGTACAATGTGAGGGATGTTCCTACAGAACAAAAAGCTAAAGACGATGATTTACGTGCCAAAGTAGGTATTATGGAGCAGATGTTCAATAACTTAAAGTAAAATGGTTATGAAGAAAGGTGATAAAGTACGTGAGATAGGTGATACGCTGACAGGTACGATTGTTTATATCGCTAACGGGTATGCTGATGTCAAATATCCTAATATGAAGGGTGTATGCTCGTTACCGGTCCAATTTCTTGAAAAGGTATGAGGACTATAAGACAGATAAGCGATGAACTGGATAAACTTTATTCAGAGCTTGATATAGTCCAGTCAATGAGTGAGGAATCGGTAAGGCTCACCTTCAACGCTGACTGTAAAGGTAAATATATATCCTTGCTTAATGAAGAAATCGATTCTCTTGAAAACGAGCTTGAAGAATCGGAGAGATATCATGGCAGGAAGCGGAACTTTGTAAGGACTGCGGACCTGCCTTTTTTGTGTTGGTAAAATAATAACTTTATAATGAGTGAACAGTTAATATACAGTAAGATAGCCAATATCCTTAAAGAGACAAAGGCTATCACCAAATCGGAGAAGAACCAGCAACAGGGATTCAAATTCCGTGGGATTGACAACGTTATGAACGAACTTCATGAATTATTCTCAAAAAATGAGGTGTTCATACTACAGGAAGTGCAGAACTTCACAACGGAGAATAGGATAACGAAATCCGGCGGTACGAACACATTCACAAGGGCTACGATAAAGTTTAGGTATATGACCACTGATGGCAGCTTTGTGGAGACTGTAAATGTAGGTGAAGCGATGGACGCAGGTGACAAAGGAATGAATAAAGCAATGAGCATAGCGTTGAAATATTCTTTGCTTCAATTGTTCCTGATTCCTACAGAAGAGCAAAAGGACCCTGACAGCACGACACCAGAGGAAACAGATTTCCTTGCGATGGCATTGCAGGAAGTAAGATCAAGCCTGTCAATCGAAACATTACAGGTAGTATGGGGAAATTATAAAGAATTACAAAGTGACAAACGTTTTGTTGAAGCGGTGACAAGAAGGAAAGGAGAACTGAAATGAAACTAATCAAATCACAAGTCGTTTTCAATCCCGATGAACATACTTATATGCTAGGAGATAAGGAACTAAGTGGTATTACTTCCGTGATAAGCAGACAGCTTTTCCCCGATAAATACCGTGATGTTCCCGAATACGTGTTAAGGAAAGCGGCTGAAAGAGGTACTATGATCCATAGTATCTGCGAACTTGTCGATGATATGGGGATAACTCATGACAGCGATGAAGCACAAGGATACAAGGAGCTGAAAGACGATTGGGGATTGAGGTACGAATGTTCCGAATATCTTGTATCTGACAATGAGCACTATGCAAGCTGTATCGACAAGGTTTATCGCGAAAATGAAACTGATTTTACTTTGGGAGATATAAAGACCACCTACGTACTTGACAAGGAATCTGTAAGATGGCAGTTGAGTATATATGCATACCTTTTTGAGTTGCAGAATCCGGGATGCAATGCGGTAAGGCTTATAGGTATATGGTTGAGAGGCAAAAACCATGAGATAGTAGAAGTCGAGAGAATACCATCAGAAGTTGTAATGAATCTGTTGAAATGTGATTCGGAAGGCAGACAGTTTGTGAATCCCTATTCCATATCCCCTGTTACTCTTCCTGACGAGTACCGAAAGATGGAGAGGACAATACAGGAAATTGTGTCACAGGCAAAATATTGGTCTGATAAAAAGAAAGAAATAACTGATGGCGTTATGATGGCTATGGTAGAAGCCGGTGAATATAGTTGGAAAGGTGATATCATATCATTTACTCGCAAAAAGGACACTATCAGAAAGGATTTCGACAAGAAGGCGTTTGAGAAAGATTATCCTGATTTGTATAAGAAATATTTAAAAGAGATTCCAGTAGTTGGAAGTGTAACATTAAAAACAATATAATTATGGCAATTTTAAGTGGTTCTATCTGTCTCTCTGATATACCTCGTGAGCAGATGAAGAAAATTAAGTGTAAAGACGGAGTTGAAAGAATCTATGTGAATGTGGCTGTTATCGAGCGCAAAGAGAAATCCCAGTTCGGACATACGCATTTCATCACTTGTTCTCCTAAAAAGGAAGAACGGGTAGAAGGAAGGAACTATATCTGCGGAGACCTCAAAGAGTTTGTACCTCAGAATACATCACCTAGCCCAGAGGATATAAATAATGCGCCAAGCGTGTCGGATGATGATCTAGATTTGCCATTTTAGCTGATGAAATACGATGGTTCCAATCCTCTCCACGTCCAGCAGGCAAGAGCGAAGCTGGAGAAGTTGATAAAGGAACAGAAGGTGTTTGAATTGACGGAAAAGAAACCGCAAAGATCTTTAAATCAGAACAAATACCTTCATGTCTGCCTTGCTTATTTCGGTTGCCAGGTCGGCGAGACGATGGAATATGTAAAGCGGAACTACTACAAGATTCTCTGCAACAAAGACACTTTCGTCCGTGAGAGAGAAGACAAGTTTCTTGGGAGAATAAAATACTTAAGAAGTTCGTCTGACCTTGATAGTACAGAGTTTAGCCTAACTATTGAGCGGTTTCGGAATTTTTCGAGTGCCCAATGTGGTATATATATCCCATCTCCAGACGAAGAACGTTTGATTCAGTTGATGGAGATAGAGGTTGAACAAAGTAAGTTTCATATTTAAATGAAACTTACTTTGACAAAACAAGAAGTGCTTCTCATCCAGTTACTTCTTCATATTTATAAAAACGAGTTGCCCGATGACGGAACAGAGAAGCATGGACGTTTTGTCGGGAAGCTGTACAAGAAAATCAAAAGACAAGTTATTAATCAATTAAAGCAATAAAATTATGGAAAGCAACATATCACGAGATCATATTGCGCTTGAAGCGATGAAGTGTATGATGATGACAGCAAAACGCAGAAGAACTTTATGGAATAGGGTTGTAACATTGTTTTTCCCGTCCAAAGAAGCTAGTGTTACAAACTACTACTATGAAGGACAGGCTAAATCAGCTTATCAGATAGCTGATGCGATGATTAAGGAACGTAATAAGACAAAGGAGGAATGATTTATGTCAAAAAAAGGAAACAACTTTAACAAGAAAGTTCAGATGCATCTTGCTTGTTCTGGATATAGCCCTACCAGACCTGAAATGTGTTGTATCTATTTCAGAAACGGATTTGCATACGCAAGTGACGGACATATTTTGGCAAAAAACAGAATTTCCGAAATATCGGGATTGGAGGATCATGAGATAACCGCACTTGACGGAAAATTTCTTCACGCTGACTTCTACAAAGATATGTTGAAATACGATAATATTATGATTGCCGAAGATGGCATAGAATGCAGCAAGGATAATGATAAAGTATTTTTTTACTTTTCCACATTTGATAAATACCCTGATGCGGAAAAAGTCTTGCAGGAGGCCTTGAATACGCAGACTACTCCACTTCCACAAGTAAGGTTTGACATGAAGATTATACAACGGTTGAATAAATCTCTTTTTGAAAGCGACAAGTGCGTTGCTACATTTAAGGGTACTAATAAAGTTATTGTTTTTGATAGTATGATGGAGGGTGTAAGCAGTGTCGGATTGCTTATGCCGTGTTATAGTGAAGATACGGAGGAGTAATATGGAAGAGTTTATTTCAGACTGGTTCATTCCTATGGATTTCGGTAATGACCTGCCGGATGAAGAGCCAGATGGTGAGGATAATTTTAATTTTGATTAAGTGCATTTGTTTACATGCCTGCTCTGTCTGTGAAGATATAGTGGGCGAAAATGGGGCGTAAGCACTGGCTGTGTTCCTTATTATGGATAAGTGCACAATATACATTGTAAGGGCTTGTTGATTTATGAAGCTTCAATCGGCAAGTTAATCATGATTGCTGGCACTGCCCAATTATGATTAGTGGGTTCGATTCCCCTACGCCCCTCATAAATGTGAGCCACACATCAATGGCATGGGTTAATAAATAATGGTTGTGCCCCGGAGAATACGCTTCGGGGCTTTTAATTAAAAAGAGAGAATGAGACATTTAGAAGATCAGCTTCAAAAGGCTATTATTCAATATTGGGATTTTAAATACCCTAAATGGACGAAAAGGCTCCACCATTCTCCCAATGGAGGGAAGCGTAATGCTATTGAAGCTTCCAAGTTCAAGCAGATGGGTGTTCGTGCTGGATTCCCTGATTTGATACTGCTTATACCAAATAGATTCTATCCCTTTTGTGGTATTGAATTAAAAGCAAAGACAGGCAGACAGTCAGAGAATCAGAAAGCCTATCAAAAGGAATTTGAGAGTATTGGGGCAAAATATGTTGTTGTCCGATCATTGGACGAGTTTATTAAAGTGGTGGATAATTATTTGAAAGATATTTGAACTTTATTTTGGTGTTTTGAATTTGAGTTGTATCTTTGCGGTGAAAAGTTCGCCAAACTTTGATTTTATATAGCATATCGAAAGTGGATATTTTTATATCTACTTGACAGCTTTTATCGCAAAGATATAGCCGTTAGTTTTCCCTACGGACTGCTTTCGTTATGCGAATTTAGTCGGAGTTTGGCGACTTTGGGAGGCTAACGGCTTTCCTTTTATACATAACTCAAATTTCATCGTATGCCAAACTCCATGAAATTAGAGCAGAAGCGAAGTACAGTAACTTCTACATCTACGTTATCGGCTAACGTAAAAGCCATTTTCATGTTATTAATGCTAGTACTCACTATCATTAACCCTATCTTGTTTATAATTCCCTTTTTATTGTGCTTTATCTCAGTGAAGAAAGGAGGTCTTCTATGAAACAGTACGACTTCACTTCATTCAATGAGATGCTAAACAATTTTATTACCTCTGAGGAATTAGCAAAGAATATCGTGCAATTACTCTTTAACTACGCTTCCATTGTTGACGAAGAATCATTGGGGCAGTTTAAAGATGATGTAGGCACGCTGTACATCATACACGAGGAAATAACCAAAATAAGATAAAAATATAATTAACCAAGTGTTGGTAGCCTTATACAAGGCTGCCACACCTCTTATATCATAAATCATGAAAACAATAGGAGAAATAATGAATGAAATAGAACATATACCTAAATGCCCTAAAAGTGGGGAAGTCAATTTGCTTTATTTAATTGGAATAATGAAAAGTGGTCATGGGAAGAAATAGAAAATTAGGACTTGATTATTTCCCTATGGACGTGGATTTCTTTCAGGATATACGCATTAGAAAACTAATCAAGTATCAAGGCGGTAAAGCTGTAACTGTATATGCTCTCCTGCTATGTATTATCTACAAACAAGGGTACTACGTGAGGTGGGATGATGAGTTGCCCTTTATTATCTCGGAACAAACCGGGTTTGAAGAGGCGTATATACAGGAAGTCTTTAAATGCTGCGTGATAGTCGGGTTGTTTTCTAAAAAACTGTATGATTCTGACAAAGTAATTACATCGAAGGGGATTCAGGAACGTTATAAGAGTATTTGTGACCAGTTGAGACGTGTATGTCAATTTGATGAATTTGGACTTATTTCCTCCGAAGAAATAGGCATTTCCTCCGAAGAAATAGGCATTTCCTCCGAGAAAAAGCCTATAAACTCCGCGAAAAGTACACAAAAGAAAAGAAAAGGAAATAATAAAGAAAACTCTATAAATAGAGTAAAAGAAAAAATGGGTTCTGATTTTGGAAGTTGTGATATACCCCTCAGTGAATTGCAACATGAGCTGTCAGCAGATAGCGGATGGGAAGAAGCAATAAGGCTTCATTTGTACCGTAACGGGATAAAGGTTTTCGACCATGATATGTTTCTTCTATGGCTTGACAAGTTCGTGATAAGCCTAAAAGCCGGAGGAACTATCTCGAAAGACAGGAAAGGCTTTATGGAGCATTTCAGAAACTGGATATTGACTGAGATAAAAAGAGGGGCTACAAATTTGTTTCAGGATACGAATGATGCTTTGCTGAAATCTTCCGAATGCAACAAGACATATCACAAATTCCTGTCGTATATCAAGAAACAAGCACCGTATTGTTTTTCCAATATGCGATTGCCTACGGAAGAAGAGTTTTTGCTTTTACGAGACAAATATGGGAACGATATGTTTAAAAACGCATTATGCACAATTGAAGGCAGAGTAGACATCCGTTCCAAATGGGATGTTTTGTATAACGCTGTTTTAAAACAATTTGAGTTTATGAAAGATGAAAAATGAAATAATACCGAGTGGAATGCGTATATTACCAAGAGATGAAGAATGTGAGAAACGTGTTCTTGGGACCATTCTAAGCGAGAGAGATACCATTTACGAAGTGAGGGATATCCTTACTGAAAATTGTTTCTATAACGATTTTCACAAACAGATATACAGGACTGTATTGGAGATAACAGATTCCGGAGGAAGGGCCGATGCTGTCAGTGTGAAATCAAAACTGGAGTTCTCCTATCCGGACTTTAGTTTATATGAGCTGGTAAAGATTTCAGGAATGTACACATTCGATCTGTATCAATATGCGTGCAGACTTCATGATCTGATGATACGAAGACGTTTTTTTGATATTGGGAGTTATCTTGACAGTAACGCTTTTAATGAGAAGGAAGATATTGCCGATGTCGTGCAAAAAGTGTCAGACCAGCTTGCTAATCTGTTCTCATCCAATTGTAATTCTATCAGCACAGTCAAGGAAAGCATAGAATCCGTGTATGAAACGATAAACCGCAACATGTCGGGAAAAACAGAATTGACAGGTACACCGACCGGATTTGACAAGATAGACGGGAAAACAGGCGGGCTTCAAAAATCAGACCTGATAATAATTGCGGGTGAAACAAGCCAAGGAAAAACTAGCCTTGCTGTAAGCATGATGAAAAACGCTGCAATAGCAGGTGCTAAGATAGCCATGTATTCAATGGAGATGAAGAAGGAACAGATTACGTCTAGAATCATTTCAATGATAAGTGGTATTCCTTCAAATGTTATACTTTACTCACCGCTTTCCGGTATGCAGTTGGAAAATGTAGACCGAGCTGTGGATACTGTATCAAAAATGCAAATCTATTTCGATGACAGGAGCACGTCCAATATCGACACGATAATATCCTCAATCCGTCAAATGAAATTAAAAAATGGGATAGACGGGGCTGTGGTTGATTATTTACAGATTTTGAATGTTAACATGAAGGGAAGCAACAAAGAACAGCGGATGGGAGAGGTTGCAAGAAGGCTGAAGAATCTGGCAAAGGATTTGGATATATGGATTATTGCATTGTCACAGATGAATAGGGATAATCTTAACCCTGTACCTACATTGGCAAGGTTAAGGGATAGTGGACAGATAGCGGAAGCAGCAGATATAGTCATGCTGATTTATCGCCCCGAGGTAAAAGGGAAACGTTATCCTGATGAGTTTTCAGACGTGGACACAAAAGGAACTGCCATGATTGATATAGCTAAAGGCAGGAATATAGGGCTATTGAAGTTTATCTGTGGTTTCAATGCCGCATCTACTCACTTTTACGACTTGAACATTATTCCCATATCAAGTAATAGCACTGAAGAGGATAACAATCCATTTTAAATATGGCAAAGAAAGTCAAACCGGAAATTGTATATGTCAAATGCCGGAACTGCAAGAATGCTTCGGACTTCGGGGACAATTCTGCGTATTGCAGGGCCAAAGGGCATAGAGTGTGCGCCTGTGACAGATACGGGCAAATTTGTAACAGTTTTCAAAAGAAAGAATCATAACGAAAAAAGGAGAAATTTATGAATACCGAGATGCAGACAAAGATACGTGAATGGGAAGCGGAACGCGACAGGAACCTGCGCATCCACTGTCCTCTTGTAGCCGCCAAATTCCAAAGATGGATTGACAGGGCGAAGAAAGAAAACGATATACCGCATTTCCAGCCCCGTGACAAGATTTTCAACAAGAAAGCCTGTAGTTGATACTTTCATGTAGGAAAATTCATTGTACGGCTTTAAAATAGATTGTATCAAATAAAATAATTGATAAAAAATACACGATCATGCAAGGAACAGACAAACTGAATACGATAACCAACATCGTATTTGTCCTCACGGACGTTTTAGAGACAAACCTTCTTGAAATGCAGCAGAAATACAAGAAGGAAGGCTTTGAACTCAGACACGATTCAAAAAGAAACTTCAACACAGCCATAGCCGCGATAAAGAGATTGAAAAGTGATGTGAATCATTGTAGCGAATCCACTCAGGAAAACTTCGGCAATGATTCTGACATGGTGAACGCCATGTTGCTCACACTGATTGACAGGTGCGGTGATGATGACAACCTCGCTTATAAGATGTACGAATACATTAAATCTTTCCCGTCCAAACTGAATTTGGACCTGGATTTGGATAATGCGTTCAGTCATTTGTTTAGAAAATCATGAAAACTGCTGACGGTTATCCTGTGGTATGTTACGGCGCAAAAGGGAAATACGGTATACATCGTATCTGCCGCCGTTGTGCCATATATCGTAAATACGATTCGATTCCCGAAAAGCCATGCTACAGGCTTCATGGAATGCACCTGTTGGGCAGAAGAGAATGCCCGATCTTTGAACAAAAAATAATCAAAATAACAAAAAATAAATAATGTCATGGAACAGAAATTAAAGACTTATAAAGCGTTTGACAAAGATTTATCTTGTAGAGGGTTTAAGTATGAGGTAGGTAAGGAGTATGAAGAAACGGGCGACATAAAGGCATGCGAGAAGGGTTTTCATGCATGTCCTTACCCTCTGGATGTTTTTGGTTACTATGCGCCAGCCGGGTCAAGGTTTTGTGAGGTTGAGCAGAGCGGTCAAATAGACGATTCAGAAAGTGACAAGGTTTGTTCTTCAAAAATTAGAATAGGTGCTGAACTTGATATAAGGGGGCTTGTGAAAGCAGCTGTATCTTTTGTCAAGGAACGGTGTACTAACGAGTGTAATGCGGAACCGGGAAAACCTGCCACGGCTGGTAATAGAGGTGCTGCCACGGCTGGTGATTGTGGTGCTGCCAC